>Ga0265338_10009915_pt1 | contig 11264 bp, 5 predicted proteins | sample 42126metaG_FD_193579 | JGI IMG/M metagenome (GOLD analysis project Ga0265338, IMG submission 193579) | Rhizosphere microbial communities from Carex aquatilis grown in University of Washington, Seatle, WA, United States - 4-21-26 metaG | ecosystem: Host-associated > Plants > Roots > Rhizosphere >... | reverse complement strand
TACTTCGGAGAAGCGACCGGTCATCGGTATGGCGGCCCGTTTCGCGGCCGAAAAGGGGGTCGAGGTGCTGCTCGATTCCATGCCCGCTATTTTGAATAAATATCCCAAGGCGCAGGTTCTCTTCGCCGGACAATATCAAAATGTAATGGGCGAGCAGTCGTACGCCGGCCGTCTCATGCCACGCATTCAGGAGTATGAGGCTGCGGGACATTGGACTTTCCTGGGTAATCAAAATCCGGTTCAAATGGCCGCGTTTTACCCCAACCTGGATGTGCTTGTAGTGCCTTCCTTGAATTCCACCGAAGCTTTTGGCCTCGTACAGATCGAAGCAATGTTAAATGGAGTGCCGTGCGTCGCGTCTGCGTTGCCAGGGGTGCGGATGCCGGTACAAATGCATAAGATGGGACGCGTGGCCAGGATCGGCGACTCTGCTTCTTTGGCCGAGTCCATCCTCGAAGTTTTGGATCACCCCGAAAAATTTCGCGGCGACCTTGCGTCCATCAAAAAGGCTTATGATCCCGATACCGTTGCATTGGAATATGAGGATCTGTTCAGCCATTTAATGAGGAAGAAGTGATCGAAAGTAAATCAATCATCAATATTCCAAAGTCGAAGGATTTCCTCTTCCTCCAGCTTCGCGACCTGCCGTATTTCCGCGCTTTTTTGCGAGCGGTGGAAAGTTCGTATTACCAGGATCTGCCTTTGCCATCACCGGTTTACGACGTGGGCTGCGGCGACGGCCATTTCGCTTCATTGACCTTCGAGCAAAAGATCGAAGTGGGTCTTGATCCCTGGCATGGGCCGATCCATGAAGCGCAGAAACATGGCGCGTATCGTTCATTGGTGGAGGCCGACGGAGCATATTCCCCTTTTCCGTCCAATTACTTTGCCAGCGGGTTTAGCAATTCGGTGCTGGAGCATATACCGCACATCGATTCCGTGCTGGCCGAGACGGCCCGCGTTTTGAAACCGGGCGCACCGTTTTATTTCTGCGTTCCGAACACTCGTTATCTTTCGGAGCTTTCGATATCCCGCCTACTCGGACGCGGGTATACCGAATGGTTCCGCAGGATTTCGCGCGTTTCTCATGCCGACGAACCCGATGTTTGGGAAGCCCGTCTCGCAAGTGCGGGTTTCGAGCTTGTACGCTGGTGGCATTACTTTTCGCCCGCCTCGATGCGCGTGTTAGAATGGGGACATTATTTCGGCCTGCCGTCCGTAGTTGCTCATATGCTTACCGGCAAATGGATACTCTCTCCAACCAAATGGAACCTTTGGCTGACGGAGCAGTATGTTAAAGGGTTCGCCTCTCCCGAGAGCATCGAGAACGGCACGTTCACCTTTTACATCGCCAAAAAAAGATAATTGTGTCCGATCGCAGTTTTCGGATATTAAATTACATATCATCCAGTATGAACATTATGGCTTTCGACGAAAAATATTTTTTTACTCACACTTATCAAAATGTTTCGTTCTCGAAATATAGCCAGTATTGGTGGTCTAACCGTTTTTTTGCCGGGTTGGCGCGCCGATATGGACGGCGCAGTTCGCGTTTGCTAGAGATTGGCTCCGGGCTGGGCCATCTCGTGGGCCAGCTCGAAGGAAGTTTTGAAACATATGGTTTGGATTTAAATCATTGGGCTGTTGCTCGCTCAAAATCGGAAGCGAAGCGAACCTATTTGGAGACGGCCAGCGCCCAGGCGCTGCCTTATAGTAATGAGTCTTTCGGCGTCGTTATTATTAAGCATATCGTTGAGCATCTCCCTGATCCTGCTCTGGCTGTCCGTGAGATCGGTCGTATTCTCGAACCGGGCGGAGTTCTGATCCTGGCAACACCCAACCTTGATTCACTGCTTAAACCCTGGAAGGGATCAAAGTGGATCGGTTTTCTCGATCCGACCCATATTTCCCTGAAACCTCCTAAAGAGTGGGTCAGCCTGATCCGGGAAGCAGACTTGAGTCCGCTAGAAGTTTTTGCCGACGGTTTTTGGAATGTGCCTTACATTCCGATTTTGCCGGATCCGCTTCAGAAACTTTTCTTTGGATCGCTAGGCGGGTTTCAAGCCCTGACCGGTATTATTTTTCTACCGGTTCGTTGGGGTGAAAGTGTGATTGTGATCGCCCGAAAAAAGTGATTTGTGAGGAATATGACCGACGATACGCAACCCCCGGAGTCCGAACCCTCTCAAGAACCGAGCGTGCTCGATTATATAAAATCCAAACTTTCCTTTGGCCGTGGGCCTCGGATTGAGATTCCTGCCTCCCAGGAAGCTGCTTCCGAAACAGGGACAAGCCTCCAAACGCCGCTTTCGGATGTTAATCCATCTCCAGCTGCCCAAAAAACTTCGAACAACCTACCTCCATTCCCGGTTCCGTGGCTTTCCCTCGCTGCGCTCGGCATTGCGTTGATCGCTCAACGTTTGTTTGAGCCCCCGAACCCGTCTGCGAGCGTGGGTATTGCCCTTTATATCGCCGCGCTCGGATTATTACTGATGTCCGTTTTGCGCGGACAATGGGTGCCTGCTCCTTTGGCGGGAACTTTCTCATCGGGCAAAGACCCGCTGACTTTTCGACGCATCGCCTTCATTTTATCGATACCCTTCGCGTTATTGGCATTTCTCTTCTTCACAGGTAACTTGTTCACCGGCTTCAACCTTACGTTGTGGTTCATAGCCATAGGGTTGTTTATCTGGTCGCTTTGGCTGCGCGATCCCGGTTCAGATTCTCCCTGGAAACGCCTGCGCGCGTTCCTGGTCCGCGGAAAGTGGGAGATTACCATCAATCGTTGGACGCTTCTCTTGTTGGCGGCTGCAGTGATCGTGATTTTTTTTCGTGTCTACCATATTACACAAACGCCCAACGAACCGTTCAGTGATCATGCCGAGAAATTACTGGATGTTTACGACGTAAGTCAGGGCCAGACTCATATCTTCTTTCCGCGCAATACGGGCCGCGAAGCCATTCAGATGTATTGGACCCTGATCATGTCCTGGATTTTTGGGACAGGACTATCTTATATAAGCCTGAAGATCGGCACGGTTCTATTTGGCCTTTTTACTTTGCCGTATATATATTTACTTGGCAAGGAACTGGCGAGTCCACGCGTCGGCCTTTTGGCCGCTTTTATGGCGGGCATCGGCTCCTGGCCTAATATCATTTCCCGTATCGGTTTGCGCTTCCCACTTTATCCTCTTTTTGTCGCACCGTTGATGCTTTACCTGATACGCGGCCTGCGCACGCGCAACCGCAACGATTTTATTCTCGCCGGCATCTTTCTTGGGCTAGGTTTGAATGGCTATACTCCATATCGAATAGTTCCGTTCCTTGTCATTGCTGCAATCATTCTATATATGCTGCACGCCCAATCCAGGGGGGCCCGCCAGGATGCCCTAGTTTGGCTGGTCATTGTGGGGCTTACCTCTTTCATGATCTTCATCCCCTTGCTGCGCTATGCTACAGAAAATCCAGAATTATTCTCATACCGCGCCTTTTCACGCCTGGATCCCGGGCAGTCTCTGCCATCTCCATGGTATCTGATCTTTTTATCGAATACGTGGAATGCGCTCAAGCTGTTCAATTGGAACGATGGCACGATCTGGGTTAATTCCTTACCTAATCGTCCCGGATTGGACATTGTTTCGGGCGCCTTGTTTTTGATCGGGGTTGTGCTGCTGCTAGTGCGCTATATTAAAAAACGTCACTGGTTGGATCTGTTCCTTCTTCTCTCCGTTCCCATTCTCCTGCTTCCCTCGATCCTTTCCCTGGCGTTTCCCGAGGAGAACCCGGCCATGAATCGTTCCGGGGGTGCATTGGTACCGACGTTCATCATAATAGCGCTGGCGCTAGATGGATTGATCTCTGCTTTCGAGCGCGCCCCGGTGCCAGCCGGAGGGGATGGTACCTCTCGGGCGGAAAGGCCTCCAAGGAACCGGATGATCTGGGCCTATGCCTTAACTGGACTTTTGCTGTTTGCTTCCACCGTCCAGAATTTCGGTCTTGTCTTTCATGAATTCGATGAACAATATAGGGCGGGTTCATGGAATTCCTCAGAGATGGGTGCTGTTATTAAGCAGTTCGGTTTGGTATATGGCGAAACAGATACTGTTTGGATCGTCCCCTTCCCGTTTTGGGTGGATACGCGGTTGCCTGGCGTGTGGGCGGGGATCCCAAACCGCGATTTCGCCATGTCTCCTGACAACCTGCCCGATACGGTAAAAATAGCAGGCCCGAAATTGTTTATGGTAAAAGCCGATACGCAAAACCCGTCTTCGAATGACCAGAAATCACTTGATTTGCTTGATCAGTTATATCCACAGGGATCTTTGAGTTTGCACAAATCACCTGTGCCCGGGCACGATTTTTGGATATTTTTTGTGCCTAAATAGGAAGAAACCGGGTACCAATGTGCTCTCAGTACGAATTAATTTTCAGATGATAAATTGAAACATTATGCCGGAAAATAATAAGCGCGCCTGGGTTTATGATCTGCTCCTGATTGTCGTGCTCCTGGTCGGGACATATTTTCGCGTCATTGGTTTGAATTGGGATAGCAACCAGCATTTACACCCCGATGAACGTTTTCTTACCATGGTGGAGAGCGCACTGGAGGTCAAGAAGTGCGCTCTTCCGAATACCCCTCTTGAGTCTTGCCCGCCGGAGCAGGTACGCTGGCTGGGACCGGCCGACTATTTCAACACGGCCACATCAACGCTCAACCCAGAGAACCGCGGGTATGGATTCTTTGTCTATGGCGATCTGCCCATCGTAATGGTGCGCTATGTAGCCGAGTTGGTCGGGCAGGTCGACTACGACCAGGTGGACCTGGTGGGACGGCAGCTCTCCACGCTGTTTGATTTGTTGACCATCCTGATGATCTACCTCGTCGCTGCGCGTTTATATAACCGCCGCGTTGCCTTGTTGGGTGCCGCTTTCTCTGCCCTGGCGGTTTTACAGATACAACAGTCGCATTTTTTTACGGTGGATACGGTCGCCAACTTCTTTATATTTCTGGCAACTTATTTTGCCGTGGAGATCATGCTGTATCGGGGACCGGATATCGAAGGTTTTGATTTGCCAGGAAGCCTACCTCCCGGGACGCGTGTCACGGATCGGGCTTTACGTTTTATCCGTCATCCTCTTTTCCTGCTCAGCCTGGGCTTTGGCGTATCGCTTGGCCTGGCGGTATCCTCAAAATTGAATGCCGCGCCGCTGGCCATTCTCCTGCCGGGGGCGTTCATTCTCCGTTACCTTACCGCAGACCCTCAGCCTGCAGTTGACAATAGTCAACCTCCAACCATTAATCGTCAATTATCCGCCATCCCGTGGCTCTTGATTGCTGTTTATTTGATAATTGCTGCAGTTGTATCCTTCATTGTCTTCCGCATTTTCCAACCCTACGCGTTCAAGGGGCTGGGGATCAACCCTAACTGGCTGTCTACCATGCAGCAACTGACGGCTCAGTCGAACGGGGACGCGGATGTACCCTTTGCCCTGCAATGGGCGCGGCGGTCGCACCTGTTCTCGTTTACCAACCTTACAGTCTGGGGCCTTGGCCTCCCATTGGGGATCCTGGCATGGTTGGGTTTTATCTGGATGGCATGGCGCATTTTGAAGGGCGGACTGCGGCATGTGCTTCTATGGGGTTGGACGGCGATCTATTTTGGCTGGCAGTCGCTTGCTTTCAATCCCACCATGCGTTATCAACTGCCAATCTACCCACTGTTGTGCATGCTGGCAGCCTGGATTGTGTTCGAGTTAGCAGGCTCGAACGTTTCATGGCTTAAACGTTTTAACCTGCGGATCGTTCTTGCGACCCTGGTTGGCGTGACCGTTCTGGTATTGACCCTGGCCTGGGCCTATGCTTTTACGCGCATCTACACCCGGCCTGTCACCCGCGTGGCGGCAACATACTGGATCTATCAAAACGTCCCTGGACCGGTCAATCTCCACATCAAAATGGCGGACGGTTCCATTTATCAAGACCCCCTGCCCTTCCCGACCGGAGGCGTGATACAAAATGGTACGCCTTACCCAATGTCATTCAAGGCCAACGCTACCGGTTCTCTGATTGAGCTTTATTTCCCGCATGTGGCTGCGGTGAACTTTACTTTGCCTCAGACATTCAGCCTGTCCCTAGGTCTTCAACCCGACTTATCGGCCGGCCAGCCTTCCGCGAAGGCTTCGGTGTCCTCGGATTTTGTCGCCAATCCTGATGGGCGCGGCAGCGCCTATACCCTGCACCTTGACCATTCAATAGCCGTAACCAAGGGCCAGATCTATTTCATAAGTATTGAAACCACGGGGGCATTGACCCTGGCCGGGGCGGCACCTATCAATGAATCCGATTGGGACGATGGCTTACCCTTGCGCCTGGGGGTAGAAGGCTATGATGGCTTCGGAGGTCTTTATCAGGGCGGCCTCAATTTGCAGATCTATTGGGACGATAACGCCGATAAGTTGAAGCGTTTTGTGGATACTCTCAGCCAAGGCGACATCCTGTTTATGTCTTCGAATCGGCAGTGGGCTTCGGTGACGCGCATCCCTGAACGGTATCCGCTGACCACGGCCTATTACCGCGCACTGATTGGCTGTCCTGCCAACAAGGATGTCATCTGGTGCTACAACGTTGCCAAACCGGGTATGTTCCAGGGACAGCTTGGATATAAGCTGGTAGCTGTGTTTGAATCGTTCCCCACGATCAATATTCCGGGCGTTTTCAAATGGGAAGTCAACGATCAATTTGCGGAAGAAGCCTTTACGGTTTATGACCATCCCAAGGTGCTTATCTTCCAGAAGCAGCCTGATTTCAGTGCGGCCCAGGTGCAGAAAATCCTTGGCGCGGTGGATTTAAGCAATGTTGTTCACCTGACGCCGGGCCAGGCCAGCAGCTACAAATCATTAATGCTTCCCTCCGCAACTCTGGCCCAACAGCAGGCCGGCGGGACGTGGTCCCAGTTATTTAATTATCAATGGCTCCAAAATCGCTATCCGGTTATTGGCCTGGTTATCTGGTATCTGTTCATTTTTGTTCTCGGCCTGTTGACCTATCCGATCATCCGTTTTGCATTGCCCGGTCTCGGCGATAAAGGTTATCCCCTGGCGCGCGTCCTGGGGTTGTTGCTCCTGGCGTATGTCTCATGGTTGAGCGGCTCGTTCGGCGTGCCGGTCACGCGTACGACGATCGCCGTGATATTCGCTGTCCTGGCGCTGGCCGGTCTGAGTCTGGGTTGGATGCAAAGAGTGGAGTTGGCAGAGGAGTGGAAGTCGCGCAGGAAATATTTCATGATGATCGAGGGGCTGTTCCTCGCCTTCTTCCTTTTCGATCTGCTAATCCGTATTGGCAATCCGGACTTGTGGCATCCGTCCAAGGGCGGCGAGCGGCCCATGGACTTTTCTTATTTCAATGCCATCATTAAAAGTACATCCTTCCCACCCTACGACCCATGGTTTGCCGGTGGGTATATCAATTATTACTATTACGGCTTTGTGCTGGTTGCCACACCGGTAAAACTGCTTGGCATCGTACCAACGCTTGCCTACAATTTCATTCTTCCAACGTTGTTTGCATCGGTGGGCATGGGAGCCTTTTGCGTGGGCTGGAATTTACTGGATATGGGACCTGATTCCCGAATTTCAAATTCCGATTCCCGATCCCCTGCTTCCGACCCCCGGTTTATTGCGGGCTTGCTCGCAGCGTTATTAATGGTTGTGCTGGGAAACCTTGGCACAGTGAGAATGATCTATCAGGGCTTTGAGCGCATGGCCGCGCCTGGCGGTATCATCGATAATGCGAATATTGGGCAGCGTATCATATGGGCTGCAGAAGGTTCGATCAAGGCTATGGAAGGTCAGTCCCTTCCTTATGGACGAGGCGATTGGTACTGGGATCCGAGCCGTGTCATCCCGCCGGGACCTGGCAACGAGATCACGGAATTCCCATTTTTTACATTCTTATACAGCGACCTGCATGCGCATATGTTGGCCATGCCGTTAGCGCTTCTGGCGCTTGCCTGGGCGCTTTCCATTGTGCGGGGCCGCCGGTTCTCGATCTTCTCGCTTCTGATCGGTGCACTCGCCATCGGCGCGTTGTATCCCACCAATCTTTCAGATATTTATACCTATTTGCCAATTGGCTTCGTTGTGTTGGCGTATGCCGTATGGCGTTCTGATATGGTGGATAGCTGGCGGATAGATGTACCTGCGTGGGCCAGGAAAGTGGTTTTGATCATTGGCAGCGCGGGTTTCCTGATTATTATGTCATATCTGCTTTATGAGCCTTACCGGGCGGCTTATAGTCAGGGGTATGGCGCCCTCGATCCCTGGACGGCCTCGCAGACACCCATCTGGTCCTATCTGACGCAATGGGGGTTGTTCCTCTTCATTATCACCGGGTGGATGGTCTGGGAGACGATTGATTGGTTGGCATCAACGCCGGTCTCTTCATTGAATAAACTACGCCCTTATAAAGTGCTAATCGAAGCGGGCATTGCCGTCTTCCTGGTTGGGTTGTTTTACCTGGCATATCGGAGCGTCGAAATTGGGTGGGTCGCTTTGCCATTGGCGGTATGGGCCGGTTTGCTCATCCTGCGTCCCAATATGCCCGACCTTAAACGCTTTGTTCTCTTTTTGATAGGCACATCCCTCCTCATTACGATTGTCGTTGAAATCGTAGTGGTGCGGGGCGACATTGGCCGTATGAATACGGTCTTTAAGTTCTACCTGCAAGCCTGGGCGTTGTTGTCTGTCTCGGCGGCAGCGGCGTTAGCATGGCTATTGCCGGAGTTTCGAAAATGGCGTCCCGGTTGGCGCGGCTTCTTCCAGGGGGGCATGGTGCTTTTGCTGGCGGGAGCGGCGCTCTATACCATAACGGCGACCACCGATAAGGTGTCCGACCGCATGGCCGAGGGAGTCCCGCTTACACTCGACAGCATTACCTATATGAAGTACGCCCAATATGCAGACTTCGGCGTGACCATGGACCTGGTCCACGATTACCAGGCCATCCGTTGGATGCAGGATAACGTGCAGGGTTCGCCAGTTTTAGTGGAGGCGAATTGCCCCGAATACCGCTGGTGTACGCGCTTCACGATCTATACCGGCCTGCCTGGCGTAGTCGGGTGGAATTGGCATCAACGCCAGCAGCGCACGCTGACCCCACAGCTGGTCGAGGAGCGTGTGAGCGAGATCGATTCTTTTTACACGACGACCGATGTGCAAGTGGTGCAGGCCTTCCTTCAGGAATACGGCGTTAAGTATATTGTCGTTGGACAGCTGGAACGGGCGGAATACCCGGGTGCCGGTCTCGATAAGTTCGTGCAATACAACGGTAAATTGTGGAACTCGGTTTATCACGATGGCGATACGTCCATCTATCAGGTGATCCATTGAACATTGTTCATATCACCTCCCGCCAGGAATGGATGGATGCCAAACAATCCGGTCAATATGCAGCTCCAAGCCTGAAGTCCGATGGTTTTATCCATTGCTCGACGTATGCGCAGGCATTGCCTGTGGCTGAAAACTTCTACAAAGGGCAAACCGGTCTGGTCCTACTCGTAATTGACCCGACACGTCTCACCTCCGGATTGAAATGGGAACCTCCGGATGGCACGCCTCCGCCCGGAGTCTCCGCTGGTGAGTCATTTCCTCATATCTACGGGCCCATCAATCTCGAGGCTGTTGTTCAAATATTGGACTTTGATCCTGGGCCGGAGGGTCATTTTAATTTGCCACCTGCCCTTCTCCCGCCTCCCTAATCTCTGGTCACTGCTCTCTGAATGTTTGCCTTCATCTCCTGGTATCTCATCATCACCCTGCTCGGCTGGCTCACCTTCCCTCTCGCCTATCGTCTTTTCCCTGCGCTGACGGATCGCGGTTACAGCCTGGCGCGCGCCGCGGGCCTGTTGGTCTGGGGGTATGTTTTCTGGTTGTTGACCTCTTTGGGGCTGACGCAGAATAACGTCGGGGGAATTCTTTTCGGTCTACTACTGTTGGTTGGATTAAGCTTTTCTGCTTTTTTCTTTCCTCCCCTCAGGATCGAAAATTTTAAATCAGAAATCTTCGGTTGGCTAAAGCAGAACCTGCGTCTTGTCATCACCCTGGAGATCCTTTTCCTGGTTGCATTTGCGTTTCTTGCGCTGCTCCGTGCGGGAAATCCTGATTTGAGCGGGACGGAAAGACCCATGGAGTTGATGTTCATCAATTCCATCCTGCGCTCGCCGGCTTTTCCTCCGCACGATTCATGGTTATCCGGTTATGCCATTTCTTATTACTATTTCGGTTATGTGTTGACGGCTATGCTCGCCAAATTGACGTCCGTTCCCGCCAGTGCCGCACACAACCTGATGACCTCGCTCATCTTTGGTTTGGCGGCGGTCGGTGCGTACGGGCTTCTTTATAACCTTCTGTCAATTAGGGAGCGCACATTGGAGGATGGGCATCCATCCGAAAGCGAACCTGGAACTGCAAATCGTAGATCGTCGATCGGTTTTGCTTTCCTTGGCCCCCTTTTTCTGCTGCTCGTAAGCAACCTGGAAGCATTTTTGGATGTCCTTCATCAACGCGGTTTTTTTTGGCCTCTAAATCCTCAACCTTCGACCTTCAACTTTTGGACGTGGTTGGATATCAAGGATTTAAGCGATCAGCCTGTCCTTCCCTATGGTTGGCTGCCTGACCGTTACTTGTGGTGGTGGCGCGCCTCGCGCGTTATATCTGATACCGATCTCCTGCATCATGCCCAGGAGATCATTGATGAATTCCCCTTCTTCTCCTTTCTGCTGGGCGATCTTCATCCGCACGTGCTGGCCATTCCATTCAACCTGCTGGCGGTGGCCGTCGCACTGAACATATTCCTGGGGGGCTGGCGCGGCGAGACCAATCTCTTCGGACTTCGTTTACAGATCAGCAAGACTGGTTTCCTGGCCGCGGCGCTTATCCTGGGCGGCCTGGCTTTCCTCAACACCTGGGATATCCTGATCGCCTCCGCCCTGGTCGTATTGGCTTATGTTCTCTTCCGGGTGCGGGAGGATCGCTGGTCGTGGGCGCGCCTCGAGGATGTTTTTGCCCTTGGCTTGCCCCTGGGTTTCTCAGCGCTTTTGTTGTACTTGCCCTTCTATATTGGCTTTTCCTCCCAGGCAGGCGGCATTCTGCCAAACCTTATCAATCCCACGCGCGGCTCGCAGTTTTGGGTGATGTTCGCGCCGATGTTAATACCCTTGTTCGCTTACCTTATCTATCTGTGGCGTGCCGAAAAGCGACCTGCCAAA
>Ga0265338_10009914_pt1 | contig 11266 bp, 11 predicted proteins | sample 42126metaG_FD_193579 | JGI IMG/M metagenome (GOLD analysis project Ga0265338, IMG submission 193579) | Rhizosphere microbial communities from Carex aquatilis grown in University of Washington, Seatle, WA, United States - 4-21-26 metaG | ecosystem: Host-associated > Plants > Roots > Rhizosphere... | reverse complement strand
CTGCCTCTGATTGTGGAAATCCGGTTGAAATACCAGGTGGCCAATTTCTCGCGCATCCTCGCCACACTTCTCCAGGGCGGCTTGCCGCTGGTTCCTGCCATGGAAACTGCAGGCGCGTCCATGAGCAGCCGGCAGATGCTGAACGGAATTAAGACGGCGGCCGAGCGTGTGCGGGAAGGCCAGGGCCTGGCGAAGAGTCTGGAAGCGCAGAAACTCTTCCCCGATCTCGCAGTGGAAATGCTCGAAGTCGGGGAGTCGACGGGCGCGCTGCCGGCCATGCTGAGTTCGGTCGCGGAATTCTACGAAGAAGACGTACAAACGGCTCTGGGCGCGGCCATGGCGCTGATTGAGCCGATGATCCTGATCATCATGGCGGTCTTTGTGGGCGGCATTCTGATCTCGTTGTATATGCCGATTTTTACTTTAGGGGCGAACGTGCACTAAGGCGCGAGCCAGTGAGATGAGGCTGTAAACTGGAATGGGCATGGCGGACAAGAAAACAGCAATCGTGAACCCGGCGAACGGCGGCAAACTGGCGCCGGAACCGGCAACAATTCCCGACGAACTGGAGCGCGCACGCGACATCGCGCGCCGCTACCGTTGCGAATTCGTCGACCTCAGCGATTTTCAGTTGCACCACGATCTTTTCGAGAAGATCCCGGTGCACCTGATGTTCCGCTATAACTTCGTGCCGCTCGACGAAACCGCCGATGGGCGCCTGGCCATTGCGATTGCCGACCCCAGCCAGTTGATGATGATCGACGAAATCAGCCTGCTCCTGGGCAAGCGCATCGTCACCAAGGTTTCGACGCTCAAGCAGATTTCCGACATCCTGAAGAAGACCGAACAGTCCAAGCGTGTACTCGAAGACGCCAGCGAAGGATTCACGCTGGACGTGATCCGCGAAGACGAAGCGGGCAACGACGAAACGATTTCGATCGACAAACTGACGGCGAGCGCGGGCGGCGACATGAGCCCGATCATCCGCCTGGTCGATACCACCATCTTCACCGCCCTGCAGCGGCGTGCCAGTGACATTCACATCGAGACGCGCGACGACTCGGTGGTGATCAAGTTCCGTATCGACGGCGTGCTGACGAACGCCATGCCGCCCATCGGCAAAGAGCACCACTCGACGATCATTTCGCGTATCAAGGTCATGAGCGAACTCGATATTTCCGAGCGCCGCGTGCCCCAGGACGGCCGCTTCCGCGTGAAATACAACGGGCGCGCCATCGACTTCCGCGTCTCGATCATGCCTTCGATCCACGGCGAAGACGCCGTGCTCCGCGTGCTCGACAAAGAATCGATGAGCGAGAAGTTCAAGAAGCTCACGCTCGAAGTTGTGGGCTTTGACGAGTCGGACCTGCGCCGGTTCCGGCGTTACATCAAGGAACCGTATGGCATGGTGCTGGTCACCGGCCCGACGGGCAGCGGCAAGACGACCACGCTCTACGCGGCGGTCAACGAGATCAAGACCGACGAAGACAAGATCATCACCATTGAAGACCCGGTCGAATACCAGTTGCGCGGTATCACGCAGATTCCGGTGAACGAGAAAAAGGGCCTGACGTTCGCCCGCGGATTGCGTTCGATTTTGCGTCACGATCCCGACAAGATCATGGTCGGCGAAATTCGCGACACGGAAACGGCGCAGATCGCCATCCAGTCCGCCCTCACGGGCCACCTGGTGTTTACGACCGTCCACGCCAACAACGTGGTCGATGTGCTGGGACGCTTTCTGAACATGGGCGTCGAGCCCTACAACTTTGTTTCGGCGTTGAACTGCATCCTGGCGCAGCGGCTGGTGCGTATCATTTGCGATTCCTGCCGGACGGCGGTGCATTATCCGCCCGAGGTGCTGGAGGCCAGCGGGTTGGATCCGCAACAGTGGTCGGAGGTCGCGCTGTATGAGGGCCAAGGCTGCATTGAGTGTGCAGGCACGGGGTTCCGCGGCCGAACCGCGATTCACGAGCTTCTTGACCTGACCGACCGGATTCGTGAACTGATTCTGGAGCGCAAGCCGACGTCGGAAATCCGGCGCGCCGCCCGTGAGGACGGCATGCGATTCCTGCGCGAATCGGCGCTCGACAAGGTCCGCACAGGCGTTACTACGCTCAAGGAAATCAACAAGGTCACGTTTATCGAAACCATGCGATAAGGCCGCGAAGCAGGTACGTAGGGCGCATTCGCGAACCAGCCAAAGTAACTATGGCAGCGCAGTTTTCGGCGATATCATCGAGAGAAATCCTGATACGAGAATCGGTCTATGAGTAGCTCCACAAAACACGCCCGCCGTCCGGCACTGGCCTGCGAAATCGCGGCGGACCGCGTATTGGCCGGGCGTGCGGCCGATCAGGGACGCATGGTGGAGATTTCGTCGGCACGGGAACTGGCTCCGGGAACGGTTGTGCCCGACTTGATGGAGCCCAATCTGCGCGATGGCGCGGCGGTCCGGCAAGCCATCGAAAATGCGCTGGGCAGTGTCGGCAGCCGCACGCGCGACGTGATAGCCATCCTGCCGGATACTTCGGTTCGCGTGGTTCTGCTCGACTTTGAAACGCTTCCCACCAGCCCGGAAGAAGCCGAAGCGGTGGTTCGCTTCCGCCTGAAGAAATCGCTACCCTTCGATCCCGCGGACGCCCGAATTTCGTATCACTCGCAATCGGCGGGCAAAGCGATCCGAGTGGTGGCGGCAGTCGTTCTAAAAACGGTTCTTGAAGAATATGAGTCGGCTTTCCGCGATGCGGGTTACAACCCTGGAGTGGTCATGCCCTCCATGCTGGCGGCGCTTGGCGCAGCCGATGCGGAACGCCCGACACTCGTCGTCAAGGTGGATGCTCGCACGATCAGCATTGCCATTCTCGAGCAGGAACAACTTCTGCTTTTCCGCACGCTGGAAAATGTGCGCGGCGTGACCATTACGGGCGATCAACTGGCCGAGGAAGTTTATCCTTCGGTGGTGTTTTTCCAGGACACCTACAACCTGAACATCGAACGCGTCTATGTGGCGGGCCTGCCGGAATCGGGTGGAGCGGCGCCGGCGTTGAAAAACCAATCGGGAGCATCGGTTGAGGAACTCGTCACGGCTTCGCAGATCGGTTCGACGACGGGAACTGTGCCGCGCTGGCGCATGGCCGGCGTTGTAGGAGCGTTAATTTCGTAGGAGCGCTATTCGCTCATCGCTGTTCGCGAAAAGCTAAGAGCGAAAAGCGGGCGGTTCGCTGTTCGCGAAGCGCTAAGAGCGAACGGCGAGCAGCGGAATTTTTGATTTTTAACTATGCGTCTCAATATCAATCTCGCGACCCACCCCTATGAAGATGCCCGAGAGTTCTGGGCACGCTGGGGAGCTGGCGTGGGCGTTCTGGCCCTGCTGACACTGCTGTTGCTGGGCTGGACGGTGCGGAGCTGGACCAATGCGGGACGAGATCGCCACAACATCGCGCAACTGCAACAGCAGATTGCGGAACGGGACCGCCAGCGTGCTGAGGCGCAGACGTTTCTGGACATGGCGGCCAACCACAGCACCCGCGACCAGTCGCAGTTTCTGAACACGCTGATTCAGCGTAAGTCGTTTTCGTGGACGCAGGTGTTTGAAGATCTCGAGCAAGTGATGCCCGAGGACTTGCACGTCGTCTCGTTACGGCCGGAATTTAACGAGCAAAACGAGATGCAGCTCGACATGAAGGTCGTGGGAAACACGCGTTCCGCGGCCGTAGACCTGGTGCATCGCATGGAAGGTTCCAAACACTTTCAGAACGCGCAACTCGTCCAGGAAGCAATTGCGGGCGACGCGAGTGGCGGAGTGATCGCCACCGTGGTCTCCACCTACATTCCGGACCAATCCAAAGGGAGCGGGAAGTAATGCCTGACCTGCAAAATACGCGCCGCAAGCTGAAAATCGCGATCGCCGCCATGGTCGTGGCGGACGTGATAGCGGCGGGCGTCCTGTTTTCGCCGCTGGTTGGTTCCTCGGACTCGCGCCAGATTCAGATGAGCCAGCTTTCGGCGGAATTGCAAAAGAAGACCCGCGACGTCCAGCCGCTGATCGGCATGGACAAGAAGATCGTCCTAGCCAAGAATCAGATTGGAGATTTTTATAAGGCGCGGTTTGCCGCGAGGGACTCGGAGTTGACGACCGAACTAGGCAAGCTTGCCACTCAGAATGGGATCCGCATCCAGACGGCCAAGTACAAGGAAGAGGATCCTGAAACCTCAGGGATTATTCCGGTACAGATTGAAGGAAGTTTCGCGGGCGACTACCTGCAACTGGTGCGGTTCATCAATACCCTGGAACGTTCGAAGATGTTTTTCACGGTAGACAGCGTGGATCTGGCCGGTGAAGGCGCGGGGCCGGTACGTTTACAAATCACGCTGCATAGCTATTTGCGGGGAGCATAAGTTCAGTGAAGCTGGGAACCGAAAACCGGACGAAGGTCATCGTGCTGGCGGTGTTGGGCGGAATCGCGCTGCTGATGGTAGGCAGCCAGTTCTGGCCCTCGTCGACAACCACGGCGACGGCGCCGGTACCGACGACCACCGCCGGACCCGCACGGACGGCAACGCGGCGCACCGCCTCCGGAAAAACGGTGCAGATTGTGGAACCGCGACTGGATCCCACGCTCGACATGAAACTGCTTGCCCAAAGCGAGGACATCAAGTACGCGGGCAACGGAAGAAACATCTTTATCGCAGGGTCTGTTGCAACCCTGCCGGTAGCAAAAGGCAACGGGACCACCGATCAGAATGCCGGCATGCATATGCCGCCGCCGATCCCACCGCCACCGCCGATCACGCTCAAATTTTTTGGGTTCGCCAACAAGCCAGGCGAAGCAAAAAGAGTGTTCTTGTCGCAGGGTGAAGACGTCTGGATCGCCGGGGAAGGCGATGTGGTGAACCGTCGCTATCGCGTGCTGCGCATTTCACCCAATGCCGTGGAGATGGAAGACGTGCTCAATAACAACCGGCAGAGCATTCCGCTGACGCAGGGTTAGAAGTGATTTTGTAATTTGGGAATGGGGTAATTTTGTAATTTGCACCCCAGGATAAGGCAGTGATGCGGGTCAATTTCAAATTCCGAAATTACAAAATTACAAAATTACGAAATTCCCAGCGCGGCTACATGCTGATCACGCTGATGCTGGGAGTGGCGCTGATCGCTATCGCCATGCTGGCGATGCTTCCCGAGTTGGGCCAGCAGATCAAACGGGACCGCGAAGAGGAAATGCGCCACCGCGGAACGGCCTACATGCGCGCCATCCAGCGCTACTACAAGAAATTCGGAAAATATCCTTCGCGACTGGAAGAACTGGAAAACACCAACAACGTCCGGTTCCTGCGCAAACGTTATAAGGATCCCCTCACCGGCAAGGACTTCAAAATCCTGCATCCGCAGGACGTGAAAATAAATAACGGGCCGGTGCTGGGGCAAACACCGGGGGGCGGGCTTCCGGGACAACCAGGACAGGCGGGAGCGTTAACTCAAATTGCTTCCCAACTCGCCAGCACCACGCAACAAGCTCCGCTGACACAGCCGAAGGATGAGGACGAGAACGACGCAGAGGGCGGAAATCCAGCGAGCCCGAAAGCATCCGGTGGCGCCCCAGCGGCGCCCGGTTCCGACTCTGACAGCGGGTCGAGCCCAGGCGCAGGTTTCAGCGGACAGGTCTTTGGCGGAGGGCCGATTATCGGAGTGCAGAGTCTGAGCAAGACGAAATCGATCCGCGAATTCAACGGCAAGAACCAATACAAGGACTGGTACTTCATCTACGATCCGACGGCGGACCGCGGGGGGCTTCTCGTCGGGCCCTGGCAGCCGGCATCGGTCCAGGGGATGCAGGGCGGGTCCGGACTGGGACAGTCCGTGCAAGGGATCGTACAAGGCCAGGGACAAGGCGGGATGCAAGGTGGAATGCAGGGACCGGTGCAATCGCCGGTGCAGACTCCGCAGAGCCCGGGGCAGAATCCTCCCGAACAGTAACGGGCAAAAGAAAAAACCCCGCATTGAACATGCGGGGCCTCGTGAGATCCAACTGAAAATTTAGACGTTGAAGGAAGAGCCGCAACCGCAGGTGCTCTTCACATTCGGATTCTCAAACTTGAATCCGGCGCCTTCGAGCGTCTCGACATAATCGACGTGCGCGCCGCCCAGATACATGAGCGAGGTGGCGTCGACATAGACTTTCAAGCCGTCGAAGTCGAAAACTTTGTCCATCATTCCGGCGCCGTTTTCGAACGCCATGGAGTACTGGAAACCCGAGCAGCCGCCTCCGACCACAGACAACCGCAATCCGGCCGGAACTGGACTCTGCGAAGCCATGATCTCTTTGACCTTGGCGATTGCGCTAGGGGTCAGAACGGGCGCTGCTGCCGGCGCTGCGGTAGTGGGCTGAACTCCGGGTGCGGTGGTGGTTGCCATCGATTGATCTCCTTTAAAATCTGATTATAGCAAAGGGTGTAAACGGGACAGCAAGGCTTTTAAACGAGCGGTTGCAGCCTTTTGCACCTGTTAGTTAGATGCCCTAGCCCGACAGGAAGTCGCGCCACCTATTGAAAACGGGTGTATTATCGTGCGCAGTAGGGGCCCGGTACCCGAACCCGCTACGGCAGTCTGCCGCGGCAAAACTGGCAAGGTCGGGATAGGCCCGATTTCAGCTCCGAGGTGGCATATGTCTCCTATGTTCGGGCTGCTGGTTGCGTGGGGTGTTCTGACCGCGATCCTGATTGTCCTCCTGATCTACAAGAGCACCCTCACCATGCACGAGGACGATTCGCTCTTTCTCAACGACACCGAATCTCAAATGCAGAAAGACCAAACTGAGGTTCTGGCTAAAATGAGGAAGATCACGCCGATCCTCAAAGTGCTTGGGGCGCTGTCGGGGGCCATGATTCTGGCCATCGCCGGACTCTTCATTTACCAGGGACTGAATATCGCGACGACGCCGCAGTAAGCGTCGGCGATTCGGGCCCTTTTCTACTTATTGCGAACCGGGGACGATCCCTCAGGAGCGCGGTGACGTATTGTTGCCGCGAGCCAGCCTTCCTATTTGTGTAAGAATTCCACCAGGACATGAACGGGCAGAATTCGATTGCGATCGTCGGCGGCGGTCCTGCGGGCGCCCTTGCGGGTGCGCTGCTGGCCGGGGGAGGAAAACGCGTCCTTCTCTTCGACGAGAAGTTGGCGTGGGAGAAACCCTGTGGCGGCGGAGTAACCCATAAAGCTCTGCAGCAGTACCCGTTTCTCGGAGAGGCGGGCTCCCCGCACAAAGCCGTGGATCAATGCGAACTGATCAGTCCGTCGGGCCGGCGGGTGCGGTTTCACCTGCGGCATCCGGTGGCGATTTTTTCGCGGCTCGCGCTGAATGGATTGCTGCTGGAACGGGCGCAGCAAGCGGGAGTGGAGGTTCATCAGGAGCGCGTCACGCGAATTTCTGGCGGCGATGGGGATTGGCAGTTGGTGACGCCGCAGGGGGAGTATCGCGCGTCATATCTGATGCTGGCGGCGGGGGCGCGGAATCCGTTCCGGGCGCAGTTTCTGGCGGCGATGGCACCGGAAGATTTGATGGCGACGGCGGGATACTTTATCCCGGGGCAAACGTCGCTGATGCAGATTCAATTTCTGAAAGGCGTGACGGGGTATATCTGGGTGTTCCCGCGCGTGGATCATGTGTCTGCGGGAATCGCTGGGAAGATGGGCGAGATTACGACGCGCGAACTGCGGAAGATCCTGGAGGACTGGCTGCGGGAGAACGGATTCCAATTGGAGGGCGCGCAGTTTTATTCGCATATTCTGCCGTCGTTGCGAGCGGAGGCGATGGACGCGATCGAAGTGAGCGGCGACGGCTGGGCGATGATTGGCGACAGCGCGGGACTGGTGGATCCGATCACGGGCGAGGGTTTGTACTACGCGCTGCGCTCGGCGGAGCTGTGCGCGGAAGCCGTGCTCGCGGGGAGGCCGGCAGATTACAGGGTTCGACTGGAAGAAGAAGTTCTCCCGGAGTTGCGGGTGGCGGCTCGCGTTTCGGAGCGGTTCTACCGGGGAGAGGTTTTCGGCGAGAGCGTGCTGGAGCGGATGGTGGCTTTGACGTCACAGAGCGACAAGCTTCGCGACCTGATGAGCGATCTTTTTGCGGGGACGCAGGGATACCGCGATTTGAAGGCGCGGCTCTACAGAATTCTGCCGGCAGTGATGAAGGATGGTCTGGCGGGAACGCTCCGCCGCCCGTGGGGCACGGGCAGCGGGCTGGCTACCGATCCGACGACGGACTAGCCCGTCGTGCCTAGAAAGCGGCGCGAATCAGGCTGCTTTCGATTTCAAACTGGCGATATCGTCGAGCAGAACTTTTTCGTGTCCCTCGGGACTGACTTTCTCATACACCTTGCGGATGATTCCTTTGGGGTCCACGACGAAACTGGTCCGCTCCCAGAACTTCATTCCCTTCCATTCCGCCTGCCCGATGCCGAGAGCGGTCATCAGTTTGGAATCGGTGTCGGCGAGCAGATCGATGGTGAAGGCAAACTTGTTGCAGAAATTCTTGTGCGAGGCGACATCGTCGGCGCTTACGCCGATCACCTTCACGCCAGCCGCGTCGAAATCGGCCTTGGTCGCGGTGAAGGACTTGCCCTGGATGGTGCAGCCTGGCGTGTCGTCTTTCGGGTAGAAGTAAATGACCAGCCACTGGCCTGCGAAATCACTGAGTTTGGTCGTCTTGCCGTCCTGGTTGGGGAGCGAGAAATTCGGGAAGGGATTGCCGGCTGAAAGCATAAGAATTCCTTTCGATCGTCGAGGTGATTGTAGCAGGCCGAAAATGCCGGGCGCGAGATCGGTTGCGACGCGGCGGACGAGATCAGGAGGCTTCGCTCAGGTCAGGATATTTACGTCCCAACCAGCGGAACGTGCCGCGCACGATGAAGACATTCAGCAAAACGGAGAGCAAAGACGCCGCGATGACCGTGCTGAAGACATTTTCCGCGACCAGTCCGGAGGAGCGGGCGACCTGGACAACCACGAATGACAATTCTCCGATTTGCGTGAGTCCCGCCGCTACGCCGAGCGCAGTCCGCAGCGGATAACGGAAAAGCCACACGACAGCCATCCACACCAGAAATTTGCCGACCACGATTAAGACGAGCATCGCCCCTAGCAGGGGCAGACTGCCAGCCAAAACCTTGGGGTCGATTAAGGTTCCGAGAGAAACAAAGAAGAGCGCTACAAAAGCATCTCGTAGAGGAACCAATTGGATATAGGCATCGTGAAGGTCGACGGAGCCACTAATCGAGAGTCCGGCGAGGAAGGCGCCTAGCGCCACAGAGAACCCGACGGCCTGCGCCAGGGCCGCGGTACCCAGGCAGATTGCAATTGCTACCAGCAGGAACAATTCGGGGTTGTTGGTGAGCTTGGCCCGGCGGAAAAGGCGTGGGATGACTTTGATTGCGAAGAAGACCAAGGGGACGAGCAGGATTACTGCCTTGCCCAAGGTCCACGCTGCTTTCGCGAACCGGCCTTCTCCCGAGCCGCTCAGAACGGGGAGAATCACGGTCATGCTGATGACGGCAAGATCTTCGACCAGCGTGATTCCGATCATCACGCGCCCATACGTTGTAGCCATCATTCCAGAGTCACTCAGCAGCCGCGCCAGAACCATTGTGCTGGCGACAGAAATTGTCGCTCCGATCACCATTCCCTCGGTGTAGGTCCATCCGAGCAACTTCGCTGCCGCGACCGCGATCCCCACGACGAGCAGGATTCCGATCGGGCCGCCGACAAGAGCTACCCATTTCACCCGCATTAAATCCGGAATGGAAAACTCAACACCGATGGAAAACATCAGCAGAACAACGCCGACCTCGGCAAATACTTCGAAGGTATGTAGGTCCGACAGGTGGGGACCGGGAGTAAACGGGCTCACCACGATCCCGCCGAGAATGAATCCCAGAATCAAGGGCAGATGAAGACGCCAGGCTACCAAGCCACCGAGTACCGCAGCGACGAATATATAAGTCAGGTCGCGAAACAGAATGGGGCTGGGTTCCATCGTCGATTACTCCGGGTTCGTGAAGCAGAGTATACGAGAGAGAGGGACTGCGGGTACGCCGAGGCGGTGGTTTTTCTACTCGATTCCGAGTTCCCTGGCCAGCGCTTTCCATTTGCTGTCGACGAGGGAGCGCGTTTTCGAATCCATCACGATTTCGTCGGGCCAAGGTCGTGAGAAGCCTTCCGTGGACCACTTGCGCGTGGCATCGATCCCCATTTTCGAACCATAATTCGCGAAGCGTGAGGCGTGATCGAGAGAATCCACCGGGCCGAGGGTGAACTGTATGTCGCGCTCGGGATCAATATTGTTCAGCGCCTTCAGCGTGACGTCGCCGATATCCTGGACATTGACGTCTTCATCGACAACGATGATGCACTTCGTGAACATGGCCTGGCCCAGAGACCATATTGCGTTCATCACCTTGCGCGCTTGTCCGGGATAGGACTTGCGAATGGAGATGATCATCAGATTGTGGAAGACGCCTTCGATGGGCAGATTGATATCCACCAATTCGGGGATGGTCAATTTCATCAGCGGCAGGAAAATGCGCTCGACGGCCTTTCCCATCCATGCGTCCTCTTGCGGCGGCTTGCCGACCACAGTTGCGGAGTAGATGGGATCTTTGCGATGCGTTACGCAGGTGACGTGAAAGACCGGATATTCATCTTCCAGCGAATAGAAACCGGTGTGGTCGCCGAAAGGTCCTTCCGTACGGAGCTCGTCGAGATTGACGTAGCCCTCCAGCACGATCTCGGCATTGGCGGGAACTTCCAGGTCCACGGTTTCGCACTTCACGAGTTCGACTGGCTTCTGGCGCAGGAAGCCGGCGATGATGAACTCCTCGACATCGGGTGGAGCGGGAACGATCGCGGAAAACGTCAGTGCCGGATCGGTGCCAATCGCCACGGCGACATCCATGCGTCCCGAGGGCCGGTCTCCCGGGGCGAGCAGCGAACCTCCCGAAGAGCGGGCCATGATGTCAACCGCAGCACGGGTGGAGGCGCCCGCGCTTCCATCGTTCTGAATCGACTGGCGCATTCGATCGCGGTAATGCTCCGCCGCGACCTTCTGCCGCTGCCAGTGCATTCCGGTCGTCCGCTCGTCATAGACCTGCATGCGATACATGCCGACGTTGCGCTTGCCGGTCTTGGGGTCGCGCGTGATCACGCACGGAAACGTAAAGAACCGTCCCCCATCTTTGGGCCAACACTGCAGGATGGGGAAATCGAGCA
>Ga0265338_10009913_pt1 | contig 11268 bp, 7 predicted proteins | sample 42126metaG_FD_193579 | JGI IMG/M metagenome (GOLD analysis project Ga0265338, IMG submission 193579) | Rhizosphere microbial communities from Carex aquatilis grown in University of Washington, Seatle, WA, United States - 4-21-26 metaG | ecosystem: Host-associated > Plants > Roots > Rhizosphere >... | reverse complement strand
TTCCACGAAAAAACGAATCCAATCCCGCAAAGGATTGTACATGGAACTACTATCGAGATAATTTGGACCATCTTTCCAAGTATCATCCTGATGTTCATTGCTATACCGTCCTTTGTTCTCTTATACTCAATGGACGAGGTAGTAGTAGATTACTCCTCAATGGACGAGGTAGTAGTAGATCCAGCCGTTACTATAAAAGCTATTGGGCATCAATGGTATTGGACTTATGAGTATAAGAGTTCATCAGAAGCCTTTCTGCCTATCATTGTAGAAGGTGTTTCTTTAAAGGATTATGGTTCTTGGGTTTCCCTTATGCTCCGGGAGAACGAGGGCGGCGGCCCGAGTGAGGGGGGAAGCAGCCGTGGTGGATTGGACCTTAATAAGTCGGCCGATCCGGAAATCACCTTCAACTGCGCCTTTAAAAGGAGTGTCGAGGTTTTATCGGATCTACTTAGCCGCATGAAACTCTCTGAAAAAGAGAGGGTTATCCCTAATTACAAGGGTCGGGTCCCCATCAAGATGGATCAGGAGATCCAAGAAACCATAGCAGACTTTATAAAACAGCGCGATGCTAGCACTCTAGGTACTGATTCTGCCGAACTGGTTGCTTTCAGGAAAAATTCCCAAATGTACAAAAATTTTCTTGAATGGCTAGTAAAAAAGCAGAACAGAGCCGTCGAGTAGGATCAGTTCGCGTTCCATTCGGATATTGTCTGATTTTTCTTTTTTTGTTTGAATTCAACTATACTCTAGATTATGTATCTACTTATTGTCTTTTTGCCTCTGCTCGGTAGTTCCGTCGCCGGGTTTTGCGGACGTTTTCTAGGATCAGAAGGAACCGCTATAATTACCACTACGTGCGTTTTATTTTCTTCGATCTTCTCTTTTATTGCTTTTTATGAAGTTGCACCGGGAGCTAGTGCTTGCTATCTCAGAATAGCTCCATGGATTTCATCGGAAATGTTTGATGCTTCTTGGGGCTTCTTTGGCGACCGTGAAGTCACCGGATGAATTGCCGAGTAGATAGATCTTATTCGGACGCTGCAGTTGCTCCGCGGCGATACGGACTCGACCCAGGTATCATAGCATGTCGGGAATCGAGGGGGTACATACTGGACGTCAAAACTCCCATCGGTTGGGGGCTCTGCCACCCAGCCTTTCGATCGATACAAAGTTGAGGAGGCCGATCACGAACGCTACAGGTGTGGGAGCGATCCTGGGAAGGCAAGGCTAAGACGGCGCCTTGCATATGGGTAGCAAGAGGGCACTTATGCCCCGACGATGGGGCCTTATGGGGGAGGGCCCAGCCCAATAGGGGCAGCACACCCCCCACTTTCAGCGCACCTCTGTATCGACATAATAACTCTATCTAAGGGTTAGTTAGGCCGGTGGAACCGGTGAACCGCGCGAGCTGCTTAGATGCGTGGGGCAGAGGGCTCGTAGTACCCCCCTTTTCTTGATCCAGCCTTTTCTTCGCTTCGGTAGTGAATCACTGATCATCCAAGGGAGGCGGGCTGGCCTGCACGCCATACCTATACCCATACAGTGCCGGGCGGCAGGCGGTGGACTCATTTGTGGATTAGGGAAGGGAAGAAGGGGCCTAAAAAGACACGGCAGATGCCGTAAACTTGAGTAAAAGGAAAGCGAGACCTGACCTCTTTTTCCAGGCCAGTTCGAATAGTGGTAAGGTTCCCGCATAAGATCAAGTTGGTGAGCCGTGTGATGGGAAACCTTCCCGCACGGTTCGGAGAGCACTGAAGACGAATGAGAGGAAGACCACCACATCATAGCAAGGGGAGCTAGCTAGATTCGCAGATTGGTCCGACTCGTAATTCACTTTTGACTCCGTGTTTGATAGCCTGACCGTAGTAATGTTAATTGTGGTTACATTCATAAGTAGCTTGGTCCATCTTTATTCCATTTCATATATGTCTTCGGATCCGCATAGCCCTCGATTTATGTGTTATTTATCCATTTTTACTTTTTTTATGCTAATGTTGGTGACTGGAGATAACTTTATTCAATTATTCCTGGGATGGGAGGGAGTAGGTCTTGCTTCATATTTGTTAATTCATTTCTGGTTCACACGACTTCAGGCGGATAAAGCAGCTATCAAAGCTATGCTTGTCAATCGAGTAGGTGATTTTGGATTAGCTCTTGGTATTTTTGGTTGTTTTACTCTCTTTCAAACAGTAGACTTTTCAACCATTTTTGCTTGTGCTAGTGCCCCCATAAAGAATTCATGGATTTTTTGCAATATGAGATTGAATGCCATCACTCTGATTTGTATTTTACTTTTTATTGGTGCTGTTGGTAAATCCGCACAGATAGGATTGCATACTTGGTTACCCGATGCAATGGAGGGTCCCACTCCAGTATCTGCTTTGATTCATGCAGCTACTATGGTCACAGCTGGCGTTTTCATGATAGCAAGGTGCTCCCCTTTATTTGAATACTCACCTACGGCTTTGATTGTTATTACTTTTGCAGGAGCTATGACGTCATTCCTTGCGGCAACCACTGGAATCTTACAGAATGATCTCAAGAGGGTCATAGCTTATTCAACTTGCAGTCAATTAGGCTATATGATCTTTGCTTGCGGCATCTCTAACTATTCGGTTAGCGTCTTTCACTTAATGAATCACGCCTTTTTCAAAGCTTTACTCTTCCTCAGTGCTGGTTCGGTCATTCATGCCATGTCGGATGAGCAAGATATGCGCAAGATGGGGGGGCTTGTTTCCTCCTTGCCTTTGACTTATGCCATGATGCTCATAGGAAGCTTAGCTCTTATTGGATTTCCTTTTCTTACTGGATTTTATTCAAAAGATGTGATCTTAGAGCTCGCTTACACTAAGTATACCATCAGTGGGAACTTTGCTTTCTGGTTGGGAAGTGTTTCTGTCCTTTTCACTTCGTATTACTCTTTTCGTTTACTCTTTTTAACATTTTTAGTACCAACTAATTCATTCGGGCGAGACAGATTACGATGTCATGATGCGCCCATTCCTATGGCCATTCCTTCAATTCTTTTGGCTATCGGGAGTCTCTTTGTAGGATACTTGGCCAAAGTGTGACCCGTTAGCCCATAAGTCAGCAGTACTGTGACGAAGCGGCTCTTGCTCACCCGATACGATCGTACGAGGTCACAATTCACCCAACACGATTAGATGGGGTGAACAAGAATTGGGGATCGGATGCGGGCGAAATTCCCGCCAATGGCTGAGATGTGAAGTCGACTCCCTCCCCCTTTGTGGGGGTAAGGACCCCTACGAGTGAGCAGAAAAGGGAGGAGGAAAGCGGCCCTGGTGAACCGTCATAATAAGTGAACAAGTGTAAGCTTTGCTGCCCGACAGTATGGAGTACTGACCACACCGAGGGACAGGCCCTTAAGCGAAGGACAGGAACGAGCGGATTCAATGTGTTCCAATTTCTGGCCTTGCACCGAACATCCAACGGACCATGGACTAAACGGCCACTGCCTGAAAGAAAGAAAGGACTATGTCCAGGGGACCGCCGCCCCCCACAAGGTACATCTCGCGCCTATGGGCCGCTATAACTATCCAAGAAGACACTCGAAAAAGGAAGGATAAAAAAAACCTACCCGGTGGACTGCCGAGCTACAAGTCCATAGACACAGGAAGGGGATTCTCCAAAAAGCCGACGGTCATGGGTGGCCAACCAATAGGGCCCACTTGGAGACGTCGGGATCTCAGCAGGAAATGCGAAGGTTGCGCTGGTCAATAGGCCAATATAGAATAAAAAAGTGAAGTTCTTATCTGAGTAGGCTCAACATAGGGAATACCCTAACCCTGGGACCCGGGGCATGGACATCCCATACCGGTCGACGTTCTAGCAAAGTTTGTCCACAGCTTCATCTTTTCTTTTGACCTGGTTGAACAACGGATCTAAAATATTAGGTAGGGCAAAAAAGGAATCCGCGTCGGATCACAGCTAGACAAATAGAAGCAGGGCGAAGAGCAATGACACGAGAGGTGGGTCTGGTGGTCTCGTAGAGTTTCTAAAAGACCAGCGTCCTTACCCGATGTATGGTATGTCTAGAGTGAAATATCTATTATAGCCGTCCTTGCTAGCTGCTTAGGGGTATGAACTCTTCCCTAGAAACTGCCTGCCTCATAAAATCGCCTAGATGTAGATGTGCTTCGGTGACAAGGAGCTTTTGAGTCAGAAAGAAGTTTCTAGTTTGAGAGTGGGGTTTTTTATAGATATGTCTTTCTGAGTAAAAGAGGTATGGAGCTGGGTCTGATTGAGCATACATACATATGAGAATAAAATGGGTATTACGTTGGGTCTATAAACAAAGAATCCAATCTTCCTCCGTCAACTGGTAGCAGGCCATTCATTGAATTAGCTGGGTATATTTCTTTGGCATCAAGTTAATATATAAACTCCGCTATTAAATCAATCTACTACGAGCCGTAATGCTTCTTTCACTCGTCGGGCATAGCATCTCACAGAGAAAAGAGAAGTGTGCATAGATTACTTATTTAATTTTCGAATTTAGGGTTGGTCCGTATTTCCGATTCGTACATATTTAAGATTATTGGAGATAAGGAAGATTCTGAGGCTAGAGATAGGGTTTGTGCCTGTGTTAGATAGAGCATCTGCTTCTGTTTCAACAAATAATAGAGCATCTAGAGAAAACAAATGATATAAAATGCAGCTTTTAATAAGTTTCTGATCCGTGCATTTATTGATAAAAAGGATCAGTGCCTATCAAAATCTCAGTAATTGGCTTTATGGGGTGGACCGCCCTCTGGGTTCTGAGCTTTTACAAGATGGACGGACTTGAGGCTTCCTGGCTCGTAACGTTAGTAGTTACTCGCTGGGTATCAATCACAGCTTCTAAGCTTGGGTACTGCCTTATAAACACTTGCATTTTGGAAGCAGCTCGCATCACATTCAAAAGTCTCCTTGAGGAGTCTTTGATAATTGATTGTTCATATTTTATTATATTTTTATGTAATAAATATAAGTTAGAATTTGTGCCTATATAAAGTTGAGTTCAAATGCCGAATATTATCGTCTAGAAGCAGCAGCTTTTGAGTCCCTACTTGAGTTGTGTTTTATTGGGAATATAATACATACATATTCTAGGTATTGAGCTAGGTTGGTTGATGAAAAAACCTGCTTCGTGTCACTACCTCTGTGTCTGAAAATAACTGACTCAAATCCTCGCACTTGACCAAATCTTAGTAGTAAAAAAGAGACTGGCCTAGAATATTACTTACCCGCGGACTCTACGATAGATGACTTTCCTTAGACAGGTAGCTCAGGTTCTTCTATGCAAAAAGAAAGACTACTCCACCACTTCTGGAAAGCCAGCCCTTACCTCGAAGGAGAGAGATTTTCCTTTTTATTTCAAAAATTTAGTATTGCCAGTTATTCATTTATTTTTAAACTCTTTTTTCCTGCTATTCAAACCAACTCTTCTTTTTAAATCAAAGTCGTCGTCGTGTATCTTTTCTCTCAAATCATAGCTATCAAATCGTATATCATAATCTATAATCTCTTCTTTTACCAGCTAAGCTTGTTAAAGATAAATATATGTAGCTGTGAGTCTTGTTACAGATGAAATATCTGTAGCTCGTTCAAAGCATACAAATCTATCTGCTGTTGAGTCCCAATTGTCATATATAGTTTGAGTGAGTCTACTCGGTTTGTTCTTAATACGTGGTGCGCCTTAGAATAAAACAACTTCATACGAAAATTCATGTGTCAAAAATGAGTCAAAAAGGATTGATTGATAAAATTAGATTTCCAATATTGTTCTCTGCCTCGACTTTTTCAACCTGCCTACCGAGTCGAGTCAAACGATTAAGTATATAATTTCTCTTATTTTATGAACTTAGTTAGAAGAGCCACCTTCTTCTAGAAATGGATCTACTGCTCAAAGAGGGCTTTGGTGAGCCATGCCATAACTTGCCTGTGTTAAGCATATAGCTAGAGGATCAAGTCGGAACAGACGACGAGAGAATCACCGAATGCATTCTTTCCGCTTTCATTTCTATATAAGAAATAATGAGAGAGTTCTGACGATTCATCCCCAGTATACTAAGGTGAGGCACAGCACATTAGTTACAGTTCTAAAATTAAGTAAGGAGTCTTACGCTTTTCCCAACACTCATACTTGACTGACTACTCTTTCCTTAGTCACAAGACATTCTAAGACATCCACTACTATTTCCGGCTTGACCTACTACCTAGTTACTAGTCTGATCTGCTTCCCCTGCTACTCACGAATACCTACTTACTTGATCGATCTAGTCACATCACTGCCCTACTTTCCTTTCCTCATTTTCACTACTTTCCCTAGTCCGTCCTTCTCAATAAACTAAATAGTAGCTTACACTTACATATTACCCATCTTTACTTAATTACCAAACTGTAAGAAATGCCAATACGTCGGTCCTATGTTGACTTCCCATAGCCCTCCGTAGAAGAAGCCTTATACCGCGGAGTAAGAATGGAATGCTAGAAGAGGAGAAAACACATATTCGAACAGTTTGCTTGCTTAGACTTGCCCTACACTCTTACTTATTAAACATTTGCTGATAACAGTTTCGTTAGACTAGAAAAGATTTTCACTCCTGGTGAGACATGCCTATTTTACTTAGCTCCCAAGCCCCACCTACTTGACCTAGTTCCAATCAATCATCTACTTAAGCAGCTTATTGGTTCACTTCATAATTACACCCTCCTTTACTTTCATTTGTTAAGCATTTCCATTACTTTTTAGTAGGAAAGCCCGCTAGCTCCACTTGGCATACTTAAGTTTTCATAAGTTTAAGTTTAGGAAATCCCGTGTTTTTTGTCCTACTTGTAATTTTACTTAAGAGCAAGTCTCCAAAAATGAAAAAAAGGTAGGATGGATTAGGCTAATGATTGATCAGTACAAGGCTAAGCAAAGCACATAGTTATATCAAGTGATCTGGTGGTATATTGACATGTAGCTATGAGTAGTTATTCTAGTGTTTTGTGTGGAAAAAGATTTTTATTATTATTTCTGAAATCATCTTTTGTATTTGATAGCATAAAGTTTTCTTATTTGTATAGGATTGAATGCTCTACGATCTTTTGTATGCATGTATTTTTCTAGCTTTTTCTTTCATGCTCTTTTTTTTCTAGTCAACATGTGCTCTAGATCAATACATCAGTAGATTCACTTGCTGTACCAGTGGGTGAACATAGCCATACAATGAGTTTACTAGCTCTAGTGCTATACCAGTAACTATACTAGCTGTTAATAGAGTATGTAGAATTTGACTAATTGATTGACTGATCGTACCAGTCCCTTTAGTAGCAGTGGATTTCATTGTTTTCCCAATTTACTAGCTGTATCAATGTCTATTATAGTAAGTACAGAGAACTGGCGCTTTTTGTCCGGTGAAATTACTAGCTGTACCAATGCAACGAGATCTCGCTCCACTACACTTTCAATTTTGCTTGCAATTGCTTATGCAAGTCTGAGTCCTTATTTCTATAAGGTCAATTTCTCTATCACTTGAAGACTTCTTTTATTTCGCTCTTTATTTTATCAAACTACTACTTATAGTTTTTCTGTTTTGTCAACAAGAGACTTAATTTATTCTTGATTTTCTCATAGCCATTTTTAAAAATACACACATTTTGGCAAGCGCAGACACAAGGCTAACATAAGTTTTCTATGGGGCAACTCTGATTTTTTGAAAGGTTCACCGTTGGACACGAGCGTACCCAAAATATATGTAATTATCTAAAACTAGAAAACTAGAGTTTTCTCAAAATTATCCAAATTTACGAGCTTTCACACTTTCATCCAAAATTCTAGAAGCTTTGTTCCTAAAAATTCTTTGATTTGATTTCTTAGTCAAACACTCATTGTCCAGCTAATATCATTTTCGCACTTTTTAGTGCCTCTGCAAATACATGAAGAGAAAGGACAATCTCACCTTCAGCCTCTTAACTTGTATATCCAAACTCGGCCCGGCAAAAACTTCAATTGGTTTGAATTATGCATAAATCAAAAAACACTAATGCGCCGCATAATAGTTCAGAAAAGGTAATTGGGAGAGGAAATATATAACACCAGTCAAACTGTAAGTCGACAACAAGACACTAAGCCTGCCAGAAATAACAACTGAACAATCGTTGGTCACTGTGTTGTCAAACTAATACCAATACTCTATCTGACCGAAACCAACAGAATAAGAAACAACAGTTGGTATCACGCCTAAGTAAACCCTAAACATGCAATTAGCCCTCAGTTTCATCAAATATTTCCTAAATCTACTTTGTGGTTTCAAAGCAAAAAGAACCTCTAGCATTTGTTGTCCCGGATGGGAAAGCGAGCACAGTCTAAGATAAAGCAAGCGGAAACCCATATTTCGTTTATAGTATAGATCCGCCCATGGGCGTCTCGATCGGCAGTGGAATCACGAAATGGAAAATGAACTACTGGCTTAAAAGAACTATTAACTGGAAAGGAAGCCTTTGGTTCACCGATCCCAAGTGCTAGGCGAAAGTGAAGAGAATCACAAAAGGCACTCGAAGGAGTCATATGCTCCGCTTCGACCTTTGAATCACGTGCATATTCTTTGATCGGAGACTAGAAAGAAGTATTTTGTCCTGGCTCCTTTCTTCCTCGAGTTACTATAGACCTATGAAGAGATAAATAAGCAAAAGAGCAGAAAGCGTAGAAAGGCAATCCGCAATCAAAGAAACTAACTGTACTAATTAAGTAAGACCAAGACCGGAATCAAGAATATGGCAAATCAAGCAAATGCTTAAAAAGTTATCAATGACCTGCTCAGAACAACTATTTATTGACTCTGATTAGGAATTTTTCCAAAATGTAGCTTTATCATCGTTCTATCTATCTATGAGTTTATGAGGGCTGGGTGGAAGGGAATGCTAGATAGAGAAAGACTCACGAGTTCAACAGCTATCTTCAATCAAAATGGGAAAGCCGCCTATGACTAAGAGAATTCCAAGCAAATAGGTCGTTAGATCATCTTTTTTCATCTCCACATCTAGCTAGTTGGACTTATTAAATAAAGAGAATGCCAGTTCAGAACACATTCTGGGCAATTTCATGATCCTTCCTTTCCATGAGATTCTTTCCATTCGGCTTCGTCTCCCCCAAAAAAACTAGAATCTTGGTCGACCAGTGAGCTAGGCAGCAAAAAGAACTCAAATCACCATCACTTTTGTCTTTTTTTGAACCTTTCTCGACTTGACTTTTCTTCCGCACCTAGGCTTGATTGGCCACCTGAACTTCTTTCTGGATCGTGCCCTTTCTTTCTATCTATAAGGTGACCTTCGCCCTTACTTGCCAACTACGATACACCTTTCCCAACACCAATATCAAAAGGAGTAGGGCATTTTTCCCGGGCTTTCCTACTGGGTCCCTTGGAGTTGCATAAACTCATATATAGTGTATAGTATGATTTGTCTTTTTGTATTTGGAATTTATTTTTTTGATTGCTATTTTAATCATTATTACCTTATTCTTACTTTCAGATTGCTTCTTTTCTTTGGAGATAATAGGCTACGGCACCGTAAAGAGCATATGCTCGGACATACATCCAATTGTTGAATATGAAGGAAATTACCTTCCAGCAGAGAATCTAATAATACCTTAGCGGGTGCTAAGATGTACAGTACAAGAGTACACCTATCATGACCTACAGGAGAAGTACTTTGTCGTGGACTGGCGAACACACCTATCTATTTGCAAAAGAAAATTGGAAAAAAAAGAATGGAAATCCCGTGTTTTTTGCTAAAACTCTCTTTTCCAGCGAGTGAAGGAACTCGCCTTATGTCCTTAACGAGTTTAGTAGCGAGCTCTAGTTCCTTTTCTTACTCAGTCGTAGCTCTTATAAAAATCCAATAGTTGTAGCTTGCTTCTCGTATTAGGAGAGTTTTAGACTTCCTCTCCCTGCTTTATTCGATAAGGCGAGTAGCTTTGCTTCCTCTTTTTTCCGGAAAGAGGGTCTTGGCATTGATCCGGCCTGCTTTGTTTTAGGGCTAAAGATAACTCTCCACCGGTAATAAAGCAAGGAAAAGAGAAGAGAGAGACTAGATAAAGAGGTATTGGTTAATTCCAGAATAGTAATATTAAGGCGCAAGGGCTTTTGCGCTAGGCGCTCAGTCCTTTTTTGTTCTCTCTTCATTCTTTCTTTAGATCTCCTTTTATGTTGATCCAGGAAAGGTTCAATCAAGGAAGGTGGCAAGCCAATGACGGATGGAATTAATATCCATAATTTGTGCTCAACAAGTTTTGAGACTTCGGCTATGCGGAATGGAACTGAAAGCCTTAGAGTCAAGGATCAGCTATGAGGTGGTACACGGGAAGGACAATTTCAAAGCAGTAGCTACTCAAATTAAAACAAACAAATGGAAAAGATCAAACTACTTTTTATATTTAAATAGGATAATATGTTAAAATAAAATGAAAAAACAGTACTAACCAACTAACCATCTCTTATAGGACCCATACATAGCCTTACCATTCCACTTACCAAACATGATCATACTTTCCCAAACCCTGTCAAGTGCCGACCAGACTCAACGTATCATGTCGTTCGGAGGTCGGTCAAAGCAAAAGAATTCGATCTCGGAAAAGTGGAAATTCTTCTTGATGATGCTTTGGCTTGTGCTTCTACTCTGAACCCTACAAACAGGCTTGTGGAAACTACTCTGCACCCGGGAATGGTTTCTTTACAGGAAGCATTCCTATTTGTTGAAGAAAGCAGCTAGTTCGATAGTGGACTCAACTTTTGCTATAGAGAAACGATTCTGACATAGTAGGTAGGATGATCTAACAACTTCTATTTTAGCTTTATCAGGAACGAAGTGAAAAAGTGGATTGTTGGCAAGTAAGAGTAGAGGTTTCCTTTTTATATTTCGAGAACTTGGAAAAATAAGAGCTGTGAACGTAGGAACTGTTGGCAATAACCGTTGGTAGAGTTCATGTTTCCGGTGTAGATGTTATCAACTCGGTAAGGCGAAGAACAACCAAAAATCCCGCCCGATAAAATGAAAGATTTCGATTTCTTAATGAAATCGGATTGATGGACAGAGAATGGCATTTTTTCCATAGATACTGGTGGTTCAGTCAGGTAATCAGTAACCGTTGCTACCCAGCAAGAAAACGGGGCAAGAAAATGGATGCGCGTGCTAACGCGCAACGGCTTTCGCGCAGTGCAGCCGTTGCTTGTTTGCGCGTGCTAACGGCTTTCGCGCTAGCGCTAGTGTGCTCAATCCGTT
>Ga0265338_10009912_pt1 | contig 11268 bp, 3 predicted proteins | sample 42126metaG_FD_193579 | JGI IMG/M metagenome (GOLD analysis project Ga0265338, IMG submission 193579) | Rhizosphere microbial communities from Carex aquatilis grown in University of Washington, Seatle, WA, United States - 4-21-26 metaG | ecosystem: Host-associated > Plants > Roots > Rhizosphere >... | reverse complement strand
CGACGATGGGCGCGCTGACGCTCGCCGCCGGCGAAAGCCCTGACGGCACGCTAGTTTCGACGATTGGCGCCAACGCGACGGTCGATCTCTACAACAAGACCGCCATCGCGATCCCCTCGACGCCGGACCCGACCGTGCGCGTGACGAGCGACGCGGTCATCGACATCGACAATTCCGGCACGTTCCCCAATGCCGGCGTGCGTTCGGCCGGCGACATGCAGATCTATGCTGACCGTGGCACGATCACGATGAACGCCGTCGGGACCGGCAAGGATATCTACCGCGAGACGCTGGCCCAGGCGGCGAGCGCGATCAGCAACCTGTTCGGCGGCGGCGACGTCACGTTCGATTATCATGGCGGCTCGACCGGGCAGGGCGGCACGGCGACCGCGCAGATCGACGGCGTCGCGACGACCGGAATCCAGCGCTCGCGCTTCCTCACGATCAGTTTCGCGAACACGCTGGGCGATCTTCTGTTCGATGCGAGCCCAGGCGTCAGCTATACGGTCGACAACAGCCGCTCGGTGTCGACGACGATCCTGATCCGGCTCGCACAGCTGCAAAACCTGCTGCAAGTCTATGGCGGCGATCCCGTTGCGGCCGGCGCCTATGCCAGCGAGATCCTGTTCCTGCAGCGCAAACTGGTCGCCATGGGACTCGCCACCGGCGACCCGGCGGCCGGCACCTACAACATCGGCGCCTGGGCGCAGAACATCCAGACCGCGTATGCCGCGGTTCAGCGCGATGCCGTTCAGCTCTCGTCGGCGATCTCCGGCGTGACGGCCAAGCTGTCCGACGCGGCGACCTATTCCGGCAACGCCTATACGGCGGCGTCGAACGTCAAGACGAATGCGACTTCGGTCGTCAGCTACTGGGGTGACAGCAATTCGTTCGACACGAACGACTGGCTGGCGGTCAACATCGTCACCAACATGACGAGCCTGAGCAAATGGTCGACCGCCGTCGCGTCGGCGACTTACACGGCCTACATCAACGCGCTTTCGACGGCCCGCAGCTACGCCTCGACCTCAGGTGCCGATGCGGCTGCGCTCGATAGCCTCAACAGTCAGCTGAATGTCCTGAAGGGCACGATCATCGCCCAGCAGCAGATCGTCACCGCGCAGAACGCCATCGTGGCGTCGGCAAGTTCCTCGCAGGCGAGCATCGATGCCGCCTATGCGACGATGAACACGGCGATGGCCACGCTCAACTCCGCCGTCGCCAACGCCTATAGCAAGATGGGTGAGATCCAGACGAAGACGACCCAGTTGCAGACGGATCTGGGCAACCTCCAGAGCGCGACCTCCAACGTGAAATCGCAGTTGCTGGCGCTGCAATCGCTCGCCACCGATACGTCGAGCGGCAATGGCAATCACAGCGCGGCAGACGCGGCGCTGAACAGCGGTGCAATCGCGCCCAAGCTGGCGAAATACGACCAGAACATTTCGGACGCGAGCGGCTATCAGGGCTCGGTCAATACCTACCAGACCAGCACGAACACCGCGGTCACGGCGTTCGGTGATCCCACCGGGATTCAGCAAACGGTCTGGGGTGTCGTCCTCGGCATTCCGGCCAGCACGGCGGCCGCGCAGATCCGCTACTACTCGATCAATTTCGGTAATTATTACAACGGGTTCACGGACAATTCCACGCTATACACGGTCGGCGGTTACGCCGCGGATGCGCATGCCTTGGCGAATGCGTCGAGCGGGCTCTCCGGCCGCGCCGTCTCAGTCGGCGACATCACTGCGACGCTCGGCGATCTCAGCGTCCGGGCCGACAAGCTCACCGGCACCGGCAAGCTGCAGGCGCCGGGCGATGCGCAGATCGCGCTGACCAACAACACGGACGCCAGCCTGCTGGTCAACAACCTGACCATCAACAGCGACAGCGGCGGTCACCTCCGGCTCAACGGCGTCCTGGTCAACAGCAATGCCGACATCAATGCGATCAATCGCGGCGGCGCGGTCGCCAATTTCAACAGCATCACGACCGCGCGGACCCAGGCGGCGCTCGGCATCTTCCCCGCCGTCACGATCGTCAGCAACTACGATCCGACGACCGCGATCGCCTCGCTGCGCAATCCGGCGCCCGACATCGTTCTCAACTCCGGAACCACGATCAGCAATCCGCTCGGCTCGGTGCTGATCCAAAGCCAGGCCGGCAACATCTATTCGAACGGCCAGATCAACGCGAACACCGTCACCATCCAGGTCAAGAACGGCGATTTCGTCCAGAGCTACGTGTTTGGCTACGACCACGTCGCCGGCGATCCGGCGGGGACGGGGCTCAATGGCGGCGATCCGACCGACACGTCCGCGCTCGGTGGCGGCATCGTCGCCAACGGCGCCGTGTTCATCAGCGCGCGCTACCTGAACATCAACGGCCTGATCCAGAGCGGCATCGACAACTGGACCCTGAACCTGCCCTCGACGCCGACCTTGACGGCAAGCGCCGCGTTGTTCGGCATCGACCTGTCGTCGGCGATCGGGACATACCAGTCGAACGGCGGCCAGGCGGTGACCTTCGCGGTGAACGTCGGCGGCCACTCCTACAACGTGACCTATACGGGCACGCCGGGGCAGATTCAGTTCGGCACCGATTTCGCGCTTGCCGACTACGCGACCGGCGCGAACCACGTGGCAAGCGGGCTGTATCAGCTCGTGACGCCGTCCGGCAGCAACATGACGTCGTATTTCGACGCCGCGAATGGCCGCTACCAGGTCGACGCGACGGCGGTCCTGGGCGGCTACATCCAGCTCTACGGCCAGATCATGAATACGTCGAAGCCAAACGCGGACGGCTCGGCGGTCGGCCGTATCCGCGTGCTCGACGGCTTCGGCCAGATCAACCTGACCAACAATTCGAGCTACGACGTCTACCTCACGACGCTGAACACGGGCCTCGACAATAGCGGCACCGGCCGCGGCGTGGCCGGCCTCATCGACATCACCAATATTCTGAGCGTGAACGATACATCGGGCGTCGTCTCGGCGATGCACACCGTCTACACGCGCGCGAACGGCCAGATCCAGGTCGCCAACACGAACGGTACGCTGAACTCGCTCGGCCAGGTCGTCGGCGCGACGACGACTTCGACGGCGAGCGGCGATGGCCGCAACACGGTCTACGATCTCGGCACGATCTCGCCCGGCCAGCGCTACGTCTACACGACCGGCACCGACCAATCGACGGTGACGTACTACACCTATCACGGCACGCAGTTGTTCGGTTCGAGCACGCTGACCGTCGATTCCAATACGCAGTTCGACAGTGTTGACGGGCCGCATACGCTCAGCGTGTACCGGATCGCCAACGGCACCTATACGCTCGTCGACACGTCGGTGGATTCGGTCGCGAACAACCACAACCAGGCGACCCGCACCAACAGTACGGTCTGGGTCACCACGGCGGAGTGGACGGACTGCAACTGGTGGACACTTTGCACCGCGCAGGACCATTACAAGGATTTGACCAAGACCGATTACAACACGGTGATCGATACATACTCGCTGAAGGCGAACTACCCGATCGCGATCCAGTTCGGCGGCGTTGACAGCGGCATCATCAATGTCACGTCGAACAGCGGCGCGGTTCTGCTCGGCGGCGCGATCAGCAACAAGAACGGCAACACATCCATTACCGGCAAAACTATCGTCCAGTCGACCGATGGCGCGCTGATCTCCTCGAAGAATCTTGCGCTCAACGCCGTGGGCGTGGCGGCGAGCGTTGGCGCGCTCGGCAACGGCACGACGGCGGCGCGGCCGATCGAGGTCGACATTACCAACGGCGGCGCGCTCAGCGGCGGCGTCAACCAGGGCAACTTCGTCGTCGATGTCGCGCGCGACACGAACATTGGTAGCATCGTCGCGAATGGCGACCCATCCGCCGGCTACGGCCGGGTGTCGCTGACCGCCGGCGGCAATATCACGGCGGCCAATGGCAGCAGCTATATCCAGGCGGCCCGCGTCGAGCTGACAGCCACCAACGGCGCGATCGGCTCGGCGGCGGCGCCGCTCGTCGTCCGTGTCGGCGATATCGACACGACCAGCAATTTCGTCGGCTATTACGGCCTCAAGGCGCTGGCGGCGAACGACATCAACGTCACCGCAGCCGCCTGGACCGGCACCTACGGCAATCCGAACGGCGACCTGTTGCTCGACACGGTTGTCTCGCTCGGCGGCAACGTGACGCTCACCGCCCCCGGCCGCATCATCGACAACAACCCGATCCAGTCGACCGATACCCGGACCTATAACCAGCTCTTGTCCTACTGGACGTCGCTCGGCCTCGTCGGCGGCACGCAGGCGAACGCGGACAAACAGGCGGCGCAGGTCGCGACCTTCGAGGCGTCGCGCAACGCCGACTACAAGAGCTATTGGCAGATCCGCGCGACGCAGGCGAACGGCGGCACGAGTTACGATCCGAATTTCCAGTACGTCGCCTCCGCCTCGGAGCGAACGCTGCTGACCCAGCAGTTCACCGCCCAGGGCGTTCCGTCCGGTCAGATCGCCGGCAAAATCGCCGACTATGAAGCCAGCCGCACCACGCAATACCGCGCGCTGAACGCCGAGGTCGGCGGTTACACCGCGTTATTCGATGGGACCTTCAACTACGCGACGGCGACGTCGATCGCCGCGCAACGCGGAACCGACGAGGCGACGCTGGTGAACGGGATCTCCTGGACGACCCGTGAGCTGGCGTTCTCGCTGTCACCCGGCGCGTTGAAGACGATCACCGGCACGAACCCGATCATCAAGGCGCCGAACGTGTCCGGCAACGTGGTGACGCTGAATGCGGGGCAGGGCCTTGGCCAGGCGATCGCGACGGTCAGCCTCGACACGACCACGATCCCGGCCGATCTCGCCAACCTGACGACCGCGCAGAAGAACGCGCTGGTGGCAATCGCGGCGGCCGAGCGCTCCGATTTCATCAACTTCGGCAGCTCCGCGACGGTCATCACGGTGGCGCCGAAGCAGCCGCTGAACTTCTCGGCGGCGACCGCACTCAACGTCGACGTGACCGGCAATGCCTATCTCGCGTCGATGGGTGACGCGCTGCTCGCCAACGTGTCGGTCAGCGGCGAGGCCCGCTTCAAGGTCCGCGGCTCGATCGTCAACGCGACGCCAAGCAGCGCGGCGATCGATACCGACACCCTTATTCTCGAAGCGTCAGGCGGTGGCATCGGGCTGATCGCCAATAGCAACGGCTCCTACGATGACCAGCCGCTGCGCGTCGCGGTCCACACCGGCAAGTCATTGGTGGCCCGCGCCCAGGCCGGCATCGACATCACCTCGACGGCAACGCTCAACATCGACACGGTGTTCTCGCCGAACGACATCAAGCTGACGTCGACCGCGGGCTCGCTGCTGAATGCCAATGGCGACCTGCTCATCAATATCCTGGGCAAGAACGTCGTGCTGAACGCCGCGGCCGGCACCATTGGCGCCACCGGCGGTCTTAACGCGATCAATGTCGGCAACAGCGCCGGCGGCGGCGTCACGACCAATGCGCTCGGTCTCGTCAATCTTTACGGTCCGTCGGGCTATCAGCTCGTCATCAAGTCGGTGGCCAGCGCCGCCGACGTGCTGGTGACGGCCGCGCTCGATGTCACTGTTGACGGGACGGTGTCGTCGGCCGGTCATATCGAATTCGATGTCGCCGGCCTGCTGTCGCTGACAGCGAACAGCCGGATCGACTCGACCGCGAATGCGGTCGACGTCAACACGTCCTTCGGCTCGCTGCCGGCGAACAGCCGCCTGAGCATGGCGGCCGGCTCGCGGATCTCCGGCGCGACCGGCGTGACGCTGGTGACCGGCGGGGCCGCCACGCTTGCGACCCTGCTGGCGGCGAACGGCAACATCGCCGTCACCGCAGGCGGCGCCATCGACCTGCTGGGCAACGAGCAAGTGGCCGCGTCCGCTGGCGCGGCGAGTCTGAACGGCGCGTCATTGACCATGGCGGCAGGGTCGCAGGTGGCGGCGTTGCTGGATATCGCCGTCGTGACCACCGGCGATGCGGCCGCGACGACGCTGGCGTCGACCAGAGGCCACGTCTCTGTGACTGCTGGCGGCAACGCCGCAGTCGCAACTGCCTCGGTCTCCGGCGCCGTACTCGGCGACATCGTCTACCTGGCTACCGGCAACCTGACCGTCGGCACTGCCGCGGCGGCCGGCAAGATCCGGGCAAACGCCGGCGGCGCCTTCACCGAGAACGCCGGTGGCCAGCTCACGTCCCGGACCGATCTCATCGCGGTCACGGCGGACTCGATCGCGATGGGGGCAGGAGCAGGCATGACGGCTGCCCAGACCATCGCGCTGCAAGGTACGCGCGATGTGACGCTGGGAGCGCTGACCAGCACGGCCAATCCGGCCCCCAATGCGTCGGCGGTCATCACCGTCACCGCGGGTAACCCGACCCTGGGCGGCGCAATCATCAGCAATGGCGACGGTCAGACCAACATCACGACGTCGCGGCCGAACGCGTCGATCCTCCTGACGGCCGGCGGCGGCATCGGCGTCAACTCCGTGCTCAACCGACCGGCGCAGGCGTCCGCGCCGGTCGCGATCAAAACCAACGTGCCGTTGCTCGCGGCCGCGACGACGCTCGGCGACATCAACATCGCGAATACCGGCGACCTGCGGGTGATTTCGTCGTCGTCGCCCGTCGGCAAGACCAACATCACGACAACCGGCGCGTTCTCGGTCTCGAGCGTCACCGGCGTTGACGTCGTCCTCACCGCGCCCGGCGACATCAATATCGGCACGATCAACGCAACGACCAGCGTCACGATCAACGCCAATTCGGCGACCGGCAGTATCGCGCAGCAGCCCGGCGCCGGCCCGCTGGTGCTCAACATCACCGGCGCGAACGGCGGCACGGCGCAGACCATGAACCTGACCATCGATGCGCCCGGCGGCACCGATGTCGGACAGTTCTCGGTCACAGACGCCAACGTGACGAGCAACAGCAACCACTTCTCGATCGCCAGCGGCAACGTTCCCGGCAAGCTCGTTCTGACCATGCCCGGCCAGGCGATCGTGCTCGATAATCGCAGCCCTGTGCCGACCGTTGGACCGTCGGTACAGATGTATGGGCCGGGCTCGCTGTTCAACTTCTCCCAGAACGGCTTCACCACGATTACAAGCAATTACGTGGTGTCCTATGGCGTTCTGTCCGCGATCACCGCGCTCGGCGCCTATCAGGGCATGTCATTCGTTCGCGACGTGCCGCGCGACCTGAAGTCGGGCGATGGATTCGACGTGCACGGCGGTTCGGGCAAGAGCGGCGCGGCACTGTTCTACATCCTAGGCGTCTCACCGACCTTCATGCTGGATATTCTTCAAGCTCCCAAGCCGGTCGAAGCACCGGCAGACGGTAAGGCGATCAATCTTAGTGGCCTGCAGTGAGGTGCTGTGACCCTTGAACCACCGGCCATGACGTATTGGGGCAACGCCGGTCGGGCGCGGCAGCGGTCGCGCGCGCCCGCTTGGCTGTTGGTTATCATGGTTTTGGTCCCCTTCGTTGGCGCTTCGGCGGCGATGGCGCAGGTGCCACCCGCCACGACCGTGCCGGGCGGCGTCGAGCAAGAGCAACAGCGCCAGCAGCGCCGGCTCGAGCAACAGACCCAGACGCCAAAACAGCAGGGCCCGGCCGTCATCGGACCGGGTCGTGGGCCGACCGAATTGCTCAAGCCGGGCGGACCGAAATTCCGGCTACGGGGCGTCCGTTTCGACGGCACATCGAAGTTCCTCAGCAGGGAGGAGTTGGACGCGGTGGTCGCGCCCTATGTCGGGCACGACGTTGATTTTTCGGACCTGCAGAAAGTCGTCGCTGCGATCAGCGCGCTTTACTCAGAAAAAGGCGTGGTGACCGGCATTGCCACCTTGCCGCCGCAGAGCGTCGCCGGCGGCGTGGTGCACATCAAGTTGACGGAAGGCCGTCTCGGCAAGTTCTCGATGACGGGACGCCAGCACACCGGCGAAGGGTACATCACCGACCGTGTCGAGCCACCCAAGCCGGGGGAGGTGCTCGACGTCCCGAAACTCTCGCGCGACGTAACCTGGTTCAACCGCACCAACGACGTGCAACTGCGCGCGTTACTCCAGCCCGGCACGACATTCGGCCTCACGGACGTTCAGCTTGCCGTCACCGAAGCCCCCGCCGACATCCTGCAGGTGTTCTACGACAACCAGGGTGTCCAGAGCACCGGACGTTATGAAGGAGGCGTCTATTATCGTCACAGCGGTGCGCTCGGCTTCGACGACCGGTTCACGTTCTACGGCACGAGGGCCGACGGCAATCTGAACGGGAACGTTTCATACAACATTCCGATCAACACCTGGGGCGGACGGCTCGGCGCGAGCTACACGCAGGGTCGGATCAAGATCATCCAGGGAAGCTTTCAGGCGCTCGACATCACCGGGCAGTCGCGGGCCGCCGGCGTGAATTTCAGCCAGCCGCTTTTCGTGACGGATGCGTGGTTGTTGCAGGCGAACCTTGCCGATACCTACAGCATCTCGCAGTCGGACCTGTCGCAGGTCCGAATCACCGACGACAGGTCGAACAAGCAGACCATCGGCGTCTCCATCACCAATTCCGGAGCGGACTATTCGCTCACTTTGTCGCCGGCGGTAAACTTCGTTCAATATCACAGCGAGGTCACCGACATCGACCGTCCGCTGACGATCTACAGCGGCACCTGGAATGCGTTGTGGCGGTTCCCCGCGAATTTCAGCATTGCGGCGCTCGGCAGCGCCCAATACACTACCGCCACGCTGTTGCCCGGCGATCAGCTATTCCAGATAGGCGGGCCGACGACCGTGCGCGGTTTCCCGACCAACACCGCCGCGGGCGACAGCGGCTTCTATGCCAATTTCGAGTTACATAACAATCTGTCGAACCTGATCGCCGGTCTCGATTTCTACGGCTTCATCGATCAGGGCGAGGTGACTTCGACCTTTCCGGCTCGCACCGTGCTGAGGTCGGGCGGTGCTGGCCTGTCGTTTACGCCGTGGTCGCCGCTGACCATCGAGGCAAGCGCGGGCATGCCCTGGCAGCAAGTCGTTCCCGACCAGCCGAAATATCAGGCCTATTTCCGCGTGATTTTCCGACCACTCCTGCTGGCGGATAAATGAGAAAAACTCAAAGTGAGGAGGCATCGACGATGACGAACATGAGAGCAATAGGGTACCTGGCCGCGGCATCTTTGGCGGCGATCGTGGTAACAAGCGGGGACCTGCTGGCACAGCCGAGCAAGGATGCCGGGAAGGCTACGCCGACGATCGCGGGAGTTCCTGCGATGGGCACGACGGCCGCAAACATCTCCGGCTTCCGCTCCGCGAGGTTCGGTATGTCGGAAAAGGAGGTGCGCGCGGCCATCTCGAAGGACTTCAATGTCAAGGCCGCGGCCATACGGTCCGAGAATAATCCGAGCGAGCACACACAGGTCCTCCAGGTGAAGGTGCCGGACGTTTTGCCGGGCGGCGGTACCGCGGAAGTGTCGTACGTCTTCGGATTCAAATCGAAGACGCTCATTCAGGTCGGCGTTTCATGGTCGAAGCAAACCGACGAGAAGATGACGCCGGAGCAATTGTTCTCGAACGCCAGCGTGCTGCGCGCGCATTTCATGACGGCCGGATACAAGCCGGATACGGTCGCCAGCAACATGCCGATCAACGGCGGCTTGCTCATGTTCCGGGGCGGCGACGAGAAGGATCACACGACGATGCTCATCCTTCAGGGCACGGTGGCGCAAGGTGAGAACAACCAGCGCATCCTCACGCCGACCGGCCTCATGCTGTTCTACGTCGTGGATGCCAAGACGCCGGACATCTATCGACTGTCGCCTGGATCGTTCTGACCCTGGCGCCGTCCGGCGTATCGTAAAGCCGCGTGGACGCAACGATACTTCATGTTGCGTCACGCCCTGCGGCGATGTCGCGGCTTTCGATGGCTGGCCCGCCATGAAATAATCCCGACGATCTATTTCACGACAGGACGGCGCACTGGCTTGGTTCCGGAAAATTCGAGCGCCGCCCCCTGCGCGTGCTGAGGCTGGCCCGCGCCGCCTTGCTCTATCTCGTCACGGATATGGAGAGAATGGAGCGTGGCACTCACGTGTTGCCGCGGAATAGCTTTTTTAGCCCATCCCAGACGCCCGGATACTCACCATCCAGCAGTTCCAGACCTGATGCATAAGCGGTTGGGCTCAGCGGATAGCGCGTCTCGAACATGAAGGCCATTGTGCCTGCCAGTGTTTCCGGTTCCAGAGTCCTGTGCGACGCGCGCTCGAACGCCTCCGCATCCGGGCGTTCTTCAGTCTTCAAGCGCGGGCCGACGATCTACGGGCCCGACCGATCAAGATCGTCGTCGGCTTCGGCGCGTCCTCGACAGCTGACACTGTTGCAAGGCTGGTTTCACGGTACATGACCGATCATGTCGGTCATTCGGTCATCGTCGAAAGCCGGACCGGCAACAGCAGCATGATCGCCGCCGAATATGTCGCGCATGCTGCGAATGACGGCCGCACTTTATTCATGGCGGAAGACCGGCACAGGCAATATTGTGGCCGCCTGGCGCTCCTGGCACCGCAATTAACCGAGCGCGAGATTCAGGTCTGCGCCGGAATCGTTTGCGGACTGAGCTCGAACGCGATTGCCGGTTCGCTAGGCCTGAGCGTCAACACGGTTCTTACTCATAGACGGCGTGCGTATGCAAAACTGGGCGTTTCCAGCTTGAACGAACTATCGCATATGTTGCTGCGGTAGCCCGGAAAGGGCGGGGTGTTCTTCTGTCCGATTCAACGCAAGGTGCTCCTGCCGGGCAGCAACGGGCGGTTTACCGACTGGGTCCGGTCGCGCGTTTGCGCTGGCTGGACAATCCGCTCCTTTCGATTTCCGCTTGTTAACTCGAAGCGGATGCGAGCAGCGCGGTCCACTTCAGCATCTGGCCCGATTCGGACCAAGCCGTCTGAGGACGTAAGGTCAGTTTCCAAGAGTAGAGCAGGCATGTACCCGCCAATCGCCAATAGTCGCAGGTGGCGCGAAGCTCACGCTAGCGGGAGGCTGGTTTAGACCTGATTTCGGCCTGACGCGCACGCGAGCCCTAGGTGCGCGACCGACAGAAGACTCTAGTTACTGGTAATATGCTGGAGGACTAGATCTTCGACCACTACAGCGACCCCGTGCGTAGTTTGCGCAATCCGTCGATCATTCGTCAACGCCGTCGCACGCGCATGCGTTGCCCGACGAACACTACGAGAAATAC
>Ga0265338_10009910_pt1 | contig 11269 bp, 10 predicted proteins | sample 42126metaG_FD_193579 | JGI IMG/M metagenome (GOLD analysis project Ga0265338, IMG submission 193579) | Rhizosphere microbial communities from Carex aquatilis grown in University of Washington, Seatle, WA, United States - 4-21-26 metaG | ecosystem: Host-associated > Plants > Roots > Rhizosphere... | reverse complement strand
CGCTCAAAATGCCACTTCTCCGACATATCAATGGCAGGTAAACAACGTGAATAGCGGCACAGGCCGGTCCTTCAGCAGTACCAATTTAAACGAAGGCGATGTCGTTACCTGTCAAATCACCACATCAGGTAATTGTTTGACGACAACGACCGCAGTATCTACCCCCTATATCGTACATATAACGCCGGTGGTAACGCCCGTGGTAACTATTCTGCCTCAAATTGTAGCGGTTTGCCAGGGAACCCCGGTCAATTTTACCGCTTCGCTAAATAACCCAGTTGCCGGCGCAGTGTATCAATGGCAGGTGAATGGGCAAAACGCAGGAACGAACAACAGTGAATTTACGGCCAACAACCTCCATGACGGCGACCAGGTCACTTGCGCTGTAACGGCAAATGCAGGTTGCTTTGCCCCTTCAACTAATTTGCCGCTAATCGTTCATGTAAACCCGGTACCCGAAATCTCCCTTGGTTCAACGATCATTGTAAAACTGGGAAACAGCATACAACTTACCCCCGAAGTAAGCGGCGATATTACTTCCTATCAGTGGAGCCCTTCTACCGGGTTAAGTAACACCGCGATCGCCAGGCCGGTTGCCAGCCCTCAAATAACCACCACTTATACGTTACTGGTAACTTCAGCAGACAACTGCCAAAATACTGCGCAGGTCACGGTAAATGTGGTTGAACCTATCGGTGATATTCCCAATACATTTACGCCAAACGGAGATGGTGTAAACGATACCTGGAATATTGCTTCATTAACCTACTATGCGCATTGCACGGTAGATATTTTCGACCGCAACGGCCAGGTCGTTTATCATTCCATTGGCTATACAAAGCCATGGGATGGCACCCTTAATGAAAAAAAATTACCGGTGGGCACCTACTATTACATCATCGACCTTAAAAACGGCACAAAGGTATCTTCAGGCTATGTGACGATCATCAGGTGAGTAAATGTTCATTAGCATGAGGCCGGGTTTTCTAAAACCTGATAAATCAGGATCCAATAAAGTCAAAAACCCCTAAATCGTATGATTTAGGGGTTTTTGACTTTATTGGGGTCAATTTATTGAGAACTACGAATTAACACATACTTGTTTAAAGCGCTGTCTTTCTTTACCACAATGCGTTGATAGCCGTGGCTTTTGTTTAACAAGCCGATAGAAGCTAAAGCCACTGGGAATAAGCCTCCCACGACAAAAAAAAGAATAGTTGCCAATTTTAGCAATAATTGTTGATGTGTTTTCATTTGTTCTTTGCAGTTAAGAAGGTATTCGCACATGTTAATTAAGCCACATTAGCCTTATTAACGTCGGCTCTTTATCTGTTAATTTTACCTTTGTTTCTGCCGCTATTTGCTCCAATTCAATATCCATTCCGGAGAGCAACGCTTTTTCACACGTCGGGCATCTGAAAGATGATACCAGCGAATCAGCGTTGAACGGGATAAAATAATTGCGGGTGCTGTGAAAAATTGAGTTTTTGCAGTGAACATTGATGCAGTAGATGATGTAAAATGACTCGGAATCATTCATGGCTTTGAAAATTTAAATAATTGAAATGGTTAATGAATGGCCATTGTTTGAATCGCTGTGCTTACTGCTTCGGAACAATTTAAAATCATCGTGGAGCTTTGGCAGAGACATGCGGTTCGCTTTGTGTTACTCATTTTAGGATTACCTCTAACCTGTTTTTACCGAATGAATTGGTGTCAAGCGTGTTAACGTTAAAGCTATAGTTCGCAGTCCTGATATCAACACTGTCCTTCAGGTATTTATCTTTTAGCCAAATGTGAATGTCAGACGGTATTCCGCTTTCATCGCTCAATGTAACATGACATACTCCATTAGTCTTGGCATGCAGGTCGAAACGGATGGACATGCCTGGTTTATAAGGCACCTGGTATTGAGCTAAATCCCTCCCATCACCTGCAATGCTCGCAAAACTTAACTGCCCAAATCCCATAAAATATTCTGAGTCAACATTTGGGTTATAAACTAAGCTTGCGGTGTGAGCAAATGAGATCGCCGTTTCGTCGTAAGTTACATTGTCCCTGAAGAGCTTTACCTTAAAAAGGGCCTTGTCGGGTATTGTATCATATTTAACAGCAGCCATACCAACAGTAACTACCGGTTTTGCGCCAGGGGAAAGGTTCGCTTCTTTTTTACATGCCTGTAAACAAAAGAACACTACTATAATAGGAATCAGTATTTTCATTTTTTTGAATTTTTTAATAAATAAATCGGGTATGTTTTAGGCACTGATCTGTAAATAGGTATTATCTATTTTTATTTTATCATATACCTTGTCAGTTATATCTTTTATCACATCATCTAATTCGTGTGCACTGGTGAGTAAATAATCGGCGATCAAACAGTTCTCCTCATCCGTGTTTTGATTGTCTTTGAAAAGGTCGATCAGTCCCATCAGGCGCGATAAAGGCGCCCTTACCACATGCGACTGTACCCAGGCAATGTCACGCAGTTTTTCATTTTGGGCTTCTATGGCGGCTATATAGTTTAACCGTTCGGAGACGTCATTGGCGAAAACTATTTTTGCTTTTTTTCCTTTGTGTCCAATCACGTTGCTATTCTCTTCAACACAAATTAATTCGCCACTTTTCTTTCTATGCACCGTGATTTTTTCGTCAACGCAAATTTTTGATGGGCATGCATTACACGGGGCATCAATTTTTATTCCGGGTTCGTTTGACTGGCATATTTTTATATCACTGACAGACATATTTAAAAACTCCTCTTTTGAGTAACCATAATGTTTTATCGCCGCTTCGTTCACATCCTCAAAACACAGGCTGTCAATGCTATAAACCCACATAGGTTCGGGGCTTAAATGAAACAGATCACTATATCGTTTTTCTGATTCTTCCAGGTCGAGAACGGCTTTTTTTCGTTCGCAGCTGTATAAAATGCTTTTGTAAAGCATTTGAGGCGTCAGTTCATCTTTTAAAAGATAATCGGCAATTCCCAACGATAAAGACTTTACACCGAAGTGCAGGCTTTCGTACCCGGTGAGTACAATAACCGGAGTAGCCTGGCAAATGGCCACTATTTCGTTAATGAGCTCTATTCCTGTTTTATCGGGTAAAGACAGATCTAAAAGAATAACATCAAATTGAGTTTGCCCGTCGCTGAGCATCGCTTTGGCTTCTTTGCAGGTTTGGGCATGTTTTAAAATAAATTCGTTTTTGTTTTCGAAAAGGAAATCCTCAACCAAAGCATAATCACCCGGATTATCTTCTATTACCAGCACATTGCGGGTAACACCGGTGTCTTGAATTTTATTGATCGATTTCATGTTCATCTCCTTTAGTACTGTTTAATATTTCTTCTCTAACCAATGATTCATTTGAGGAATTCGCCTTTACCTGTTTTATTGCCTGTTTATAGCACTATAGGCCTGCGCCGGTGTTGACGCAGCAATGCCCTTTTTTTTACGGCCGCTTATACCAAAGGCTTCGGGCCGGAAGGAATAGTTCTGATCCTGATAGATCACCAGCGTGAAGCGCCTGTCGCCATAACTCAAAAGATCGTTCTTATCAATATTGAAACTATAGCACTTGCCTTGCTGTATCCCTACCGAGCAATTGGTGTATTTATCAATTAGCTTTATTTTAAGATGTTTGGGTATCTCCAGTATTGCGGTGAACCTGAACTTATATTGACCGCCAATTTTGGGGCTGACATATAACCTTACTGTTTCGGGCGTTAATGCCGGGAAGGGGATAACGTTAGTGACGAGCGCAATGCCGTCTGAAGAAATACTGCATATATGTAAGTCGTTATAGCGTGAATTATAGCGGCCGTCCTCATCAATGTCGTAATTCAAGTCTGCATGTTTTTTTAATTTGATAACAATGTTCTCATTTGTGGTCGAATCACCCGACAATTGGAGGCCCAGGTACAACTCAGGGGCAATTTTACCGGTATCAAAACCAGTTGTCGGGTATTGTGCATGCGCCTGGAATGCCGCCAAACACAGGAGAATAAAACTAAACACCTGTAACTTCTTTAAACTTTTCATGACGTTTGATTTTTTTTGGCGCTTGCCGCTAAAACTAAAAGCTGAAGGCCTGGGTATCACTGGTATTATTGTCATTGTTAAATGAATTATTTTATGGTATTATCGTTGTAAAAAGGTAAGATTGATAATCGCCGGACTGTATCGTGATAACAATTCAAAACCCAAAATGAAAAAGAACATATACACTGTTGCCCTGTTAATTTGCAGCAATAAAATCGCCTTTCTTAGTTCAAAATCAATCGATTGTACATTTTCCTGTAACATAGCTTTAATATCTTTAAGCCTGATCTCCCCGCATGGATGACGCCTGATATTTTCTTTTCTATCTATTCGCGCCAGGAAAATGTGGGCATTTATCAGGGTGTAACTGTATCCGATCAACAGTAACAGCATCAGGTTCATTTCAAAATCAGGTCGCATGGTTTGTTTTTTTATTTAACGAAACAAAGTTGTCCAATCGATCCCTGCTGTACTATAGATGCGATTACACAATTCTTGTAGTTGTTTGGTTGATAACTGATGGCGAAATGCCTGAAAACAATGCGCTGCCGGTCGGGTTGGCGCCGTCAGCAACGATATGCCGTTGTTTCTGTTGGCAATTTTGTGACTGATACCATACGTACCATTGCATTTGCCACATTTGTACCTGCAACGTTTTCACGGCATATGCAGAGTGCTGTTAAGGTATAGTTTTTGTATGAAGGGATAATGAACGACGACACCCTGGCAATAGCGGAGGCAATTCCATCTCCCCCAATTTTCGCAAAACTTTCCATTTTAAAAACAAATTTTTAGTTAATCAATGCTTCTTATACGGAATGGCGTGCGGCCGATATTATCGACGCAAATTGAAAACCAGTGTAGTGTTTTGGTTGACGGGAATAGGTTTATATAAGCTTCTGACCGACAGCGTATGTGATAATTTCGGTGTTATTTCTAAGCTTCATTTTTTCGAGGATCCGTGCGCGGTAGGTGCTTATGGTAGGTTTGCTGAGGCTGAGTAATTCCGAAATCTCAGTGACGGTTTTTCCGGACGCGATCATGATAAAAGTTTGATATTCCCTGTCCGACAGTAGTTCATGCGGTTCCTTATCGGAGCTTTCATCGAGTATGGAGATGAGTTTTTCCGAAAGAGATTGTGATACATATTTCCTGCCGTTTAATACCTGATTTATGGCTTTTATGAGGTCAGTATCGGCCGCATCTTTCGACAGGTAACCTGCCGCTCCCATTTTTAAAGCCCTTAGTGCAAGCTGTTCTTCAATATGAAAACTAAACATCAGCACAGGTACTTTTATTTTCTCGGCTTTTATTTGTTTTAAAATGTCCAGCCCGTTTCGTCCGGGCAGATCGATATCGAGTATCAACAGATCCCACTCATTCTCCTTAAGTTTTTGAAAAACGTCGGCATAGTTGGTGGCCTCGCCGAATTGAACAAAAGGAAATTCAGCGGCGCATATCTGTTTAACGCCGATCCTGATTGCTGAGTGATCGTCAGCTATTAATATTTTCTTAGCCATTGGTATTTATAATTAACTCGATAATAGTCCCCGTATCGGTTGAACTCGAAATATGCAGGCCGGCGCTTATCAGGTTTGCACGTTCGCGCATGTTCAGCAATCCCATCGAGAGCGGATCGCGTAAAACACCGGCATTGATGCCTTTGCCATTATCCGTTATTCTGACGTTCAACATATCTTCATTTCCTGATATCGTAACATTTACCAGGGTGGCGCAGGCATGTTTGGTAATATTTGTCAGCGCTTCCTGGCATATCCGGAAAATGTTGATCTCAACATCCTTGCTTATTGCCCGCTGGCCACTACTGCCGCTGAAATGACTGTCTATGCCCGTTTTCTTTTGAAATTCGGTTACCAGCCATTCTATAGCCGCCAGCAACCCGAGTTTATCCAGCAGGGCCGGGCGTAATTCGTTTGATATTTGCCTCAGCGATTGAATGCTGTGATTTACCTCGTTAACAATGGTTTCAATAATTGGCTCAATGCCGGCTTGTGTTCCGGCACCTTTTTTCAATGCGGAAAGCGACATTTTGATACCTGATAGCTGCTGGCCAAACTCATCATGAATTTCGCGGGCTATCCGCGCCCTTTCCTCCTCAACAACTTCGCTCAGTTGCCTGGCAAAACTTCTTATCCTTTTTTCAGATTCCTCCAGTGTAGAAACTATTTTCCGCCGTTCTAAACTATATATGATGGTTTTATATAACGTTAGCGAAGTTAACTCATCTTTTAAAACATAATCAGAAACGCCCAATGAAATTGATTTTACACCAAACGTAAAATCATCGTATCCAGTCAAAACAATTACCGGGACGTTGTTGCTTTCATGAACGATATTCGCAATTAAGTCACTGCCCGTCTTATCCGGCAATGAAAGGTCAAGAAGTATTACGTTAAAAGATACCTTGTCACCTGACAGGCATGCTTTTGCCGCCTTGTAGTTCTGTGCATGAGTTATAACCGGCACCTCGATCTGCTCACGCAAAAACTCTTCAATAAGTTCGAAATCGCCGGGGTTATCTTCGATAACCAGTATAGAGAAATAGCTTTTGTCTGGCATCTTTCAATGTTTAGGCGGGATGGAAACAATGTTTATCCAGAAATCTTCGATCTTTGCCATCGCTTTTATGAATTCGCTTATATCGATCGGCTTGGCAACATAGCAATTGACGTGGTTTTTATAGCTTTGCAATATATCCTTTTCAGCCGATGAAGTGGTTAACATGATGACCGGCGTACCCCCATATTTTTCATGGGTTTTAATGTACTTCAGCACTTCATGGCCGTTTACTTTTGGCAGGTTGATGTCGAGTAAGACCATATCTGGTTTTTCACCTTCGTGTTCTAAATTATCAAAAAACCTGATCGCTTCCTTGCCATCCCTGATGACTGTAATTTTATTAATCAATTTGCTTTCTTCAAAAGCCTCCAGCGTAAGTACAATATCACCTTCATTGTCTTCTACCAGCAAAATATTAATTGGTTTCATCTATTTGTATGTTTTGGAATTGTGAAATGAAAAACGGAACCCTCGCCTTCGCGCGAGTCGACCCATATCCTGCCGCCCATGTTTTCAACGATTTTTTTGGTTATAGCAAGCCCCATGCCCGTACCGGGATATTGATCGCGGTTATGAAGCCGCTTAAAAATAATAAAAATCTGGTTAAAATACTCCGGATCGATGCCAATGCCGTTGTCCTTAACTGAGAACTCAAAGGCGGTTTTGGTTTCCTTTGAAGATATCCCGATCACCGGCGCCACACCGTCCTTGTGATATTTAAGGGAGTTACCCACCAGGTTTTGAAAAACCTGCCTCACGGGGGTTTTATATACCTGAAGCGTCGGAAGCTGCTCAACATGCACTTTGGCATTAAGCTCTTCGATGTTTTTGCGGTACAGGGGCAACACCTCGTTAATAAGGTTATTAAAGTCAACATCTTCGAGGCTGTCTTCCGTACGTCCTACCCTTGAAAACTCAAGCAGGTCCAAAATAAGCTGCCGCATCCTTTTGGCCCCGTCTGTTGCGAAATAGATATATTTTTTCCCTTTTTCATCCAGTATATCGCTATATTTTTTTTCCAGCTGGCTCAAGAAGCTGGTGACCATTCTTAAAGGTTCCTGCAGGTCGTGCGAAGCGACATAAGCGAATTGCTCCAGCTCTGTATTTGAATACTCTAATTCTTTGGTTTTTTTCTGAAGATCATCGTTCGCCGAACTCAGCTTTTCGAGCGCGTTTCTTCTTTCTGTAATATCAATAGTCGAAATGCATAGTCCGATCGCTTTATCTCCGACAATTATTGGAAAAACACTCGCTGCAAAATGCCTTGTGAAACCGTTGTTTGTGAAGCTGGCTTCATATCCGGAGGGCTTTTTTGTGCGCACCACGCTGTCATATATTTTACGGGCACTATCCCTCCGTTCAAGTACAATTGATTCTATCAGGTTATCCCCTTCCCTGAGCGTTATGCCTACGTTGTCCTGATAAATATCCCTCATTTGCTGATTAAGCGAGATAATATTGTATTCCTTGTCAAGCAATAAATATGAAACATCCGTACTGTCAAATATCGACCGAAGGTTGGCCTCCGACTGGTTCTGCAGTGCTTGTATCTTTATTTTAGCAAGGGCGTAGGTAATATTGCCCGTCACATCGCGCAGCAATCCAATTTCTTCTTCGTTAAAGAAAAATGACTCGGACATCAGGAGCACCATTGCGGCAACGATCTCCCCATTAACAACTATGGGGAATGAAACTCCGGATAAATAGCGGCGTTTTATCATTTCATGCCTAATATCCAAAGGTATATCCGGGTCGTTGGCGATGTCATTATAATAGAAGTGCGACCGTTCGCGAATGGCCCTGGCAGAAGGAATAGCCGATTGGGAGACGTTCATGCCGGCCACATTCATTTTCGCAAAGAAGCCATCTTCATGGCCACTCCAGGCTACCGGAACCACGCGGTCCTTCTTTTCGTCATAAGTACCTATCCATGCCATTTGGAATCCCCCGATCTCCACGGCAATGCGGCAAGCATCCGCATATACCTGATCTGCGTCCTCTGCTTTCAGCATCGATTCATTTATGCTGCTTATAAATTGATAAAGGCGTGTCAGCCTTTGGATTTCCATTTCAGCAGACTTTCGCTCGGTGATATCAACCATCGTCCCTATCAGCGCCGTTGCGCCCTGGTACACCGTTGTGCTGCCAATTATTTCGTACCATAATGGATCACCGTCCTTTTTTATCACTCTCGCCTCATATCTAACAGTTTCGACCAGGCCTTTTTCTCTCGAATCTATTATTTTCATAACAAATTCGCGGTCGTCCCGGTAAATAAATCCCTCGTATGGCATGCCGATGATCTCTTCTTCACTATAGCCGGTTTCCGCTTTGATCCTGGGGTTGACGTAAACAAGTTTCCCGTTTTGAAGAATATAGACCCCCACAATTGAGTCCTCAACCAGATTCTGGAATTTAAGCTGCGATTCTAATTTTTCTGTTATATTTTCTATTATCGATAAATAATATAAGGGTTGTTTATTTTGGTCCCTGATCAGGGAAACATTCAAATTTGCCCAAACTATGTTCCCGTCATGATGAATATATTGCTTTTCGACCCTGTAATTGTCTGTTTCTCCGGCCATTGTCTGCCCCAAAAACTCCAGGTCGCTTTCAAGATCATCCGGATGGGTTATTTGCTGAAAGGTCAATTTAAGCAATTCATCTTCATTATAGCCCAGCATTTTACATAATGTCCGGTTTACCTGCAGCCATTCGCCCTGTAATGAAACGAGCGCAACCCCGATCGACGCGTTTTCAAAAGCGCCCCTGAAACGGGCTTCAGATTGCCTGAGCGATTCCTCGGCCTTAAGCCTTTCTGTAACATCAATGATCATTGATAACCTTACAGGCCGGCCTTCAAAAATAAAATCATGGGCAATTATCCGAACATTTATGATCGATTGATCTCTCCTGACTTGCCTGATGATCCCAAAATCTGTTGAACCGGTAACATCCATCGCGAAACGTTCCTGCAACATTTGCAAATCCTCCGCCGGTATAAGCTCTTTGATACTCATACGCAATAGTTCATCTTTATCATAACCATAAAGATTTGCGGCTTCTTCGTTAATGGCAATAAATGATAGGTCATCCTTCGCTATCATTGTTAATGGCGAAGGATTGTTTTCAAAGAGCATTTTATATTTCTGCTCAGATAATCGGAGTTCGTCTTCAGCTTTTAGCTTTTCTGTAACGTCGTTTGTTGATAACAGCCTTGCAAACCGACCCTCGAATATAATGTCCTGGGCAATGACATTGACCAATATTTCCGTACCGTCTTTTTTTATGTGTTCAACAACCCCAAAGTCGGTGGCCTCATGGATATCTGTTTGATATCTTTCTGACAACGCATCCCAATATTTAACGGCGCGCAGTTTTTTTATATCCATCTGCAACAGTTCTTGAGGTTTATAACCGTATAGTTTGGCGGCGGCAGCATTTGCGGCCATAACAGTCATATCATCTTTGGCCACAATCCACAAGGGCATGGGGTTGCTTTCAAAAAGCAATTTATATTTCTGTTCGGATATTTTTAATTCATTTTCGGTTTTTTTGCGTTCGGTTATTTCAAGCGTTGTCCCTATAGTCGCCGGTTGTCCGTTGATCGTTACCCTGTTGCCATAAAACTCCACGTATGTTCTGGTGCCATCCTTTTTTAGACCCACGGCTTCATAGTGGGCGCCCTCTGTCTCGCCATTGTCGCGGGCCCGTATTTTTTCCCGGATCATGGCACGATCTTCTTCAGCATATATCGCGTCGATAATACCGGTCGACAGGGCCATCAACTCCTGGCGCGTGTAACCAAAAATCTCGGCAAACCGCGGATTGACATATAAAAACCGCTTATTTTGGGTTATATATACCCCTAACATTGATTTTTCAGCCACGGTCCTGAACTTTAATTCTGCTTCGCGAAGCTCTGCCTCCATCCTTTTCCGCCCGGTAATATCACGGGCGACACCCATTAATGTATTCCCCGAAATTCTTTGCCCGCTTATTTCAACTTCAATTTTTTCCCCCTCCCTGGTCATAAAGGTTCTTTCCTTAAATATCGGTTGATTGGGATTGGCTGGCCGCTCAATCGGGTTGGTTTTCAATGTTTCAGGATCAATAATGTAAGCAAAATTTATCTGCATTAATTCGTCCTTTGAATAGCCGAGCATTTTACACATATTGTTACTCAAATCGATAAAGTTCCCGGTATTGTCCGCGAGGTAAATGGCATCGGAAGCATTTTCAAGAATTGAACGGTATTTATTTTCGCTCAACCTAATACTGTCATTGCTCTCCAAAATCTCCTTAATGAGCCGCCGGATATTTTTTATGATTAAAAATGATAAAGAGGCGGCTATCAGGAGAGAAAATAATATCCATAGGACGAAGTTTTTTGAAGCAGCGATATAAGTATACCTGCTATTTTCATATAGTTGCTTTCCCACGCGTTCCTGCAGATCCATCAATTGCGTCAGTTTCAACGAAAATGGCATCAGCGTAGCCGGCGTTTGCTTCTTAACCAAATCAGTAATAGCCGCGGTGTCCTTTTTTTGCAGGATGGATTCAAACGCTTTGGTGTCCTTATCAACCCGGTCCTTTAATTTACCTGTTTCCTTTGCCAACAAGTTCTCTTCCGGTGTGAGATA
>Ga0265338_10009909_pt1 | contig 11270 bp, 6 predicted proteins | sample 42126metaG_FD_193579 | JGI IMG/M metagenome (GOLD analysis project Ga0265338, IMG submission 193579) | Rhizosphere microbial communities from Carex aquatilis grown in University of Washington, Seatle, WA, United States - 4-21-26 metaG | ecosystem: Host-associated > Plants > Roots > Rhizosphere >... | reverse complement strand
CGGCGCTTAAATCCATTGCCGACAGGACGAAGGGCGTGCCGAATCTTTCGTGTAGAGCAAGTTGCGTCTCGAATTGCACTTGTGGATTCGTGACGATATCGCTCACTTTTGCGCCGGTGAGCGCAAGGCCGGGATAGACCGCAATCGGCATAGCCAGCCGCCGGCTTGATTCCAACACGAGCCGGTGAAACAAATTGGCGGCCATGTCAGACTCCAACCGCTTTAGCTGCCGCAGCCACGGCGCCGGCCGCGCTCTCGCTGAAGCCATCCGCGCCGATGTCGTCTGCGTATTTTTGCGTGACCGGCGCGCCGCCCACCAGAATTTTCACCCGCTCGCGCACGCCTGCCTGCTTGAGGGCGTCCATGGTGGTTTTCATCGAAGGCATGGTGGTGGTCAACAGCGCGGACATGGCGATGATATTTGCGCCTTTTTCCTTCACGGCGGCGATGAATTGTTCCGGCGTCACGTTTACGCCCAGATCAATGATTTCGTAACCGCCGCCTTCCAGCATGGCGGCAACCAGATTTTTGCCGATGTCGTGCAAATCGCCTTTGACTGTGCCGATGGCGACGCGCCCGACGGGTTGCGTGCCTTTGGCAGCTAGCAGCGGGCGCACGAGTTCGAGCGACGCCTTCATCGCGCGGGCGGCGAGCAACAGCTCGGGAACGAAGTATTCGTTGCACTCGAAGCGCCGGCCCACCTCGGCCATGGCGGGCATCATGTATCCCTGAACAAGCTTCATCGGCTCGATTCCTTCTGCAAGCGCGGCCTCGGTAACGGCTTTGGCGGTTTTGGCATCGCCGTTCAGGACGGCATCGTGGAGTTGTTTCAAGTCGGCCATAATTTTCTTAGGGTTGTGGTTTGAGGCGATTCAATCCAGATGGAAAACTTCCGGCATGTCTGCCCACCATTCACTCGGGGCGTGGTCGGGGAGCGGTTGCTGGCAAGGCTCGCAGACGGCCCACCATTTTTGCGTTGTCGAATCGGCAGCCATCTTCGCCATGTCGGCGGTGAAATCCTTTCCTGTGTATTCAAAATAACTGAACAGATAATGCCGGCCGTCTGGCAGTTTGCGGAGGTAAATCGAATAGTTCTGAATGTGGCATTGCTTGATCATTTTTAACACATCTGGCCAGACGGCGGCGTGAAGTTTCCTGTATTCTTCAAGCTTTTCGTCGCGAACACCGATGACCGAACCGTAGCGTTTCATAAATTGGCCTCCTCAAATTCCGCTGGCAGGCGGATCGGGTAGTCTCCGAACTCGCGCACCAGCTTCACGATGTAATCATAAGTTTGACCGGAGACGGCGCTGCTGACCGAGTGATCGGACATGAAAATATAACCGCCGCCCTTCGCTGCATTCAGTTTGCGCAATACCTCGTGGCGGATGGCATCGCGGTTACCGCTTTCCCAAATCTGCACATCGCTGTTGCCGCAGAAACTCATGCCGTGGCCGAATTGGCGGCGCAATTCCACCACATCCATTCCTGCTTTGGCTTCGAGGGGATTGTAGCCGTCAACTTTCATGTCAATGTAATCCTGGAAAATCGTCTTGCAGTTGCCGCAGCCGTGATAAATCACCGGCAGGCCGTTTGCGTGGGCGCATTCAGTCATCCGCGCGACCCACGGCTTGAAATACTCGCGCCAGTAACGCGGCGAGAAAAACATGCCCTTCTTGTAAGCGACGTCACCCCAGATCACGAAGCCGTCGAGCAGTCCCTTGCCCGCCGCCATTTCCGCCCTGGCGCATTCGAGATAATGCGCGCCGATGCGGTTGATGACCGCGCCCATGCGCTCCGGCTCCTCGCCCATCCAGAGCATCGCGTTTTGCTGGCCGATGAGCCGCGTAAGACATTCGCTCACCTCGATCATGCTGCCGAAGACGGGGAAATCCGGCCGCAACGATTTCACGGTTTCAATCCACGCCGGCGAATTACGTTCGAAGCCGTCGCCCACGCCGGCGATTTGGTTGTCGCCCGCCGCAAAAAAGTGCCGCGGGTCGCGCGGATCGTCAAACTTCGCCCGCTCCAATTTTTCAAACGTGTCCATTTCCCACGCCCGCATTTCCGGCATGGGAAAGTCGAAATGCTTGTGCATGATCGCGCCAAAGCCGGTCTTCACCACAACTTCCCCGGCGTCTTCCTTGAGCGTCTCGAATGGACGAATCCACGGGTCCATGTTTGGGACAGTGACGATCAGATCGAGGTCGTAGTGGTAATACGGATTTGCGTCTTCGGGCAGGGCGAGTTCCTTGCGCCAGCGCCGGGTGAAGCCGCCCCAGAAAAAATCGCTGACCGGGACGCGGTCGGGCTCTTCGTGGCGGAGCGCCTTGTTCAGCCGCTTCAGCTTTCGCAAAGTGTTTTCCTTCCGGCCGGAGGTGTCGGTGGCTTTACCGAATGTATCGAACATGCTCATGGCAAATCCCGATGAAAATTGCGGCTCACACGGGGACTGAATTTATGCGGTCAATTATGCACAAAACATTCACCGCGCGGCAAAACAATAAATGGATTTACCCGGCTGCATTCCGCATTCCAATACCCGTGATTTTGAAAACCCAGACGCGGTCACGCGGCTTCTTTACCTCAATTCAAGGAATTAGTCTGTTCCTGCTGAGATGCGGGTGCGTTGGTCACTGCTGATGACGACGGATCGACAACAGGGGACGTTGCGCTTGGTTCATCGTTTGTTTGCGTTGTCTTGCGGACACCGGGCCGGGCTGGGTCCAATTGCGGATCTGGTGGCAGTTTGAATGCTTCCATCGGATCGGGTCGGGCTGGGTCGAAGGGTTTCCAATCCCCGACTCGATACTTGGCGAAAGGAAGTTTGGCTTCGACAATTCCATTCACGACGCACTTGGCCACTTCGTAAGCGCCGTAACTGTTTTGATGCGTGCCGTCCGCGAAAGCCTTCGGGAGCTTTGCCGGGCCTATCGCCTCGTAAAGAGTCATGCTCATCGCATTCAAATCAATCAGCGGCACATTCTGTTCCATGGCAACCTGCCGCATGGCTTCGGGATAACCGTCCAACGTTTGAACCGCCTTGCCGTTTTCATCCAGTTTCCGGAGGTTCTGCGAAGTGACCAGCACGGGTGTGGCGACGTGCTTGAGGGTGTCCTCGATGAATCGGATCAAGTATTGCTTGAATTGGTCCAGTGGAATGTGGGCATGCAGGTCATTGATGCCAAACTGTATGAAGACATAATCCCCCGCATGAATCTCACTCAACACTTTGGCCCAGCGGCGTTCGCCGATGAAACTCGCGGTCGTTTCGCCGGACTCGGCGTAATTGGCGATGAGCACCGGCGGTTTGAACCAGCGTGGCAGCATCTGTCCCCAGGCACCCCACGGCTCCATCATTTGATCGGTGACGGTGGAATCCCCGATGAGGTAAACCGTGATGGGGTTTTTGGCGTTGGCAATCTCAACCGAATGAAGCGCCGCGTGATTACCGCTAAATTCCAGCGTGAGCTTTTCATCCCAGTCCAACTCGGTGAATTTCACCGACGTCTGGTCGTCCCATTGAACAACCAAAATGGGATCGCGTTCGCGCGGCTTGAACCTCACCGTCGTCCCGTCGGGAATCTGAGGAACCCGCAAATGGACCAGAAAAGTGCGCGTCTGCAATTGGCCGGATTTGGCGTGAATGGATTCGAGCATCAGCCGCCGTGTTTCGGATTTAACGCTGGTAACTGATTCGTTTGTGGCACCTCCGAGCGTGACCGTGACGCGGTAGGCACCGGGAGCCAGTTTGGCCGAGAAGAAGAACGCACGGCCGTCCTGGCCGATGGTGTATCCACCCTTTTTGCCGTCGTTAATAGCAGCGACCTTGGAACCGAGGTCAAATCCGTAACCGCGCTTCACATTGTAAACCATATCGGGTGTTACGCGGGTGTAACCAGACAACGGCTGCGAGCCAAAGGAAAATTTCAGATCAACTTTCTGTGGGGACGCTGTCGGCAGGTTGGCAGCAGGGGCGCTGCCGGTCATCCGGCTGTTCGTCTGTCCCAGCAATGGAACGATGCTTGGAAAAATTCCGGCAATGAGAATCAGGACCAATTGATTTCTTATCGGTTTCATCAATTGCTTGCGGGCATCAAACCACCCGTGATGGCCACTGGTTGGGATTCGATTTTCAAAGTTGCGGGTTCAAGGCCGGCGCGCGTGGCCGTTAGCGTGATCGTGCCGGGCGTCAGCGTCGAGCGGATGGCGACGCGGTTGATGCCGCATTCGGTATCGAGGTAGCGGTTGTTGGTTGAGTTGAGCTTCGCGGCGTTGAGTCCGCCACGCCAGACTACGGGGCCGCTGACGTCGAAATCCACGCGCGCCTCGTCCGTCGGGCAGCGGCGGCCTTGCGCGTCCACGACCTCGAAGTCAATCAGCGCCACGTCGCTTCCATCCGCCTGCAAGCCCTTCGGCCCGGTGTGGAGCGTGAGCTTGATGGCTTTCGGTTCGCCCGCAGTCTGGAGTTCCTGCTGCGCGACGACCTTCCCGTCCTTGGTGGCGACGGCCTTCAGCGAGCCGGGCGCGAAGGTAATGTTCGTGAACGCGTAGGCGTAACCGGTGTTGCCCATGTTTCTGTCGTCGCCGTTGAAGGTGTCCACAAAATCACACGGCTGTTTCGCCACACCCAGGGATTTTCCGTTCAAGAACAACTCAACCTGGTCGCAATGGCTCGCGGCGACGTAAACGGTCTTCACCGTGTTCGTCGGATAATTCCAATGCCCGATGATGTGCAGGTCGGGCTGCTCGTTTTGCATTACGCGCGAAACATAAAAGAGCGGCTTGGGCAGGCGCACCCCGTCCACCTTGCCGCTCACGCGGAGGACATAGCTGCCCTGCTGGCGTCCGTCGGCGTCGGAATCGGTGAAATAGATGGAGCAGTAAGCCGACCATTTCGAGTGGGCGGGGTCGGTGTTGTCAATCCGGTTGCGCACATAGCTGGTGTAGCGTGTGGCGGCGGCAAGGCAGAATGTTTCGGAATTCCAATGCCATGTGTCCACTGGACGGCCGCCGATCGAGCCGGTTTTGGGCTTGAATCCAAAATGCGGCGGCGAGAAATCATCCCAGATGTTGCGTCCGGCTTCGTCGCGGAAGTCCTCCGTCTCGATCAGCGGCCCCTTGTCGCGGCGCGCGATGCTGTAGCCACGGAAAATATCATCCCCCCCGACCTGGTCGGTCTGGGGCGCCTGGCCGATCATCACGCCATAATATTCCGACATCGGCGTCAGTGCCTTGTTGGCATCCGACTGGTCATTGTCACGCGTGCCCATCACGCGCCCGCCATGCGGGTCGAGTTCCTTGCGCAGGGTCACCATCTGGTCCATCTGCTCCGGGGCGACAATGGTGTTGCCTGCCTCCCAAAAGAAAATACTCGGGTTGTTGCGGTAGAAAATCATGGAATCACGCATGACTTCGACGCGCTGATCCCACTGGCGGCCCGTGACCATCCGCTCTTTGTCGCCCGCCGGGCAGACCTCAACGATGCCCAGCCGGTCACACGCTGTGACGTCGGCTCGCTGCGGCGAGACGTGCATCCAGCGCATATAGTTGCCATGGCTCTCGCGCATCATCGCAAGGGTGAAATCGTGCATCCAGTCGGGATAGGCGCCACCAAGGCCGGCCCAGTCGTTGGCCGAGCGTTGCGCGTAGCCGGTGAGCCAGACGAACCGGCCGTTCAGCCAGACGCCGCCCGTGCCGACGCCGCCCTTGAATTCAGTTTGGCGAAAACCTGTCGTTGTCTCGCATACGTCCACTACCTTGCCGTTCACGCTCAACATGGAATAAACTCGGTAGAGATACGGGTCGTTCACATCCCAGAAGCGCGCATCAGTAAGTTTGCCGGAAGCAGTGAAAGTTTCTGACTGGCCACCGACGAGGTCGGACGTGTCGCCGTCCAATTTCGCGCGCACCACACCGTCCGCATCCACCACAACGGCGGAAAGCGTGATGGAGGCGTAGTCGGCGGTTTCATTGATAATCTGGGCCTCCACCTTCAAATCAGCGGACTTTTTCTTCAGGTCAATCGCCTCGGGATAAATGTAGATGCCGGTGGTCTTGAGATTTTCGTAGAGCGGCAACGTCTGGTAAACTTTGCCCGCCACAATCAGCGTGGCGTCGCGGTTCAGCCCTCCGAAGTTCGGGTTGAAATCCTTTGAGTTCCACTCGAAGGCCGTGCCGGTGGCCTCCTCCTTGTAGCTAGGGCTGTTGTCCACTTTCACCGCGAGAACGTTGTCCTGGCCGCCGAACTTCGCGAGCTTCGTGATGTCGAGGCCCACGGCGGTGATGCCGTTTTCATATTTTCCAATGGGCTGGCCGTTGAGGAAGAACCATCCGGCTTGCCTCATGCCGTCGAACTGGAGAAAAACCTTCTGGCCGTCGGCGCTGGCAGGCAGCTTGAAGTGTTTGCGATACCAGCCGACGCCAAACTTTTCACTCTGGTCGCCGCCACCATGGCTGATGTAGGCGCGATAGGAGTCCGTTTCATTCCAAGTGTGTGGCAGGCTTACATTTGTCCACGTCGAGTCGTCGAAGGCCGCCTGCTCGGCGTTGGTCTGGTCGCCTAGCATGAATTTCCAGCCGGGGTTGAAATTATAGACCGCACGCGGCGAGGCGGGCGGGGTATAGTGTGTTTCCGCGGCAGATGCCTTCCCAAAGCAAGTCATGGCGGCCAGGACCGATGCGAGTAGATGTGTTTTCATTTGGTGGAATCGATTATACGGTAAAAGTTTATGGCAGGGAAAGCCGGTCAATCACAGCCCCGGGATCAACGGCCCGAATTTTGAAGGTGTGCTTGCCGGCGGTAAGCCCCGGCAACGGCACGCGCGCTCGAACGTAGTTATTTTGAACAGCGAAGCTCCGCACCTGGCCATTTTCGTTTTCCGAGCCGCTGGAGCCGGGCACTTCGATTACTGTTGGGACGCCATCATCCATGCTTGCGGCCACGCGCAATTTCATTCCCGAATAAATGCGGAACGTCGGCAGGAAATCAATAAACGCCTCTCCGTCGCGGCCTTTGGCCTTGAAATCATATTCAAGCCCAGGCGCATTCTTGTCGTCCTCCTTCCATGAAATTTCCGAGCTCGCGGGCAACAATGCCATCGCCCGGCCCGACGGCCCGAGACCTTCAACGCTGCTCCAACGTGCCGCGTTCTGTGGTGATTGCCGGTCAGCCGTGGCGGCGTCGCGCCAGCCTTGCCCTGCGGGAGGTTCATTGATCACCGGAGAATTGTTCGTGGTCTGGCCGGTCGGGGACGCCTTTTCACCCCACGGCCATCGCACCTGACTCGACCATCTGGTCAAATCTGTTCCGGTGACAAGGCCGGGCATCATGCGGTTCCATTTTCCACCGGCGATTTTCGTATTGAAGTTTTCCACTTGTGCCTCAAGGCCATTGCGCAGGGTCATTATTTTGTATTCGTTGGCGGCGGCGTCAATGCCTTGTTGGACATTTCGATCCGCCATGAAAACAAGACCCGCCGATGCCAGAACGCGGGCGGGAAAACCGACCAATTCCGTGTAAGCGTCCCGCGCTTCTGCCGGAACTGCGGCCGACAGCGTTTCTTCGCGCTTGAGCAAACTGTTGTATTCATTTTCGAGTTGCGCCGCACGCTCCGGCGTCAGTGAGAGTGCCCACGCGCGATCCATCAACTCGGGCTTGTGAATGGTTCCCAGTCGGTAAAACTCCATGAGCAAATCCACCATCGGCTGCGCGAATTTTTCACCGAAGTTCCTCTCTGCAAAATCATGGAGAAATGTTCGCTGTGCGCCGCGGTCGAATCCATCGGGATTCCATGCCAGCCGCGAGAAATAATCAATTCCGATTTCCATCGGCTTGATGTCGCCGACATTGATGACCCACAAAGTGCGCGCGTTGTTTTCCCGCGCCTTGTGCAGTTCTTCCCACATCAACGCGGGAGCCGTTGTGTTGATCCACGTGTAAGAATGCGGCTGCCCATAATATGATATGTGCCAATAGACGCCGGATCCGCCGGAACGCTGCTGTTCTTCGGGGTTGCCAAGACGCCGAATGTAGCCAAAGTTGTCATCCACCCAGACAATCGTTACGTCGTCCGGCACCTTCAATCCGGCGTCGTAAATCGGCAGCACTTCCTTGTAAGGCACGAAACATTGCGCGATGGGCCCCCATTGTTTGGTGACGTATTGATCCAGCAACTCGCGCTGGTTGTGAAAGATCTCGCCCATGAGGTTGATCTTGTCGGGCAGGTCGTTGGGTGGCCGTTCCATGGCCGCGTCGTGAATGCCGCGGATGCCAAGCGTCCAGACGGCCTCATATTGGCCGCGAGCCTTCGCATTTTCCTCCCAGGCAGAATGGATTGCGTCGCGATTAAGACTGTAGTTCCATCGCCCTTTTTCCGCTTCTTTCCAATGCACGTTGTTAAAGAGCATCGGTTCGCAATGCGATGAACCGGCGACGATGGCAAACTTGTCCGCCAGCGCGGCGTTTTCCGGTGTGGAACCGAATTCTGTGCTGCACGCGTGCATGGCGGGCCAGATGTAATTCAGGCGAAGGCGCAGCATCAGCTCAAAAACTTTTTCGTAGGTCTTCGGGCCGATGTTGCCAAATTGCGGGTCAAACGTTTTCGAGGCCCACGGATTCAACCCCCAATCCTCGTCGTTGATGAAGAAGCCGCGATATTTCACCGTCGGCGGGCCTTGCTTGAAAATATCGCCGTGCAACGCAAGTGCTTTCGTCCGTTCCGCGGACACATTTACCCACGGATGGCGCGGTGGCAGAGACAATTGGCGCAGCCTCGTCTCCCTCTGTTTCACGGGCACATCCGCCCACCAATACCACGGCGAAACGCCAATCATTTCCGACAACTTGTAAATCCCGTAAATGGTCCCGCGCCGGTCGCTGCCTGCGATGACGAGTGCTGCATTCAGGCCGGGCAGGGGATTCTTCACCACCTGCAAAACATAGCTTTCCCACTGGCCGCTGATGCCGTTCGTCGCCAGTTTTCCCTCCGCCGCCAGCCGGTCAATGGTTTCACTTCTTCCAATCGTGCCGATGATGACGCGAATTTTGCTGCCCGGTGAGGATTGGTTTTCAATCTCCGGTTTTGTTCCCGTCGCCCGCGCGAAATCATCCGCCAGATCGCCAGCCGCGCGAAGCACTGCAGGCTCGTCATTGGTTTCAATAAATATGGCCGGGGTGGTCTTGCCGTCGGTCAATAATAAATCACCCGCGCCAGGCGAGTCCGTCAATGTCAGTTCAGCCGTGCGCGCGGAAAGACATGCGGCGGCACAGGCGAGAAAAATCAACAGGTAGCGATACGATTTCATTTTTAGAGTCAGGGATTCGTGGCCTTGACGGTGATGGAATCGCTCTTCAAGCCGGGAGTCGTCGCTGTCAAAACAATCTTGCCCGAAGAGCCGGTAGCTTTTACAAACGCGACACACTTGCCCTGGAATGCCCGCCGTTCGACTGCCTGAAACGCTTCGTGGCTGGAATTGTTCGCGCTGTCCACGGCGGCGATGACGCCCGGCCCGGAAATATTGAAGGAAATCAAATCGTCCGCGTGCGGGACTTCAATGCCCTTCGCATCCACAATCTTTGCGCGCACGAATGCCACGTTGTCCCAACCGGGTGGCAATTTCTTGGCGTCCGTGGACAGGACAATTTTCGCGGGCTTGCCCGCCGTGCGCAGCAGATCGGTCGCGACGGTTTTGCCGTTGTTGCGCGCCACGGCCTTGAGTTCGCCGGGGGCGAACGGAACCTGCCAGTTTCGCGGCGAGGCGTCGGCGTTGATGGGCTTCGCCCCGAGCGATTTGCCGTTCAGGAACAGCTCCACTTCCTTGCAATTCGAATAGACCTCCACGTTTTCGTTGTGCGGCGCGGTGTTGGTGGGCGTCCAGTCGGGGAACAATACCTGTGAATAGCGTTCGTCCGCTGCGTAACCTGGATCAGTCGGCATGGCGTCTGTCCGCCCAAGGCGGCGTGTCATGAAGACCATTGGCGTGTCGCTCCACCAGCTTTGCCGCTCGAAGGCCACTGCGCGCGGCGCACCGCTGGCGTCGAGTAGGCCTGAACTGTGAACCACCCGTGGCCAGCGGCGCGATTCGCCAAGATAATCCACGCCCGTCCAAAGAAATTGCCCGGCGTAAGGCGCGTGGTCGCGCATGGCGACCCATTGCTGGCGGACGTGGGTGTTTTCCGTGCCGATGATTTTGCGCGACGGCTTCTGGTCGTGCGCGGCGAGGATTTCGTTTTCACGATAATTTTGGCCTATCACGTCGAGTATGTCCGCCAGGCCGTCGTCGTAATCGTGGCTCACGTTCGGGCGGAACAGCGCCTGCGTCACCGGCCGGATCGGGTCGGCTTCGTGCGCGACGGAAACGAGTCCGGCAAGGATCTTCTTCGCCTTGTCCGCCTGCGGCGTGTCGTGGATTTCGTTGCCGACGCTGTAAAGGATGACACTCGGATGGTTGCGATCGCGAAGAATTGAGTCGCGTTCGTCCGTCTGCGACCACTCATCAAAATAGAGGTGATAGTCGAATGGATTCTTGGCCACCGTCCAGCAGTCGAACATTTCATCCATCACGAGAAAACCCATTCGGTCGCACAAATCCAGAAACTCCGGCGCGGGCGGGTTGTGTGCGGTGCGGATCGCGTTCACGCCGAGCTTCTTCAGCTCCGTGAGGCGTTGCTGCCACACGTCCAGCGGCACCGCCGCGCCGAATGCACCGCCATCGGCGTGGAGGCACACACCCTTGACCTTGAAATTCTTTCCGTTCAGCCAGAAGCCGGTGGCGGCGTCGAAATGCGCGTCGCGAATGCCGAATGAAACGGAATCTTCCTCAAACGGAATCCAACCCGAATGGACGACAACGCGGGCGCAATAAAGGGATGGTTTTTCCAAATCCCAAATCTTCGGATTTTTGACGACAAAGTCGTTTGTAAAGATTATCGAAGTTGCCGTTTCTACGTGCTGCGTCGGTGTGTCGGTTTGGGCGACGATTTTTCCGTTGGCATCGCGCAATTCAATCTGCAAAGAAATCCACCAACCGGCACCATATTCATTTGTCACCACTGTTTGCACACGAACCGTCGCTTCCTTCGCGTTGACTCGCGGCGTCGAAACGAACACGCCCCACGGCTCGACGTGAACCGGCCCATTCACGACGAATCGCACATGCCGGTAAATTCCCGCTCCCGCATACCAGCGCGACGCGGGTTGCTCCGATGTGTCACAGCGCACGGCAATCACATTGTCGCCGCCGAAATTCAAATGGTCGGTGAGTTTGTA
>Ga0265338_10009907_pt1 | contig 11271 bp, 9 predicted proteins | sample 42126metaG_FD_193579 | JGI IMG/M metagenome (GOLD analysis project Ga0265338, IMG submission 193579) | Rhizosphere microbial communities from Carex aquatilis grown in University of Washington, Seatle, WA, United States - 4-21-26 metaG | ecosystem: Host-associated > Plants > Roots > Rhizosphere >... | reverse complement strand
GGTCGTCGTCGTCGACCCGATCGACGGCTCCGTGAACGCGAAGCGTGGCATCCCCTTCTTCTCGATCTCGATCGCGCTCGCCACAGGCGAGCGCATGGACGATGTCTTCCTGGGCTATGTCTTCGACTTCGGCACCGGCGAGGAGTGGCTCGCGCGCCGCAACGAGGGCGCCTGGCTGAACGAGGAGCGGCTGGGCGCGATCCGCCCCAAGGACGTGATCGACATCCTCTGTATCGAGGCGACGCGTGCGCCGCTGATCGCGCGCGACGCTCCGAAGGTCGCCGAGCTCGCGTACCGGCTGCGCATGATGGGCTCGCTCGCGCTCTCGCTCTGCCATCTCGCCGCCGGCCGTGTCGACGCCGTCTGCTCGCTCAAGGGCGCCCGCTCGGTCGACATCGCCGCCGCGCAGCTGCTCGTCCGCGAGCTCGGCCTCGCGATCGACCTCTTCGACGTCGACTCGCCGTTCGGCGAGGCTCCGCTCGACCTCGAGGGCAGGTCGCGGGTGGTGGCGGCGGGGAGCGAACGTCTCGTTGCGCAGGTCGCCGCGGCGCTTCGCTCGTAGCGAGCCGGCTCAGCGGTTCGAGATGTGAACCTGGCCGGCCCGCGCCGTGAGCGTCGAGGTGTCGAAGCTGCCGTACTGGACGCGCAGGCTGTCGTTCTTGTTCGGGCTGCCGTCGTGGAGGGTGACGGTGAACGGCGTGCCGGCCCAGGTTCCGACGATGGCGGCATCGTGCGGACCGCTGATCGTCACTCGCGTGATGTCGTTGCGGCGGGCGTTCTGCACCGCGTTGATGAGCACCTGCGTGTTGGTCAGCACGAGCAGGTTCGCGTGCTGGAGAAAGACCTTGCCGGTCTTCTTGTCGAGGTCGCAGTCGCCGGTCGCGAGGACATAGACGATCTGCAGCCGCCAGCCGACGACCTGCGTGAAGAACCCGTTCGCCAGCACGCTGCCGACGGCGGAGCACCCTGCGAGCGGCGTCACGGCGGTCACGACGGTCGCGGTGTTGTTCGCCGGGCTCGGATCGTCGGTCGTTGACGAAACCGAGGCCGTGTTGGAGATGCTCGTCGCCGTCGTGCTCATCGAGAGCGTGCCCGCGACCGTGATCGTGACGGTGCCGCCGCTCGCGAGAGCTCCGAGCGCGCAGGAGAGTTGGCCGGACACGATCGAGCAGCTGCCGGCCGTCGTTGTCGCGGACGGCGTGCCCAGGTCGGCGGGCAGTGTGTCGCTCAACGTCACGGCCGCTGCGGCATCCGGGCCCGCGTTCGTGACCGTCAGCGTGTAGCCGAGCGGGTCGCCGGCGAGCGCGGAGGCCGGTCCGGTCTGCATGAGCTGCAGGTCGGCGGACGCGAGCACCGGTGTCAGCGCGGTGGCCGTGTTGTTCGCCGTATTCGGGTCTGCGGTGTCGCTCGTCACCTGGGCCGCGTCGACGAGCGTCGTCCCCGCGAGGCCCGGGCCGACCGTGACGGCGACGGTCACGGTCTGCTGCGCGCCGCTCGCCATCGTGCCGAGGGAGCAGCCGAGCACGCCGGACGTCACGGTGCACCCCGACGTGGCGGAGACGAAGGTCGTTCCCGCCGGAAGGTGATCGGCGAGGTGCACGTTCTGCGCCGTCTCGAGGCCGCCGTTGGCGACGACGAGCGTGTACACGACCTGGCCGGCGGTGTGCACCGCCGCCGGCGCTGCCGCGGCCGTGACCGCGAGGTCGGCGCCCGCCGGCAGGACGCTGACGGGGACGGCGCCGGACGAGGCGAGGTCGAAGATGTCCCCGACGTAGTCGGCCTCGACGACGTACTGCCCGTGGATCCAGCCGGCGACGGTCACCGTCGCGTTCCCGTTCGCGTCGAGCGGCGCCTGCGCGAGGAACGCGCCGCCGCTGCCGACCGTCCTGAACGTGACGAGCGGCCCGCCGGGCGGCGTTGTCGGCCTGCCGGTCTGCACGACGTGCGCCGTGAGCGTCATCGACGTCCCTTCCTCGATCGGGTTGGGCGTGGCCGTGACGGTCGTCGTCGTCTGCACCGCCTGCGGGCTACCGGTGACCTGGAGCGTGACCGACGTGCCGGAGGCGCGGTCGACGCTGTCGCCGCTGTAGTCCGCGGTGACCGCGTGCGTGCCGGCGATGAAGTCGCTGCGCGTCAGAACGGCGGTGCCGGTGCCGTCGAGCAGCGCCTCGCCCAGCAGCACGCCGTTGTCGCTGAAGGTGACGAGCCCGGTCGGGGTGGCCGTGCCGCCGACCTGCGCGACGTGCGCGGTGAGCGTCTCCGGCTGCCCGGTGACGATGGTCGGCGGGCTCGCGGTCAGCGTCGTCGTCGTGTCGAAGATCGCGGAGGACGTGATCGTGATGGACACCGGCGGCGACGCCGACGTGCTGAAGTCGATGAAGTCGCTGCTGACGTACGTCGCGGTCAGCGCGAACGTTCCGGTCGGGAGCGAGCTCGTGACCAGCGACGCCTGCGAGGCCGTGGTCGAGTCGGCGACGAACGTGAGTGCGACGGTGCCGATCTGGGTCGAGCCGTTCGCGAACACGACGGAGCCCGGCGGGTTGCCGCCGACGCCGGTGACCGTCGCCGTGAGCGTGACGGGCTGGCCGACGGCGGCGAGCGTGGGGTTGACGGTGAGCCCGGTCGCCGTCGCCGGGTTGCCGGAGTCGGCGGACGCCGAGCCGCCCGGGCCGAGCGCCGCGAACGCGAGCGCCAGTCCGAGGACCGCAAGGACTCCGGGCGCGCGCAGACGCCGCCCTGATCTGTATGCCGCAGGCATGAAAGACCTCAGCTGAACCGTATCACCCTTGTGCTTTCCAGATCAGGCCGATCGTCGCGATCCGGCCCTGGTCGGCGTTGGTCGCGGTCGGCGGCAGGTACAGCTCGACCTCGTAGCGGATCTCCTCGCCTGCCTGCAGCACGCCGAGCGCGTTGTCCTGCGTCGTCCACAGGAGAAGTGCCGGGAACGGGACCGGCGCCGCGGTTCCCGCCTCCCACACGCCGAGCTCGAGGTCGTCCCAGAACGAGCTCGTGGTTCCGGCCGCGCGCAGCGAGAGCGTGAACGGCGCGCCCGAGTCGTTGCGGACGGTCAGCACCTCGGCGATCGAGCCGCCGGGGGCCATGTTGACCGCGTGCAGCTCGCAGGTCGCGTGGTCGCTCGTGATCGACAGCCCGGTCGTCCCGCACGAGGCGCCGGCCGGCCCGGGCGGGGTCGAGCCCGACGGCCCGGCCGCCGTGGTCGTGCCGGCCGTGGTCGTGGCGGTCGTGGTCGTGGCGGTCGTGGTCGTTGCGGTCGTCGTCGTCGTCGTCGTTGTCGTCGTCGTCCCGGTGGTCGGCGGCGGCGGCTTGGGCCGCGTCGTCGTCCCGGTGGTCGTCGTCTTCCCCGGCGACGGCGGCGGCTTGCGGCCACCGAAGCCCTGGTTCGGGGGCGGGACGGTGTTCGAGTTGCTCGGCGGCGTCACCGGCGGCGGCTGGCCGAGGCCCGGCACCGGCTGCGTGCCCGACTCCGGCGGCGTGAGCCGCCCGCCGCCCACCGCCGCGAAGCTGTTCACCCGGCCGCCGGCCGCCTGGGCGAACTGCGGGATCTCGCTGCCGCCGTTCGTCCGGCCGACCACGTTGCGGCCGCCGCCCGAGAACGCGAACGCCCCGACCACCGCGGTACGGAAGCCGCCGAGGTCGTCCGCAGTCTCGTAGGCGAGGTCCTGCTGGTCGGCGACCGCCTGCGCTACGACGGCGGGGTCGAGGTGCCCGAGGACGGAGAGCCCGTTCACGTAGTCCAGGTGGATCTCGACGAGCGCGGGATTCGGGTGCGCGGCCCGCGGCGCGGCGCGCGCGGCCGTCGCGTCGACGAGCCCGAGCGCGGCCGCCGCCGCGGCCACTCCGAGCACCAGCCGCCTCACGCCGCGCCGCCCCGCCGCGACGAGACGCGCGCCCAGAAGGTGCCGAGGATCAGCACCGTCCCGATCAGCCCGAGCGCGGCGTAGAGGGTGACCACCTGCCCGGTGGCGTCGCTGTTGTCGTGTAGCGAGACGCCGAGCACCTCGACGGCCTGGTGGTCGACGACCAATCGGCCGAGCGCCTCGCGCCGGCTGTCGTTGAGCGTGCGCGTGACGATCGCACCGCCGCCGATCAGCGCCTGCGCGGTTGTGCGCGAGACGGCGGGAGGGTCGAGCGCCGCCGTCGTGGCGATCGGCGCGCCGGCGGCGTCGTACGCGGTCAGGTCCACGCCCACCTGCTGGGCGAGCCGCCCGAGCGCGTCGGCGAGCGGCGTCATGACGAGGACGACGCCGACGCCCTTCTTCTGGTCGAGCACCGGCCCGATCGTCATCAACACCGGCCCGCTGCGGAAGATCATTACCTCGCTGAAGCGGCCGCCGCGCTGCCCGTGCGCCTCGCGCAGTGATTGGGCGATCGCCGGCAGCCCGGCGCGGCTGGCGACCGGTGCGGGCGCGCCCTTCGAGCGCACGGCCAGCTCGACGCGGCCGTCGGGCAGGAGCACGTCGACCATCGGCACGGTGGAGTTGGCCTGCACCGGCGTGACCAGCCGGTTGAGGATCCGGACGTCGTGCGCTGCGAGCGCGGTCGCGACTCCTTGCGTGAACGTGACGGCGCGCAGCGCGGAGAGCTGCTCGGCCTCGAGCGACACGAGCGCCGCGTCGGCGCCCGCCCCGGCGTCGCGCAGGCGCGCGTCGAGGTTGTCCCTCACCCCCTGGGTGGCGCGCTGGCCGGCCCAGAAGACCGCGAGCACGGCGACGAGGAGGCCGAGCACGAGATGGAGCCACCGCTGCCGGTACCAGGGGACGGACACGGCCGGCCGAGCCTCAGAAGTTGCTGGTGGTGGTCGGCTGGCAGATCGGCTGCGCGGAGGTGCACGCGGTCGCCTGGTGGGTGGTCGCGTTCGAGAGGACGCTCGCGGACGGCGTGAAGGTCCAGGTCGGCGTGCCGGTGATGGTGGCGTTGCCGCTCAGGCCGGCGAAGGTGATCGTCACCGTCCACGGCGCGACGGTCGAGCGCGCCACCGTCGTCGTGGTGGACGTTCGGTTGTTCGAGATCGTCGCGCCGGTGAGCGTCAGCTTGCCGAGCGAGAAGGCGTCGCCGGCGTTGTTGCATCCGCCGGTGGTGTCGCCGAGCACGATCGTGCCCGACGTCCAGATGCAGGCGCGGATGTTGGCGGTGCCGATGTTCGTGCGCTGGTTGAACGTGATCGTGATCGTGTCGTTGTTCTCGATGCGACTCGCCGTGCCGCCGCCGTTCCCGTTCGCGACCGCCGTCGCGGCGAGGCCGAGCTGGACCGCCGCCAGCGGGGTCGTCGCGGTCCACACGGTGCCCGACGTGCTGACGAGCTCGTAGCAGAACCAGTGGCCGTCGGTCGCGAGGCTGCCGCGGCTCGCGTCCGTGAACGCGGCGGTCGTGGCCGACGCCATGGTGGCGAGCAGCCCGTAGGAGGCGCCGGTGCAGTTCGAGCTCGTCGTGTTGTCGACGCCGAACAGCTGCTGGCCGGTGACGGGCCCGTGTGTGCCGGGCGTCCAGGCGAGCGCCATGTCGTATCCGCTCGCCGTTGCAGTGGGCGTGGTGGCGGCGCCCACCCAGCCGTCGGCGAAGGTGGAGTTGGCGTTCTGCGTCTCGCCGTTGAAGAGCGCGAGCGTGTCGCCGAGCGGGCCGGTGCTGAGCAGCAACCCTGCGAAGGCGAGGACGGTGACCGCACCGCCTGCCCAGCGCAGAGCTCGCCGGCTCACGTCCGCTCGCCTCGCCTGCGGTCCCGCCAGATCTCGTACAGGGTGATCGCGCCGAGCAGGAGCGCGGGGACGAGCAGGAGCAGCAGCCGTGCCGTGGTCGACTGGAGGTCGTAGAGGACGTAGCCGACGACCGGGAGGTGGAAGCTCGCCACCCAGCCGTTGCCGACGGCGGGCACCCGCCAGTCGTCTGCGGCGCCGTTCGCGTCACCCTTCGTGACGAGGTAGCGGCCGGTCGCGCTGGAGGCGATCTTGTAGACACGGTGGGTGACGCGCTCGGAGGGCTGGCCGGGCCGGCTGAAGACGATCACCTGGCCGACCTTTACGTTCTTTGCCGCGACCCGGTGGTAGAAGACGACCGACCCGGTCGGGATGGTCGGCGCCATGCTGCCCGAGCGGACGACGAGCGCCTGGTAGGGCAGGAAGCGAGGCCCGACCGTGATCGCCAGCAGTCCGAACACGATCACGGCGACCGCGGCCAGGATCAGCGGTGAGAGAACTCTCACCGCAAGACGCCGCCAGGAGCGGCCCGCCGGGCTCGCAGCGGCCGCTGCTGCCTCGTCCGTCGGGGGGGCTGGATCCATCGAGATCGTCATTATGTTCGCGTCGCGCATCGTTTGCCCTGTGTCGGTGCTCAGGTCGACAGGTGCCAGGTGAGTGCGAACACGGCTTCCTCCCCCTGGAGCGCGTTGCCGGCCGTGGGCGGAAGGTCGAGGCCGATCAGGAAGTAGCGCGACTGGCCGTGCGCCGGCCCGCTGCCGAGGTTGAGCGCGCTCGTGACCGTGTTGGCGTTGGCGGCGAACAGCTGGAGCGTGTTGGCGGAGAACACGCAGGTGACCGGGCCGGAGGGGTACCGGCACGCCGTTGCCACCCCGGCGGAGTTCGTCTCCTGGATGGAGAACTGGGCCCCGCCGGCGGCGCACGGGTTGCCGCCGCCCGGGCTGGGCGCGCCGGGCGTGGCGGCCACGGTGCAGCTCGGCATGTACACCGACAGGGCGACGCCGTCGAGCGAGCCGTTGTTCGCGATCGTCACCTTCACCGGCGTGATCGCGATCCCGGGGTAGTTCTGCGTCGAGGAGGTGATCAGCGCGCCGCAGGCGGTGTTGACGTTGCCCGGGTTGGCCGGCCCGTTGTAGGAGAGGCAGGCGGTTCCGGTGCCGACCGTGTTGCTGAAGGTGAGCGTCCCGGAGGCGGCGGCCGAGCGCGCGTTCGTCTCCTGGGAGGTGAGCAGGGCGAACGTGCCGGTCACGGTCACCGTGCTGAGCGCGCCGATCGCGATCAGCGAGGCGAGGATCTTCTTCAGCCGCCACGTCGAGGATGTGCGGCCCGCGGAGGCGCGAACGTTGTGGTAGTGGAACGCGTGCATCACTGGTCGATGTGCCACGTGATGCCGAAGGTGGACTGGAGGCCCTGCAACCCGTTCTGGTTGATACCCGCCGGCGCCGGCAGGTAGACGCCGATCTGGAAGATGCGCGAGAACGTGCCGGTGTTGAAGTGACTCAGCTCGACGGTCGCGGTGTTGTTGATCGTGCCGTTGCCGGTGAGCGGGAAGAGCTGGATCTTGCCGATCGTGTTGTGGGCCGTGTCGAAGTTCGTGATCGTGTCGGTCGTGTCGGGGTTGAGCGCCACAGAGAGCGTCGTGCTGTCGGTCACGGTCGACGTGGTCGGGTACGCGAAGTTCGGGGTCGCGGACGTGACGGTGATGGCGGTCGCCCCGAAGAACGCGTTCGCCGACGCCGCAAAGGTCTGCGTGTTCGATCCCGAGACGACGACGATCGAGTCGCCGCTGGCGACGTTGCCGTTGAGCGCCGTCACGGGCAGCGACGTGATCGGGCCGCCGGTGGTGAGCGCGCTCGAGAGGTTGACGGAGATCGGCGCCGAGCACATGCCGCTCGCGTTCTCGGGGCTCGAGCCCTTGCCGAGCCAGCAGTAGTGGTTGCCGCCGGTGGTTTCCTGCACGAAGATCAGCGCGGCGCCGCAGAACGGGTTGCCCGTGACGGGGTTGAAGTTCAGGTCGGTGCCCTTGGTGGCAAGCGCCGTGCCGGGCGTCGTCGTCTTGGCGTCGTAGCAGTCGGTGTTGTTCGCGGTGGTGTCGCTGCTCGTGTCCGAGACGCTCGTGCCGATCGGATACGAGAAGTTCGCGGCCAGCGACGTGACGCTGATCGACGTCGCGCCGCCGCTCGCCGCGGCGTTCGCCGTGAAGGTCTGCGTTTGCGTCCCGAAGCTGACGACGAGCGCGTCGCCGCTCGTGACGGTGCCCTCGAGCGGAGTCACGGTGAGCGCGGTGACGGCGTTGCCGTTCGTGAGCGCGCCGTTGAGCGTCGCGTTCACCTGCGGAGCCCAGAAGTAAAGCTTCGACGCGTCGATGCTGCCGGTGTTCTGCACCGTGACCTGGGCGACGCCGCCGTAGACGCCGGGCGCGACGTTCGTCAGCGCGAGGACGGCGGCGCACGCCGGGTTGACGTTGTTCTGCGGCGTCCCGCCGGCGGAGAGGCACGCGGTGCCGGCGTTGACCTGGTCGCTCATCGTCAGCGTGCCCGATGCGATTGCGCTACCCACGTTGCTCGTCTCGGCGTTGAACGAGCCGAAGGTGGTGCCGCCGCCGAAGTAGGCGGCGGCACCGATCGCCATCAGCAGGAGCAGAACGCCCTTGAGCTCACGAAGCGACATGGCTGTTCTCAGCCCCGATCGTTCCTCGATTCGCCGGCCCGGCGCTACTGGTCGATGTGCCAGGTCAGATCGAAGAAGGTCTGCTCCGACTGGAACTCGTTGTCAGATGAACTCGACCCCGGGTAGTGGATTGCGATCTCGAACCACCGGGAGCCCCCGGCAGTAAGGCCGCTCGGCACGGTGACCTGCGAGGTCGGCGACGGCAGCGCACTGAGTTCCGAGTAGGTGCCTTGGTCGCTGCAGGTCTGCGTCGTGCTGGCCGGGAAGACGCACGACGTGGTCGGAGTTGTGAAGTTCTGGTCGGTGTACTCCTGGATCTGGATCTCCAGCGCGTTGCAGGGGTTGCCGGTCCCCACGTAGGGCTGGCTCGACCCGGTTGGTGTGTAGTGCTTGTAGTTACAGACCTGTGGCCCCGTAAGGGGCGACCCGGTCGTGCTGAGGAGCGGTGCCCAGAACTTCAGGGCAGTCGCGTTGATGCTGCCGACGTTCGCCAGCGTGAGATGCGCCGGTGTAGGATCGCTTGTTCCGGGATACCAGGTCTGCGGAATCGTGAACAACGCATCGCAGCCCGTCGCGTTCACGTTGCCCGAACCGGCCGACGAATAGCAGGCACTTCCCGTGTTGATCGTGTCGCTGAGCACGAGCGACCCCGTCTGGAACGTGTTCCCCGGGTTCGTCGTCTGAGCGTTGAACGATGCGAACGTGCCCGCGCCGCCGCCGACGACGGCGAGCAGCCCGACCACGATGAGCACCTTCAGATAGGTCTTGGATGTAAAGCGCTTCTTACTCACGTTTACCGCACCCCCCAAGGGACGGAAGAGGAAAAGTCACAGAGAGGGCAGCCGCCAAGCCGTACCCCTTACGAGGGAGTATCCCTGACCTGAACCGGTTCTACATACCCCCGAACGGGGGATTCTGGCTGCTAATCCCTCGAATGAGCGATCAAGAAACGGGATGAAATGGAGGCGCCGGGGCGGCCGCGGCCCCGGCGCCCCTCGGGCCAGTGAGTATTAGCGCGCTTCCGGGTGCGCCGTTCATGATCCAACGGCGCAGCCGTAACCAGTAAAACGTCCGGGATTGTTCGGAGCCCTTTGTGAACGGATGTGTCGGTAAGCCCCATTTCCGGTGGATAACCACGCGGCCCTAGTCCAAAAATCTGTCCAAGCTACGGTCAGGCCTGTGGCGACGATCCGGCCCTTTCGTGCGCTCCGCTACGACGAGGGCGTTGCGGGGCCGCTCACAGGGCTCGTCGCACCGCCCTACGATGTTGTCACGCCCGAAGAGGTCGGCCGTCTCGGCAACGGCGCCACGGTCGTCGTCGTCGACCCGATCGACGGCTCCGTGAACGCGAAGCGTGGCATCCCCCCGGACGAGCTCGCGAAGATCGTCCCGCCCGCGCGGTTGACGGCGTTGAGCGTCGCGCCGGCCGTGTTCGTCCGGGACTCCTCGTAGAGGCAGAGGAACTCGGCCTGTGCCTGCCGCGGAACGTCTTCCGGACGGTAGCGCGTCGGGGAACGGCCCGGCGGGAAATCCGTCGTACCCTGCTCGATTCGACCCGGGAGCTCCTCCCGGCCCGTACCGCGAGGAACCACGACCGCGGTGCTCGAGGCGGGCGTCGGCGCGAATGCTTCCAACGGTTCGACGCACCATCCGCTAGACGCGGTATCCGCGGATCGCCTCGAAGAGTCCTCCCGCCGAATCCGTCGAGAGCCATCTTTGGTACTCCAAAAGTGCTATTCGATGCTCCTGCAAGCTTCGAGGCCACGATCGACACCTGGTCTGGGGATTGACATCCGAGCTAGTCCCCCGATCGAGGTAGGACCATGGACCTATTGATGGTTCGTTCAAGACAACGCAGTATGTGATCTCCCCAGGCTGGGGACTGCGGACACGTCGAGGGGAAGTGGAATGATAGGTCGAGGACAGGGCGACCATGCGGCGGAGCTGCGTGACTACCTCCACATAGTTCGCCGTCGCAAGTGGATCATCCTGACGGCGGTCGTGCTCGTCCCTGCCGTCGCGGTGGGACTCTCGCTGAGGCAGAAGCCCGTCTACCAGGCTTCGGCGAGCGTCTACCTGTCAAACCAGGACCTCGCGAGCGCGATCGCAGGCGTGTCTTCACCGGGTGGCAGCCCTGCCGCGGACCCTGGGGCGCAGACCCAGGCGATCATCGCGCGCGTGCCGCAGATAGCGCAGCAGGTCGTGACCGCGCTCCAGCTCGCGCTTTCGCCCCAGGGCTTCCTCTCCCAGTCCTCGGTATCGTCGGCGACCAACTCCAACATCCTCACCTTCACGGTCACGGGCGGCGAAGCCGGCCTCGTACCCCGGATGGCTGCGGAGTACGCCAAGCAGTACACGCTCTATCGCCGGAAGCTCGACACCGCGTCGCTCGAAAGCGCGCGGAAGACCTTGCAGCGCGGGATCGACAAGCTGCGTGCCGAGCACGCCGGGTCGGCGGCGCTCTACGCGGACTTGATCGAGAAGGAGCAGCAGCTGAGGACCTTCGAGGTGCTCCAGACGTCGAACGCGTACGTTCTCCAGACGCCGACCGGCGCCTCGCAGATCTCGCCGCGGCCGAAGCGAAACGGGATTATCGGCCTGGTGCTCGGGATCGTCCTCGGCGTTGGTCTCGCCTTCCTCTGGGAGGCGCTGGACACCCGCGTGCGCAGCGTCCAGGAGATCGGCGAGCGCCTCGGCGGCCTGCCGCTGCTGGCTCGCCTTCCCGAGCCGAGCAAGAGAATGCGGGGTAGGAACCAGCTCGTCATGCTCGAGCAGCCGACGAGCGTCCAGGCGGAGACGTTCCGGATGTTCCGGACGAACCTCGACTTCGCGACGCTCGACCGCGACGTGCACGCGATCATGGTCACGAGCGCGGTCGAGCAGGAGGGCA
>Ga0265338_10009906_pt1 | contig 11272 bp, 10 predicted proteins | sample 42126metaG_FD_193579 | JGI IMG/M metagenome (GOLD analysis project Ga0265338, IMG submission 193579) | Rhizosphere microbial communities from Carex aquatilis grown in University of Washington, Seatle, WA, United States - 4-21-26 metaG | ecosystem: Host-associated > Plants > Roots > Rhizosphere... | reverse complement strand
CCGTCGACGCCGGTGCTCCGGAAAAGAAGATCGCTGCCATCTACAGCGATCTGGCCGAGACTGCCCGTCAGTCAGGCGATCTGCCACAAGCCAAGGGAAATATCCGGGTGGCTCTGGCGCTTGATGGCACGAGGTATCCGGCCGAGGTTGGTATAGCCAACGGCTTCTTGGCTCGGATTGAGTCGACGGAAGGCAACTTCCAGCCGGCCCTGCGCCATCACCAGCTGGCCAACGTCCTGCTGCGGTGGTGCGATGATCGTCGGCCATGGTTGTACAACTCGTTGCCCTACGCCGAGACTCTGTCCAGGTGCGGTCATCCCTTGGTGGCTCGCTGGGTGGCTACTCGAGCCTTGATCGCCAGCCCCAAGCTTGGCAGCAAGGAGCATGCCTACAAGGCAACGGCGATTCTGGTCGGCGGTTGGCGACTGACCGCGTTTTTGAGCGAGCGGCGACGTCAATCGGGCAAGTAAACGGGGGATAGTGGTCTCTGGCGGCTTCGGCCGCCAGAGACTGTACATTTGTTAGCACTCCTTGATTTAAGGGAGAAAAAATGCTATATTGTAACTTACGTCGCGGGGTGGAGCAGTCTGGTAGCTCGTTGGGCTCATAACCCAAAGGTCGTTGGTTCAAATCCAACCCCCGCAACCAATTTTGCCAGATCAGAGACCATGTTTGCTTGCATCATGGTCTCTTCGTTTTGTCATCAAATGTCATCACTTTGTCATCACAATTGCTTCTGTTGCGCGACAATTGATGACACGCGTCAAGACCAGTTCGTGTGGTCTGGTGCGCGCCCGTGCTCTCGCCTGGGCTGTTGTTTTTTTGAGACCAGCTGACCTTCGGGTAGGTGGTCAAAGAGGATGCATCTCAACGGTGACATTGACTTAACTCTGATATAAGCGAATAATGTCAAAAGAACGCTAACGCGGTCGACGAAAGGCTTGAGCCTCTAGTTGGCCGTTTTTGCGTTTCAACAAATAATAAGGAGGTTCAAGAAATGAGTCATACCAGTCAGGAAGTATTAGTGGGAGGAGTATATGAATCTGAGGGTTTCTGGTACACAAGTTGGGGAGTCGGGGGCGGAAGTCTGCTGACCGGCCCGGCGTTGCACAGTGAAGAAATGGCCGAAGATTACCTAAGCAACGTCATAAATGAAGTAAGGCTTCAAAGTGATGAAAGGGGTATTGTCTTTGAGCGGTTAAGTTACTGAGTGGACATTGAATAATACAGCTAAATAGTATATAGTGATAGATCCTTCTGCTTGAAGGCTGACTCCTGGACAGCTTGCTGTTTGGGATCCCAGCCCTCAACAGGAAGGAGACTTCATGGCACGATGCCGGATTCGACTATTCCGGATCCCTCGGTCTCGTCGGGAATCTGTTCCCGTGATCCGTCTCGACATCTCCGTCATGGATATCCACGGCAATTCGGCCAGTGTGCTGAGCCTCTCTGAGGCTCTTGTGCATCTGCGTTCGACCGTGGGTTCCCGTGTCTACATCGTCGAGTACCGCACGACGCATACTCACGGCACTACCCAGCGTGGCGAGCCGCGCCAGCGGGCCTACTCGTCAGACCTCGCGGAGCTCACACTCAGACGTACGGCCGATGGTGTCGTCGTCGGCCAGTTACTGGCTGGCCCCTACACCATGCATGGCGACGATGTTCGTGAGGACATGAGCCTGTGGCCCGTGTTCGAGCAAGTCGGCCAGGTCAAAGCGACCGAGGTCGACCTCGAGATGGAGCTGGACTCGCCGTGGTCGTCGCCCGTCGAGGGAAGAGGCGTCTCATGATGCGCACCGGGTGATCGGGGTCTTCGGACCCTGATCACCCGCACCCTGCACTTTGTCATCATATTTGTCATCACACCTGGGACAAACCACATCCCACGGCGCCGGACAAGACCGCACGAAAAGTTAGGTACTTCCAGGACTGGAGCCCACGAAACGACACTTTGGCCAACAACGCCACACCTGTCGCGACCTTCTCATAACCCAAAGGTCGTTGGTTCAAATCCAACCCCCGCAACCAAAAGTACCCAACTCCGGTTGGGCATTTTTGTACCCGTTCATCTAATGTAAACTAGAAACGTGCGGCTGCGTAGCTCAGTGGTATAGCAGAGGACTCATAAGCCTTTGGTCGGTGGTTCAAATCCACCCGCAGCCACCATTAATTCATCAACTTGACTCAAACCTGGCCTTACCCACTGTGATCTTGTATGCTGAGGTCAGGATGAGATATATGTTTGTCTTCATGGCGATTGTGGTAGTGTGGGCGGCGATTATTGCAATTGCGGTAGTACTGCCAAGCGCCAGTGGGTTTACATTATACATTGCGGCCCAAACCCTCACGCTGATGTTGTTCTACGTGGGATTCTTCCGCAAATGACAGCGCCACGCATGCCCCGAACCTTTCGCATCATTAGCTTAATGAGCAAGGTGCTAGCATTGCTTGTTAATAATGAACAACTATTTCTAAAAGGCAGTTTGGCCAAGCTTGATCAACTAGGCGGTGTTTATATTAAGTTCTTGCAGATTGTGGTGCTCAATATGAATGTGCCGCAACAAGACAATTTTCAAGAACTCTTAAAAGTTTATGAACACTCTAAGCCTGATGCGCTTAACTTGAGGCAGCATTTACAGAGTCAAGGATATCGCAAGCTAGACGCCTTTAGCGAAATCGATACCGCGCCCTTTGCCACCGGTTCGTTTGGTCAGGTGTATCACGCCAAGCTGGTGACGGGCGAAAATGTTATTGTTAAAATCCTTAGACCGAGCGTGATGCGCTACTTGAAGTATGATTTACGACTCTTAAACTTCATGAGTTGGGCTTATAGCTCATTTGACCGTCAAAAAATGATTAATTTCCGTAGTATTTATAAAGAACTGCGCAAAACTTCTTTGAGCGAGACCAGCTATATTCATGAAGCCGCCATGGCCGATCGCTATTACCAAACGTATAAGAATCACCCGCAGCTGGTTATCCCCAAAACATACTTGGAGCTCTCGACCGATAGCGTAATTGTGCAAGATTTCGTGGATGGGCTAAGTGTAGCCAAGCTGTTGGAAATTCAAGCTAGCGGCGTTGATGCCAAGGAGTACATTAAAGAGAACCTCAACAGTGATTTGTTTAATCAGCTGCACGTGGTGGGTTTTGAACTATTAAGTCGGGCAGTGATGGGCGATTTGTTGCAGGCTGACCCACATCCAGGCAACGTGATTTTGCTTCACGATAATAAAGTCGCCATGATCGATTTTGGCATGGTTACAGCCCTTAGCGAGAACCGCATGGCTTTCTACGAAATGCTGTTGCAATACCGCGACTATTATTCAAATGATCTGGCTATCGATAACTTTGCCTTGGCTGCCCTGAAGTATCTAATCCCAGAACTGTATGCGGCTATTGATGCAGCCGACGGTATACTAGGGCCAAACCGCGATGGCCTTAAAACAGTGTCGTTAAAGGACCGCTTCCGCAAAGCTACGGCCCAAGTGGCTCAAGAGGTATACGGTGAGGCGGGTACCCAGAACTTGCTAGAAAACAAAATGATCATGAAGGTGCTATTCTTCGCTATTAATAAGGGCAATCGCTTCGGGCTGACCTTTAACTTAAAGTCGATTATGTTGCTTAAGTCAGCTCAAACGTACTTGTCGCTGGTGGCCCAGTTTGACCCCAAGGCTCATTACGTGATTGGTCAAGTTATCGATGACGTTATTACTTTTACCCAGAACAACATGGACAAACTATTAACCGAAGAGCCGTTGCGACTGGAGCCGGCCATAGCGCTGGAGATTTTGGCAGCTTGGTTTGATAAAATGAGCCGTAACGATCCATGGCTGATGCAACAATTGGTAGGAGGCTATATCAAATGAAAAACATGATCATCTTTGCCACTAGTTATCCTTACTCTGCAGGTATCATCGCCATTATTTGGATTGGCAGCGTGGTTCTAGTAAAGCTTGATCCTGCCATGCCACTAAACACTGTGTTATTCGTTAATATCATTATGAGTTTCTTTATTGCCATCGTTGGCTTTGGTAAATAAGTAGCCTAGCTTTAATCTTAAAACTGAAATTAAGCCGCTAAAGCCTATTGCATAACGACATATCGTTATGGCAAAATGAAATCTATGGCAAAAACTTCAGCAGACTCTAAGGATTCCGGTCGAGGTATGAATCTCGTTAGGAAGTGGATTCCATTGGTGGTTATGAGCTTGGCTTTGGCCATCATCATTATTGATACAACGCTACTGAATGTTTCGTTTGGCGTCATCATCCGAGATTTGCATACCAGTCTGCAGAGTTTGCAATGGGTTATTACGGCTTACGCTCTAACGCTAACCGCGCTGACCATTACTGGTGGTCGCTTGGGCGACATCTTTGGCAGGCGCCGCTTCTTTATGTTGGGTGCGGCTATTTTTGCGGTTGGCTCGTTTACGGCCTCTATTAGCCACTCGGTGCCAACATTGCTACTTGGCGAGTCAATCATTGAAGGCATAGGCGCCGCTATGATGTTGCCAGCCACAGCTTCGTTACTAGTTTCAACCTACAAGGGTCGGGATCGAGCCATCGCCTTTGGGTTCTGGGGTGGCGTAGCTGGTGCAGCTTCGGCGGTTGGCCCGATCTTGGGTGGGTGGCTAACCTCGGCCTATAGCTGGCGTTGGGGTTTTCGCATTAACGTGGCAGTGGCAGCTTTATTGATTATTGGTGCTCTAATCTTTATCCGTGAAGTTCGTGATACCGAAGAGCGACCAACCATTGACTGGGGTGGCGTACTACTTTCGACACTGGGACTACTTAGCCTGGTCTTCGGCATCATTGAATCAAGCACCTATGGCTGGTGGAAGGCCAAAGCCGTCTTTACCGCCTTTGGGCACAATTATGCCCTGCATGGTTACTCGGTGACTCCTTTTGGCCTAGCTATCGGCGTGATCTTTTTGGCAGCCTTCTTTATCTGGGAACAAAAGATGGAGCAGGCTGGTCGCACACCATTGGTGTCACTGAAGTTATTTATGAATCGTCAGTTCTCTTCGGGCGTGGCCACATTAGCTGTGGTTAGCTTAGGCTTAACTGGATTAATCTTTATCTTGCCGATCTTCTTCCAGGGTGTACGTCGATTGGATGCTTTCCATACCGGTATTAGCTTGCTGCCACTATCAATCAGCTTGTTTGTGGCTTCACCGGTTTCGGTGTTTTTGACTAAATGGCTGACGCCTAAACGAATTATCCAAATCGGCCTATTCTTCACGGTGCTTGCCAACTACGCCCTGTATCACAATCTGAATCCAACAGCTACGGCTGCCGATCTAGCATTGGGATTAATCCTATTTGGCGCCGGTATGGGCTTTGTACAGTCGCAGATTGCTAACTTAACGTTGTCGGCTGTTTCGGTTCAGCAAGCTGGCGAAGCTTCGGGAGTTAATAACACCGGCCGCCAACTCGGTTCATCGCTCGGCTCGGCTATTATTGGCGCCGTTATGCTAACCAAGCTATTAACCGGTATTAATGGCGGGATTGCTAAGAGTGCGGTACTACCTGCTAGCATTAAGGCTCCCGTAACAGCAGCGGCCAATGCTCAGTTGCCAGCCATTGAATTTGGTAGTGGCTTGAAACTTGGCCAATCGGTTACACCAGAAGTGGCCCAGGAAGTTCGCACGATTTCCGACAAAGCTACCACTGATGCCGGCAAGAATGCTCTGCTCTGGTCTCTGGGTTTTGCCGCGCTAAGTTTATTAATCTCGTTCTCATTACCTAATATCCAAAATGTTGATACGGGCCAGTCAGCTGCTCCCAAGGCCGGCCACTAACTAAACCTGATTCTTTTGCGTCCTCTTGAGGTACAATATGATTATGAAGCCAGAGTTGGCGATTAAGCTACCAAAAACTGGCCACTACGTCATTGCGGTGTCGGGTGGCGTTGATTCCGTATCATTACTACACATGCTGGCGACCCAACCGGATAGTAATTTGCGCCTGCGGGTGGCTCATGTTAATCACGGCCTGAGAGCCGATGCAGATAGCGACGAGCGATTCGTACGGGAGCTAGCGTCTGCTTATGCCTTGCCATTTAATTCAATTAAACTAGAGCTGGGTCAAGCCAACGAAGCAACTGCCAGACAGCTGCGTTATGAATTTCTACTTAACTTATTGGCCCAACATCAAGCCCGGGCCATCATTACTGCGCACCATGCCAACGATCAATTGGAAACCAGTTTACTTAACACCTTGCGCGGCAGCGGCCGTCATGGCCAGGCCGCTCAATTGAATCGTAGCCGCATGCTCCGTCCATTGCTCGGTCTGCAAAAATCGGAATTATATGGCTACGCCAAACATCACGGCTTGGCTTGGCGCGAAGACAGCACTAATCAAGATAGGGCTATTCCGCGCAACTTCATTCGCCATGAACTATTGGGCGACGTTCCCGATTATTCCGAGCGCCACAGTGATTTAATGCTGGCTCACCAACAAATTAATCGCCGACTAGATGGTCGCTTATCCAAGCTTTACTACAGCTTTAAAACTGACACAGGTGTAGAAATGCCAAGGACGTGGTTGGGTGAAGTATCGTGGCCACTGGCCGAAGTGTTTTTGCACTATGTTTTACGCCAACTAGACTCAACTCGCGAATTTAGTCGAACGCAAATCGAAGAGCTGGTTCGGGTGGCCAAAACAGCGCCAGTTGGCAGCCAAATTTCTCTGCCCGGAACGTTGAAGCTCCAGGTCAGATATGATACAGTGGCAATTAATGTTGGCGCCGGTTTAGCTTTGGCTCAACCAGTTATGTTACTCCAGCCACAAACCAGCCTAACATTTGGTCGTTTTCAGCTAAGTTACGGATCATACCGGGACAGCACTGCCTTAAATCTCATTCTGCCGCCCGGTGAGTATGTGGTTCGTAGTGCCAGATCGGGAGATCGCATGCAAACATCTGGTGGCACCAAGAAGATCCAAGACATCTTTGTTAATCAAAAGGTGCCGAGAGATGTTCGCTCAAGCTGGCCATTAATTGTAAGTAAAGCTGGCCATATCCTGTGGCTGCCAAAGCTAATGATTGACCCTGAGTTAATCGCTAATACCATTGGTTACCAACTAATCGCCGAGGAACTATGAAGAAGAGCAACCGAAAATTTTGGATTTTATTAGCTGGACTATTAGTGGCTGCGGCAATTTTGGCTGCCTCGGTATCGCCTGTCAAAACTCAGAACGTTTCGCTGTCACAAGTGATTGACGAAGCCAATAGTGGCAAAGTCTCAAGCATTCAAGTGAATGGCGACAAACTAACCGTGACCCTTAAAGACAGTAATGCCCCACTGCAAGTGGCCTATAAGGAAACCTCGGCTAACTTAACCGACTACGGCATTGATTATCACAAAGTCACTATCGATACGGTTAATCCGGACTCAAGCTCGAGCCACATCGTTGATGCAGCTGTCACAATTATTCCGATTCTTTTAATCATCGGCTTCTTTTACTTCATGATGCGACAAGCCCAAGGATCCAGCAATCAAGCCATGAGTTTTGGCAAGAGTAAGGCCCGAGTATTTGGTAATGATAAGGCCAAGGTCAGCTTTACGGATGTAGCTGGTGCTGAGGAGGCTAAACAAGAGCTTAGCGAAGTTGTAGAGTTCTTGAAATATCCCAGCAAGTTCGAAGCTTTAGGCGCCAAAATTCCCAAGGGCGTTCTGTTGTTTGGGCCACCTGGAACTGGTAAAACTTTGTTAGCTCGCGCCGTAGCTGGCGAAGCTGGCGTGCCATTCTTTAGCATCTCTGGTTCTGAGTTCGTCGAGATGTTCGTGGGAGTGGGTGCTAGCCGAGTACGTGATTTATTCATGAAAGCCAAAAAGAATGCGCCATGCATTATCTTTATCGATGAAATTGATGCCGTTGGTCGCCAGCGTGGTACCGGCATGGGTGGCGGTCACGATGAGCGCGAACAAACCCTCAACCAAATTTTGGTAGAAATGGATGGTTTCGAGCAAGGTACTAACGTTATCGTCATGGCAGCCACCAACCGTCCCGATGTGCTGGACCCGGCTCTACTACGTCCGGGTCGGTTCGACCGCCGAGTCACCCTAGATGCGCCTGACCGCAAGAGCCGTCTCGAGATCTTAAATGTCCACTCCAAGGGTAAACCACTAGAAAAAACAGTTGAATTAGAAACAATTGCTCGAAAGACGCCAGGCTTCTCCGGTGCCGACTTGGCTAACTTAATGAACGAAGCTGCTATCTTGGCGGCCCGCAACAATCAAAAGAAGCTAACCCAAAACGACATTAGTGTATCGGTAGAGAAAGTCATGATGGGTCCAGAGCGTCGCAGTTCGGTCATGACCCAAAAAGAGCGTGAAATTACTGCCTTCCATGAAGCAGGTCACGCCATTGTGTCGCACGTTTTACCGCACTGTCACCCTGTGCACAAAGTTTCAATTGTGTCTCGTGGGCACGCCGGTGGCTTTACCTGGAGCTTGCCAGAAGAAGATCGCAGTTTAAGCAGTGTAGCCGATTTTAAAGACGAGCTAGCCATGATGTTAGGTGGCCGCATGGCTGAACAGATTATCTTTGGTGAAATTACTACTGGTGCCTCCAACGACCTGCAGAATGCCACTAACTTGGCTCGTCGTATGATTATGGATTACGGAATGAGTACGAAGTTAAAGAACCGAGTCTTCGGCACCCATTCCGATGCCGTCTTCTTGGGCCGTGAACTGGGCGAGGGCAAGAACTACTCTGAGGAAGTCGCCAAGCTAATCGATAACGAAGTAGCGGCTTTAATTGATGAAGCAGCCGAGCGAGCTGGTGAAGTTATCACCACTCACCGCAAAGAAGTCGACAAGATTGCTACCCGACTAGTCCGCGAAGAAACCATCGAGGGCGAAGAGTTTGAAGAGCTGATTGGGCCAAAAGAACGTCTCGAGGTTACGCATGTTTTGCCTGAAGATCTGGTTGGCGCTAAATCAAAGTCAGCCGCCAGCACAAAGGCCCAACCAGCCAGCGCTTAAACAAATCGTAACCTTGTCTCTAGCAGCCAGCGACATCAGATCGTATAATGGTGACAAAGCCGGTTATTAACGAGGAGACAAACATGCCAAAAGCGCTCGATCCTGTCTTAAAAAATGAGTATATGAAACGGGTTTACCAAAAACTCGGTAAACGACGCCCTTATGTTGAGCGCAAGCTCACCAAGCACTACCGTGTTAAGCAACTTGAAGAAAACGGTGGCTGGCTGGTGCTAAACAATTACAGTGGTCCGGCTATCCCCAAAGAAGAGTGGGAGAACTTAGAGTATCTAACGTATGATAGTGATCCAGATAACGAGTTTGCGCCGTTAGCTTCATCAACCGGCAAAGTTGAGCTAGCCCCATTTTGGGATAACGGCAAAACCGATAAGGACGGCGTTTGGACTTCTAATGCCAAAAAGGCTCCCACGATTGTTAAATGGGTGGAATCAGTCGGCGCCAACTTTGGCCGTTTGCAGCTCCTTAAGCAAAGTCCTTCATCTGTGCGTGAAGCTCGCTATGCTGTGCACCTGGATGACAACAACCGCTTGAACCCAGAACCGGATGGTTGGGTGGTGCGCGTTTGGCTAGAGCTGTCTAACGACCCAGATAGTTATATGATCTTGCGCCAAAATGAGTTTAATCGAAAAACTGAAGCTCGCATTTCTATGCCACAGGGCCGTCAGTTAATTGTTGACTCCGAACGTCTGTTTCACGCTGTAGCTAATGGTAGTGGCCGGCCACGCTATGCTTTAATTGCTAGTTTCGAAAGCGGCCCAGCTCTAGAAAAATGGATTAAGTCTCAAGGTGTGGTTGACTGGAAGAGTCCGAAGCTTTAGGTCGTCATGGCACAGCAGCCCAAGCTAATCTCCAAGTTCAACCAGCGCTTATCTTTTAGTGGTGCTGCTACAATTTTAGCGACAGCTTTCATTACCAGTGCGGCTCTTGGGCTATTGCGCGACCGTTTATTGTTTGCTCGCTTTGGGTTAACTGGCACGCTCGATGCCTACATTCAAGCCTTTCAGATTCCGGATTTTATGTACACATTGCTAATTTCCGGTGCTTTAACGATTTCACTGATCCCAATTTTATCCGAGTATTATGTTCGTCGTGAGGAATCTAAGGCCTGGCGACTAGCTAGTAGTTTGTTCAACATCATTGCTATTGCCACTTTTACGGCCAGTGTGCTGATTCTGATTTTTGCTAATCAGTTGATCCACTTAATCGCGCCAGGTTTTGGGCCAGAGCGACATGCCTTAACTGTACACATCATGCGCATTTTTGCCTTTAATCCTATGTTATTCTCCCTGGCTAGCGTACTTGCCAGTGTGCAGCAATCGACGCATCGATTTTTGTTTAATGATGCTTTAGTGCCAATAGTTTATAACCTAAGTATTGTCTTTGGTATCTTGGTGCTATCGCCGCACCTGGGCATTATTGGGGTAGCTTATGGCGTGACTATTGGGGCAATTCTGCAGTTTGGCATTCAGCTTTTGGGCATGATGGGGATTGGCTTTCACTACACCCGTGGCATTGATTGGCATCAGTCTGGCTTACGTAAACTGGGACGTTTAATAGTGCCACGAACACTCGACCAAGTGTTGGACCAGGTTAACTCGGTGGTGGTACGAGCAATTGCTTCATTCTTAATTCCAGGATCAATCGCAGTTTATCAATACGGTTTAAACATTTGGGGCATTCCGGTGGCATTAATTGGCATTGTGGTAGCAACTGTCGCATTCCCGCGCCTCTCTGAAACTGCCGCCGGCGAGAAAATGGCCGACTTTAAATACGAGGCTCTACAAAAGTTACGCATTGTGATTTGGCTAACCTTGCCAGCCATGATCGTCATGCTATTCATGCGTCATTATGTGGTGCGGCTGCTTTTGGGTAAAGAGAGTCAGATTCTAGCCGTGGTGGTGGGTTGGTTTGCTCTGTCGCTAGTCTTTCGAACGATCTTTTACCTGGTTGGCCGTTTATATTACGCTCGTCAGAGCGTGATTGCTCCACTGGTGATCTCGGTGTTTGCTATTACGCTTAACATTGTCTTGACGATTATTTTAACCAAGCATTTGGGGGTGGCTGGCATGGCTATTGCCCAATCAATCGTGACAACGCTTGAAGTAACAACCCTGGTAACATTGCTGCATCACAGACTAGAGGGCGGACTCATAACGGCTAAGTTCGTGTATGCAATTTTGCGTATGATAGTAGCCAGTGTGGTTATGGTTGCTGCAATAGTTGGCCTCAATCACCTAGCGCCGCTTAGCCCAACAGACATCG
>Ga0265338_10009905_pt1 | contig 11272 bp, 7 predicted proteins | sample 42126metaG_FD_193579 | JGI IMG/M metagenome (GOLD analysis project Ga0265338, IMG submission 193579) | Rhizosphere microbial communities from Carex aquatilis grown in University of Washington, Seatle, WA, United States - 4-21-26 metaG | ecosystem: Host-associated > Plants > Roots > Rhizosphere >... | reverse complement strand
CCGCGGAGACGAATACCCAGAAAAACGGGTACAGCATGACGGCGGACAGCACGACGGCAATGATGAAAAACAGCCCGTACGCGATTGCGTAGCCCGGGCTCCTGTAGTCGTGCTCCGAGAGGATGCCGCGCGTCCGTGCCTCCACCTTCAGGCTCCTTTTGCCTTTGCAAGGCCGCTCCGCTTCACATAGAGGTACGACAGACCGAGAAGGGCCAGGAAGAGGAGCGAACCGAGAGCCCCTGCCCTGCCGAACTCGACATCCTCGAAGGCGTAGTTGAAAGTGAGAAGCATGACCGTCAGGCTCGCGTTGTTCGGGCCGCCCGCGGTCATCACGAACGGTTCCTGGAGGACCTGGAAAGTGGCAATGAGCTGGAGGACAAGGAGCAGGTTGATCGTGCCGGAGATGGCGGGCAGGGTCACAGAGCGCACACGCTGGAGAAAGCCCGCCCCTTCGAGCTCCGCCGCCTCGTAGAGCTCGGCGCTCACCGTTGTGAGGCTGGACATGTAGAGAACCGCAGTCCCGCCGAAGCCGGCCCAGGTGGCCATCAGGCTCAGGGAGGGCAGGACCTGCCGGGATGAAAGCACCCATTGCTGGTGCGGCACCCCGAAGATGCCAATGAACTGGTTGAGGAGCCCGAAATCAGGATTGAAGACCCATCTCCAGATGATGTACAGGGCGATGCCGGGAATCATGTTCGGAATGTAGATGGCCAGCCGGAAGAACCCGCGTCCCCGCCGGATCTCCATGACGGTGATGGCCACGACGATGGGAACGAAAAAACCAACGACAAGGCAGATGCCCACAAACTCCAGAGTGTTGAGGATTGCCTTTGGCAGCCGGGGATCGTGCAGGATGTAGAGGATGTTCTTCAGGCCCACCCATTCCTTGTCAAAACCCGGGACATAGCTTTGAAATGCGAGGAGGAAGTTCTGCACGATCGGGTACCATTGAAAGAGGCCGAACACGAGCAAAGCGGGAACCAGGAACAGGAGCCCCATTCCATACTTCCCCCGGCCCTTCCCCAGCGCCTGTTCCATGCATTCTCCTCCGGAAGCATCCCCCCGTCGAAAGACGGGGGGATGCGAATCTTCTTACTGGTCCTTGGCAGCGTTGAGCGGGTCCAGCACTTCGGCCTGGAACCTCTTGTTCGCGTCCTTCATGATGGCTGCGGCATCCGCGTCCTTTTCAGAGAACAGCACCTGCACCACGTTGTTCAGGTACTTTCCATAGACGTCCTGGGCCGCGACCGGCGGCTCGATGTGTGCCGTCCCGGGCAGGGCGGACAGGAATGCAGGATCTCCCCAGGCCACTGCGGCGTCGGGGTTCTCCACCAGGATCGCCCGTTCCTTCTGCACGTACGGCGCGTTCGGGAGAAGGGGCGAGTACTGGAACTGTGCGCGGAACTGCTTGTTGGCCCGCGCGTCCTTGATCTGGGCCTGCAGGTCCGCGAGCCCCGCGTCGTCCCAGCGCTCGAAGATGATCCATTTCCATGCCGCGTCCCGGACCTCCTTGCTCTTTGCAAGACCATTGGTCACCAGGAACGTGCCGCCCAGGACTCCCGCCTGCCGGCCCTTGGAGCCAGGGCCCTTCGGCATCAGCGCGAGCCCGATATTCGCGGGGTCCATCTTCAGCGAATTGATGGCGATAGCGCGGCCGTTGTCCGCGTCCAGCACCATGGCCGCCTGCTTGGAACCGAACACGTTGTAGACATCTCCCCACCCGTTGGCCCAGTTGGCGGGAATGGCGTCATACTTCCACCTCAAGTCCTTGAAGAACTGCGCCGCGGTGACTGCTTCGGGGGAATCGAAAACCGCGTAGGTCTTCCCGTTCCTCACCTGCTCCACCTCGCCGCCGGCCATGTAGATGAAGTCCGTGAATCCCCAGCCGCTTTCCGCGCCCTTACCCATCGGCGCGAACCCGGCCACGCCCTGCGCTTTGTCCGTGGTTTTCACCATGGCGTTCGTGAAGTCCGCCCAGGTCCAGTTGAGCTTCGGCGCGGGTACGCCCTTTGCCGCGAACATCTGCTTGTTGTACAGCACGTGCTTGATGTAGTTCTGGTCAGGCACACCATAGCGTATTCCGCCCACCACGAACGGCAGGAATGCGTCCTTGTTGTACCAGGCGGTCTTGTCCCAGGTCTTTATGTAGTCTTCAAGGGGCACGACCCACTTCTTTGCCACGAGCATCTGAGCCTCGGTGGCCCACACGCTCATGACATCCGGCGCCTGCTTTGCCGCCTGCATGACGAGGAACTGCCCGGTGTTGTCGTACTCGAAATTGACGGCAACGCAGTGGATGCCGGGATTCGCCGCCTCGAAACGCTTGATCTGCGCCATCTTGGCGTCGATGCGGTACTTGTTTTCCGGCGTGTTGGCTGGGATCGGCACCTTGAGCTCCACCGGAGCCGCATACACGCCAAGGGCAATGCAGGCGGCCATGATGATGAACAACACTCTCTTCATAAAGCGACCTCCTTCGTTCGGTTCGCGGGAACGGATGCCCCTCTTCTCCAACGGAGACGGGGGGCTCCCTGATGAAATACCTGCGCAATCCGGCACCGCCCGAAGGGCGGTATCCGCAGGGCGGCAGGCGCGCAACTCCGCCAACTCTGCCAGGAGCAGAAGGGAGCGGAAGGCGCGCCGGGAGCCCACGCGCGGGCCCGAGGGCCAATTGCGTGCCATCGCCCTGCACGCTCCTACTCCCCGAATACCTCCAGCTCCGCGATCTGCCCGGCCGTGGCCCCGTCATTCGCGGTACACAGCAGCTTGACGAATCGCGCCGTGATCGTGATCGGCACTGTGACCGTGTTGTCCCTGGCGGCGGGATCGAATTTCCAGGCCGCGGGCTCGGCAGCCGTGATGAACGTCTCTCCCTCCGCGCTTGCCAGCACGGCAAAGGTCTGTGTCCGGGCTGCCCATATGCGCTGGGGGTTCAACCTGATCCGCACAGCCGAAAGTGCGCGCGGCTGGCCGAGGTCCACCGTGATTTCGTTCGGGTACGAGTTGGCGGCTCCCTCCCAGTACGTGCGGACATCCCCGTCCACGGCGTTGTCAGCGGTAAACGCGAAAATGTGATTGTTGGAGGCGACGGGCCTGTGGAGCGCCAGGTTGGCCCTGGCAGCAAAGGGATCTGCCGGCTGCGCTGTCTCCGCGGCCGCCTGCGGCCCCTTCTGCGATGCACGGGCCGCCACGCGCGCGTTGTACGCGGCAAGAGGCGCTCGCAGGTCTTCCCGGCTCGCGGTAAAGGAAGGATCCAGGCGGCGCCTGAGATCCTGGAGAGTCTCCAGGTCCCGGTAGCCGTTTTGAACAGTGGGCTCGATCATCGTGCCTTCGCCATAGTCGTTCCATGTCACGAGCTGCACCACGTCGGCTCGGGCCGCGACCGCCGCCTCCAGGGTCATGCTGAAAGTGTCTCCGAGATAGTCGTCCAGGTAGCCGTAGCTGGGCCGGACGCCGGCCTGGGAGTAGAAATCATGGAACCCGGGAAAGGCCGAAGAAACCAGGAAGGGGCCGTACTGGTTCCTTCTATAAAAGTCGTTGAGATACCGAACCAGCTCACCGGGGGAAAGCGCGCCTCCTGAAGAGGCCTCCATGGGCGGCCAGGGGAAAGAGCCTTCAGCCGCGGCTCCGCCTGCCCCATTGAGCGTGACCAGGAGGGGCCGCGGGTCCAGACCGGAGAAGACCGCGTCCCACTGCCCGGCGTCCCTGAAATACTGGGGCCCGAAACACAGGACGACAGGACGGCCTCCTGCTTTCAGATAGGCTTCTTCCTTGAACCAGGTCCTGGCCGCCCAGCTCATGTCCGCTTTTGCAGCTTCGGCCGCCGCCGCGGAATCGATTTCGTGAGACTCCACCCGTCTGCCCACGCTCTGGTCTTCGTAACAAATTGCGAACTTCAGGCCCGCGTCGTGTACGGCACGGAATAAGGCCTGGGAGCTTTTCTGGAGCTGCGGGTAGTCGAAGGAATGACTGGTGCCATACCAGTCCACGATCACCCCGTCCACACCGGCCGCTTTCATGAGGGCGGCCTGGTACGCCAGGAGGTCCGGATCCCCGCTGTCGTAGGGGCCGGTCAGGGGATAGTAGTGCGATGCGATGCGCGACAGCCCGTGCGCGTCCTTCTGGTACGGGTCCGTGGATCCCATGTGCCAGTGCCACCCGAAATTGCCCGAGACAGGCGGCGCCTGGAACCACGGCATGTAGTGGGCAAGAAAGAGGGGACGGGCCGATGAGCGTGAAGCCGGCTGTGCGATGCGCAGGCCGGCGCGCGCCCTCTGCAGCTCGGCGCTTTTCCCTTCCGGCATGTCCGATGGAGTGCCGGTCACGCAGCCGCTGAGGAGGACGGCAAAGCCCGCGCACATGGCGAACAGGGACGCGCGATACACCGTGTCATCTCTCCTTGATGATCCCCTGGACAGGGCGATTGACGAACGCCTGGTGGCTGGTGGAGTAGTAGTCGAGGTTTTCCCGCATGACCACTTCCAGCCGTGTGAAGACCTCGTTCGTGGGGGGCATGATCGAGTCTATTGTGTAATCCAGGAGGATCTTTACCGGGTAATATCCCTGGTAGAACGGCTCCTGGCACACCACCGCGGTGATCGTGTTGTCACGGATCATCCTGCCGTGCTCGTCATTCAGGTCGTGCCCCAGCAGAACCAGGGAGCCCGCGCCGCCGGTCCGCTTCAAAGCCCTGCCGGCGGCGGCCAGGGACTGGTTGACAACGTAGATTCCGACGAGCTTCGGGTTCTCGCGGATGATGGAGGCAATCTGCTCCTCGTCCTCAGCGGGGGACTCGGGCAGCTTATAGGGTCCGACGATGTCCACGGATGATTCGCGCGAGACGACATTCCGGAACCCCATGATGCGCTGCTCGAGAATCGATACGCTTTGTTTCTTGGTGATGACGGCAACCTTGCCCGATCTGCCGCGGACCAGCTTTGCCATCAGCTCCCCGCAGAGCTGGCCGGACTGGAGATAGTTGGGGCCGATGTAGAAAAGGCGCTTGCTCGTCGGAACGTCGACGTTGAATGTAGCCACCGGGGTGCCCGCGTCCACCAGCTCGTCAATGAGGCCTTCAAAGTACTGGGGCTCGTAGACGGATAAGGCCAGGGCATCACATTTCTTCGCCAGGGCCCTGATCTGCGTCACCTGGGCCTCGTAGGACTGGCATTCGCCGCGCACGAGCATTGACAGCCCGTAGCCTTTCATCTCCGCGAAGGCCTGCTCGCACCCGTCCAGGATCTGCGTGGCGAACCACGGCGGCAGGTAGTAGGAGACTCCGATCGTGCACTTGGTCTTTTTGGAAAGATGGCGCGCCGCCCGGTTTGGCGTGTACCCCATCTGCTCCGCGGCGGCCCGGACACGTTCGGCCGTTTTCTCGGAGACTCCGCCGGAATTGTTCAGGGCCCGGTAGACGGAGAGGAGGTAGAGCTTGAGCTTGTCCGCCACGTCCTGGGCGGTGACCGTTCTTCTGTCCATACTCGTTTAGATATACGTCTATCTAAATTACGATATACGTATATCGTTAAACAGAGAATATACCCGATTTTCCCCCGTGTCAACAATTATTTTTCACGGTGCGAAGACCACGCCCGGGGGCGCGGGCTTTTGCCGTCCCCGCCTGCCCGCGAAGTGAAAAGGTCGAAAACCGCACACGAACGCGCTATACTATATATCGAATCCATTCCATGAGTATCTCAAGAGCGGGCCGACTTCTCTTCGTCACCCTCCTGTCCTTTGCCCCTGCCATCGGCTGGAGCGTCGACCCGGCATTTGCCGGCAGAAAAGCCGTCATCTTCCCGATCACCGACCTTTCCGCAAAGGGAGCCGACACCGAACGGCAGGACAGGCTCTCCGCGGCGGTGGACGCCGAGTTCCAGGCCGCGGGCTTCCGACTGCTCTCCAGCGGAGAGACAGGCGCTTCGCTCGCGGAACCTGGGGGGAGTATTGCCGGGTCGGCAGCAGCGGCCGTTGCCCGCAAGACCCAGGCGGACGTGGCGGTAAGCGGCTCCTTCACCATCGACAACGATCAGATCGTGGTGGTCCTCTCCTGCTACGAGGCAGAAACGGGCGCCCTTGCAGCAGGATTCCTCAAGTCGTGGCACTACAACCTGACCTTCTACAACAACCTGCGTGCCGAAATCGAAGACATGCTCACGCGTCTGACCCTTCCCGCGCCCCGGGGACAGGAGAAGGGTACGGCGGGGCCCGCGGACATCACCTTCACCTCCCGGCAGGAAGGCATGGAAGTGTTCCTGGGCGGCGAGCGCAGCATGGGCACGATCCAGAAGGGAAAGCTCGTCCTGCCTGCTGGTCCGGTCAGGCTCGGCTCCCCTCTCCTGGTGGAGAAGCGGATGCCGGGCTACCACACCTCCTGGCAGACCGTGCCGGCCGCGCCAGAGATCCCCCTTACACCGCTGGCGCGAAAGTCCACCGTGGCGCTGGAAGCCTCCTGGACCGCGGGTGAGTTCCTGGGCGGCGGCGTTGCCGCGCGCTTCTACCTCCTGCCTGACTCCCTGTTCATCTCGCCGGGGCTGAATGTCTCCTTCGATCCCCCGGTCTCATCGAACGCCAGCTCGGTCTTCCACTTCGACACGCAGGTCACTATCGGCCAGTATCTCATCTTCCCCCCGGACGCTCCTTTCCGCCTGGGAGTCGGGACCGGATTCGGCACCATCTTCACTTCAGGGGCTGCGGCAGGGCCGTCCGTCTACACGGACGTCTTCTGGGATGTCGCCGCGGTGTGGGTGGAATGGAATCTGCCGCGCGTCTCGCTCTTCCTCCGTTCCGACATGAAATACACGCTGGGGATCGGCACCAACCTGCTGGGACGCGGCATCCTTACCTGGAAAGCCTCATCCTCCTCCGGAAAAGGTCCGTCCGCCAACTTTCCCCCGCTGACGCTGGGAGTCGTGGTCAAGCTATGAAACGATACATCGGGCGCGCCATCGTCGTCCTCTTCGTGCTCTGCACCCTGTCGACCTGCAGGTTCTACGGCGTATTCTCACCTGCGGACCCTGGCCTGGGATTGATCAAGGCACAGGTGGACCTGGCGGCAGCCATTCCCGCGGCGGCGGCAAGCTCTTTCACGTTGAGCGCGGTGGAGGATTACGGCAAGGAGTTCGTCGTGCTTGCCAATGACCAGCCTTCCAGCGGCACGCAGCTGTGGCTCATGGACCCCAACCTGAATGTCCTGCAGACCCTGACGTATGCGGACCTCACGGCCGGCGGCTTCCCGCTTTCGGGCTCGCATGCATGGTTCGACGCGTGGCATCTGGAGCCGCACCGGATCATCGTCGGCAACCAGCTTTTCACTCTCACTCCTGCAGACACACTTTCATGGATCGGCTGGTCTGTCCCGCAGGGCCCGGGGCAGCAATACTTCGCCGAGCACTCAGTGGGGGACTACAACGTTGCCCAGGTCTCCGTCACGGGAACCATGCTGAATTATTCCACGTATGCGGACACGTGGATCCCTTCCGTCAACGTAACAGCGACGATCGGCCCGGCCTCGGCGTACTCGCTGCGTGCCGTTTTTTCCGATGCAAACGCCACTGACGCTGCCCACCAGGCGGCCTTCTTCGTGTTCAGGGACATGGACACCGGCACGGACCATTTCGTGAAGATCCCATGGACCGACATCATGGGAAGCGTCTCCCAGCCATTGCTGGGCAGCTACGAGCTTTTCTCGAAACCGTCCGACAACGGGCGGCCGGAGTTCCTCGGTTTTGCAGCCGACGCGTTCTTTTCCTACAGCCAGGGCAGCAACGGCAACTCGGGTGACTTCATACGGTTCGACCAGACAGGCGCAGCCCTCCCGGGCTCGCTTCATTTCGAAAAGCTTCCCGATATGCAGGTTGCCTACAGCCTCTCGGGTACTCACTACTTCACATTCGACCGCGCAACGCGGGTGCTTTCAAGGAGGGCGGCATGGTGGTAATCAAAGGCCGTCTTCTGCTGTCGCTTGCAGCCCTGGTTTTTCTCCTGTCTGCCTGCTCGAACCCTTTTTATGACAGGGTACGGCAGCTGGTTGACGGGCCAAAGGCCCCGGGAGTCGCGGCCCCTGGCTCTACTCAACCGCTCTTCCTCTATTCGTTGGGCATCACGGGAGCCGGGGTGGATGTGTTCTCGCTGGATCCGGTCACGGGCGCGCTCTCGCATACCAGCACTTTTGGTTTGCCGATCCCGCCCGGGGGAATGGGCATTGATTCGATTGGCACGCTGATGTTCGTGACGGCACCCGCACTGAATCAGGTATGGGGCTTCACGATCAACCCCGCCACGGGCGCGCTCACCACGACTGGCACCCCCTTCAGCACAGGCACTCCGGGAGCAATTTACGTGCGCAAGTCCAACGATGCGGTCTATGTCGCCTATCCGACCTCCGGCACTATCCAGGCCCTGACTATGGCCGCAAGCGGCGTGCTCGGCTACCTGTTGACCGTCACTGCGGGCAGTACGCCTGTGGCACTTGTGACTGATGTCTCCAGCCGGTTCCTGTACGCGGCTGCAGGGGGCTTTGTCTATGGCTACACCCTGACCCTCGCCGGAATGCCCGTGCCTATGAGCTCGCCCTTCACAGGAGCCGCGAGTCCTGCGTCGATCACGATTGATCCGACCGGCTCTTTTCTCTACGAATCAGATCACAGCACCGGAATGGTAAAGCTCTGGACCATCAATTCCATAACGGGGAACCTGACATTCGTCAACCAATACGGCCTCACCGGCAATCCGGGGAAGATGGCCATCGATCCGTCCGGCAAGTACCTGTACATTGCCGACTCGGGGGCAAACCATGTGGTGATGGCACCCATCACCGCAGGAACAGGCGAGCTTTCAGGCTTCACCGTCTACAATACAGGGACGCTGCCAATAGGAGTTTTCGTGGACCCGTCGGGCAAATACGTCTGCGTGGCAAACAGCGTGTCGCAGAACATCTCTGTGTTCTCAATCGATGCTGCCACGGGGCTACTGACGGCTGTCCCTGGGTCCCCATTCGCTACCCCTACCGCCGATCCTGAAGACATTCTGATCACAGGGACGCACTAGTGAAGAACCGGGCGCGGGCGATTGCTCCACTCCTCATCCTGCTCGCAGCGGCCCTGCCCGCCGCGGCGGAAGCCCCGGCCTCCGGCCTCACATTCGCTCTTGCCCCTGGTCTTGCTATCCCGCTCGGCCCGGGGGCGGACTTTTTTTCACTCGGCGGCGGCGCAGCGCTCCTGCTGGAATACCCGCTGGCAAGGTGGCCCGGTCTCTCTCTTCGAGGAGGGCTTGGCTACAACTATTCCACCTTGAAGTTCGATGCAGGTACAACGTCAGAGGTTTCCGCCATGGCAGGGGCCGCATGGGGGATTCCCCTGGTCGGCGGGCTCTCTGCGCGGCTTTTTGCCGGTGCGGGGTATTCTTTCGGTGTCGTCAATGGGGACAGCCTTTCGCAGGGCGGCGGGAGCCCTGTACTTCAGGCGGGAGCAGGGCTTGCATACGCACTGAATCCCCTTATCGCCCTTCGTCTCGAAGCTTCGTACCTCTACAACGTCGGCGCCCACGGGAGCCTGGACATTTCCCTTGGCACTGCGCTGAGCCTTTCCGGCATTGGCACTGCTGCTCCCGCCCCCTCGCTCCCTCAAAAGCCGTCGCCGCTGGGCCTGGAGATCAGCAGCGTATCCCTTCGGGAAGTGTTTCCCGTTGAGATTTCCCCCGGCGCTGACACGCCTGTCGGCACAGCGGTGATCCGCAACCCGGGGTCGGAGCCGCTTGCCCAGGTACGGGTAAGCTTCCTGGCCCGGGATTCGAGGGTGAGTCCGGTTGAAAGCGCCCCGATTGCAGTTCTGGAGCCGGGCCAATCCCGGGAGGTGCCGATCTCTGTTCGATTCAACAGCTCCCTGAGGCATGCGGCGGGACCGTCGTCCCTCGCTGCTGAGGTGATCGCCACGGCCGACCAGGGCGGGGCGCAGCGTACCGTGAGGCAAGCTGTGCGCCTCCAGGTCTCCGGCAAGAGCCGGGTGTCATGGAGTGACGCGCAGTTTCTTGCAGCCTTTGTCCAGCCGGATGAACGCGCAGTAAAGGATCTGGCAGGTTCGGCTTCAGATACGGCTGCTCGCTTTCATGAGGCAGGTCTTGACCGGATGCTCCAGACGTCAATCGCCCTGTTCGGCGCAGTTCAGGCCGCGGGCGTGCGCGTGTCGCAGGGCCGGCAGACCGCGTATGCGGCGGCTTCCAGGGACCCCCACGGCGCCGGCATGCTGAAATATCCGGGCCAGACCCTCAGATCCGGGATGGGAGACCAACCGGACCTCGTCGTATTGTACGCCTCGCTTTTCGAAGCCCAGGGGATGGAGACCGCTCTCCTCGCAGCGCCCGGGCACGTGCTGCTTGCGGTACGGCTCGAGATGACACAGGCAGAGGCGGACACGATCCTCCAGGGACTTCCCGGCCTGATCCAGCATGGCGGCGCCGCGTGGATCCCCCTCGACCCCTCTGCGCGGAGCGGCGGACTGCTGGCCGCCTGGGAGGAAGGCGCGCGGATCTGGGGCAGCCTTGGAGCCGACCCCTCTGCTTCTTTCATCTCTGTCCGCAAGGCGCGGGACTCCTACCCCCCGATTGACGGACCTTCCCCGGATCCCCTCTACTTCCCGCCTTCCCCTGACGCGGTGGCGCGGTCTTTCATCCAGGGCCTGGCCCCGATCGTGGACCGACACTGGAACGCTGTGGCAATTGCGGGACGGCCCGACAGGAGCACGGCCAGCTTGAGCGCCGCGGACTCCCGGCAGCTCCGGCTTCTCCTGTCCGTGGCAAGGAACAACGGCAGTGCGTACTCGGCCATGGACTCCCTGATCTTTGAACAGTCGATTGCCCTTGCCCTGCGCTCGATCGACGGGCTCACTGTGATCGAGAACACGCAGGAACGCGCGCAGGGGGACGCGAATGGCCTGGCAGAAGCGGCGAAGACCCAGGGTGCGGACTGCTGGCTTCGCGCCGAGTTCTCCGGCGCGCGTGATGCTCCCCTGGTCCGGGTCCAGCTCTATGACATGGCGGCAAAATCCATGCGGGTGGATCACACGGTCTCAATGGACGCGGACCTGGACGCCAGGGGCGCGGCCCGGGAACGTTGGTCCGACCTCGTGGACTCGGTGTCGAAGACGTATCCGGGAGTCCGCGGGGCTCCGGCCGGGTCCCCGGGGACGCGAGGCATCCTTCTCACCGTGCACGCGCTGCCGGGCACTCGAATCACGGGGGGCCCCGGCGGTCCGATCACCACGGGGCCTGAAGGGAC
>Ga0265338_10009904_pt1 | contig 11273 bp, 8 predicted proteins | sample 42126metaG_FD_193579 | JGI IMG/M metagenome (GOLD analysis project Ga0265338, IMG submission 193579) | Rhizosphere microbial communities from Carex aquatilis grown in University of Washington, Seatle, WA, United States - 4-21-26 metaG | ecosystem: Host-associated > Plants > Roots > Rhizosphere >... | reverse complement strand
TCATTTATAGCGTGGTATGTTACGTCGGTACCATGGGTGAAAGCCACCCGAAATAAGTAAAAGGAATGTTGTAGCGAATCGGCGCGCTTCAGTCGTGAATTGCATGGCACTACGATTTGGCACGATCGAGCACGACCGATGTTGTGGCATAATAACTTGCGCTGTGCGACGAAGGCACTTCCAGCAGACTCCGGCAACGCGACGCAAAAACTCCACGTTAAACCGATTCGGCGCTCCTTTTTTGCTGATGAGCCCATTTCCCTTATCTATTCCCTTGCTCCTTGTCGACATCCTACCTTGTCCCGGAGACAGGGTCAATCGCGGGCGGAACAATATTTGAATCTTATAACAAAAACGAGGCTTTGGGGAGGCGTCGCTCCTGGTAGGCCGCAAAATAATCCGCCGTCGGCGCGCGGAGCGACGCCCCACCATCGCGGGCAACCAGAGGATTGACCTCCGGTCGTCTTGTTTTCAGGATGTGGAATCCGTGGAAGACGGGCGCCGCGCTTTTTAAAGGGCGATCCAAATCGGCACGTTGCGCAATTTCGAATTGAATTATGAAAAAACTTAGCCTGGTTAAAGGCAGTCTGCAGGCGCTCGCGGCACTCGCTATGATGGCGGTAATTAATGGATTCACGGTGGAAACCCGGGTCGCGCCCATTCCGGATTTGCCGCCGCCGCAGGCCGAGGACAGCGTGCCGATGGGCGATTCGCGGTCGTTTCCCGAAATGAAATTGGATTTGCCGATTGCGCCCGGACCTTTCGAGCCGACGTGGGCATCCATCGAGAAAAATTATCCCGGCGAACCGGCGTGGCTGCGCGAGGCGAAGTTCGGCATTTGGGTTCACTTCGGTCCGCAATCGGCGGGAGAGAGCGGCGACTGGTATGCGCGCAAAATGTATGTGCCCGGCACCACCGCCTACAAAAATCATCTCAAGACCTACGGCCATCCATCAGAGACTGGCTATATGGACGTCCTGCACCGGTGGAATCCCAGCAAACTCGATCCGGCGGTGCTTACCAAAATCTATCAAGCCGCCGGCGCGCGTTTCCTGTTGATCCAAGGCGTGCATCACGACAATTTCGATTTATGGAACTCCCATTTTCAACCGTGGAATTCGGTCAACATTGGGCCGAAACGCGATCTTATCGGTGAGTGGGCGAAGGCTTGCCGCGCAGAAGGCATGCGATTTGGAGTCACGTTCCACCACGAATACACCTGGTGGTGGTGGCAGACGGCGTTTGGCAGCGACACGGAGGGCGACAAGAAAGGGGTTCCTTACGATGGCGCCCTGACGCTGGCAGACGGCAAGGGCAAATGGTGGGAAGGCTACGATCCACGCCTGCTCTACGGTATCAATTTGCGCGAATATAAGGGCGTGACAAAGGCTGCCTATTCCGGATGGTCACCGCCGCCGCCCGGTATATTCACGAATCATCTGCCTTACGCCCGGTGGTATACCACGCAGTGGGCACAGCGGATGATGGACGTAGTGGATCAATACGACCCCGACTTCATCTACACCGACGGCACGGTTCAAGGGCCGTTCACCGGTGAAGGAACCGGCACAGGCATCAAGGCCGATGCCATGCAGCACGTGATTGCCGATTTTTACAATCGCGCGCTGACGCGTCGCGGCAAGGTGGACACTTTCAGCATCGTTAAGTTCCGTAAGAAAACCAACGGGACGGTAAATACCGAAGAATTCGGCGTGCCGCCCGACATCAACACCAACCAACCGTGGATTGCGGAGATCCCGGTGGGCGACTGGTTTTATGCGCCTGGCTTCACCTACGATTCGGGCATGATGATCCGTTACGTGATCGAGGCCATAGCTCGCGACGGCAACGCGGCGGTTTGCATTTCCATCCTGCCGGACGGCTCGCTGGATGAAGGCAGCCTGAAGATGTTGAGGGAAGTCGGAGTTTGGATGCGTCGCAACGGTGAAGCGGTTTACGGCAGCCGCGCGTGGAAGATTCCCGGCGAGGGTGAAGTGACGAACGGCAAATTGAGAATGCTGCCGGGCGGGCCGCTCAGACAGCAACAGGCGGACTTTAAATTCAGCCCTGAGGATTTCCGGTTCACCGTGGGCAAAAATGGCGCGCTTTACGCATTTTGCATGACCGTGCCCGCGCCCGGAACTCAGTTGAAAATCAAGTCACTCGGCGAGAATTCAAAATATTACGGCCGGCGGATTAAATCGGTGAAATTGCTCGGGCATGACGCCGAGTTGCCATGGAAACAGGAAGCCGACGCGCTGACGATCACCTGTCCGGCGAAAATGTCGTTTGCCACCGCGGTGACATTTCGTATTGAGTGAAAGTCAGATGGCCGGAGTGACCGGTGGGGTCGAAAACACGGACCCCCTTCAAACAAAAAAAGGGACGCATTTTAATGCGTCCCTGGTTTGGGAAAGAATGAGTCGCCGAAGCAGCGGCCCTCCCGATTGTTGGTTTACTTCTGAAGGTCTTGTACCAATGTTCCGTCCTCCGCAACTTTGATCGAAGGGTTTTTGCCCGAATCCTGGAACGAAACGTCATAAACCGTACGGCCATTGTCCGTCTCGCGAGAAATGTCCGCGATGGGGACATCGGGAGCGTGCGCCTTAATCGTCTTCTGAACGGCCTCCGGCAAGGCGCTCAATTGCGTGCCTACGGCGCCGGTCGGTGTCAACGCTTTCTTCACGTCCTGCACGATGCCATTCGGCTTGGTAGCCATGTCGCTGCTCAGGACGGTGCCGTCCGTGGCGACGACCATTTCGGAATCTTTGTCCATACCCTGGTTTCGAATATCAACTTTCCACGCCTCGGTGCCATTCTGGGTGGTCTTGGAAACCCCGGTGATTTCGCCGTTTGGCGATTGCGCGCGCACGGCCTTTTGCACCTCCGGCGGCAAGGTATTAAACGATTGCGAGTTACTCTCGACGCTCTTGTTACAGCCGACGGCCAGCCCGGCAGCCGCGAGCAAGGTCACTGCGTATATTTTAATAGGCGTTTTCATAACTCAAAGATACGCGCTGGTCCCCGTTGGCACCATGGAGGTGACTTCCTACCGAAGGCTGGGTTGAATAATCATTGCGGCGAGGTGGATCAACGATGCCTGATTTCAAACAACGATTTCCCCGATCAAGGTATTTTCTGAAAAACTGCAACCGTGCGGATAAAGGAAGAGAGGAATGAGAATTTTCCTCGAGAGAAGAAAATCGGAGCCGTAAAATTTCAGCCTCCCCATTTTGCCCGATAATCAAATGGGGAGGCTGTTTTTATTTTTTTCTTTTTTCGGTTTTCAACTTTGGGTTTTTCTCTGCTATTCCCCGTGAGGAATTCAGTGCGAGGTTTTCAACTTTTATTTTTTCGCCGGGCAATCTATACGACGGTGCCTTTCAGTTGCTTGGTCACCCGCTCAATCCACTCGTTCCCCGGACGCGCGTAGGGACGGAACATTTCCGTGTAGCCTTCGCGGTCGTTATAATAAAGCGCGCGATGCATTCCCAGGGTTGCGGCGTCCGGCGAATCGATCAGGCTCGCAGAATCGCTTGCGCTCATCTGGAACAACACGCGCATTTCGAACTCGCTCAGGTTTTTGCGGCCAAGGAAGCGATTAACGTTATTGAAACTATCGCAGGTCGCGATGATATGAATCCCGTGGGCCGGCCCGTCGCTGATAAGGTTCAACAAAATACTGGCGGGCGATGCCGTGTCAGTGCTGGAGAAACTAAACTCATCCTCCTGCCGTAACTTTTTGTAATTCTGCAAATCCTGGATGAGCACGAACGTCTCCGGGCCCGTATTCGCCTGCTCATCACCACCGCGGCGCTTCAATTCCTCCGCGAGTGCATTCATCGCCTCGCCCACTTCGCCGCCTTTCACACGAACCAATTCATGCGGCACGGCCTGAACAATGCGATCGAGAAATTCGCGCTCGGGAGATTCCGGGGCGGTGCTGTCCAGCAACACGAACCGCACGGCACCGCGTGGATATTGTGTGCTCAATGCCACCAACGTCACCGCCAACATCGAGAGCGATGCCTCGGCATTTTGGCCCACCACGATAAGATTGTTTCCGCTCTGCCGTTGGAACATTGCTTCCGTCGGGCCTTTGATGGAATTCGGCGCGCCGAGCCATGCGCGTGCTTGCGCCGGCGCCTTCGCGGGCTTCGTTTCGAGCAAGCTGCGCAACACCGGATTTTCAGCCACATCCGCCGGAGCGTTGCCCTCGAACACGAACGGCCCCGGAAAATTCTTGCCGCTGCGATCCGCGCGTTCGCGGATTTTCGCGAGGTAACCGTCGCGCACTTGTTCCGGCAGCCACACTGCCTGGAATGGGCTGTTGCCTTCGATGGCGCCGGCGGAATCGTTGTAAATGCCTTCGCCCGGTCGCGAGAGCAACCGCGGCGCCGGGTTGTCCTGGTCCATAATGAGATAGGCATCGGCTTCGTTGCATTGCAGCGCGATGCGGATCACCATCTGGCCGAGTGTCGCGCGCGCGAGCGTGTAAGCGCCGCCGAGCGTTTGCGAACCGAGGATGACGTGGATGCCAAACGCGCGGCCCTGGCGCACGATGCGGTCCAGCAGCACTGCGGCCTGTTGCGACACGTGATCTTCCTCGACGAAAAATTCCTGGAATTCGTCAATCATCAGCAGCGAACGGGGCATCGGCTCCGTGCCACCCGAGCGTTTGTAACCCGCCACGTCCTGCACGCCTTGCTGGCGGAACAAATCGCCGCGACGCCGCAATTCCATATCGATGCGCTCGAGCACGCTCAGGCCAAATTGACGGTCGCTCTCGATCGCCACGACTTTCGCGTGGGGCAAATGGCGATTGGCATAGCTCTTGAACTCGACGCCTTTTTTGAAGTCGACGAGATAAAACTCCACCTGCTCCGGGCTGCACCACAGCGCGAGGTTGGTGATCATCACGTGGAACAATGTAGATTTGCCGGAACCGGTTTTGCCCGCGATGAGCGCGTGCTGGCGCGTGGCTTTGCCGATTTCGAGATATTGCAATTTCGTCGCACCGGAACGGCCAATGGGCACGCGCAATTCCTGGCTCGTTTCCTCGCTCCAAATTTCCGCCTCGCGCGGCGCGATTTGCTCGAACGGCACCTCGACGCGATTCGAATCCTTCCCCTTCTTGCCAACTTCGCGCAGGAAATGCGTCGCGAATTCCGGCGATGGCGGCGGGTCCAACTGGATCTGCGACCCGGCCACGCGCCAATTCGCGAGCACGAAATCGCTTTCACGGCGCATCAGTGTCACGCTGTTCTTGCGCAATTCATCCGGCACAAAATCCTGCGGCACCGCGTTGCGTTGGTCCCAATGGATCAGCGTGTAAACGCCGCAACGCGCGCCGCTCGTCGCAATGTTGCGCAATCGTTTGCAGGCGGTGTCGCTGAAATTCACCGGGAACGACGCGATGACGAGGATGTGATATTTCTCCGCGATGGTGCCCGCCTGCGCGTTGTATTCCGCGATGGTCTCGTACTCATTGCGCAGATACATCTGGATGACTTTTTCCATGTGCTCGTTCAACTCGGCGAGCTTTTCCTCGAACTGCCCCGACTGGGTCCAGATGCGGCTGTTGATGTGGCTCTCCTCAAAATCCGCCAGGTGCATGAGACCCGCGAAATTTTGTCCGAGACCCACCGGGTCAAAGATCGTAAAGCTCAATTTCCCGGCCGGGTTCGTGGACAGCAGCCGGAAAATAATATTGTTGATCGCCGATACCGCCTCATCGTGACCGGTTTTTTGCGTTTCAAAAAGAATTGAGCCCTGCAACGGATAGGTGAGCAACAGCGGCACGGAAAATTTCGCCGGACCGGGCAGCGCCAACCGGGAGTCTTTCGGCATCGCTTCGGCGGCCTTGGTCATGTCGACATCGAGCGTGCCGAATTTCGCAGCGTTTTTGAATTCCAGCGGCGGGTCCCAATCTTTCCACAGCGGAATTTCCCACGGCGGAAACATTTTTTCGGCGGATTCGTTGGCGGCGCGAATGGAATTGTAAATCGGCTCCACGATTGCCTTCCATTCCACGACCATCGCATTCCACAATCCTTCAAATTCCGATTCTAGCCGGCCTATTTTCGCGCGGTGCGTGTCGGACAATTCCCTGGCTGCCGCATCCGCTGATGAGCGCAGTCGCGCCAGGGTTTGGGTGCGCTCGCTTCCTATGGTGCGCAACCGCTTGTCGCGCATCTCTTCGTTCAGCGCGAAGGCGCGATGGGCTTTCTCGTCAACTTTAACGGGGCGCGAGCCGCGCAGTTCAATCGCGTCCTTGACCGATTGTTTCCACCGCGCGTTCATCGCGGCAATGGAATCGGCCGTTTCATTGCGCAGCCGCACTTGTTCCTGCTGATTTCGCGTCTTCGCTTTTTCCAAACACGCCGCGAGCAACCAGCGTGATTTTGCAAGATTGCCTGCAATCTCCTTCGCCAATGTGCTGCCCTGTGAACCCCCGATGATATAGGCAATGAGGACGAGCACGAAGACGCCAGCGGAAATCCCAGCATACAATATAGGTACGTTTTTGATGCCCATCTGCGGCAGCACAGGAACCACTGCCGCAAAACCCAAAAGCAAAACTCCCCAAAGCCAGATCGGCAGAATTCGGAAAATCAACGCGGGAAATAGTCCGCGAAAACGGCCGATGTCGTCGCCGATTTTTTTCTCCAGCCGATTCAACTCCTCGAGCAATTGATTTTCGTCCCCGGACAAATCCGGCTGCGGCCACTCGCGGTCAGGCGCGAGCAACTTGCGAAATTTTCCGTACCCGCCGAACGCCTTATTCGCCGACGCCTCCAACTCCACGATTCGATTCTGGCTTTCGCCCACACGCCGGTTGAAATCCTCCAGCGCCGCCGCCGCCGCCGTCAGCTTTTCGTCGCGCACACGCTCGGCCTCGATCGAGCCCGTCTGTACGCTGTATTTGATGTCCGCTTCCTGCTGGCTGATTTGGTCGAGCACGCGTTTGCGCGCGTTGATGTGCGCCTGGTTCAACTTTGTCTTGCGCTGCTCGAAGTGTGTCTTGGACTGTTCCGTGGCGGCGTCAAACTCGCTTTCCGCTTTGGCAATTGTGTCCGCGGCGGAAGCCGATTGCTGGTCTTTCGCGATGTCGAACGCCCTGGTTTCCATGGCGGAGCGCGTGCGAAAATCGGTGTTTAATTTTTCTTCGCGCGCGGCGAAATCGCGCATCGCGTTTTTCAGCGTTTCCAGCAACGCCACCATGTCTTTGGCACCAAAATTATTACTCACAATCTTTTTGGACCTTTTTCAATAGTTCATCCAGTTTCTCCACCACTGCCACCGTTTTATCGACGCCGATAAACAGTTCCTGCAAATATTTCCGCTCGAATTCCTGCGCTTTGGCGTCGCGCCAGTAATTCTTGGTATCCTCCCACTTCAAGGAAAGCTCTTTCGTCAATCCGACCAACCGCGCTTTGCTGCCGCCCATGCTCATGGTGTTTCCTCCTTTGGCGTTTCCGGCGCCGCGCCCTCGGTTGGCGGTTGCTCCACCGGTTGCGGCATCGCTGCATCGCCCGAGCCGCCCATGCGAACTTCCGTGTACGATTCAAGCGCACGGATGACCTGGCTCAAATAGGCGATGGCCTTGGGCATTTCGCTGGTGACGAAACTTTGGAATTGATCCACCTGTTTGACCAGCGGTTCGGAGCGATTTTCCAATTCGCGATCCCACTTTTTCAATAATACGAGTTTTTCCTGCGCCTCGTCACAAGCATCCTTGGCGCGGCGCACGAGTAATTGTTGCGCGGAAGAGACCTCCTGAAATTTCGACATCGAAACACTGAACAACTCCGCCTGCGCGCGCTCCAGCTTTTTGGCGCGCATTTTCATTTCCGCTTCCCACTTGCGGCGCTGGTCGTTTTGCAGCCATTGCTTGGCGCGCGCGACTTCATTGGCTATTTCCTCCAAAGCGGGCCGCGCTTTGCTCAAATAAACAACCAACGCCGAGCGAAAAGCCTCGATGGCCTCGACGGATGTGACTTGGGCGCGGTCTGCCATTTCAAATTTCCGAAAACATGGAACATTGAACGTCGAACGCCGAACGTCGAAGTATTGGCGAGCGCCGCCGTCCTTCGATGTTCGGCGTTCGACGTTCGATGTTTAGCGTTCCCATTACTTACCGTTGGTTCAGGTATTCCTCGATCCGTTGCGCCTTGCGCAGTAGATACGGCGTGTGTTCCTTGGACAACTCGATGAATTTTTTCAACGCCTTCATCGCGGTCTTGAATTCATCGGCGAACTTGGCGTGCTCCTGGTCGCCCCAGGTATCGCCCAGAGCGGCGAAACGCGCGTGCAGGAGGGTGAGGCGGTTTTCGAGATCGGTGTTGAATCGCTGCAATTCGTCCGCGAAGCGCCGGACTTTCTCAGGATCCATGATTGCCTGGGCCATGATGTTCCTTTCGTTAAGTGTCTGACATAGTATCGCGAAGAAATGCGTTCCGCGCTATCACAAATCTTCGGAGCGGGGAAAGACCTGCCCGGGCTCAGGAAATCACAACTCGCTGAATAACCTATAATTCCTCGCCGTCGAATACCGGCATGAGGTTAATGCGGAGCACAATGCGAAATGGATTTGGTATCCTGTTGGTATGTGTATGCCTTACGGGTTCTGGGTGCCCGGCCATCATTGATGGCATCGGCGACAAAATCGATTACGACAGTGGAGTTGATGATTACCGGAGTCACGGGATGAATGGAAAGGATGCACAGCGCAATGCGTACGAAGACCAAATCTGGGATAAAATGGGCGATAATCCATAGAGAAGGGAACGTATGTGGATAAATCTTTATTTTTTTAGATAGACAACTCGCCGATTTTTTTGATTCATGGTTGGCCAAATCCGTAAGCCACTATGAAAAAGACGTGTCTCTATATCTGTACGGCTTGTGCGTTTTTGCTCCCATCCGCGCGCGCGGATCAGGCCACTATTTCCAGCGACTTCTTTTCGGCCCTGCGCAACGGCGACGCACAGCAAATTCGTGAAGCGCTCGACAAAGGCGAATCCGTCAATGCCCGCGATGCCAAAGGCAATACACCGTTGATTCTCGCTGCCTCGTACGGCGACAGGGCCTCGATGAAGCTCCTGTTGGATCGCGGCGCGCAAGTGAACGTGGCCAACGCGGAAGGCGCAACTCCCCTGATTCGCGCCGCCGATGATTACGACAAGGTCCGGCTGCTCGTCGACCACGGCGCCGATGTCAACGCGCGCTCCGCGTTGGGCGAGACGCCGCTCATGCTGGCGGCGCGCCCGGTCAATTCGCATCGCGCCGTCAAGCTGCTGCTCGAACACGGCGCGGATGCCAAGGCCACCAATAATTGGGGCGCCACCACCCTCATGGCCGCCGCCGCCGGCGGCGATGTCGAAACCGCCCAATTACTCATCAAGCACGGCGCACAGGTAAACGCGATGCCCATCGCGGATAAAGTTGCCTTTATTTTCAACGGCGCCCGCAGCCCGCTGATGTGGGCCGCTTATCGCGGTGATCTTCCCATGATTAAAGCGCTGATTGCCGCCGGCGCTGACGTGAACGCCGAAGGCATGCTCGGCACTCCGCTCGAACAAGCGGCCTGGAACGATTGTTTCGACACTTGCAAGTATCTGCTCGAACACGGCGCGAATCCCAATTATGTCTCGCACTTTGATACCTTCACAGCCTTGCATTGGGCATCCTCGAGTGAACAACCCGACTCGCGCATGGTCAGTCTCCTGCTCTCTCATGGGGCGAATCCAAATATTGGCGGCGGCGAAAGCATCGATGCTTTCCTCAGCGTGGACCAGACTCCGCTGATGATCGCGCGGCGCCGCGGTGAAACGCCGATCGTCAAAGCCCTGTTGGCCGCGGGTGCGACCAACGAAACGCCCGACAATATTTCCAGCGTCACTGCGCCCGCTCGCGCGATTCCCGCCCGGCTCGATACCGCGACCATCCGTTCGGCCATGGCTCGCGCGGTCGCGCCGTTGCAGGTGACTGCCATCGAATCGAAGAAGGCTTTCGTGAGCCACTCCAGCCATCAGGACTGCGTCTCCTGCCATCAACAATACCTGCCGCTCGCCGCCATCAGCCTCGCGCGCAAACAAAATGTCCCGGTCGATCGCGATGCCGAGAAAGAACTCATCAAATTGGTGAGCGGCGGCGAACTTCCGTTAATCGAAATAGACTGGCAACCCCTCTTTCATCCCGACCCGGCATACTCAAAAGGCTATTCATTTCTCGCTTTTTCCGCCGCCGATTTGCCGGCCAGTGAATTCACCGATGCCTGGGTGCATCATCTTGCGGCCATCCAGGAAGCAGACGGCCATTGGTGCAGCAACCTTCCGCGTCCGCCGATGCAATCCGGCGACATTCCGGCGACTTCGCTTGTGATCAATGCGCTGCAAAAATATCCGTTGCCGGGCCGCAAAGCGGAATTTGCCGAACGCGTCAATCGCGCGCGCAAATGGCTGCTGAACGCGAAAGCCGACACCACCGACGCGAAGATTTACCAAATCCTCGGCCTCAAATGGGCCGGTGAATCGCCGCGCCGCATTCAATCACTCGCGAAAGCGTTGCTCGCCGAACAGCGCGCGGATGGCGGCTGGGCGCAATTGCCGACTCTGAAGAGCGATGCCTACGCCACCGGTCAGGCGGTCTATTCATTGTGCGTCGGCGCGGGAATAGCGGTGGACGATCCAGCCATCGAACGCGGCCGCAAATATCTCCTGACCACCCAACTCGAAGACGGCACGTGGTACGTGCATCGTCGCGCGTTTCCGTTCCAACCGACGATGAAGAGCGGTTTCCCGCATGGCCGCGATGGGTGGCTTTCTTCCGCCGCGACGAGTTGGGCCGTGATGGCGTTGAGCCTGCCTGCACCCACAACGCAAGTGGCATCAAAAACGCCCTGACCCAGGAGTGCCGGCGTCTCGCCGCAAGACGTTTACGGCGCTATTTAATACAGGCCGCATTGGCCCCGGGACGGTGCCAGAACGCGCAGGCGAGGACGTGTGCGCTACAACGGTCACTGCGATTCCTCTTTACCGATCTTTTTTTTCCATCAGAATTTGATGCGGCAGCCCTGCCGTTTGCTCTCGACAATCAGGACAGAACAAAATAAAAACGTCGGCGTGAAAGGAGATGGAGATATGCGAAATCCTGCTGCTGTAACGTCTGCTGCCGACTCGATTTACCAAGGCAACGTTGAATCATTCGTTAAGCACGCCCATCGTTGTTTAACTTTAATGCCTTTGCTCCTGTTGTTGTGTTCAGCAATC
>Ga0265338_10009903_pt1 | contig 11273 bp, 4 predicted proteins | sample 42126metaG_FD_193579 | JGI IMG/M metagenome (GOLD analysis project Ga0265338, IMG submission 193579) | Rhizosphere microbial communities from Carex aquatilis grown in University of Washington, Seatle, WA, United States - 4-21-26 metaG | ecosystem: Host-associated > Plants > Roots > Rhizosphere >... | reverse complement strand
AACAAAGAATATACTCCGAGTACAACTATAGCATCATGCGCTAATGAAGCAATAGCTCCCATAGCAAAGGCCACATCTCTAAATCGGATGAAGATATACAAGCCAATACCAATGATGGCAAAAATCAAGGCCCAAACAGCAGATCGTTTAATATCATCAGCCACCGCCGGTCCTACTTTCTGAGAACTACGAATATTTATCTTTACAAACTGATCCAACGAAGTTCCTTCTTTCAATAGAGGTTTTAATCCTTTATATAGTTTACCTTCAATTTCGCCATCAATACTTGGAAGGGTACTTTTGATTTTGTAGTTAGTAGAGATACGCACCTGATCGACATCACCAATGGTAATAACACTTACCGCTTGACCATCAAATGCTTTTTCTATCAATACCTTAACCTGTTCGGTTTTAACCGGTTTGTCAAAGCGAACAATGTAATTACGTCCACCACTGAAATCGATACCCTCGTTCAATCCTTGACCCGGTGTAAACAATGAGATTATAGTTACAAGAATAATAGTTCCGGAAATTGCATATCCGATTCTACGTTTTCCAATAATATTAAGCTTAGTATTTTGGAACCAGTTTCTAGAAAGCTTGGTATCAAATGTTTGCTTTTTAGCGATATCTGTTGATTCTGATATTTTCTCATGTATTAATCTTGATAAGATGAATCCTGTTAAGAAAGATGCAACAATACCGATAATAAGCGTTGTAGCAAAACCTTTAATAGGACCTGTACCAAATACAAATAATATAACACCCGAAATAAGGGTAGTAATGTGTGTATCTATGATGGCAGTAAATGCTTGAGAATATCCTTCGCTAATAGCCGTTCGTAAATTCTTACCTGCTTTGAGCTCTTCACGCATACGCTCATAGATAAGTACATTGGTATCTACGGCCACACCTAAGGTAAGCACAATCCCTGTAATACCCGGAAGAGTAAGAACGGATTTGAACGATGCAAGAATACCCAACAATAAGAATACATTCACGCAAAGAGCTGTATCTGCAACCAATCCCGGTATTAATCCATAATAAAGAACCATATATACAAGAATCAATGCAAAGGCAATGGCAAATGACATGAATCCATTACTAATCGCTTCTTGTCCCAATGAAGGACCAACCACATCTTCTTGTACAATACGAGCCGGAGCAGGCATTCTACCTGATTTAAGCACGTTGGCCAAATCCTTTGCTTCTTCTACGGTGAAGTTCCCTGTGATTTCAGAACGACCACCCGAAATCTTATCGTTTACGCGTGGTGCCGAATACACATATCCATCCAACACGATTGCAATACATCTACCAATATTTTGTTCAGTTAATCTTGCCCAGATATTTGATCCGTCAGGACTCATTTGCATATTTACGGTAGCATATGCAGAATGTTGTCCGAAATCAGTTGAAGCATCAGTAATTACATCACCTTGAAGTGGTGCTTTTTGATCGGCATTGTTAGACCCTTTAATGGCATATAATTCATAGTATTGTTCTTTATCGTCAATTGCTTTTACGCCCCATTTTAAAGACAAGCCCGATTTCAATAAAGCTTTTACTTGTTTAAGGTTAAAATATTGGTTGACTTTTGCTGTATCAGTATAATGCACAGCACCAATTATAGCTCCCGGTGCTGCTTGACCATCAGAGTTTATATTTAATTTACTAAATAGTCCAAACAATGGATTTTGTTTTACTGCATCGTTTTCTTTAGTTTTCTCAACTTCTTTTTTACTACCGCTCATGGCTGCGGTCAAACTATCAATAGCAGATTGTTTTGCTGACTTAGACTGATCTGCTGGTGAAGCTTTTGCAACAACAGTATCCACTTTTGACTTAGCCATTTCTTTTAATAAAGCATTTACGGCTATCAAATTGTCCTTAATTTCTGATACTTCATAAGTTTCCCAGAACTCAAGATTCGCTGTTCCTTGAAGTAACTTACGAACACGCGCAGGTTCTTTAATACCAGGAAGTTCAACAAGAATACGACCTGAATTTTCTAAGCGTTGAATATTTGGTTGAACCACACCGAAACGGTCAATACGAGTACGCAACACATTAAATGAGTTGGCTACTGCACCATCTACCTCTTCTCTCAACACCTTCATCACTTGGGCGTTGGTTGAAGCAAGCGTTATTTTGTCTTTTAGTTCAAATGTGCTGAAAACAGTCGATAACCGAGCATTTGGATCTGTTTCGGTATATGCTCGTTCAAATAAGGTTAGAAAATCTGTTTGGCTGGTTGCTTTGCGTTGCACAGCAAGATTCAAGGCTTTATTAAAGCTCTCCGACTTATTATTGTCTGCCAATGATTTCAGAATATCCGGTACAGATACTTCCAAAATAACATTCATCCCACCTTTAAGGTCAAGCCCCAAGTTGATTTCTTTCTCGCGACATTCTTTCAGCGTATAACCTAACCAAACTTTTGTGGCAGAGATAGAATCTAAATAATGGTATTCTTTCTCGGTATTACCCTTAGAATATTCTTTGGCTTTGCTTGAGTAATGACTTGTCACAAAGCTAAATGATAGATAGAAAGAGCACACCAATATTAGGCCGACTGCGATCGTTCTAATAAATCCTTTGTTTTGCATTTGAAATTATTTTAAGAGGTTAACTATTATTTTTTTTAAAACGAGGTGCAAATATAAGTTTTTTTTTTTACAAAGAAGGTCAGAGCAATATATTTCACCTTGAAGGATATACACGCGGTTGATTACTTTTTTTCTTTTAAAGGAATACACTCCAGCGTGCTGACCAAATAATTCCAAAATTTATTGACGGATGGAATAAACACTTTCTCATCCGGCGAATGAGGATTGCGAATGGTTGGACCAAAAGATATCATATCAAGATGAGGTTCTAAAGCACCAATAATACCACATTCCAAACCTGCATGGATTACTTTTATCTCTGGTTCTTTTCCCCATTTCTGTTTATAAATGCTTTTCATCATTCTTAATACTGACGAATCAAAATTTGGATGCCATTCCGGATATCCATCTAAGAATTCAACTTTTGCACCGGCTAATGAAAATACACTATCATGCACAGAACAAAGCTCAAATTTCTTCGACTCGGCAGAACTACGAAGCAAGCACTTGACAATAATTTTATCGGCTTCGGTTTTAATTATGGCTAAATTGGAAGAAGTTTCCACCACAGAAGGCATTTGGGGGATATGACGAAAAACACCATTTGGTGCAGCATAGATTGCATTCACAAGATCGTCTTGCACGGCTTCAGGTAAAACACCATCTATCATCGGAATCTCTTCAAGAGTCAAATTGATTTTGGTTTCTATACCCCTATAATCGTCGTTAAACATATCAACAGTTTCATCAACCAACTCCTGCAAATCGGATAACCCTTCGGCAGGTATTGTAATTATTGCAAAAGCTTCGCGAGGAATAGCATTACGCAACGAACCGCCTGTTACAGAAGCCAAACGAGCTTCATATTCGGCAATAGCTATTTTCAAGAAACGAAACATCAACTTGTTTGCATTGGCTCTTTCTAAATGAATATCAACACCTGAATGTCCGCCAAGTAAACCCGTAAGGCTTATTTTAACTGCAATATCACCTTTGGGAACAGGTATAAGTGAATATTGAAAAGTGAAATCGGCATCAATGCCTCCGGCACAACCCACAAACAATTCACCTTCATCTTCCGAATCTAAATTCATCAAGATATCCCCTTGTAAGAAACCTTTTTGCAAACCAAATGCGCCATACATTCCGGTCTCTTCATCATTTGTAAAAAGAGCTTCTATGGGACCATGCTTAATCTCTTTTGAAATCAAAATAGCCAATATCGCTGCTACCCCTATTCCGTTATCGGAACCTAGCGTAGTGTTTCTTGCTTTTACCCAATCACCATCTATATAAACATCCAAAGGATCGTTTTCAAAATCATGGGTTATATTGGAGTTCTTTTGAGGCACCATATCCATGTGGGCTTGCAAAACAACTGCCTTTTGATGTTCCATACCTTTTGAAGCCGGCTTGCGAATTAACACATTGCCAGCCTCATCAGTTCTGGAGTATAGACCATTACTATTACCAAAATCAAGCAAATATTTACGAATGCGCTCTGTGTGTCCTGATGGACGAGGAATTTGAGTTAATTCGTAAAACTCTTTCCAAAGGGAAGTCGGCTCAAGATTGCTGAATGAATTTTTCATTTTATATGGTACAAGGCGAATTACAAATGTTTGATAAATGCACGACGTTTTTTATGATTTACATATTCAAATGAACTCCATTGTTGAGTAATCTTGTGATTCATTTCAAGTTCAGGATTACTTTCACAGTATTTGTATCCGTTTTTCACATATTTCCCAAATGCATCAGAAAAAATCAAAGCAGTTAATCCCTTATTTTGATAATCCGGATGCACACCTATAATAAGCATATCTACTGTATCGTTTTTCTTTAATGCTTTGAGGATATGAATAAAGCCAAATGGGAAAAGTTTTCCTTTTGCTTTACGCAATGCTTTAGTGAAGCTTGGAATTGCAATACCAAAAGCAACAACATTATCTTCTTTATCTACTATTAGTGATAAAGTATCTAAACTAATAAAATTAAGATATAGCTTAATGTAATGGTCTATTTGTCTTTGAGTAAGTGGTGAAGCACCATATAATTCGGCATAGCAAATATTCCATAAATCAAATACTTTTTGTCCGTAACCTTGTATTAGCTCTTTTCTGTTTTTAAATTGCTTGGCAGACAAACCATATTTTTCTTTGATAAGTTTTCCTAAGCGAGTAAATCTTTCAGGGAAAACTTCGGGAACTGTAATTAAATATTCATTCCAATCCACTTCTTTTGCATAACCCAATGCTTCTATATGCTTTTGATAATAAGGATAATTGTAAATGGTTGCCATAGTACTCATTTTATCAAACCCGTCTATCAACAAACCTTCATAATCTAAATCAGTTAAGCCCATTGGACCAACTATGGCATTCATACCTTTAGCTTTTATCCACTCTTCAGCAGTTTTAAATAAAGCAGCAGAAACTTCTTTATCATCAATAAAATCTACCCACCCAAAACGACCATGTTCCACTTTGTTGTGTTTATTGGCCGAATTATTTATAATGGCAGCTATTCTACCTACTATTTTACCGTCTTTATATGCCAAGAAATAAGCTGTCTCACAGAAATCAAAAGCAGGGTTTTTCTCTTTTTGCAAAGTCACTAATTCGTCTGCAATCAATGGTGGTGCCACAAAAGCATTATCCTTATACAAATCCAGGTTAAATTTGATAAACTTCTTTAGATCTTTTTTTGAGTTTACTTCTTTAATTTCTATTGACATAGGTATTCTTTTTTAGATTAATTACTAGTGCAAAGAAATACAAAAAAAATCGACTTGGAAAGTTTTAAATTGATATTTGCTATTGAATTTCATTTAATGTACCTTTGAGCTCATTTTTCAACAAATTATATACTAGTATGAATAGAATAATAAAAAAAGAAGTTTTCTCAGACAAAGTGGTTCGCTTGGATATTGAGGCTCCACTAATTGCAAAATCTCGTAAAGCTGGTCATTTTGTAATGGTTAAAGTTGATGAAAAAGGGGAACGAATTCCTCTTACCATTGCATCTTCTGACATAGAAAAAGGAACTATTACACTTGTTATCCAAAATGTTGGGCGTACTTCTGCCAAGTTATGCAAAATGAAAGAAGGCGATGAGATCGCTCATATTGTTGGTCCTCTTGGCAAAGCTACCCATATCGAAAATTTTGGTACAGTGGTTTGTGCTTGCGGTGGAGTTGGTGCTGCACCGATGTTACCAATTGTAGAAGCATTAAAAAAAGCAGGCAACAAAGTAATTACAGTTATTGCTGCAAGAAACAAAGATTTAATCATCTTGGAAGAACAAATGCGTGCCAATTCAGATGAAGTTATTGTAATGACAGATGATGGTTCATATGGTAAACAAGGGTTAGTAACGAATGGTGTAGAAGAAATCATTAATCGCGAAAAAGTAAATTTGTGTGTAACTATCGGCCCGGCTGTAATGATGAAATTCGTATCTCTTCTAACAAAGAAATATGAAGTACCAACAGTCGCTTCACTTAATACTATCATGATTGATGGTACAGGTATGTGTGGCGGTTGCCGTGTATCTGTTGGTGGTAAAACAAAATTCGTTTGTGTAGATGGCCCTGAGTTTGATGCACATGAAGTTGATTTTGACCTTATGATTACAAGATTAGGTACATACAAAGACGCTGAAGCAGTAGACAACTGCAAAGCTCTATAAACAGTTAACGAGATATAAGTTGACAAGGAAAAAATAGAGAGACAACAACAAATCTAAAATTTAAATGAACTTGTCAATTCGTCCACTTGTTAACTATAAATAATTAGTAAATTGAAAAAATAGTAAATATAAAAATTATGTCTGAAGATAGAAATGCATCATGGCGTGATGAACTACGCAAAACCATTAAAGCCAAAGACCGTACAAGCACAGAGCGGGTACACATGAATGAACTTGATCCTGAATACCGCAGTCACAACAAAGAAGAAGTAAATACCGGATTAACTGCTGAACAAGCAATGAAAGAAGCACAACGCTGTATTGACTGTGCTAACCCAAGTTGTATGCAAGGTTGTCCTGTATGTATAAACATTCCCGGTTTCGTAAAAAATATTGAAAGAGGTAATTTCCTTGAAGCTGCCAAAATTCTAAAAGCAACAAGTGCACTACCTGCTGTTTGTGGACGCGTTTGTCCGCAAGAATCTCAATGTGAAGCACAATGTATCCATATCAAAATGGGAAAACAAGCCGTTGCAATTGGTCACCTTGAACGTTTTGCTGCTGATTTCGAAAGAGAAAGCGGAAATATGGATGTTCCAACATGTGCTCCTGCAAATGGTATTAAAGTTGGCGTTATCGGTGGTGGACCTGCAGGTTTATCTTGCGCCGGCGACTTAGCCAAATTAGGATATGCTGTTACCGTTTTCGAAGCACTACACGAAATTGGTGGTGTATTGAAATATGGTATTCCAGAATTCCGTTTACCTAATGTGATAGTAGATGTAGAAGTAGAAGTTTTACGCAAAATGGGCGTAACATTTATTACTGATTGTGTAGTGGGTAAAACTGTTACTTTGGAAGATTTAGAAGCCGAAGGCTTTAAATGTTTCTTCGTAGCTAGTGGTGCCGGCCTTCCTCGCTTTATGAATATTAAAGGTGAAAACCTTATCAATATACTTTCTTCTAACGAATACTTAACTCGTGTCAACTTGATGGATGCTGCTAATCCGGATTCAGACACCCCTGTTTTCTTTGGTAAAAATGTAGCTATTGTAGGTGGTGGAAACACCGCTATGGACTCTGTTCGTACAGCTAAACGCTTAGGTGCAAGAAGAGCTATGATTGTATATCGTCGTTCGGAAGAAGAAATGCCTGCTCGTTTGGAAGAAGTAAAACACGCCAAAGAAGAAGGTATTGAATTTATGACATTGCACAATCCGATAGAATATATTGGCGACGAAAATTCTCGCGTAAAACAAATGCGTTTGCAAAAAATGACTTTGGGAGAACCTGATGCTTCAGGTCGTCGTAGTCCTGTAGACATACCGGGTGCTATCGAAACCATCGATGTGGACATGGTAGTTGTGGCTATCGGAGTATCTCCAAATCCATTAGTACCTAGCTCTATCGAAGGCTTACAAATTAGCAAATGGGAAACCATTATCGTAAACGATGATATGCAATCTTCCATCCCAACAGTATTTGCCGGAGGCGATATTGTACGCGGTGGAGCAACAGTTATTCTTGCCATGGGCGACGGTCGTAAAGCTGCCGCTGCAATAGACGAATATCTTAAAGCAAAGAAATAAGCCTCATCCTCATTTATAAAAAGAAAGCCGTCTGATAATCTCAGACGGCTTTCTTCTTATAAACCTTCCAAGTTTTGAAAACTTGGAGGTTATGTTACTAAAATTTATATTTTGAACTAATCAACTATTATTGAACTAACAAAATATGTATCTTTGTTTTTATTGATCTACATATATATGAATTCAAAACTACTCCTTCTATCACTATTCATCTTTATTTCTGAAATAATATTTGCTGCAAATGGTGTATTATCAGGAGCCGGCACAGATGCCAATCCATATCAGATTGAAGATTATGCTGATTTAAAAGTAGTAGGAACAACCGCTACCTACACCAAAGCAAAAGTATATCAGTTAAAAAATAATATTGACGCATCACTTTCTGCAAGCGAAAATGCCGGACTGGGATTTATTCCTATTGGCACGCTCGCCGCTCCTTTCACAGGGAAAATATTAGGCAGCGGAAAAATCATTTCCAAGTTATCTATAAAACGCATAGCTACTGATTATGTCGGTTTAATTGGATATATGAATACAAGTGCTGTCGTCGACAGTATTGGTATAGAAAATTCTTATATCAAAGGGAGAAATTATGTAGGTGCCGTGGCTGGATATTGCAAGGGTAGTACGGTTACTAATTCCCACAATACCGATTCAGTTATTTCAATTATTAGTTATGCGGGAGGACTGATTGGTTATGGAGAAACAGCAATCATTGCTAAATGTTGGAATAAAGGTGCTGTTAAATCTACTTCTCTCTACGCTGCAGGGATAGTTGGCTATACTTCTGCGGGTTCTATCTCTGATTCTTATAATATTGGTTCTATCTCTTCTGTTGAATCAGCGGGAGGTATTGTTGGTTCTACTATTTTGGGAACAACAATCAATAATTGTTATAATAAAGGAACGATCTATGCATCTTCAAAATATGCCGGTGGTATTGGTGGTGGAACATCTGCCGGAACAATCTCTTTTTGTACTAATTATGGAAAAATAACAAGCTTAACTTATCAAGGAGGCTTAATAGCTTATTCTTCTGCTTCAATAATTTCTAATTGTAATAATGTAGCTAACATTACAGGAAGCACTTATGTCGGTGGACTTGTAGGGGAAGCTGCCTCTGGAACTATCAGTAAATGTTACAACACAGGAAGTTGCACAGGTGCCAGTTTTGTTGGAGGATTTGTTGGATACGCTTCCGGCGTAATCATAAGCAACAGTTATAGTACCGGAGATGTTGTAGGTACCGCCTCAAGCATTGGAGGATTCGTTGGTCAAATATTCTCGGCAACCGTTGATAGTTGTTATAGTGCCGGAACATTTTCGGGTGCAGCTAATTCCGCAGGATTCATTGGTACCAATTATGATGGCACCTTTCTGAATACATATTTCAATACCGAAACAACCGGAACAACGAAGGATATAGGATTTAGGCTCACTCCTACTCCACCAATTACAGGGCTTACCATAGCTCAAATGAAGAAATCATCCTCTATAAATATGCTTGATTATACTACAATTTGGGATATCCGAAACGATAGCATTTATCCTTCTCTCAGAACAATCAACAATGCTCCCTTTGCTTTTCCCGATACCATACGAACAAGTGCCAAAGCAATCACACAAGGTGTATTGTTTCGTTCTTGTTTAAATAATGATTACGATTACGAGACCAAGCAATATTCCCTGGTTCTAAAATTAAAATCCGTTTCCAATGGAACTACAGATGGTATCTCCAAGATGTTTTTCCCTGCATCTCCTCAAAATGGAGACAAAATACATTTCAGCTATCGGGTAGGTGAGAAAAACGCATTGAAGCCTGATACCCTTTGGGGAAACACAACAAAGTCAATTATTTTAATGGATGATAAAGCACCCACATTTACGGTAACAAATTACAGCACCAACGAAGATTCCATAACAACCTTTATTTTAAAGGCCAATGATATAGATGGCGATTCCATATCTTTTTCAAAAATAGGTTCTCCTATACATGGAACTATTACTTTAAATAAAGATACTTTAATCTACCATCCACAAGCAAATTATAATGGCCTTGATTCACTTCAACTAATAGTTAGCGATGGCGTTTTACAGAATATTACCTGGATTAAGATCACCCTTCTTCCGGTTAATGATGCACCCGTTGCAAGAGATACCTTGGTAGCAGGAGTAGCAGGCCTACCTCTCAAAATGAAACTGCCGATTTCTGATGTTGACGATTCTGTTTTTGTAGCCCATACCTATAAATTACCAACACATGGTACTGTTACCACCAATGGCGACAGCATTCGTTATATATCCAACCCCTATTATACCGGCAACGACACCATCCAATGGTTTGCGCTTGATCCCGGAGGCTTATCAAGCAATACAGCTTCACTTATAGTAACTCTATCAGAGCCAACCCTCAGCATCTCTCACGACTCTATCCAATTCAGAGCCTCAGGAGGAGAAGCCGACTCAATTACGGTCACTTCAAATACCAATTGGACAACAACCTCATCCGAATCGTGGGTTACTGTGAGCCCTGCATCCGCTATGGGTAACAATACTTTGTCCATTGTAGTGACAGAAAACCCCGATAGTATTGCCCGCGAAGCCATCATTACTATTGCAGCTCCGGGAACAAGTTCCAAACTCTTGAAGATAAAACAAAAAGGTAAAACTCAATTATCTGTCGATAACCAATTACTAACGACATACAAAGTATATGACGGCACCGATACGGCAGCATTCATCATGGGCAACATTCTTCATATTGAGACAGAAGATATAGGCAAGGTAAATGTTACAGGCATTGCCCGCTACGAAGATGCTAATGCCGGAATTCTTAAATTACTTACCGTTGTATATACCTTGACAGGGACAGCAAAAGCAAATTATCTAACACCTAAAACCGACTCCGTTTTTGTAGCTACAATTGCTCCAAAACAACTTTCGGCAACACCAACTGCTGTCACTACAGTTAAATTGTTTGACGGCAATGCAAGTGCACAAATTCTCTCCTTAGGCACTTTGCAAAATGTTGAATCGGAAGATATCGGTTTGATAAGTCTTAGCGCTACTGCTAACTATGATAATGCTAATGTTGGAGCAAACAAAACTATTACCATTGCATACTCCCTCAGTGGCAGTGGCGCAGCAAACTATTTAGCTCCAATTAATGAGATTATTACAAACGGAAGAATTAGGGACAAGGTTCAATTGGAAGTTACTAACCAGGTACTAAGCACCAGCAAGATATATGACGGTACCGATACCACCGCTTTCACCATGGGCAATATTCTTCATATTGAAACCCAAGATATAGGTAAGGTAGATGTTACAGCCACCGCCCGCTACGCAGATGCTAATGCCGGAAATAATAAATTACTTACCGTTG
>Ga0265338_10009901_pt1 | contig 11275 bp, 10 predicted proteins | sample 42126metaG_FD_193579 | JGI IMG/M metagenome (GOLD analysis project Ga0265338, IMG submission 193579) | Rhizosphere microbial communities from Carex aquatilis grown in University of Washington, Seatle, WA, United States - 4-21-26 metaG | ecosystem: Host-associated > Plants > Roots > Rhizosphere... | reverse complement strand
GACGCTTATTTCCCGCCTTATTGAAGAGAACTATCCGAATTACGAATCTGTCATTCCCCAGGACAACGACAAAACGCTCTCGGTCAGCAAAGACCAGCTTCTCTCGTCCGTCCGAAGGGTGTCCCTTTATTCAAGCTCCACGACGCATCAGATACGACTTTCGGTTCGAAAGAACGAGCTGACGGTGGCGGCGGAAGATGTCGATTTTGGAAGCGAAGCGCGGGAAACGATTCCGTGCGATTATTCGTCCGATGAACTGGAAATAGGGTTCAATTCGGGATATGTCGTGGATGTTCTCACGCACCTGGAGTCCGATGAAGCCGTCTTCAAATTCAGCAGCCCGACGCGCGCGGGGATCGTTTCCCCCCGTCCCCAGCGGGAAAAAGAAGATGTGCTGATGCTCATCATGCCAGTGAGATTGAACAATTAACACAGGCGCACAGACGGTATGAGAATAGTGCGCGCACAACTTCGCCAGTTTCGCAACCACGACTGCACGAAGTTGGATTTCGGGATGACCACAAACGTGCTTCTGGGGGATAACGGACACGGAAAGACGAATGTGCTGGAAGCCCTTTCGTTTTTGTGTCTCACGAAAAGTTTCTACGCCAGTTCCGATGTGACAGCGCTCCAGAAGGAAAAGGAGTTCTTCGAAGTTCAGGGGACAATCCAATCCGACGTTGCCATCAATCACGACGTTCGCATCGTCTACGAATCCCGCACGGGCCAGAAAAAAGTATTCATCGACGGCAAGGAACCCGAAACGTTTTCTTCGGTAATCGGTCAGTTTCCGATTGTCGTCCTCTCCCCCGAGAACAGCAATATCACGTTCGGCACGCCGTCCGACCGGCGGCGGTTCATGGATATTGTGATTGCGCAGTCGAGCCGCACGTACCTCCAGGATATGCTCGAATACCGGCGCGCGCTCCGGCAGCGCAACAGGATCTTGTCCGAGGCAAGCCGTGGCGCGATCGACATGGCATCTCTCGAACCGTGGGATGAAACGCTGAGCCTGCGCGGTTCGAAGCTGCTTCAAAAACGGGCTTCTTTTTTTGACGAGTTTGGACCGTATATCCTGCGGGCGTATGATTCACTGGCGAACGCTGCGGAAATTCCGTCCGTCGAGTATACGCCGCAGATTCCGGTGCAGGCCGGTGAAGCGCTGTCCGACATTGTGGGGCGATTTCGGGAGAAGATGTCAGAGAAGCGGCGCGAAGAATTGAGAATAGGCACAACCCTCGTCGGCCCACACAGGGATGAAGTGGTTTTTTCTTTGAACGGCCTGCAGCTCCGGGCGTATGCATCGCAAGGACAGCACAAAACTTTTTTGATCGCCCTGAAGATCGCCGAGTTCTTTTATCTGAAAGAACGGTGCGCCGAGACTCCCGTGATCCTGCTTGACGACGTCTTTACGGAGCTTGACGAGAACCGGACGCGCAAACTCTTGACCCTCATCGATTCGCTCGGTCAGTCGTTCATCACGACCACCGATGAGCACGTCTTCCGGAATACCATACAATGGGACGACATGCGAAGGAAGTTTTCCGTTCTTAACGGCTCGGCCATCCATCATCATCATGAGGCAGCGGCATGACGGCCGGATCGCCGCAATCCCTCGGAAACGTCATCGACACGCTCTTTCACGAGCTCGGCCTCGAAAAGAAACTGAAACAGTACGACATCGTCGACATCTGGCCGTCGATCGTCGGAAGCCAGATCGCCGAGATCACCAGCGTCGACAAGATCCAGAACAATGTTCTCGTCATCAAGGTCACCGCGGCTCCGTGGCGCGCCGAGTTGACGTTCCGGAAAAAGGAAATTCTCGAGAAAGTACGTGCGGCAATGAATTCAGACTCCATCAAAGATATTCGGTTTCGTTAAACAATTGAACGGTGTTCTACGTGGCAGATGTGACTACAAAATCCAAAGTGAAGAAGTCTAACGGCGAATATACTGCCGAAGACATTACCGTCCTGAAAGGGCTGGAGGCTGTCCGCCGCCGCCCGGCAATGTACATCGGCGATGTCAGCGCGCGCGGGCTCCATCACCTTGTCTACGAAGTCGTTGACAACTCTATCGATGAAGCGCTGGCGGGCTACTGCAAGAACATCGAAGTGAAGATCAACAAGGACGGCAGCGTGACGGTGATCGACGACGGGCGGGGGATACCGACCGATATGCACGAGCAAGAAAAGAAGTCGGCGCTGGAAGTCGTGATGACGATGCTCCATGCCGGGGGAAAGTTTGATAAGAACACCTACAAAGTTTCCGGCGGTCTCCACGGCGTCGGAGTCTCGGTCGTCAACGCGTTGAGCGAATGGCTCGAGGTCGAGGTGCGTCGTGACGGCAAGACGTACTTCCAAAGATACAAAAAGGGAGACCCCGTAGATCCGGTGAAGGTGACGGGCAAGGCGGAAAAGGGAAAAACGGGGACGACGACGACCTTCATGCCAGACGGCACAATTTTTAAGAACCGGACGTTCAAGTTCGAAACCATCGCCGAGCGATTGCGCGAACTCGCCTTCCTCAATAAAGAAGTCTCGCTCGAGATCACCGACCTCCGGTCGAAACAGGAAGAGACGGAACACTTCCATTTCGAAGGGGGCATTGTCGAGTTCGTCAAGTACATCGACGCAACGCGGCCGTCGGTCATGAAAAAACCGGTCTACGCCAAAGGATCCGACAAAGACGAGAACGGCAGGACGGTCGAAGTCGAGGTCTCGCTTCAGTACAACGATCAATACTCCGAGAATGTTTTCTCGTACGTCAACAATATCAACACTCACGAAGGCGGCACCCATCTCGTTGGATTTCGCACCGCGCTCACGCGCACGCTCAACAACTACGGCTACAAGAACAACCTTGTCAAGGAAGACAAGATTACACTCACCGGCGACGATTTCCGTGAAGGCCTCACCGCCGTCGTCAGCGTGAAGGTGCCGGAGCCGCAATTTGAAGGCCAGACGAAGACAAAGCTTGGCAACAGCGAAGTCAAAAGCATCGTCGAATCCGTGCTCGGGCAGGAACTTGCAAACTGGCTTGAGCAAAATCCCGGAGACGCGAAGCGAATCATCGAGAAAAGCTTGCGCGCGGCTGAAGCGCGCGAAGCGGCGCGAAAAGCCCGCGATCTCACCCGGCGCAAAAATGCGCTCGACGGCGGAGGTCTGCCGGGAAAACTTGCCGACTGTTCCATCAACGATCCCGAGCATTGCGAGCTGTACCTCGTCGAAGGAGATTCCGCGGGCGGAAGCGCGAAGCAGGGACGCGACCGGCGCTTCCAGGCGATCCTTCCCCTCAAAGGAAAAATTCTTAACGTGGAAAAAGCACGCCTCCACAAAATTCTGGAGAACGAAGAAATCCGGAATATTTTCACGGCGATAGGCGCCGGCGTCGGAGACGATTTCGATCCGGCAAAAATCCGGTACAACAAAATCATCCTGATGTGCGACGCCGACGTCGACGGATCGCATATCCGCACGCTGCTGCTGACGCTCTTCTTCCGGTACATGAAGCAGCTGATCGAGCTCGGTCATGTCTACATTGCCCAGCCCCCGCTGTACAAGATCAAAAAGGGGAAACAGGAATTCTATGCTTTCGACGATGATGAGCGCGATGATGTTCTGAAGCGTCTCAAGAACGACAAGAAGAAAGACGAGAAGGAAGAGAATGAAGAGATCGTCGAAGTTCTTGAAGAAGGAGTCGTGGCAAAAGGCGGCGCCGTGATCTCCCGCTTCAAAGGATTGGGCGAGATGAACCCCGAGCAGCTCTGGTCGACGACAATGAACCCGGAATCCCGGACCGTCCTTCAGGTGAGCATCGAGAATGCCGCCGATGCGGACAGAACCTTGTCCATCCTCATGGGAGACGAAGTCGAACCGCGGCGGCAGTTCATCGAGAAGAACGCGAAGTACGTAAGGAATCTGGATGTGTAAAGAAGAAAAAAGTTATACGTTTTACGTGAGACGTGAGACGTGAGACGTGAGATGGAAAACGTAAAATGGAAAATGGAAGATGGAAAAACGTAGAACGTAGAACGTAGAACGTAGAACGTAGAACGTAGAACGTAGAACGTAGAACGTAGAACGTAGAACGTAGAACGTAGAACGTAAAACGTAAAACGTAGAACGTAAAACTCAAAACCAAGAACCAATTCTGATTACTCTACATGGCCACGGCGAACGAAAAAATAGTACCGGTTGATATTGAAGATGAAATGCGCGGTTCGTACATCGATTACTCGATGTCGGTTATCGTGGCACGCGCCCTTCCCGACGTTCGCGACGGCTTGAAGCCGGTCCACCGGAGAGTGCTATACGGAATGAACGAACTCGGACTTGCGGCGAACAGGGCGTACAAAAAAAGCGCCCGCGTGGTCGGAGAGGTTCTCGGCAAGTACCATCCCCACGGCGACTCGGCGGTGTATGACACGATCGTCCGCATGGCGCAGGATTTTTCGATGCGGTATATGCTCGTTGACGGACAGGGAAACTTCGGATCGGTCGACGGCGATTCGCCGGCGGCGATGAGGTACACGGAAGTGCGCCTCTCCCGTATTTCGGAAGAGATGCTGCGCGATCTCGAAAAGAACACTGTTAATTTTACACCGAACTTCGACGATACGCTTCAGGAACCTTCCGTTCTTCCTGCCCAGGTCCCCAACCTTCTTGTGAACGGCGCGAGCGGCATCGCTGTCGGCATGGCGACGAACATCCCGCCCCACAATCTCGGCGAGGTGATCGACGGATGCATCGCGTATATCAAGGATCCGGAGATCGACAATCTCAAACTGATGAAGATTATCAAGGCCCCCGACTTCCCGACGGGGGGAATTATCTACGGATACGACGGCGTGAAAGAGGCCTACACCACCGGACGCGGACGCATCATCGTCCGCGCGAAAGCAAATGTTGAAACGGGAAAGAACGATCGTCAGAGTATCGTGATCTCCGAGATTCCGTACCAGGTCAACAAGGCAAGCCTGATAGAAAAAATTGCCGAGTTGATGAGGGAAAAGAAACTCGAAGATATCAGCGACATCCGCGACGAGTCTGACCGCGACGGGATGCGCGTTGTTGTTGAACTGAAACGCGATGCAAACGCCGCCGTCATCCTCAACAATTTGTACAAGCACACGCAGATGCAGACCACCTTCGGTGTGATCATGCTTGCGCTCGTGGAGGGAAGGCCCCGCATCCTCACCCTGCGCGAGATGATCAAGTTTTACATCGAGCACCGGAACGAGGTCATTGTCCGCCGGACCAAGTTCGACCTCGACGCCGCCGAAGCCCGCGCCCATATCCTCGAAGGCTACATTATTGCGCTCGACAACATCGACGCGATCATCAAACTCATCAAAGCATCGAAAGACGTTGAAGCGGCCAAGACGGGCCTGATGAAAAAGTTCAAGCTCTCCGAGATCCAGGCGAAGGCCATCCTCGACATGCGCCTGCAAAAGCTTACCGGCCTCGAACGCAAGAAGGTCGAAGATGAATACCGCGAAACCATCAAACTCATTACAAAGCTGAAGGCGATCCTCGCCAGCAAGCAGCTGCAGCTTCAAATCATCAAAGATGAACTCCTCGCCATCAGAGAGAAGTATGCGGATGCGCGCCGCACGGAGATCGTGTACGACTTCGAAGAATTCCGCATCGAAGATATGATTGCGCAGGAAGAAGTGGTCATTACCATCAGCCACGGCGGATTCATCAAGAGATTTCCGGTGAGCGGCTACCGCCGTCAATCGCGCGGCGGCAAAGGAGTGACCGGCGCGGCATCCCGCGAGGACGATTTTGTCGAACACATGTTCATCGCGAGCACGCACAATTATATTCTCTTCTTCACCGATCAGGGGCATTGTTACTGGCTGAAAGTGTTCGAGATCCCCGAAGGAGGCCGGACGGCAAAAGGAAAATCGATTGTGAATCTGATCTCGAAAGATCCCGCGGAAAACATCAGCGCATTCCTCGCCGTAAAGGATTTCAGCGAAAAGAATTATATCGTCATGGTCACCGAGCAGGGGCTGGTAAAGAAGACATCGCTGGCGGAGTTCAGCAATCCAAGAAAGAACGGCATCGCGGCCATTTCGCTAAAGAAAAAGGACCTCCTAAAAGATGTGAAGCTGACCGATGGAACAAGCGATCTCATTATCGGCACGCATGAAGGGCTCGCGATCCGATTCCGCGAAGATGAAGTCCGCGAAATGGGCCGCACGGCGTCGGGTGTTCGTGCGATTCGCCTGGAAAAAGGGGACAGGGTGGTTGGCGCTGTCGCGCTGAAGCGCGCGACAACTTCCATCCTCGTCGCGACGGAGAACGGTTACGGCAAACGCTCGGAAGTTTCCGAATACCGGGTCAGCCATCGGGGAGGGAAAGGAATCTACACGGTCAATGCGACGGAGAAGACCGGCAAAATGATTGCAATCAAGGAAGTCCTGGAATCCGACGACATCGTCATCGTCACGTCTCAGGGAATGGTGATCCGTCAGGACGGCAAGGAAGTGCGGCTGAGCGGAAGAAATACACAGGGAGTCCGCCTGATTCGTCTGGATGAAGGAGACCACATCGCGGACGTCGCGGTGGTAACTCCGGAAGAAGAGGAAAACGGTTCTTCCGAAAAAACTGAAGTGCCGACCGCGCCTCCGTCCGGCGGCAAAGGCGAAAGCGTGAAAGAGGCGGCTCTTTCCCAGGCGAAACATAAGTCTCAGCCAAAAAAGTCAGCGTCGGCAAAGACGAAGGCCGCACCGAAGAAGAAGAAGAAGAAGTAGGGAACGTTGCCGTGCATCACGACCGAAGAGCCCTGCCTTGCTTCTCTGGGTCCCCTTCGCTACATTGGGTTTGATTTTGTCATCACACCTACGCCAAACTTCACCACCACTTTTCATTCACAAGGAGTCAGCATGAAAACTTTCTTGGTTTTGTCCTGCTTTATCCTTTCGGCGATTGCGTGCGGCTGTTCATCGCTGACGCTGTCGCCGGTGCAGTACCAATGGCCCGTAGAAAGTGTCCTGAAAGTCGACGATAAGGGATCGGTTGAAGAAGCCCGTTACAACATGATCTTCAACGTCAAACCGTTGTTGTTCGAAGAAACGGCCGACTCTATCCATGTCGGCGGCATCGAGCTTCGCGTCATCCGGGACATGAACGGATATTACTTCATGACCGCGCCGAAATTTAAAAATGTGTATGTCTTCGCATCGGACGAAGGCAAATTGAAATTGGCGGCCAAAATCATGGTTTCGGAGAAGGGTCTGACCTCACCGGCCCTGAACCAGCGCGTGCCTCACATTCAGCTGCTCAACGGCAAAGATAAACCGATACTTCTATCGAAAGACGGCATTCAGCAAGGAGGACAAAAATGAAGACCCTACAACGAACCTCAATCCTCATCGGTGCGGCCCTGATGATGTGCATGGTCTCTTTCGCTCAGGAGCAATCCGACTATGAGATTTCGCAGAGCTTCAAGAAGCACTATGCCGATCTTACAAAGGCCATTGAGACAGCCCAGACAGTCCAGGAATGCGCGGAAATAAGCGTTAATATCGACGCGCTGGAAAAAGAGTACGCACCCCACAAGGCGCTGCTCGACAAGACGCTGTATCCGGATGATTTTCAGAAGAAGCTAGAGATGGTGCACGGGCAGCTTGCCTACGCTCAAAACAAGCTCGGGATCATCCAGGAAGCTGTTTCGAAGATTGCCTCCCTCGAACTGCAGGTCAAAGACCTCTCCGCGCAGGTCGAGAAATTGACCAACGAGAACGGCGCGTTGATGTCCGAAATCCAGTCGCTGAGAGCATCGAAGGCGCAGGACCAGAAGACCATGGATTCTCTTAACACGCTCGTCGCCAAACTTCAGTCGGGCATTCGAAGCAGGGACCAGATGATCTTCGCGATGGTCGACAGCATTTTCCTGCAGTACGACAAGAACGTCGACGCGTTGAAGGATGTCGAGAAACAAAAAATGGCGTCGCATATCGAACGCAACGGCGTCATCGGGAACATCAAGAAGTCAGTTGCCGATAACGTGATGTTCCTGCAGTCGACATCACTGACGGGCAAAGATCTCGCCGCGATGGTTGGCGAACAAAAGAAATTTTCGGCAGAGTGGAAAGGCCTCGGCCCGAAACTGGCGACGATCTATATCGCGCAGAAAGACCGCGCGAAAGAAGTCTCGACAATCGACACGATGATCACGAGCTGGGGCGCGAAAGTCGATGCGGCATTGTGGAAATCGCTCAACGAGCTCTTCACCAGCCACAACTTGACGGTGAAACCGTTCAGTAACGGCGCCGATTTTCAGACGAACGTCAGCGGGTTTATCGACGACGAAATTCAAAACGCAAACCAAAGAACGGAAGCGGCACGCCTGCAGGTTTATTCTGTGTTCGTTGACAGCGTGTGGAACGCGGACCTGACCACGACCTGGATGCCGATCATGCGCGACAACAACATGGTGACGGAGGCGCAATTTGGTCAGATCAAGACGAGGCTGGATGCATGGCGTTCGTCCGTTCAGCCGCCGCATACAGTAATGTACATTGTCATTGCCGTTCTGGTGCTTGCGGCCCTTCTGCTGCTCTATCGCAGAATGAAGAAGACCCCGAAACCGCCGGCGGCGGCATAAAGGCGTTCTTCTCGAAAAAGAAATGAACCGCGAAGGCGCCAAGAACGCGAAGGAAAATTTCTGGGGATGACGAGGAAATAGGGTCCTGCTTTTTTTCTTTGCGCCCTTGGCGACTTTGCGGTTTTCTTTATCTACAATTCAAGGATTGAGGGCGATTGATCGTATGAAGGAAGAGATGAAACATACACACGAAGCATTGAACGGGCCGACACCGGGCAAGAAATATAAATGCCTGATGAACGGCACTCCGCTGTATGATGCACGCGTGCAGAACGTGATGGGGTGCTGGGCGACTGTCGAAGTTGTTCAGCCCCTTCCCGGTCCGTACGCGCACAATTATAATGCGGGCCAGACCTTCGATATTCGTGTGAGTTCGTACACATTTCAGGAAGAACCGTAAGCTCTACGGGAAGATCATGATAAAACGGCGGTTGCGTAGCGCGGCCGCCGTTTTGTTGTTTTTATCATTAGCAGGGTTTCTCGATTTTGACGGCATTGAAGAATCGACCATCATCATAATCCCGCCGCTTTTCGCGATTGAGCCGAAAGGGCGGGATTTGGTCAGCAAATGATGACTTGCGCCTCTGTTTAATCGGCCAAGCCACCATTTTGTGCTCCACCTTGATTTTCATACCGCATTATTCGATATTACTTGCGACATCCGGCACCCTCCACCTTGTCATTCTCGATCGCTCCGCCCATAGCGGAAACACATACGGAACATACCAACCATCGACGCTTCTCATTCTTCGCGGCCATAGGGGAACACGGCAGCAACTTTTTTGGGCATCTCGGAAAGTATTGCTCCATGATGTGGTGGATGATCACCAACATCCATAACGCGAAAGAATACTCCCGCAATATTTATCAACAAATGGTGACCATCGGGAATGATTCGATCCCGATCGTCGTCTTCGTCGGCGCGTTTGTCGGCATGGTGACCGCTGTGCAGTCGGCGTACCAATTATACGATTGGATTCCGCGTGCCGTGGTCGGGAGTCTCGTGGTAAAATCTGTGCTGCTCGAACTGATGCCGCTGATGACCGCGATGGTCCTTGCGGGAAAGGTCGGCGCCACGATCACCGCCGAGCTCGGAACGATGCGCGTTACGGAGCAGGTCGATGCACTCGAGGCCCTCGCCTTTGATTCCGTGTCGTTTCTCGTTACTCCGCGGGTCATCGCCGGCGTATTAATGTTTCCCGTCCTGATTATTTTCGGAGACCTCGTCGCCATTATCGGAGGAATGTTCGGGGCCGTGACCGTGGCGCACATCCCGGCAACGGCATTTGTCAGCGGGATGAAGAGTTCGTTTGAAACATGGGATGCCGTCTTTGGCATCATCAAAGGAACGGTTTTCGGTTTCACAATTACTTCCGTTGCATGTTACCACGGCTACTACGTGGAAGGCGGCTCGGAGGGAGTCGGTAAAGCGACCATGGGAACGGTGGTGCTGGCGTGTCTGACCGTCGTGGTCCTGGATTTTGTTCTGGCTTCGGTACTCTTGTAATTTCATCATCAATCTCCGGTCTTATTGAGTGATCCGCATCCAAAATATCTGGAAGAAATTCGGTGACAATCCCGTCCACCGCGGCATCACGTTCGATGTTCTGGACAAAGAGACGACCGTTGTTCTTGGCCGCAGCGGCGGTGGAAAAAGTGTTCTTCTGAAACTGATCATCGGTCTCCTCAAACCCGATTCAGGGTCGATTGAAGTGGACGGAAAAGATGTCACAAAAATGAGCTACAAGGAATTGCGGGCACTGCGGTTCAAGTTCGGTTTCCTGTTTCAGGGCGCCGCGTTGTTCGATTCGATGACAGTAGGAGAGAACATCTCCCTTGCCCTCCGCCGGCACACCGGATGGAAGGAAAAACAAATTGGAGAGAGCATTCGCTACGCGCTCCATATTGTCGGCCTCGACAACGTCGAGCACCTGATGCCGTCGTCTCTCAGCGGCGGAATGAAAAAGCGCGTGGGCCTGGCCCGGGCTATTGCATTGACCCCGCGCTATATACTTTACGACGAACCGACAACAGGCCTTGACATGGAAACGGCCGACGGCATCAATCTTCTCATCAATGAAATGCGGACGATACTCGGAATTACATCGATCGTGGTGACGCACGACATTCACAGCGCATTTGTCGTCGGCGACCGCTTTGCGGTGATCGAGAACGGAATAACGCTCATGACGGGGACCCGCGATGAAATTCAAAACAGCCAGCACGAGGAAGTGCGAAAATACATCAGCAGCTCACTAAAAGCGCAAGAAGGACGCCGGCCATGAAACTCAGCAATGAGGTCAAACTCGGAATGGCAATTTTCGTTGCCGTAGTGGTATTTGTGGGAGGAGTGATCTATCTCCGCGGCACGGATTTCCAGAAGCGGGAATACGCTCTTACCATCTACTACAACAACGTCAACGGCCTTCAAGAAGGAAATCCGATCACGATCGCAGGGCTTGCCGTGGGAAAGGTTCAGGACCTGAAGCTCGTCGGCAATGTGATCGCGGTGAAGGTTCAGATCCAGGACAAAGTGAGGTTTCCGGTCGATTCAAAAGCGTTCATCAAAAGCTCCAGTCTCATGGGAGGCAAACTGATTGCGATTACACCCGGCTTAAGTTCCCGGATGTTGAAGGACGGGGATACTCTAAGCGGA
>Ga0265338_10009899_pt1 | contig 11278 bp, 13 predicted proteins | sample 42126metaG_FD_193579 | JGI IMG/M metagenome (GOLD analysis project Ga0265338, IMG submission 193579) | Rhizosphere microbial communities from Carex aquatilis grown in University of Washington, Seatle, WA, United States - 4-21-26 metaG | ecosystem: Host-associated > Plants > Roots > Rhizosphere... | reverse complement strand
GGGGTCGTCGCCCAGCAGGCGGGCGGTGAGGTGGCGGCCGTCGGCGGTGACGATGTCGTGCGCGGCGGCTTTCTGGGCGACGTGGCTGTTGGTGAGGATGAGGCCGTCGGGCGAGACGATAACACCCGAGCCGACACCGCCCCGCCCTTTGACGCGCGGATGCACCCGCACCACGGCGGGCGCGACGGTCTCCACGGCGGCGGTGACGACGCGCGAATAGGCGTCGAGGGCTTCGGCATCAGGGTTGGTGGTCGCGGTGTGGGCCGTGGCGTCTCGCGAGGTGTCGGCGACGAAGGTCAGGTCTGACTGGAACATGCATTTACTCCGGGGCCAGGAGGTGGGGATGCGCGGTGTGGCGCGCAACTGGCGAGGGCGGAGTGGCGGCGAGGGGCTAAGGGGTTTGACCACGAACCTCTTGCGACCTCGACGCGCCTCGGCGCCCCCGAAGGTCAGGTTAGGCGGTAGCGGCCCTGCGCGAGGTCCGGCGTGATCGCGGCCACCAGGGCGTCGAGGCTGGCGTGGGTGGTGTCGAGGGCGTGGGGTTCCAGGGGGCCGAGGTCGGCGAATTCCTCGAAGATACCGGGCGGGTACTCGGCGAGCGGGGCGTCCTGGCGGTCTCGGACGCGGGCCACGACGACGACGCGGTCGGCGCGCAGCACCAGGTAGTCGAGGGCGGCGCCCAGCCGCTCGGCCTCGTCGCGGTACTGGCCCACGAACCAGGGGCCGACGACGCCGTCGATGATCACCCGGTAGCCGCCGGTCACATACACCGACGCCGCGGCGACGATCGCCTTGGTGACCACGAGGTTCTGAGTGGCCGACTCCGGGAGCCACGGGAGGATGAAGCCCGAGCGGATAGAATTGTAGAAATCGTCCGTGTGCAGATGCACGGCGGGCGCGTCGATGGTTTCGGCCAGGCGGCGGGCCAGGGTGGTCTTGCCCGCGCCGGGCGGGCCGGAGACGATCAGGATCGGCGCGGTCACTTCTCGATTTCGCGGGTGAGCACGGCGACCTGCTGCTTCAGCAGCTCGATGGTCTCGGACTGGCCGCGGATCAGCACCTCCAGCTCTCGCTCGCGCACCGCGTCCAGCTTGTCGTGCAGGTGCATCAGCTCCAGTTCGGAGCGCAGGTTCACGATGTAGTCGTGCTCGGCGGCCTCGCGGTCCTTCGCCGCCGCGCGGTTCTGACTCATCATGATCACCGGGGCCTGGATGGCGGCCAGCATCGAGAGCAGCAGGTTGAGGAAAATGAAGGGGTAGGGATCGAAGGCGGACTTCGCGCCGAAGCCGGTGTTGAGCAGCACCCAGCCCATCAGCACCACGAAGAAGCCGAAGATGAAGCCCCAGGAGCCGCCGACAGCGGCCACCTGATCGGCCAGCCTCTCCAGGAAGCTGCGCTCGTCGGACCCCAACGCCGGATGCGCGCTGGTGGGCGACTCCGCGGCGACGAGGTCGATGACGCTCTTTTGGATCGGCGTCAGGTCTTCGTAGGCCTTGCCCAGCAGGCTTTGCGACAGCTGTGTTTCCGCGGCGAGCGACATGGAATCCCCCGAACTGGTGTTAGGGGCATCTTGTCTTGCGGCGGCGGCTTGGCAAGCCGCCGCGCAGGGTCAGGAAGCGGTGGGCTTGGCCGGGGTCGCTGGCGTGGCCACGGAAACCGTCGTCGTCGTGGCCGGCGTCGCCGGCTTGACCGGCGCGGCCGCCTGAGCCGTGGCGGCGGCCGGCGCGGCGGCTGCGAGCTTCGCATCAGCCTGCAGGATGCGGTAGGCGCGCGCCAGTTCACGGCGTCCGCCCGGCGAATAGAAGATGTGGTGGCCGACGTGCGCGACGGCGCCCATGCGCGGACCCCACACGGCGCCCAGCGAGGCGACGTGGAAGTAGGTGGCATGGCCGACCTGGGTCATCACGTAGCCGGAGAGCGCGCGGCTGGCGACGGCGCGGGAGCGATCCCAAGCGGCGGCTTCGCGCACGCCGTGCTTCACGCCATGGCAGGCGAAGCTGAATTGGCAGGAGCGGGTCTTGGCGCCCTGGTAGACGACGCCGCAGACGCTGCGGGCGAAGTTGGCCTGGCCGACGCGGTTGAGCACCACCTGGGCGACCGCGGCCTGGCCGGCGGGGGCTTCGCCGCGGGCCTCGTAGTAGACGGCGGCGGTGAGGCAATCGAGCTCGCTGGGGTCGGCGCTGACCACCGGGGTCGCGGGCGTCGCCAGAACGGCGGTGTCCAGAGGGGCGGACGTGGGGGTGGCGGGCGCCGGACCGGCGGCCGGGGCTGTGCTCAACGGTGAAGCCTGTTCACCATGCTGCGATGCAACATCGTTAATGGCCGGCATGGGGCCGGAACTGGCCTGGATGGGGACTTCAACGGATGTCCCGTCGGCGACCACACGGCTGCTGACCAGGGCAAAGCTGAGACCGGCAAGCAAGGCGACGCTGGAGGCGGACGCAACAACATAGGCACGCGCCCGCCGGCGCGGTTTATTAAACAAAGACAAGGATTTCGTGTCCCTTGCGACGAGGGCCAATGCGCCCCCTGGTATCGTCGCCGACAGCGGGTCCCCAAACTTGTTCGAAGGGAGGCTGGCGGTGCGGCCCCGACCGGTACACGGCGATCGGAGGCTTTAGCTTAGAAGGAAGGTGTGTGGCAGGAATGTGGCCGAGTCGCAACCCCGTTCGGCGCCGCACCATGAACAATACGTGAAGAATCTCGTGATCTAGCTGTCCGGCGGCGAGCCAATCGCCGCCTTCATCGCCGCCTCTGCAAGGTCCGCGCCGTCGAGGGGCTCAACCATGAAGCCCTTGAATCTGCGGGCGCCATCGAGGGCGAGGAATCCGTAGATCGTCGACCACATGGTCACCGTCCGCGCCTTCACCCAGGCCTCGTCCGCGGTTGGAAACGCGCCCTCCACCGCGCGCCATAGGAGCCGGTAGGCGAGGTCGGCCGGGGCCAGCAGCACAGCGGGCGGCCGCTCGCGTTCGAGAAAGTCGCTCTCGAACATCAGCTTGTGCAGGCCGGGACGCAGTTTGGCGAAGGCGAAGTAAACCCGGTTAGCCTCCCAGAGCCGGTCCAGGCCGTCGCCGGGACCGGCCAGCGCCGCTTCGTATCCGGCCGCCAGATCCTCGAAGCCGCGGGCGGCGACGTCGGCCAGGAGCGCGTCACGGTCGGCGAAGTGGCGATAAGGCGCGGCGCGAGAGACGCCGAGCTGCGCGGCAAGCTCGCGGAGCGACACCGCCTCGGCGCCGCCCTGCTCCACCACCGCCAGCGCGGCGGTCACGAGAGCGCTCTTCAGGTCGCCGTGATGATAACTGTCCTTGCTCATGACCGGATGTTGACACAGCTCACATTGCCGCGCAATGTTAGCGCCGACAACATCGGAGCCGGACCATGCGCTTGTTCGCGATCGCCCTTTCAGCCCTCACCCTGGTCGCCGCGTCGCTGGCGGCCGCGCCCTCGATAGCCCACACCGTCGGCTTCCAGTTGCTGCGGATCAGCAACGGCGACGACAAGCCGATCGTCGTCGGCGTCTGGTACCCGAGCGACGCCGTCGCCAGCGATCAGCGGCTGGACACCTTCACCCAGCACGTCGCGCCGGACGGCGAGGTGGCTGGCGACCACCTGCCGCTGGTGGTGATCTCGCACGGCACAGGCGGCTGGTTCGGCGGCCACTACGACACCGCCCAGGCACTGGCCCGCGCCGGCTTCGTGGTAGCGGCGCTGACCCACACCGGCGACACCTATAACGATCAGAGCCGGTCGGTGATGCTCTGGCAGCGGCCACCACAGCTGCGGCGGCTGATCGACTACATGCTGGCCGAATGGCCGGACCACGGGCGCATCGACGCGGGCCGCGTGGGCGCCTTTGGTTTCTCGGCTGGTGGGTTCACGGTGCTGGCCGCCGCGGGCGGCGTGGCGGATCTCAGCCTGGTGGCGCCCCACTGCGCGGCGCACCCAGCCTATTTCGAGTGTGGGGTGGTCAAGGCCGGTGGCGGCGCCGTCACCCTGCCGCCGGCCTCCGTCTGGTTTCGCGACGCCCGGATCAAGGCCGCGGTCGTGGCCGCGCCGGCGCTGGGCTACACCTTCGATCTGAAGGCGGTGACCATTCCGATCCAGCTCTGGCGGGCCGAGGACGACCACATCCTGCCCAACCCCGACTACGCCGAGGCCGTGCGCCAACATCTGCCGTCGCCGCCCGAGTATCACGTGGTGGCGAACGCCGATCACTATGACTTCCTGGGCCCGTGCAGCGACGCGCTGGCCAACCTCGCGCCGGACATCTGCGCCGAGCGCCCCGGCTTCGACCGCACCGGCTTCCACGCCGCCTTCAACGCCGACGTGGTGCGGTTCTTCCAGAAGCAGCTGCGGTAGCTGGAAAGACCTACCCCGCCGGCTTCGCGCCGTGTTGGGCGGCCATGGCGGCGGCGATGGCGCTCTTGCAGCCTGGCGAGACCTGCGAGGCGTGCGCCTTCAGGCACTGGCCAATGCGGCCGCCGCCGGGCAGCACGCCTGGGCAAAGGGTCTGGACATCCTTGCCGCAAGCCGCCGCGAGGCGGGCGTTGATGCTCGCGGGCTGAGCCGCAGCGGCGCTGGCGAGGGCCGCCGCGACCAAGACGGCGAAGAGGGTCGAACGGATCATCCGGTGGCTCCAGGTCGCGCCGCGACTGGCGGGTCGCGGCGCTTTCGCTGGAACCTAGTCCGGCGCGCTGAATCGACGGCTAACGCGCTGTATCGCCCGACGGACGTTATTGCGGGGCGGCTTGGCCGCCGCCGCCCTGACCGGCGGCCTGATGTTCGGCGCGCATCTTGTTGATGGCGTCCTGGCAGGGCGTGGAGAGCTTGTCGAAGTTGCTCTTGATGCATTCGCGCATGCCGCCGCCGGGACCCATCTTGGCGTCGGGGCAGAGCTTCTGCATGTCCGCCTGGCAGGCCTCGCGCACACCGCCTCCGTGGTGGCCGCCGTCGCCGCCGGCGGGCTGGGCGTGGGCGACGGCCGCGAGGGCCATGGCCGCAGCGACCGCGGCGGCGAAGAAGTGTTGCTTCATGGAAGTTCCCTATCTCTCGATGGCCGTCCGAGCCCCGGCGGATACGGCGTTCCGACTCAGTCTAGCCGCAAAGATTGCGGCCGGATTTCCACCGCTGCCACGGAGCGGACACGGGATTTCCGTCGCTGGTCGCAGGCCGCGGCTCCGGGTTCGCGCTAGTTAGCGACGGCTCGGCGGTAGCGGCCGGGGCTGGTTCCCATCGCTCGCGTGAAGGCTCGGGTGAAGTTGGCCTGGCCGGAAAAGCGGCAGATCAGGGAGATGTCCACCAGGGACGTGTCCGAGTACGCGAGCAGCTGCTTGGCCCGATCGAGCCGCCGTTCGCTTAAATAGGCGTGCGGCGGGCGTCCCATGGCCAGGTGGAAGGCTCTGACGAAGTGGAAGAGGCTGAAGCACGCCGCCGACGCCAGGTCGCCGATGCTGATGTCGGCTTCGAGGTTGGCCTCGACGTATTCCAGGACCCGGTCGAGGCGCCTGCGGTCGAGAATGCCTCGCGCCAGCGCCACCGGCCGCCCGGCCGCAGCCTCCGCATGGTCCCGCGCCAGCGCCCCGATCAGCTCGACCGCGAGGGCGTCCATCTTCAGGCCGCCAGCGGAGGTTTCCTCGTTGAGCTCGCGGACGACTTCGCTGGTGAGTCTCAGCACCGCGGGGTTGGTCACCCGTGACTGGTAACGCAGATCCTGGGCGCGAAAGTTCGTCTCGTTCTCGTTGATCAGACTGAGGAAACTGTGCGGCGGCAGATACACGTGCAGGACCTCGGGCATGTCGCCGGAAAGCCGAGTCGCCTCCTCGCAGATGCCGGCGGGACAGAGCCAGATCGTGCCCGGGACCGCGACGACCTGCTGGCGCACGCCGCCCGACGCCCGCACCGAATAGGCCGAGCCGGTGTCGCGGATGGTCTGGGTGATCTCGGCGTTCTGAGGGGTGAAGGCCCCGATCTCGCCGATGGGGTGGCCGCGGAGCTCGGCCGAAAGCAGCGACCAGGCCCGGTTGGCCGAGGTCGCGATCAGCCTGGCGTCGGCGAACTTCTCTAAGCCGTGGCCTTGCATCAGAGCCCCTTCGGGCGTCTGGGCGCCGGCCGCCAGGATGAGGGTCGTCCCACTGTTGGGCAAGGACAATCGAGGCCGCGAGCGAGTATTCCGAGAATTGAGTGTCGCGGGCGAGAACGCTCCGGCCCGTTCTTCAAATCCTTCAACCGCTGCGAATGTAGCAATTAGAGAAAAGACGCGGGTTCGTCCGACGCGCAATCCTGGCGCTTGGAGATTGCCGTGGCCTCTGCGCCATCGTTCTCCCGCGTAATATTTAGCTTCACCGTACAAAATCCGGATCTCAAGGTCACGCCATGCCCGTGCTCGCCGCCCCACCCGCCGCTGCCCCGGCCATCAGCCAGCCCGCGCCGCAACAGATGGTCAACGCGCTCTACAGCGCCTTTGGCGACAACCACTCTCGCGCGGTCCACGCCAAGGGCGTCATGGCGGTCGGCGTGTTCGAACCCAGCGAAGCGGCCCGCGCCCTGACCAAGGCCAGCCTCTTCGCCGGCAGACCGATGCCGGTCCTGGTGCGGTTCTCGGACTTCACCGGCATCCCGAACATTCCGGACAACGTCGGCGACGCCAACCCGCGGGGCTTCGCGCTAAAGTTCACCCTGGCCGATGGGACAACCGCCGACGTAGTGGCCCACAGCTTCAACGGGTTTCCGACCGCAACCACCGAGGAGTTTCGTCAGCTGCTGCTGGCCATCGGGGCCAGCGGAGCCGGCGCCGCCAAGCCGACAGCGCTGGACGCCTTCCTAGGGTCGCATCCCATCGCCAAGGCCTTCCTGACCACGCAAAAGCCGCTGGCGGTGAGCTACGCCACCCTGAGCTACTTCGGCGTCAACGCCTTCGAGTTCGCCGCCGCCAACGGGCGAAAGTCGTTCGTGCGCTACCGCTTCGTGCCGCGCACTGGCGAAGCTTTCGTGCCAGCCGCCGACCGGCCGGCGTTGGGACCGAACTATCTGCGCGACGAACTGCCGGCGCGGCTGGCCAAGGGGCCGGTGCTGTTCGACTGGTACGCCCAGATCGCCGAGGCCGGTGACGTCGTCGGCGATCCGTCGGTGGCGTGGCCCGAGGCCCGGCGTCTGGTGAAGCTGGGAACCATCCGCATCGACCGCATGGCGCCCCACCCGGCCGCGACCGACAAAGCGACGATGTTCGCACCGCTTAATGTGCCGGACGGCATCGCCCCGGCCGACCCGATGCTGGGCGTGCGGCAGGCCGCCTATCCGCTCTCGTTCCGGCATCGTCAGTGAAGGGCGTTTAGCGGCTGTCGTCAGAGTTCTCGCCCAGCCCGCCGGAAAGCGACAGCCGCCAGGGCAGACCAGTCCTTGTCGGCGTCGCCGTTGGCGATGGCCTCGAGGAAGCCGTCGCGGAGCAGCGAGGCGATCGGCATCGGGGTGTGCTCGGCCTCGGCCGCCTGCAGCGCCAGGCGCACGTCCTTGAGGCCCAGCGGCAGGGTGAAGCCGGCCGGCGAGAAGCGGGCGTTTCCGATAATGTCGGCATAGGTGTTGTAGGCCGGCGCGGCGAATAGGCTGCCGGTCATGACGGCGTAGAGGTCGGCCGGCGCGACGCCGTAGCCGGCTGCGAGGGCGCCGGCCTCGCCCAACGTCTCGATCATGCTGGCCAGGGCGAAGTTGCAGGCCAGCTTGACCACGTTGGCGCGGGCCGGCTCGTCGCCGAGCGGCCAGACTCGCTGGGTGAACGCCTGCAGCAGCGGCCGCACCCGCGCCACGGCGCCCGGCGCGCCCGCGCAGAGTCCATGCAGCTGGCCGGAGGCGGCGACGTCGGGGCGGCCCAGCACAGGCGCCGCGACGTAGGCCAGACCGAGCTCGTCATGGAGATCGGTCATGCGCTGAGCGAAGGCCACCGAGACTGTGGCGAGGTTGACGTGGACCAGGCCGGCACGGGCGCTGTCGAGAGCGCCGCTCTGAACGATGACGGCATCGAACACGTCGTCGTTTGGCAGCATCGAGAAGACCACGTCGGCGTCGACGGCCTCGGCGGGACTGGCCGCCGGCTCGGCGCCCGCCGACACGAGGCGCGCAACGGCGGCGGGCGAGCGGTTCCAGACCTTGAGCCGACGCCCCGGCCCAATCAGCCGCGCCGCGATCGCCGAGCCCATGTTGCCGAGACCGATGAATCCGATGTCCATGCCGCACCGCCGATCGCTGGAGAGTCATCCGCTGTGACATAGGCGCCGGACGACGCGAGGTCGACCAGGGCTAGCCGAACGCCTCGTCGAACAGGTCCAGCATGGCGCGCCAGGAGCGGCGGTCGGCGCTTTCGTTGTAGGCGAAGCCGGGGCGGCCGAGGGCGCCGGAGCCAGGATTGGTGAAGGAGTGGCCGGCGCCGCCGTAGAGCATCATGCGCCAGTCTACCTTGGCCTCGGTCATCTCCTTCTCGAAGGCCAGGCGCTGCTCGGACGGGATGATCGGGTCGTCGGCGCCGATCTGCACCAGCACCTTGGCCGTCACCACGCCGGCCTGGGCGGGACGGCCGGTGGCGAGGCCGGAGTGGAATCCGACCACGGCCTTCAATGGCTCTCCGGCGCGCGCCATCTCCAGCACCGTGGTGCCGCCGAAGCAGTAGCCGATGCCGGCGAGGCGGCTGGCGTCGGTCTCGGGCTGGCTGGTGAGCACCTCGAGGGCGGCGTGGGCGCGGGCGCGGATGCCGGTGGGATCGGCCGTCCAGGCCTGGATGCGCGGCATGGCCTGGGAGATGTCGGTGAGCGGCTTGCCGTCGCCGTAGTAGTCGAGGGCGAAGGCGATGTAGCCGGCCTCGGCCAGGCGGCGGGCGGAGCTGCGGGCATGGTCGGTGAGGCCGCCGCCTTCGTGGGCGACGATGATGCCCGGGCGCTTGCCGGGCTTGGCGTCGTCGACGGCCAGCATGCCGACCAGACGGTCGCCGTCGGCGTGATATTCGATCTCGGTGGTTTTCATGGGCGGGCTCCTGGGTTTCGACCACGAACCACACGAACCTCACGAACGGCAAGCCATCAGCCGTCACCCCGGCCGCAGCGTAGCGGAGAGGCGGGGCCGGACGAGCCGCAGCCCAGCTGGAGGCCGTCTGGGAACCGGGGGGTCAGGCCCCGGATCGACCCTGCGGGCCGTCCGGGGTGACGGGCAGCGTCAGACGCCCAAGCTCCTTGATCCGCCGCTGGAAAAACCGGCGATCCGGCTCATGGCGCGCCAGGGCCAGCGCTTCTTCGTAAAACGCGAGCGCCTCGGCGCGGCGGCCGAGGCGGCGGAGGAGGTCGGCGCGGACGGCGGGGAGGACGTCGTAGCCGGCCAGGGCGCCGCGGGCGGCCAGGGCCTCGACCCGTGGCAGGGCGGCGGCCGGGCCGTCGACCATGGCCAGGGCCGCGGCGTGGTTGAGCTCGACCACTGGGGACGGCGTCAGGCGCATCAGCACCGCGTAGAGGCCGAGGATCTGGCGCCAGTCGGTGACGCCCGGCGTGGCGGCTTCGTCGTGCAGGGCGGCGATGGCGGCCTGGACGGCGTAGGGCGACGGCGGCGTCGCGGCTTTCAGCGCTGGGGCGACCAGGGCGAGGCCCTCGGCGATCATCGCGGCGTCCCAGAGGGCGCGATCCTGGTCCTCAAGCAGCACAATGTCGCCAGCGGCGTCGGTGCGGGCGGGGCGGCGGGCCTCGTGCAGCAGCATCAGCGCCAGCAGGCCCTGGATCGCCCCGCGGCCGGGCAGCAGCGCGTCCAGCCGCCGCGCCAGGCCGATGGCCTCGGCGGCCAGGCTCCGTCGCGGATCGCCGGCGTAGGCCTCGGTGAACACGAGGTAGATCACCGCGAGCACCCCCTCGATCCGCGTGTCGAGCGCCTCGCGGGCCGGGGTGGCGTAGGGGATGCCGGCGTCGTGGATCTTGGCCTTCGCCCGCACCAGGCGCTGGGCCATGGCCTCCTCGGCCACCAGGAAGGCGCGGGCGACGGCGGCGGTGGGCAGCTGGCAGACGGTGCGCAGGGTGAGCGCCACCTGCGCCTCCAGGCTCAGCGCCGGGTGGCAGCAGGTGAAGATCAGCCGCAGCAGGTCGTCGCCCTGGAAGGCGGCCTCGGCCTCGTCGATTTCGTCAGGAACGGCCTGGGCTTCGATCTCGGCGGCGGCGGTGAGCGCGTCGCGGCGAGCGCGGAAGGCGATGCGGCGGCGCAGTTGGTCCAGCGCCTTGCGGCGGCCGACGGTGACCAGCCAGGCGCGGGGATTGGACGGCGGATCGGCGGGCCAGGCCAGCGCCGCGGCGGCGAACGCCTCCTGCAGCCCCTCCTCCGCCAGGTCGAAGTCGCCGACCAGGCGGATGAGGGTGGCCAGCGCCTCGGGGGCGTGGCGACGGAAGGCCTTGTCGACGTCCGCCGTCACGCTCGAACTCCCGAAGCGGCCCAGGCTACATCGCCCAGACTGGGCGGACCTCGATGGAGCCGTGCTTGGCGGTGGGGACTTTGGCGGCGATGGCGACGGCTTCGTCGATGTCCTTGGCCTCCACCAGGTAGTAGCCGCCCAGCTGCTCGCGGGTCTCGGCGAAGGGGCCGTCGGTGGTCAGGGTCTTGCCCTCGCGGACCCGCACGGTGGTGGCGGTGTCGACGGGCTTCAGCCGGTCGGCGGACTTGAAGTGGCCGCTCTGCACGATGCCCTGGGTGAAGGCGCCGTAGTCGGCCATCAGCTTGGGGCCGTCCAGGTTCGCGTCGTCGCTCTCGGCGCTGTAGATCAGCAGCAGATATTGCATGGGGTGGTCCTCGTTTCGAACGCGAGCGTCCCTGCCCGCGGCCCCTAGTCGAACGAGCTAAGCGCGGATCGACAAGGCGCGGAAACTTTTTCGCGAACTAGGCTGTCACCGGGGCCCGCGCGCTCACCGGCCCCAGGTGCCGCACGAAGAAGCGGTCCCAGCTGGCGCCTTCGAAGTCGGGGATGTCCATGTGGCCGCCGGGGTTGATGTGCATGGTCTTTTCCGTCGAGGCGAAGGCGTTGAACAACGCCAGGCCGGACTCGCGCGGCGCGACGGCGTCCTCCCACTGGAACACGAACTCCAGCGGGATGGTGATCTTGGCGGCGGCGGCTTCCATCTCGTTGGAGCCGGGGCGGAGGCCCGCGAGGCCGAATACCGCGCAGCCGATGCGGGGCTCGGCGGCGACGAAGGGGACGCCGATGGCGGTGCCCATTGAGACGCCCCAGTAGCCCACCGGGCCGCCGGCGCCGATGAAGTCGAAGCCC
>Ga0265338_10009898_pt1 | contig 11278 bp, 16 predicted proteins | sample 42126metaG_FD_193579 | JGI IMG/M metagenome (GOLD analysis project Ga0265338, IMG submission 193579) | Rhizosphere microbial communities from Carex aquatilis grown in University of Washington, Seatle, WA, United States - 4-21-26 metaG | ecosystem: Host-associated > Plants > Roots > Rhizosphere... | reverse complement strand
TGAGGAGATCTGTGTCGCGCGTAAGGCGCCGCCGCGGTGAGTGCGCCGCCTGCGGCGCCGCTGCTGCTCGCGTCGACGTCGCCACAACGGCGGGCGATCCTGACGCAACTGGGCATTCCCTTCGACGTTGTTACGCCGCGCTACGAGGAGCACGATCCGCCCGAGGCCGATGCGACCGAGCTCGTGTGCAGGCACGCGCGTGGCAAGGCCGAGTCGGTCGTCGGCGAGGCTGACGGACGTCTGGTGCTCGGTGTCGACACGACCGTCGTTCTCGATGGCCGTATCTACGCCAAGCCGGCCGACGCCGGAGACGCGGAGCAGATGCTCCAGGAGCTATCGGGGCGGACGCACGCGGTCGTGTCGGGCGTGTGCTTGATCGCGCCCGGGTGGGAGGTGGTGGAGGCGGCGACGACGCTTGTCACCTTCCGCGCGCTGACACCGCGGGACCTCGGCCTCTACGTTGCGTCGGGCGAGTGGGAAGGGCGCGCCGGCGGCTATGCGATCCAGGGGCGCGGCGCCGCGCTCGTGGAGCGGGTCGAAGGCGACTATCTGAACGTCGTCGGCCTGCCGGGGGCGCTGCTCGTGCGACTGCTGGTGGAGCGCTTCCCCGGCGCGTACGGCCTCGGCTAGCCCTTCCGGACAGTGAGCCCCTAGTCGTACCGGCCCTGTCCGGGCGGCACATGGCCCGGGGCCTGACCCCGCCTTTCGAGCCTTGCCTGTTCCAGCGCGCGCTCTCCCGCCGCAACGAAGGCGGCGTACGCCTCCCGCGCCTCGTCGAGTTTGCGCGCGAACTGGCCGAGCGTCCACTCGACGTCGAGGAAGGGCGGCGGCGCGACCTTGCCGAGCATCGCGCGGTGGCTGCTCCAGGTCCAGTCGACGGCCTCCTCGACCATCCCCGCCCGCACCGGGTTGAGCACGACGTACCGCCCGACCTGGAGGCTGTACGCGTCGTCGTCGACGCGCGACGCCTTGAATCGTCCCTGGAACAGATGCCCGACGTACCCGTGGCGCCGGTTGAACATCTGCGCGTACTGCCCGTTCAAGAGCTGCATCCCCTGCGAGATCGTGAACGCCGGCACATCGACCACGAGATGCACGTGATTGCCCATCAAGCAGTACGCGACGCAGCGCCAGCCGAGCTTGCGGGACACCTTGCCGAACAGGACCATGAACCGCTCCCGGTCGAAGTCGTCGACGAAGATCGGCTGCTTCCGGTTGCCGCGGCACCGGATGTGCCGCATGCCTTCCGACTGATCGCGGAGCTTGCGCGCCACCGCTCGAGCGTAGGCCGCCAATCCTCACGAGAAGCAAACGAAAGAGCCGCGGGTTCGCCGCGGCTCTCTCACCTATCGGGGTGCCGAGATTCGAACTCGGGACCTCTCCGACCCGAACGGAGCGCGCTACCAGGCTGCGCTACACCCCGGACAGCGCCCTAGGGTACCCAAGCCTCAGAGGCGCCGGTGCACGATCGCGGTGCACGCGTCCTCGACGTAGTCCATTCCATGCTCCTCGGCGACGCGCCGGGCCTCCGGCGAGACCACCCCGAGCTGGAGCCAGAGCGCACCCGCACCCGCCGCAGCCGCCTCTCGCGCCACGTCTCCGCAATGTTCCGGCCGCCGGAACACGTCCACGAGGTCGACGGGCTCCTCGAGCTCTGAGAGCGACCCGACACAGCGCAGCCCGAGCACCTAGCCGGCGAGCGGGTTCACCGGCACGACCTGATACCCCGCCTGCAGAAGGTACGCCGTGACGCCGTAGCTCGGCCGCGCGGGATCGGGGGATGCACCGACGACGGCGATCGTCCGGGCCTGGCGCAGGATCTCCTCCGGCGACCTCACGCCCGTGAGCCTACCCGCACTATCCTCGCCGGATGCCCGAGCTATTGACGCACGCCGACTGGCTCGCGGGCGTTCCGGTCCTCCTGGACGAGACCGCTGCGCTCTGGGAGCTGACCCTCGGAGCGGCCTACCCGCCCGGCGCCGCCGGCCACGCCGTTCGGGCCGAGCTGCCCGACGGCACTCCGGCCGTGCTGAAGCTCGCGTATCCGCACCGGGAGTCGCTGCAAGAGGCGGACGCGCTGGAGCGCTGGGACGGCGACGGCGCGGTCCGGCTGCTCGCCCGAGACGACGCACGCCACGCGTTGCTCCTCGAGCGCTGCGAGCCCGGCACGTTCCTCTCGCACTCCGCCGGTGCGCTCGACGTACTGATCGGCCTGCTGCCGCGACTCTGGAAGAGCGGCGCCGGCTTCGCGACGCTCGAGCGCGAAGCCGAGATCTGGGCCGACGACGTCGCGCGCGAGGTGCAGGACGCAACCCTCCGCGCTGCCGCGCTTCACTACCTGCGCGAGCTGCCGTCGACGCAGGGCGAGCAGGTGCTCGTGCACCAGGATCTCCACGGCGAGAACGTGCTTGCAGCTCACCGCGAGCCCTGGCTCGTGATCGATCCGAAACCGCTTGCCGCCGAGCGCGAGTTCTCCGTCGCGCCGATCGTCCGCTCCTTCGAGCTCGGCCACTCGAAAGCGGAAGCGCTCTACCGGCTCGATCGGCTCACCGCCGAGTTGGAGCTGGACCGAGACCGCGCGCTCGGCTGGACCGTCGCACAGACGGTCGCCTGGTCGGGCGGCAGCGACTACTGGGACGTCCACATCGACACGGTGCGCTGGCTCCTGGAGGACGCGTGACCGTTCGCGCCGTCCTCTTCGACGTCGACTTCACCCTCGCCAAGCCGGGCCCGGAGCTCGGCCCCGAGGGATACGTGCGCACCGGAGCCTTGCACGGGTTGACGCTCGACCCAGCGCGCTTCGACGCGGCGCGCGATGCGGCGCTCGACCTCCTCGTTCGTCATCCGGACCTCGATCACGACGACGAGATCTGGTTCGCGTTCACCGAGCGCATCGTGCTCGGCATGGGTGGGGAGCAGCCGGCGTCGTACGCGTGCGCCGTCGACATCACCCGTGGCTGGGAGCTGCACGAGAACTTCGAGCTCTACGAGGACACGGCGCCGGTGCTGCACGAGCTTCGCAGCGCCGGCCTGAAGATCGGCCTGCTCACGAACTCCTCTCGCGACGTGCACGCGTTCGCGCGCCACCACCTGCTCGACGTCGACGCTGCGATCGGCTCGTTCCAGCACGGCAAGACGAAGCCTCACGAGTCGATCTTCCGCGCCGTCCTCGAGCTCCTCGAGGTGGAGCCTGCCGATGCGGTCATGGTCGGCGACACCGTCGAGGACGACATCGAAGGCGCGCGGGCGCTCGGCATGCACGCGATCCTCGTCGACCGGCTCGGGCGCCATCCGGGCTACGCCGGCCGACTCGCCGATCTCTACGGGCTCCCCGCGGCGCTCGGTCTTCCGCCCCGCTCGACGTAGACTGAGAACGTGGCTGCGTGGCTCGCCTGGTCGATCGCCGCCGTCGCACTCGTCGTCGGTGAGATCTTCACGCCCGGGCTCTTCTTTCTCGGGCCGGTTGCTCTCGCGGCGATCGCCGGTGCGGTCGCTTCGCTCTTCGGCGCCCCGCTCTGGCTGCAGCTGCTCGTCTTCGCCGGCTCATCCTTTGCGTCGCTCGGCCTCCTTCGTCCGATCGCGCGGCGCCATCTGTCCATGCCGCACGCGATCCGCACGGGTGCGGCTGCGCTCGTCGGCGCACCCGCCGTCGTTCTGCAGCGCGTCGACTCCGACGGCGGGCTCGTGCGCATCGGCGGCGAGGATTGGTCCGCTCGGGCGTACATGCCCGACCAGGTGCTCGAGCCGGGCACCAAGGTCGAGGTCGCAGAGATTTCGGGCGCAACAGCGCTCGTCTATGAGTAAAGGAGCCTGAAGTGATTGGTTGGATCATCGTCGGCGTCGTCGCCGTGATCGTGCTCGCCGTCCTCGCGCGGACCGTCCGGATCATTCCGCAGGCGCGTGCCGCCGTCGTCGAGCGGCTCGGCCGCTACTCCCGCACGCTTTCACCGGGGCTCGCACTCGTCGTCCCGTTCATCGACCGCATCCGGCCGATGATCGATCTGCGTGAGCAGGTCGTCTCGTTCCCGCCGCAGCCGGTGATCACCGAGGACAACCTCGTCGTGAGCATCGACTCGGTCATCTACTTCCAGATCAACGATGCGAAGGCCGTGTCGTACGAGATCGCGAACTACATCCAGGCGATCGAGCAGCTCACCGTCACGACGCTGCGCAACGTGATCGGCGGCATGGCGCTCGAGAAGACGCTCACGTCACGCGACGAGATCAACTCGCAGCTGCGCAGCGTTCTCGACGAGGCGACCGGCAAGTGGGGGATCCGTGTCAACCGCGTCGAGCTCAAGGCGATCGACCCGCCGGCGTCGATCCAGGACTCGATGGAGAAGCAGATGCGCGCCGACCGTGAGAAGCGCGCGACGATCCTCCAGGCGGAGGGCCAGAAGCAGTCGGCGATCCTCACCGCCGAGGGCGAGAAGACCGCCGCCATCCTGCGCGCCGAGGGTCAACGGCAGTCCGTGATCCTCAACGCCGAAGGCCAGGCGAAGGCGATCGACACCGTCTTCCGCGCCATCCACGAGGGCAAGCCCGACCCGCAGCTGCTCGCCTACCAGTACCTGCAGATGCTCCCGCAGATCGCGCAGGGCGACTCGAACAAGGTGTGGATCATCCCGAGCGAGTTCCAGCAGGCGATCGGGAAGATCGGCGGAGCGCTCGGGATCGCGGACGAGCTGAAGAAGCCGGACGAGCCGACGAGCTAGCAGCGTTCCTTCGAGCACACGCGCAGCGTCGAGATCGTCGGCGGTGCGTGGTGCCCGCCGGGCCAGGTGATGCGAATAAGCAGCGAGGCGGCGTTGTCGTCGTAATGCGTCTCGCGCAGGTGGAAGTCGGAATTCGCCCGGTGCACGAGCCAGTAGTTGCCGGCCGGCACCTTCGTGATGTCGAGGTTCTGTCCGTGGAAATTCGCCGGGTAGCGGTCGGTGTAGCCGACGGACGATCCTTCCTCGACGGAGCGCGCCTCCGGGTGAAACTGCTTGCAGTCCGAGAGGAAGCGTGGCGGCCCGTGCGGAACTCCTTGCGCGATGCCGTAATGGTCTGCAATGCAGAAGCCGCTCTTGTGGTCGCGCACGAGCAGCGTGTACGCGCCGGCGCTTCGCAGCTCGTAGTGGTCGAAGCCCAGGAAGTGCCAGTGGTAGTGCGGCGGAGCGACCGTGTAGTGCAGCTCGCCGGACTCCGGTAGCACCCGAGTCGCACCGCCCTCGATCGTGACGAGCTGCTCGACCTCCATCACCTGCGAGTTGCCGTGCCGCGTACCGCGGATCCAGAGGATGCCCGGGCCGCGGTTGTCCACCATCGACGTGAAGCCCAGCAGCCAGCGGCCGTGCGCTCCTGCGGTGACGAGCAGTCCGGACGGCGGCCGCTGCACGAGGTTCGGATAGAGCGGCTTGCCCACGGGGACTTCGCGCCAGTCGAGCGGCACGCCTTCGCCGAGGTCGCGCAGGTCGGTGCCGTCCGCCGCGACCGAGCGGAGGTCGTCGCTGCCGTCGTCGTAGGCGACGCGCGACCCAGTCGGCGACCACACCGGATGCTCGTCGTGCGCGAGGGTCGGCGTCAGGTCGACCGGTGCAGTGCCGTCGTCGACGACGAGGTTCGTCGTCCCGTCCTCGGCCTCGCGCGTGTACGCAATCCGCTTGCCGTCCGGCGACCAGGCGAGATCGCGTATGTCCGTCGGGGGTACGACAGCGGGGGTTGTGTCGGGCGGAGTGGCGGTGTCGAACGTCGCGATCTTCGAGCCGTCGGCGCTCGACACGTAGACGACGGGTGCGCCGCTGCGCGACGAGACGAACGCGAGTCGATCGGTGCGCGAGAACGTGGGGCTCCATTCCTCGGCATTGCTCGGGGCGATCCGCTGCGTCTGTGCCGACGGCAGTTGCATGAGCCTGATCTGACGCTGCCCGTCGACGCGCGCGCTGTAGACGAGCATGTGTCCGTCCGGCGACCACGACGGGCCCCATTCCACGACGTTCGGCGTCGACTCGAGCCGCCGCTGGCCGCTGCCGTCGGCGTTCGCGAGCCAGAGGTCGCCGCTGCGTGCGAACGCGATCAGCGTTCCGTCGGGCGAGTACGCAGCGTCTTCCGCGTCGGGCAGCACAGGCGTGCGCGTGAGATCGGGTGCGACCGCGACGATCGCGCTGGCGCTACCGATGAGCATCCGTGCGTCCCGCACCTCCGGCCTGAGGGCGATCGCCGCGGCCGTCGCAGCGATCAAAGGCCGAGCTCCGCGCGCCAGGCGTCGGTGTGCGCGCCGAGCTCGGGCGCGCGGCCGGGCGCAGGTGCCCCGAGGTCGTTCGCAGCTTCGGCGAGTGTCGCGACCGGTCCGACGCAGACGTCCTCCTCGTCGAACACGCCTAGCCAGTGTTCCAGCGGCTGCGACGAGAAGATGCGCGCGAGCTCGCCGGCGAGCGCCTCCTGTTCAGCGCCATATTGTCGCTCCGAGAGCTCGGGGCGTCCGATCAGCTCGCAGAGGCGCACGAAGAACTTCGGCTCGAGTGCGCCGACGGTGAGATGCCTGCCGTCTCCGGTCGCGTACGTGCGGTAGCACGCGAGCCCGCCCGTGAGCAGTTGCGGGCGCGGATCGCCGGCGAGCCGGAAGCTTGCGAGCCGATGTGTCCCGTGTGTCATCGAGACGGTGAGTTGCGCGCCCCTGCCGGTGCGCTCGCGCACGAGCAGCGCAGCGAGGATCTCGGTCACCGCGCCCAGCGAGCCGGCGGCGAGGTCCGCGACCTGCACCGGCGGCCACGCCGGCGCTGTGTCGTGGAGCACGCCCGCCCATCCCTGGTAGTTGAGGTCATGGCCCGCGCGCTGCTCGTGCCGTCCGCCCACCCCGAAGCCGGTGATCGAGCAGCACACGGCCCGTTCGGGCACGTCCTGGGGTCTGACCCCCAGGCGTGCGAGCACGCCCGGCCTGAACGTGTCCAGGACGACGTCCGCCCGCCCGAGGAGGCCGCGCAGGAAGGGCGCGTCCCCAGGCAGATCGCAGACGACCGACTCCTTGCCGCTGTTCAGGGCGTCGAACCACCCGGTCGCGGTGTCTCGCATCGGGTCGCCGCCCGGCTGCTCCACCCGCACGACCCGCGCGCCGAGCCGAAGCAGCTCGGTGGTCGCAAACGCGCCCGGCAGGTAGCGGGTGAGGTCGACGACGAGCATCCCGTCCAGTGGCCGTTGCATGCGGGCCGAACCTACCAGTACCGTTCGCCGTCCTTGGTCGATCGTTCCCCCGGAGCAGAAGAGAAGCGGCGTCTCATCCTCGACGCCGCCGTCAGGGTGTTCGCGCACAAGGGCTTTCACACCTCACGGGTCGGCGACATCGCGGAGGAGGCGGGAGTCGCACACGGTCTGCTCTACCATTACTTCGCCTCGAAAGACGAGGTGCTCGACACGATCTTTCGTGAGACATGGAGCAACCTGGTCGCGGAGATCGGCGAGATCGAGGCGTCGTCCGAGTCCTCGCGTGACCAGCTGCAGCGCGTCGCAGCGCGCTTGTTCGGCGGGTGGCGAGAACATCCCGACGTGATCCGCGTGCTCGTGCGAGAGATCGCGCGCAGCGCGGAAGTGCAGCAGCGCATCGGCGAGCTCGTGAAGCCGATCGAGGCGATCCAGCGAATCATCGCCCGCGGTCAGCAGACGGGTGAGTTCCGCGACGACTTCGACTCGCGCCTGGCGGGAATCATCTTCTACGGTGGAATCGAGGAAGTGCTGAGCGGCTGGGTGCTCGGCCAGATCCCCGACGGCGACGACGCGGTCGAAGCTGCGGAGCGCACGCTCGTCGACGTCGTCTGTGCGGGCTTCGTCGCGACCGTCGCGCCCGCCCTCTAACCGCCGCCGAGCAGCTCGGCGAAGCGTGCGAAGCCGACGTTTCCGCCCGAGACCACGACCCCCACGCGTCCGCCGTTCGCGGCGATGCGTCCGGCCAGCAGCGCTGCGATGCCGATCGCGCCGCTCGGCTCGGTCACGATCTTCAACCGGTCGAAGAGAAACGCCATCGCGTCGAGGATCTCCGCGTCGCTTGCCGTGACGATCTCGTCGACGTGCAGCCGGTTCACCTCGAACGTCAGCTCGCCGGGCATCGGTGTCTGAAGCCCGTCGGCGATCGTTCGGGGGACGCCACCGTTGATGCGCTTGCCCGCTGCGAGCGAGCGTCGCGTGTCGTCTCCCGTCTCCGGTTCCACGCCGACGACGCGGATGCCGGGGCGCAGCTCCTTGGCCACCGTCGAGCAGCCCGCCATCAACCCGCCGCCGCCGACGGGTGCAACGAGCAGGTCGAGATCAGGCACCTCCTCGAGCAGCTCGAGCGCGGTCGTCCCTTGCCCGGCCATCACGAGCAGATCGTCGTACGGACGCACCAGCTCGAGCCCGCGCTGCTCCGCAAGCTGCGCACCGAGCTCCTCGCGGCTCTCCGCCCACCGGTCGTAGGTCACGATCTCGGCGCCGTAGCCCCGGGTCGCGTCGACCTTCGCCGTCGGCGCGTCCTCGGGCATGAGGATGGTGGCGTGCGTGCCGAGCAGGCGGGCGGCGATCGCCACCGCTTGCGCATGGTTGCCGGACGAGTACGCGAGCACGCCGCGCGACCGTGTGTCGCGGTCGAGCGACGCAATCTTCGTGTAGGCGCCGCGGAACTTGAACGAGCCGCCGCGCTGGAAGCACTCGGCTTTGACGTGCACCGACGCTCCGACCATGCCGTCGAGCGTCCGAGACGTGAGAATCGGTGTCCTGTTCGCGACGCCCGCGAGCCCTTCGGCGGCGGCGCGCACGTCCGCGAGACCGATCATCACCGGCACGGGGACGTGTGGGCGCCCAACAGCCCGAAGCCCCACAGCTTTCCGTCGACGATGTAGTACGCCGTTTGCACGTTCTGTGTCTCACGCACGAGCGCCTCGTAGCCCTGGCACGAGATCACGGCGAGCCCTCCGGTGAGGCTTGTCACCTGCGCCTCCACCGCTCCGAGCTGCAGCCCGCGCGGAGCCCGCCACCCGTCCGGCTGCCACAGCGTGTAGACCGCGGAGACGCGTCCGCGGGTCAGCTCGACCGCCAGCCCGTGGTCGTCGAAGCGTCGATACGTGAAGTACCACGTCGTCCGCGCACAGCCCTGGCACACGCCGTAGCCGCTTCCGAGCGCGGCGCGCACCTCGGCCGCCTGCTCTCCGAGCCGGATGCCGGCGAGCGAGCGGCCCGGGGCGAGAGTCCCCGGGTTCGGCAGCGCGGCGGCGGCCGTCGCCGAGAAGCAAAGGGCGGCGACTGCTGCGCAGGTGAGGGTGCGACTCATATGCTCGCCAGTATGCCGCTCTGGGAATCTCTGGCCGGGCTCCGCGTCCGCGTCGACCACTACGACGTCGAGCGGCGCGAGCTGCCGCTGCCGAGCGGCTGGACGCGTGTGACGACGACCGTTGCGCTCCAGGGCGACGGGGAGACAGGCCACGGCGAGGACGTGACCTACACGGCGCCCGATCACGACCACTTCCCGCCGGAGCTCATGTTCGCGGGCACGTGGACACTCGACGACCTCTCGCGCCATCTCGGCGAGCTGACCCTGTGGGGCGGCGACCCCGCCGACGAAGCGTCGATCGACTATCGCCGCTGGGCGTTCGAGAGCGCCGTGCTCGACCTCGCACTTCAGCAGGCGGGCGTGTCCTTCGCCGCTGCGGTCGGACGGTCGTACCGGCCGGTGCGCTTCGTCGCGTCGACGCGCTCCGAGATCGAGCCGTACCTCGAGCTGTATCCCGAGCTCGAGCTCAAGCTCGACCTGGCAGAGGATTGGGACCGGACGCGCATGCAGAAGCTCGCGTCCTACGACCGCGTTCGCGTCGTCGACCTGAAGGCGTACTACCGCGGGACGCCCGTCGACCTTGCGCCCGACCCAGGGCAGTACCGCGCCGTCGCCGACTGCTTCCCCGGCGTCGTGATCGAGGATCCCTGGCTCGAGGACGGGTGCCGCGAGGCGCTCGCAGGTGCGGAGGACCGGCTCAGCTTCGACGCGCCCGTCCACTCGCTCTCCGATCTCGAGGACCTGCCGCTCGAGCCTCGCTGGTTGAACGTCAAGCCTTCGCGTTTCGGCACGGTGCGCAAGCTCGTCGAGTGCATCGAGGCGTGCGAGGAGCGCGGCATCTCGATGTACGGCGGCGGCCAGTTCGAGCTCGGCGTCGGCCGGCGGCAGATCCAGCGGGTTGCGAGCGTCTTCTATGCGGACGGCCCGAACGACGTCGCTCCGTCCGAGTACAACGAGGGTGGCGCACGCCCCGGCCTGCCGCCGAGCCCGTTGCCTGCTCCGGAAGGCGTTGGCTTTTGAACGTAAATCTCTTTTCTGCGGAGCCCGGGCCGGGCAGCAAGCGTGACGGCTACGCGTCGCGTGAGCTCGGGCTCGGGACGGACCTTGGCGCGCTGGGTTGGGGCGGCACGATCTACGAGCTCGGCCCGGGCGAACGAATCTGCCCGTACCACTGGCACGTCGCGGAGGAGGAGTGGCTCGTCGTGCTCACGGGCACACCGACGCTCCGCGAGCCCGACGGCGAGGAAGTGCTCCGCCCCTGGGACGTCGCCGTCTTCACGCGCGGCCCCGGTGGGGCGCACGAGGTGCGAAACGACACCGCCGAGACGGCGACCGTGCTGATGCTCTCGACGATCGCGCAGCTGGAGATGTGCGTCTATCCGGACAGCGGCAAGATCGGCGCGTGGTGGGAGGACGAGGACGGCTCGCTGACCGGGCTGCGCAACCGACCAGGGGCGAACATCGACTACTTCGACGGTGAGCGATGAGCGACGTCTTCAATCTGCTCGACGGTGTGCTCGACCGTGAGGAAGAGAAGCCGGGTTACCGCAACCGGCGCACGCAGGTCGGAGCCGCGCTCGGAGCGGAGTTGCTCGGCGCGACGATCTACGAGACGCCGCCGGGAGAAAAGCTCTGGCCGTATCACTGGGAGCTCGGCTGTGAGGAGTTTCTCGTCGTCGTCTCGGGTACGCCGACGCTCCGCACGCCCGAGGGCGAGCGCACGCTCGCGGTCGGCGACGTCGTTGCGTTCCCCGAGGGCGAGGCGGGCGCACACCAGCTCCGCAACGACTCGGACGCGCCGTTCCGCGTGTTGATCGGCTCGACGAAGTCGGGGGTCTACGTCGCCGGCTACCCCGACAGCAGCAAGCTGCTCGTCGACGCCCCCGCGCACGGCCTGCGCAAGCTGCTCCGTGACGCCCCCGAGCTCGAGTACTGGGACGACGAGTAGCGCTTCGCTGCGCTCGCTTCATGGGGGAAACCAGTAACGCCTCGCTTCGCTGG
>Ga0265338_10009897_pt1 | contig 11278 bp, 7 predicted proteins | sample 42126metaG_FD_193579 | JGI IMG/M metagenome (GOLD analysis project Ga0265338, IMG submission 193579) | Rhizosphere microbial communities from Carex aquatilis grown in University of Washington, Seatle, WA, United States - 4-21-26 metaG | ecosystem: Host-associated > Plants > Roots > Rhizosphere >... | reverse complement strand
CGTGCGTGAGCGGCAGCGGGTGGCACAACGGAATGAGCTCGCTCGTTCGCTTCGCCGCCATGATCCCGGCGAGCTGCGCCGTGGCGAGCGCGTCGCCCTTCGGCAGCTCGCGGAGCCGCCGCGCCGTCTCGGCCGCCATACGCACCTCCGCGCGCGCCACCGCCCTCCGGCGCGAGAGCGGCTTGCCGCCGACGTCGACCATGCGAACGTCGCCCGACTCGTCGATGTGGGAGAGCTCGCTCATCGCCCGAGCGACCGCTTTGCCGCGTGCACGAGCTCCCGCCGGTGCTTCCATGCTGCGCGCACGCGCTCGCTCCCCGATCCGTAGAGCACGTCGAGCAGCGCACGCAGCGCCTGCTCCGTGGGCTCGTCGTATGGGAACCACCACGCCGGCCGGAGCAGGCCGCGATCCTCGTCGACGTACTTCACCTGTGTGCACTCGTACAGCCCGTGCCGCGAGTTCGTCCGTCCGAAGCCGGAGCCCTTGACGCCGCCCCACGCCGCCTGTCCAGCCGCGAACGAGTAGCCGAAGTCGTTCACCCAGACCATGCCGGCCTCGATCCGGCGCGAGACGCGGCGCGCCTTGGCGAGGTCGCGCGTCCACACGCTCGCCGCGAGACCGAACGCGGTGTCGTTGGCGAAGCGCACCGCCTCGTCCTCGCCGTCGAACGGCTCGACGCTGACGACCGGCCCGAAGATCTCGTCGTCCGGCAGGCTCCCCTCGATCACCGTCGGCTCGAGGAACCAGCCGTCGCGATCGGGTCGCTGCGCACCGGTCAGCGCCTCGACCTTGTCGCGCTGGCCCTCCGAGATGAGCGGACCGATCTCGTCGCCGAGCTTCAGCCCGCGCGCACGCTCGGACAATCCCCGCGCGAACTCCTCGTACACGGGACGCTCGACGTAGATCCGCTCCGCGCTGACGCACGCCTGTCCCGCGTTGATGAACGATGCGAACACGGCGCCGTCGAGCGCGCGGTCGAGATCCGCGTCGGCGAACACGACCATCGGATCCTTGCCGCCGAGCTCGAGCACGACCGGGCATCCGCGCGCACCCGCGGCGGACGCGACGCGCCGGCCGACGGCGACGGAGCCGGTGAAGAACACCTTCGCAATTCCCGCGTCGGCGACGAGAGCCTCACCAACCGGCGCGTCGCCCTGGACGACCTGGACGAGACCCGCAGGCGCGCCCGCCTCCTCGAACACGCGCGCGACCCACTCGCCGGTGAGCGGCGTCAGCTCGGACGGCTTCAGCACGACGCCGTTCCCCGCGGCCACCGCTGTTGCCACTTCGGTAAACGGAATCCCGAACGGAATGTTCCACGGCGTGATCGCCGCGACGACGCCGAACGGCTCGTACACGAGCCACGCCTTCTTCGTCTTCAGATGCAGCTGCGAGAAGCTGACGCGCTCGTCGGCGAGCACACGCGTCGCGTTCCGCGCGAGCCACGCCGCGTGGTCGACCGCCGGATACAGGTCGTGCGCGATCGCCTCGGTGCGCGGCTTCGCCGTCTCGGAGCAGACGCATGCCGCGATCTCGTCCGCGTGCGCGCGCACGACCCGCCCCGCCTCGCGCAGCACCTGCGCGCGTGCCGCAGCGCCGATCATGCGCCAGCGGCGTTGCGCATCCGCCGAGGCCGCAACGACGGCGCCGACGTCGTCCGGGTCCGTGCGCGCGACCGAGCCGACCGGCTCGAGCGTTGCGGGATTCACCGAGACGAGCTCCGGCGCGGACGTCGTCGCCATGCCGTGATGGTACTCGGCCGGAGCTACGCGCCCTGCGGCGCGAGCGCGTCGAGATCGTCGAGCTGCGCCGCGATCCACGCCGCCAGGTCGTGCCCGCGCACGTGGGCACGCGTGGCCTCGAGCCTGCGCCGCCGCTCGTCGGCCGGCATCGTCAGCGCGACGTAGATCGACTCCGCCTGCCCGTAGACGTCGACGGGGTTGACGGTCAGCGCCCACTCGCCCAGCTCCTCGTGCGCGCCGGCGTTCTCGGAGAGGATGAGCACGCCGTCTCGCCCGTTCACCAGCGGCGCCTCCTTCGACACGAGATTGAGCCCGTCGAAGACGGCGTTCACGAGCAGCACGTCGTACTGCTTGTACGCCGCCACCGACTGCGCGAAGTTGTCGGCGATCCGGAGGTCGATCGGCGTCCACCCCTCCGTCTGGAAGCGGTCGTTCACCGCTCTCGCCTCGCGCTGGATCGCGGCGAGGTACTCCGAATACTCGGGGATGTCCTGACGGGACGGATCGAGCAGCGCGAGCAGCACGACACGCCCCCGGAGATCGGGGTGCAGGTCGAGGAACAGCCCGAACGCACGGAAGCCGCGGATCACGTTCTTCGACGGATCGGTGCGGTCGACGCGCAGGACGAGAAACTCCTTGCGCGTCTCCACGATCTGCCGTTCCTCCTCGAGCACGGCCGGGCTGTCCTTCAGCTCGTCGAACTCGAACGGGTCGATCCCGATCGGGTGGCTGGTGACGACGGTGCGGCGCCCATCGTGCGTGACCGTGCCCGCGCGGTCGTCGACCTCCGCGCCGAGCAGTTCCTCGCACGTATGCAGGAAGTTCCGCTTCCAACGGGCGGTGTGGAAGCCGACGATGTCGTTCGCGAGCAGCCCCTCGTGCACCGAACGCCGCAGGTGCTCCGGGAGGACGTGCCAGTAGTCGGACTGCGGCCACGGAATGTGGATGAAGTGCGTCATCACCGCGTCCGGCCGCCGTTCGCGGATCAGCTTGGGAGCAAGGTAGAGGTGGTAGTCGTGCAGGAACACGGCCGCCTCTGGGTCGCGCTCGAGCTCGGCGACGACGGCGGCGGCGAACGTCTCGTTCACGGGCAGGTAGCCGCCGAACCAGGCGTTGTGCAAGCCGAGGTCGAGATCCGGCGCGTACGGGAGGCCCCACATGTAGTGCTGCAGGAACCAGAGCGTCGGATTGGCGACGACGTTGTAGTACCAGTCGTACGCGGTCGGGTCATGCGCGACGAGCCGCAGCCGGTACGGCGAGCCGTCGCGCGCCGTCTCCTCGAACGCGTCGCCGCCGTGCTCGGCCGCTACGGCCAGGTCCTCGTCCGACATCGCGCTCGCGATCCAGGTGACGTCGTGGTGGTCGACGAGGCTCCGCAGCGCGGTGACGAGGCCGCCGCCGCCGCGGAGGACGACGCGCTCGCCCGCCGGCGAGCGTCCGTAGCTGACGGGCCCGCGGTTGGCGACGACGAGCAGCTTCCTCCGTCCGCCCACAAGCGGAACCTACCGCGAGGCGCTACGAGCCGGGCGGACGCTCGGCGAGCCGCACGCTGACGGTCCGGCGCTTGCCGCCGCGGACGATCTCGAACGACGCCGTCCGTCCAGGCCTGAGCTTACTTGTAACGATCCGCACGAGACTGTCCGCGTCCTGCACGGCCATGCCGTCGACGGCCACGATCACGTCGCCGCCGGTGACGAACTGCTCGCCCTCGAACTCGGTCTGTCCCGAGCCGCCGCGGAGCCCGGCGCTCGCCGCCGGCCCCCCCGGCGTGACGCGCTCGATCAAGGCACCGTGAAGAACGGCCAGGTGGAGATGCTGCGCGAGCGACGGCGTCAGGTCCTGCGTCTGCAGCCCGGCGTACGCGTACGCGACGCGACCGTGCGCGAGCAGATCGGCGAGCGACCGGCGGGCGGAGTCGATCGGGACGGCGAAGCCGATTCCCGAGTTGCCGCCGGAGTCGCTCCGGATCTGCGCGTTGATGCCGATCACCCGTCCCTTCGCGTCGAGCAGCGGCCCGCCGGAGCTGCCGTGCGTGATCGGCGCGTCCGTCTGGATCGCGTCGATCAGCTGGAACTGCGCCGCCGTCAGCGCCGCGATCGACCGGCCGACGGCCGAGACGACGCCGACCGCAAGCGAGTTCTCGTTCCCGAGCGGGCTGCCGATCGCAGCCACCGGCTCCCCGACAACGACCTTCGCGGATTGGCCGAGCGGAAGCGGGACGAGCGCGTGCTCCGCCGGGTCGACGCGGATCACGCCGACGTCGTCGTAGACGTCCCAGCCGACGACGCGCACGGGAACGCGGTCGTGGTCGGAGAACTCGATGTAGATCTGCTTCGCGGCGCGCACGGGCTGCCCGGCCTGCGTGTCCCCGGCGTTCGTGATCACGTGCGCGTTCGTGAGGATCACGCCCTTCGGCGAGACGACGAACCCCGAGCCTTGCGCGGCGCTGCCGTCGGCGAAGTACGAGAAGACGGTGACGACGCCCGGCGAGCGCTGGGCGAAGACCCGCGCCGCCGAGAAGCCCGGCGCGGTGACGCGCGCGGCCGACCGGACGGCCACGGGGAGGCTCGACGGCGCCGGCTGCGTGTGCACGACAACCGTCTCGGTGGTCGAGTGGCCACCGACGAGTCCCGCGGCGAGGCCGATCCCCAGCGCTGCGGCGGCGCCCACGAAGGCTGCGGCAAGGACGACGACGGCAACGCGCACGGCTCTCAGAGTAGCCGTCGTTTTCCCGTGAAAACGATCAGGCGAGGATCGGCGTCGGCTCGGGATCGCTGACCGAGGCCGGCAACTCGAGCGCGAACACCGTCCGGCCGGGCTCCGACTGCAGCCGCAGCTCGCCGCCCATCAGCTCGGCGAGCTCACGCGCGATCGCCAGCCCGAGGCCCGTGCCGGAGGCCTTCGAGCCGGGAAGACGCGTGAAGCGCGCAAAGACCTGCTCGGCGTCCTCCGGCGAGATACCGGCGGGACCGTCGTCCTCGACCGACAGGACCGGCCCGCGCACGACGATCCGCACCGGCGTCCCCTCGGGTGTGTGGACGAGCGCGTTGTCGATCAACGCCCGCCCGATCTGGATCACGCGCTCGCGGTCGGCGAGAGCGACGCCGTCCTCCTCCACGACGACGTCCAGCGGATGCTCCAGCCGGAGCGCGACGGCGGCGAACTCCCGGGACAGATCCCGGGCCGCGTCGGCGAGCGGCACCGGCTCGAGCTCGAAGCGCATCCGTCCCGCATCGAGCCGCGACAGATCGAGCAGATCGGTGGCGAGCTTCGACAGCCGCTGCACCTGCTCCGACATCGTCGCGAGGAACTCGTGCTGGGTCTCCTCGTCGAGATCCTCGTCCTGAAGCAGCTCGAGAAAGCCGCTGAGCGAGAAGATCGGCGTGCGCAGCTCGTGGGAGGCGTTGGCGATGAAGGCGCGGCGCGCATCGTCGAGCTGCGCGAGCTGAAGCCGCATCCGCTCGAAGGCGGCGGCGAGTTGGCCCAGCTCGTCGCGGCGCCGGTCGACCACCGGCTCGCTGAAATCGCCGCCCGCGATCCGCTCCGCGGCATGCTCCAGCCGGCGGATCCGGCGTGCAAACGCGGATGAGGCGCCGAATCCGACGGTCATCGCGATCAGCAGCGCGACGAGACCCGCCCAGAGCAGCCGTGACCCCACGAGATTGTCGTTCGCGAGCGTGTCGCGGAGCGAACTGGCGAAGAGAAGGACGTTTCCGCTCTTGTCGGGGATCGCGACCTCGGCATACGAGGTGCCGTCGCGGCCGACCCGGCCGTGCTGGAGCTTTCCCGTCGTCGAGGCCCGAAGCGCCAGGGTGTCGTTGCGCACGTCCGCCGATGAGCCGAAATGGAGCGAGTCGCTCAGGACGAGCATCGCCGTCTGCGTCCCGCCGACGATCGGCTGGAGGAACACGACCCGGGCACCCGACGCGTGTGCGGCGTAGTCGACGAAGTCCTGATCGACGCCGGCGGCGTCCGCCTCCTTCTGGAGCGCCTTCGCGGATTGCGTCAGCTGGGCGATCTTCCCGTTGACGAGCCTGCGCTCGAGCGTCGGCACGAGCGCCACCCAGACGACCGCGAGCGCGCCGGCGACCATGACCGCCAGTGCGAGGCTGAGCCGGATACCGACGCTGCGGAACGGATTCACGCGCCGAGAGCGCCGCCGCGGGCGGTCTGGTCCCGGAAGCGATAGCCGACGCCGCGCACGGTGAAGATGAACTCCGGCTCGCGCGGATCCCGCTCCAGCTTCTCGCGCAGATGGCGCACGTGCACGTCGATCGTGCGCGGCTCCCGATACGCGTAGTCCCCCCAGAGCGCCTCCAGCAGCGCCTGGCGGCTGAAGACACGTCCGGGGCGGCCGGCCATCGTCCGCAGCAGCTCGAACTCGACGTACGTCAGGTCCACCGGGCCGTTGCGTACCACCACCGTGCGCTTGGCCACGTCGATGACAAGCCCGTCGACCGTGATCACGTCGGCGGAGTCGGTCATGCTCGCGATCGATGCGCGGCGCAGAAGCGCCCGAACCCGGCTCCGGAACTCGCGGATCGAGAACGGCTTCGTGATGTAGTCGTCCGCTCCGAGCTCCAGCCCGACGACCTTGTCCAGCTCGTCGTCGCGCGCAGTGAGCATGATGATCGGCACGGTGCTGCGTGCCCGCAACCGGCGGCAGACCTCGAGCCCGTCCAGCTTCGGCAACATCAGGTCGAGGACGACGAGATCGACGTGCTCTCCGGCGAAGCGCTCCAGCGCCTCCTCGCCGTCCCGCGCCTGGAGCACGCGGAACCCCTCGTGCTCGAGCGGATACGTCAGGAGCTTCTGGACGGCTTCCTCGTCGTCGACCAGGAGAATGGTGGCGGAGTCTGGCATCAGATGCATGCGATTCGGTGCCCGCCGTCGCCGCGTCTTACTATAGATCGCCGTGGCGTCGGTCCCGCCTTCATCGGAGCGGCGCCGGCCGCGACCCGGGTCGCTCGAGCGGCCGGTCAATGGTCGCCTGTACCGCGGCACCTGGCTGCTCGTCGGCCTGCCGCTGCTGCTCCTGGCCTTCAGCGTGGCGCGGCCTGCGCCGCTGCAGCCGCCGAACCTGCCGCCCGCGTTTGACCGGAACGCCGCCGCCCAGCTTGCACGCGACCTCGCCACCCAGTGGCCGAACCGCGTTCCCGGAACGGCGGGAGCAACCGGAGCGGCCCGCTGGTTCCGTGAGCAGCTCACGCCGTACGGCTTCATCGTCCGGTCGGAGCGGTTCACGGCGACGATCCCCGGTCGCGGGCGCGTCCCGTTCACGAACCTCATCGCGGTGAAGCCGGGAGCCTCGCGGCGGACGATCGTCGTGATGGCGCACCGCGACGATTCGGGGGTCGGGCCCGGCGCGAACGACAACGCGTCCGGCACCGCAGCGCTGGTCGAGCTGGCGCGCGCCTACGCGCCGCAGGCCGGCGCCGCGCGGCTGCGGCTCCCGTACTCGCTCGTCTTCCTTTCGACCGACGGCGGCATCTACGGCAGCATCGGAGCGGCGCAGTTCGCGGCTCACTCACTCGAGGCACCGAACGTCGCGGCGGTGCTCAACCTCGACGGCGTGGCGGGACGCGGTGCGCCGAGGCTCCAGTTCGCGGGCGACACCTCACGCTCGCCGGAGCCGGGACTCGTCGAGACGGCCCGGGCGGTACTGACGCAGGAGACCGGCGCGCAGCCCGGCTGGCCGGGGGCGCTTCGCCAGCTGATCGATCTCGGCTTCCCGTTCAGCCTCTACGAGCAGGCGCCGTTCGTCTCCCGGGGCGTGCCGGCGGTGACGATCACGACCTCGGGCGACCGTCCGCCGAGCGGGGTCGGCGACACGGCCGGAAAGCTCGACGTGCGACGGCTCGAGCAGGTCGGCCGCGCAGTGCAGAACGCCCTCGACGCGATGGAGCAGGGCGTCGCGCTGTCGTCCGGCCCGCCGAGCTACGTCTATCTCGGACAGCGCATCGTGCGCGGGTGGGCGATCGAGGTCGTGCTCATCGCGATGCTGCTGCCCTTCCTCGCCGCCGCGGTCGACCTGTTCGCCCGCTGCAGGCGCCGGCGCATCCGCGTCGCACCGGCCTTCCGGAGCTACCGGAGCCGGCTCGCCTTCTGGATCTGGTGCGGCCTGCTGTTCGCGCTGTTCGGCCTCTTCGGCGCATGGACGACCGGGACGGGACGGCCGCCGCCGCTCGACGAGGTCACCTGGCCGACCACCGCGTTGATCGCGCTCGCGGTGCTGGTGGGTGCCAGCTGGTTCGTCGCCCGCGACCGTCTGCTCCCGCGCCGCCGCGTCCGGCCGGAGGAGGAGCTCGCCGGTCACGTCGCGGCGCTGCTCGCCCTCGGCGTCGTCGGTCTCCTCGTCGTCGCGACGAACCCGTTCGCGCTGCTGTTCCTACTGCCTTCGATCCACGCCTGGCTCTGGCTTCCGCAGGTTCGCGCGCGGCCGCTTCCCGCACGACTCGGTGTCCTGCTCATCGGCTTCGCCGGACCGGCTCTGCTCGTCTGGTCGTTCGCCGGACGGTACGGACTCGGCTTCGACGCTCCCTGGTACATCGCCTCGCTGTTCACCGTCGGCTACGCGCCCGCCGTGGCGGTCGTGATCGCGCTGGGCTGGCTCGCGGCGGCGGGGCAGCTCACGGCGCTGACCGCGGGGCGCTACACGCCGTATCCGACCGCGGCCGAGCGCGGGCCGCGCGGGCCGGTCCGCACGGCGATCCGGCGGGTCGTCCTCGCGCAGCGCAGACGCCGGCGCCTCGCCGACATCGAACGACACGCCGCGAGCGGCTGACCCGTCCTAGGCCGAGCCAAGGCGAAGCCAGCGCACGGCCGCGCCAACCGGCAGCTCGCCGATTCCACGTGGAACGTGCACGAGCGCATCGGCACCCGCCGCGCGGACGATCATGTGCGACTCCTGACCGGACACGGGCTCGAGCACCGTCTCGTCTTGGTCCACGCGTGACCGCGCCCGCACGAGCTCGTCGCGGGCGTCGTTCTGCCGGAGCGGCGACGCGAGCCGTCCCGGCTCGAAGCGAGGCAGCGGCTCGGCGAGCCCCTGCAGCGCGCGAAGCGCGGGCTTGGCGAACAGCTCGCAGCCGACGAGCGACGACACCGGGTTCCCCGGCAGCCCGAACACGAGCGTCTCACCGCGGACGCCGAACGACACCGGCTTCCCCGGTTTGATCGCGACGCGCCAGAAGACCTCCTCGACCCCGAGCTCGGCCTCGATCCGCCGCACGAGGTCGTGCGGTCCGACCGAGACTCCACCCGACGTCACGAGGACGTCCGCGGCCAGTCCGCGCTCGAGCGCCTCCCGGAGCGCCGACTCGTCGTCGGCGACAGCCGGCAACACCTCTGTCGCGGCACCGACGGCGGCGAGCGCGGCCGCGAGCATGACGGCGTTCGCCTCGTACACCTGACCGGGAGCGAGCGGCTCGCCTGGACGCGCAAGCTCCGTGCCCGTCGACAGCACCGCGACGCGCGGGAGTCGCGCGCAGCGAAGCTCCGCAACGCCGGCGGCGGCGAGTGCACCGAGCTGCGAGGCGCCGAGACGGACTCCCGCCTCGACCACGACGACCCCCGCAGCAACGTCGCCGCCGCGCGGACGAACGTGCGCGCCCGCCGCAACGCTCTCTGCCACGTCGATGTTGTTGTCACTCTGGACAACATACTCGATGGGGACGACGGCATCCGCTCCGTCGGGGACGACGCCGCCGGTCGAGATCGCCATCGCCTCTCCTGCGCCGAGCGAACGGGTGGCCGGGCGGCCGGCGGCGATCTTCTCCACCACCGGCAGCGTCCCCGGAACGTCGGCGGCTCGGACGGCGAAGCCGTCCATGGCGGAGCTCGGGAACGGCGGAAGATCGACGACCGCGACAACGTCCTCGGCCGTCACCCGCCCGGCGGCGGCGGCAATCGTCACCGTCTCGGCGGCGAGCGGGCGCGCGCGGGCGAGCACCTTCGCCTGCGCCTCCTCGAGCGTCAGCAGGTCGGACACGATTACGGCGTCGGCACCGTTTCCGTCGACGTCGGCGTTGCCGGCGTCGTCGGTGGAGTCGTCGTCGGCGCCGGCGGAACGGTCGGCGTCGTCGTCACCGGCGGCGGGGTCGTGTGCGTCTTGGTCGTCGTGCTGCCTGTGGTCTTCTGCGTCGTCTGCGTCGACGTCGTCCCCGTCGTCGTCCCGGTGGTGCTCGTGCCGTACGAGCCGCTGTACTCGTACTGTCCGTGCCACTGCGCCCACACCGGCTGCGTCAGCGGCGGCGGGAACGGAACATCGGGCTTCTTCCCGACGGCTGTCTCCATGTAGAGATGCCAGATCGACGCAGGGAACGTCGGCCCGGACACGGCGATTCCGTGCACGTCCAGCATCGGGATCTCGCCGCTCGGATAGCCGATCCACACGGTCGCCTCGAGCCGCGGCGTGTACCCGGAGAACCACGCGTCCGCGTAGTTGTCGGTCGTGCCGGTCTTGCCCGCGTCGGTGTGGCCGGATAGATGCGCACCCGTCCCGGTGCCCTGCAGCATGTTCTGCTCCAGCACCTGCGTCACGGTCGAAGCGACCCAGTCCGGGATGACGCGCTCGCGCTGCGGCTTGCCCCAGCCGACGTCGGTGTCGGTCTTCCCGTTCGGGAGCACGACCTTCGTGATCGCCATCGGCTTCGAATAGACACCGCCGGCGGCGAGCGTCGAATACACCGATGCCATCTCGATCGGAGTGACGCCGATCGAGCCGAGCGCGATCGACGGCACGGCTTCCAGCGGCGAGCTGCGCACACCGAGGAGCCGCGCCATGTCCACGATGTTCTGCGGGCCGACGTCGAGCGAGATCCGCGCGTACACCGTGTTGTCCGACTGCAGCGTCGCGCTCTCCACCGACTCGACGCCGGCATACGTGTGCTCGTACGTCTGCACGTCCCACGCGCAGCCGGGATCGGCCGGGTTGCAGAGCGGATCAGGCTGGTAGTGCAGCGGCGCGGACAGATAGTCGGTCGTGAACGGATTCATGCCGAGCGCGACGGCCGTCGTCAGCGCAACCGTCTTGAACGTCGACCCCGGCTGTCTCCGTGCGCTCGTCGCGAAGTTGAACTGGTTCCCCGTCCGGCCCGGCGTCACGGCTGCCATCGCGCGGATGGCACCGGTGCGCGGATCGATCGACACGATCGCCGAGGCCGGATCGGTCGGCAACGTGAGGATGTGCGTGATCGCGGCGCGCGCCGCGCGCTGCAGCGCCGGATTGATCGTCGTGTAGACCTTGAGCCCACCCGACCGGACGGTGTTCGCGCCGTACTCCTGCTGCAGGAGATCCTCGACATAGCTGAAGAAGTACGGCTCGCGAATGTGCGTGTAGCGGCGGCCCGCGTGGAGATGCAGGTCGCGGTCGTGCACCGCCTTCGCGTACTGGGTCGACGTGATCGCACCGTTGACGAGCATCGCGTGCAGCACCTCGTTGCGTCGCGCAATCGCGTCCTGCGGCTGGTGGAACGGGTCGTAGATCGACGGCGCCTGCGGCAGGCCGGCGAGCGTCGCCGACTGCACGAGGTTC
>Ga0265338_10009896_pt1 | contig 11279 bp, 9 predicted proteins | sample 42126metaG_FD_193579 | JGI IMG/M metagenome (GOLD analysis project Ga0265338, IMG submission 193579) | Rhizosphere microbial communities from Carex aquatilis grown in University of Washington, Seatle, WA, United States - 4-21-26 metaG | ecosystem: Host-associated > Plants > Roots > Rhizosphere >... | reverse complement strand
GAGCGACTACATCGCCGGCCGCCGGGGCTACGACTACAACCAGCACGGCCGTGCCGGGAACACCCACGCGGACTTCGTGCCTGACGAGATCGTCGACCGGTTCTGCCTGATCGGGCCGCCGTCCTCACACGTCGCCCGGCTGAAGCAGCTCGCGGATCTCGGTGTCGGCCACTTCGCCCTCTACCTCCAGCACGACGCCCAGGACGCCACCCTGGCGACGTTCGGCGAGCAAGTGATCCCGGCGGTCAACGCTCCGCTGGCGGCGCGCGGCTAAGGCCGACCCCGGCTTCATCTCCGGAGAGAGACAAGCCGGGGTCGTGCCGTTGTTCGCGGGGCCTACGGCTGGAAGACGATCCGGGCGGGGACCGAGCCCGACTCGACGTCTGCGATCGACTGGTTGACCTCGCTCAGCGGCCGGGTCTCGCGGATGACGCGGGTCTTCCCGGCCGCGTGGAGCTCGAACACCTCGCGTAGGTCGGCGCGTGTGCCGACGATCGATCCGACCATGGTGATCCCGTTCAGAACTGTCTCGAAGATCGGCACCTGGACATGGTTCTCGGCTGGCAGTGCGACGAACACCAGCGTGCCGCCCCGGCGGAGCGACGCGTAGGCCTGCTCGAATGCCTTCGGCGCGACCGCGAGACCGATCGCCTGATCGGCGCCGCCCAGCCGCTGAATTGCTGCGACGGGGTCCTCGTTGGCGGCGTTGACGGTGAAGTCAGCGCCCAGCTCGCGCGCGAGCTCCAGCTTGTCGTCGAACAGGTCGACGGCGACGACGCGGCCACCGGCGATCGTGGCGTACTGGATCGCGAGGTGGCCGAGCCCGCCGACGCCGAACACCGCGACGAGGTCGCTCGACCGCGTGCCGGCGACCTTGACCGCCTTGTAGGTCGTGACACCGGCGCAGGTCAGCGGCGCCGCATCGAAGGGATCGACCCCGTCCGGCACGCGGACGACGTATCGGCCGTATGCCTTGGCGTACTCCGCAAACCCGCCGTCCATCGAGTAGCCCATGTTCTTCTGCTCCGGGCACAGCGTCTCCCAGCCCGAGACGCAGTAGTCGCAGGTTCCGCAGGCGTAGCCCAGCCAGGGCATCGCGACTCGGTCGCCGAGAGCCACCTCCGTCACGCCGTCGCCGACCTGCTCGACGATGCCGACTCCCTCGTGGCCGGGGGTGAACGGCGGAGACGGCTTCACGGGCCAGTCGCCGTGCGCCGCGTGGATGTCCGTGTGGCACAGGCCGGACGCCTCGACGCGAACGACGACCTCACCGGTGCCGGCAACCGGCCGTGGCACTTCCTCGACCTCAAGCGGTTGGGTGAAGTCATGCACGACTGCCGCGTGCATCGTTGCTGTTCCGGTCAAGCCCGGAGACGGATGCAACTCCGTGGTACTCATTATCGTGCTCCTCTCGCCGCGGTTGGACCTCCAGTCTGGTCGGCCGGTCTGGTTCGAACATCGGGGTATCGGCGCATCTGGGGCGCGGGTTTTCCGCAGTCACCCTTCCCGCAGTGCGAGGGTGCGGATCGCGGTGGATTTGAACGAGGCCGTGACCGTCTGGCCGCGCTCGAGCCCGAGGCGCTCGGCGGACTCGGCGGTGATCTCGGCGGTCAACGGGCCGATCACGAGCCGCACCCGGTTGCCGCTGGCCAGCACGCTGGCGACCGGTGCGGTGAGGTTGTTCTGGGCGGACGAGTCGCCGGCCGGGTCGCGGTGCACGGTGATCTCCCAGGGCGCGATCAGCACCGCGATGCGGCCGGTCGCCTGCTCGGCGAGCTGGATCCGCTCGCCGCTGTCGAGGATGACGTCGCGGCCGGACGCTGCGCCCTCCAGGTAGTTGAGACCCGCGAACTGGGCGATGAATGCCGTCCGCGGCCCGCGCAACAGCTGGGCTGTCTGGCCGCGCTGCGTGATCTGGCCGTTCTCCAGGACGATCGCGTCGGCGGCCAGCGCGATCGCCTCCTCATAGGAGTGGGTGACGATCAGCGCCGGGACTTGCGCGGCGGCGATCGCGGCCGCCAGCTGCTCTGCGATGTGGCCGCGGGTGCTCGGGTCGAGCGCAGACAGCGGCTCGTCGAGCAGCAGCAGTCGCGGTTCGCTGGCAAGCGCGCGGGCGACCGCGACCCGCTGGCGCTCCCCGCCGCTCAGGCCTCGCGGCTTGGCGGCGGCCAGGTGATCAATGCCGATCCGCTCCAGCAACGGGTCGACGGGTATGCGGGCTCCATAGGCGACGTTGCCGCGGACGCTCATGTGCGGGAACAGCGCGTAGTCCTGGAAGACGAACCCGACCCCGCGTCGATTCGGCGGGGTGCTGCGCTTGCCGTCGAACCACAGCTCGTCGCCGCACGAGACGCGGCCGGACGCCGGGGTCAGGAGTCCGGCGATCAGCCGCAGCAGCGTGGACTTCCCGGCTCCCGAGGGCCCGACCACCGCCGTCGGCGCTGCCGCCTCGACCTCGACGTCCAGCGTGAAGGAGCGGAGCGGATAGGTCAGCCGGGCATGAAGCGAAGCGCGTTCCCTCGAGCGAGCAGTTTCACCGACACCAGCACGATCGCGCTGACGGTGATCAGCAGCGCCCCCAGAGCGAGCGCCTGGTCGAGGCCCTGCTCGAGGCCGAGGTAGATCGCTATCGGTGCGGTCTCGGTCCTGCCCTGGAGGCTACCCGCAAAGAGGATGGTGGCACCGAACTCGCCGAGCGCCCGCGCCCACCCCAGGGCAGCGCCGGCGCTGAGGCCGGACAGGGCGACCGGCACCGCCACCCGGAAGAACGTCTTTGCCGGCCCCGCGCCGAGCGTCCGCGATGCTGCCAGCAGGTCGGGGTCGACGGAGCCGAACGCGGCAATCGCCTGCCGCACGTAGAGCGGGCTGGCCACGAACGTCATCGCCATCACCACAGCTGCCTTTGTGAACGGCAGCTCGATCCCCAACGCGCTGAGCTGCGAGCCGAGCAGCCCGAACCGGCCGAACGCCATCAAGAGACCCAGCCCGGCGACGGCCGGTGGCAGCACCAGCGGCAGCTCGAACAGCGTCGTCAGCAGCGTCTTGCCGGGAAACGACGTCGTTGCGAGCACGAACGAGATCGGCGTCCCGAAGAGGATCATCAAAGCCAGCGAGATCGTGCTCGTCTCGAACGAGATCTTGAGCGCGGTCCAGGCGCCCGGCTGCTGGAGCCCGTTGCGCAGGCTGCCCTGGGTAAAGATCGCGATCATCGGCAACAGCAGGAATGCGACAGCCACCGCCGTGAGCAGGACGACCGTTAGCTGGACGGGGGCGCGCCGAAGCCGAGCTTCTTCAACACGGCCTGCCCCGTGGGGCTGAGTACGAGGTTGATCCACCATTGCGCCGCCTCTTTGTTGGAGCTGTCGGTGAGGACACCGATCGGGTAGGTAGCCGTCGCCTGCGCGGCTTCCGGAAACTTGACCTGCTTCACCTGGTCGCCTGCCGACAACGCGTCGGTGATGTAGACGAATCCGGCGTCGGCCGCGCCCGTCGTGATCTTGGCGAGCACGCTCTTGACGTCGACTTCCTTGCTGACGATGTTGAGCTGGCTCTCCTTGATCCCGAGGTTCGCCAGCACCTGCTCGGTGTAAGAGCCGACGGGCACGGTGGGATCGCCGATCACCAGCTTGGGCTGCTTGCTGACGAGGTTGTGGTAGGACGTGATCCCGGCCGGGTTCGACGCCGGAACCACGATCACGAGGGTGTTGGTGGCGAAGTTCTTGGTCGGGCCGAGCAGGTTCTTGCTCTGCAGCTGCTCCCCGTACTTGGTGCTCGCGCTGGCGAACACATCGGCCTTCTGCCCGGCCTCGACCTGGGCGGCGAGCTGGTCGGTGCCATTGAAGTTGTTGACGACCTTCCAGCCTGGGTGCTGCTGCGAGAAGGTCGTGGCGAGCTCGGTGAACGCGCCGGTCAGCGACGCCGCCGCATCGACGGTGAGGGTGCCTCCGCTGCGGGTCGAGCCCCCGCTCGAGCTCGACGAACTGCTGCCACATCCGGCCGCGAATCCGACCAGGAGACACGCGGTGAGGAAACACTTGCCCAGGTAATGCATATGCATACAGAGATGGTACCGGAGCACCTACCCAGGTGTCGACACAACCGACAGCGTCAGGCGGCGTGCGACTCGACCAGCAGCTCCACCTCATCGAGCTGCTGCAGCGCTTGGTCGCCGACCAGCGTGACGTGGCCGATCTTGCGGCCGGGCCGAGGCGCCTTGCCGTAGAGGTGGAGGTGGGCCCCGGGAAACGCTGCCAGGGCGTCCGTCGACGGTGCGCCTCCGATCAGATTCACCATCGCCGAATCGGCCACCGCTTCGGTGGCGCCGAGCGGCAGTCCCAGCACCGCGCGGACGTGGTTCTCGAACTGGCTGGTGACGGCCCCGTCGATCGTCCAGTGCCCCGAGTTGTGCACACGGGGGGCGATCTCGTTGGCGAGCAGCCGGTCGCCGTCCGCAAACAGCTCCAGCGCGAGCACGCCCACGTAGCCGAGCTCCTCGAGCAGCCGCTGGGCATAGGACTCGGCGCGTGCCACCAGCTCGGGGTCGAGCCCCGGCGCCGGCGCCAGGGTCGTTCGCAGGATCCCGCCCTCGTGCCGATTCTCGACCACGGGGTAGCAGGCGACCGCGCCGTCGGCGCCGCGAACGGCGACCACCGACAGCTCGCGGTCGAACGTGATCAGCTGCTCGGCGATCAGCGGCACTCCACCCAGCGACTCGAATGCGCCGGCCACCTCGTCCCACGTGTGGAGCACGCGCTGGCCCTTGCCGTCATAGCCCAGGCGCCGGGTCTTGAGGACGACCGGCAGCGGCACCCCGTCGAGATCCCACTGGCTGTCGACGGGCCAGAAGTCGGGCGTCTCGATCTCCAGCCGCGTGAACAGCCGCTTCTCGGACAGCCTGTCCTGGGCGACCTCCAGCGCCGCCGACCCCGGGCGTACCATCGCCCCTGCCTCCAGCCGGGCGGCGGATGCAGCCGGCACCGACTCGAACTCGTAGGTGACGACATCGCTGGCGGCCGCAAGCCGGTCGAGCCCGTCCGGGTCGTCGTAGGCGCCGACGATCAGCTCGCCGGCGGCTCCGGCGCAGGCCTCGGGCGAGGGGTCAAGGAAGGCGCACCGGACGTCCAGCGGGATCGCCGCCAGAGCGAGCATCTGGGCGAGCTGGCCGCCGCCCAGGATCCCCAGCCGCGTCATACGGCGGGGTCGGGGTGCTCCAGCACGGACGCCGTCTGCTTGCTGCGGTGCTCCTCCAGCCGCGTCCGCAGCTCCGGCCGCGAACCGGCCAGGATCGCGGTCGCCAGCAGCGCGGCGTTGACGGCTCCGGCGCGGCCGATCGCGAGCGTGCCGACCGGGACCCCGGCGGGCATCTGCACGATCGAGAGCAGCGAGTCGATTCCCGACAACGCTGCCGACTGGATCGGCACGCCGAGAACGGGCAGGCTGGTCTTGGACGCGCACATCCCGGGAAGGTGCGCTGCGCCGCCCGCACCGGCGATCAGAACCTCCAGGCCGCGGTCGCGCGCGCCGGCCGCGTACTCGAACAACAGATCCGGCGTGCGGTGGGCCGAGACCACCCGCGTCTCGTGCGAGACGCCCAGTGCTGACAGGGTCTGGGAGGCGTGGTTCATCGTCTCCCAGTCGGACTTGGAGCCCATGATCACGCCGACCAGGGGTGCCGGGTCGCTCATGGGCGGACACTACACTGCGGGTCAGTGACTGAGGTGGGCCACGTAGCGCCGGCACCGCCCGGCGGACTCACCGAGGCCGAGGCGAGCAAGCGGCTCGCGGCCGCCGGGGAGCGACCCCCGCCGCCGACCAGCCGCTCGTACAAGAGCATCGTTCGCGAGAACACGCTGACGTTGTTCAACCTGATCCTCGGCGTCGCGCTGGTGACGATCCTGATCGCCGGCCGGCCGGCTGACGCGCTGTTCGCGTTTGTCCTGGTCGGCAACGCCGGGATCGGGATCGTCCAGGAGATTCGCGCCAAGCGGGCCCTCGACGCGGCCGCGCTGCTGGTCGCACCCCGCGCCCGCGTGATCCGCGACGGCGCCGAGCGTGAGGTGGGCGTCGACGACGTGGTCAAGGGCGACCTGATCGCCCTCCGCGTGGGCGACCAGGTGATCGCCGACGGCGTCGTCGCGGACGCCGTCGGGCTCCAGCTGGACGAGTCGCCGCTGACCGGCGAGTCGCTGCCGGTCACCCGTGAGCCGGGCGACAGGCTGCTGTCGGGCTCGTTCTGCGTCGAGGGCGCCGGCCGCTATCAGGCCGAGCTGACCGGTACCGAGAGCTATGCCTCCCGGCTGCTGGGGGAGGCGCGCCGCCACAACGCCCAGCGCTCGCCGCTGGAGATCCAGATCAACCGCCTGCTGAAGGTGCTGGTGGCGGTCATGATCCCGCTCGGCGCCGGGCTGATCATCCAGCTGCGGCGGCATCACGTGCCCTTCAAGGACGCCGCAGGGACGGCGGTGGCCGGCATCGTCACGATGGTGCCCGAGGGGCTGATCCTGCTGACCAGCCTGACCTTCGCGGTGGCGGCCGTTCGCCTCACCCGGCGGGGGATGCTGGTGCAGTACCTGAACTCGGTCGAGTCGCTGGCCAACGTCGACACGGTCTGCCTCGACAAGACAGGGACGCTCACCGACGGCGGTCTGGTGCTGCACTCCGTCGAGCCCCTGGAGGCGGTCTCCGAGGACGAGGTTCGCACCCTGATGGGACGCTACGCGGCGGCCGCGGCCTCCCGCAACGCGACGCTGGACGCGGTCGCCGACGCGCTGCCCGCGACGCCGGTGCAGGCCGAGCAGGAGGTGCCGTTCTCGTCGCGCTGGAAGTGGAGCGCGCTCCGGCAGGCGGAGGGCGGCTGGCTGGTGCTGGGAGCGCCCGACGTGCTCGCCCCCGGCGACCTACCGGGCGCCGCCGATCACGAGGCCGCCGGCCGGCGCGTCCTCGTCTTCGGTCGCGCCGATGACGTCGAGCCTCCGGTGGACGGCGCCACTCCGGCCACGCCCCACGTCCAGCCGCTGGCGCTGGTCGTGCTCGAGGAACGACTGCGGGCGGACGCGCGGGACACGATTGCGTACTTCGAGAAGCGCGCGGTCAGCCTGAAGGTGATGTCGGGCGACTCGCCGACGACCGTCGCCGCCATCGCCGAGGCCGCCGGCGTGGCCGTCGGCGCGAAGGTCTGGGACGGGCGGGATCTGCCCTCCGATCCGGCCGACCTGGGCCGCGCGGCGCGCAACGGGACGGTGTTCGCCCGCCTGACGCCCGACCAGAAGCGTGCGCTGGTCGACGCTCTGGCCGAGTCGGGCGCCTACGTGGCGATGATCGGCGACGGGGTCAACGACGTCCCCGCCATGAAGACAGCCCGCCTGGCCGTGGCCCTGGGCAGTGGCAGCCAGCTCGCGAAGAGCGTCGCCGACGCCGTGCTGATCACCGACCGCTTCGGCGCGATCCCGGAGGCGATCGGAGAGGGCCGCCAGATCATCCGCAACGTCCAGCGCGTTGCCAAGCTGTTCGTCACCAAGTCGGTGTTCGCCGCGTTCGTGATCGTCACCTTTGGGATCACAACCGCCGCCTTTCCGCTGCTGCCCCGCCACCTGACGCTGGCGGCCACCTTCACCGTCGGCATCCCCGGCTTCGTGCTCGCGCTGGCGCCGGGGGAGGCGCCGCCCGAGCAGGGCAGCTTCCTGCGCCGGGTGGCGGCCTTCTCGATACCCGCCGGGGTGGTGCTGGGAGCCGCCACGCTGGCGGCCTACCTGGCGGTCGCGCACGTCCGCAACTACAGCGTCGACGGCGGCCGCACGGCGGCCGTCACCGTCTTCATCGCGATCGGCCTCTACCTGTTGCTCGCGCTGGAGGCCGACCGCATGCAGCAGAGCCGGGGCTACGCCTCGACGGTGGTCGCCCTGGCGGCGGCGCTCGGAGGCGGCTACCTGGCCGTGTTGGGATCGTCGCTGGGCCGTGAGTTCTTTGCGCTCACCGTCCCCAACATCTGGGAGACGATCGTCATCGTCGTCAGCTCGGTCGCAGGCATGTGGATCCTGTCGCGGCTGGGGCTGTCGCCTTACGCGAAGCCGACCCCGCCGCCGCTGCTACCTCCCGGCGGGGCGACCGGCTAGATCGACTCGACGCGGCGCCGGCGGCGCAGCCGCGGGCGCGACTCCAGCCAGCGTGCGAAGGCGACGGCGCGACCCGGCTCGGGAGCGGTCTGCACCAGCTCCTCGACGGAGTTAGTGCGGGCCACGGCAGCCGGCACCGGCCGGAGCCGGCGGGGGCGGGCCGGGGTGGCCGGCAGCTCGCCGACGACCAGGGCGATGTCGAGCCGCTCGAGCTGCCCGCGGTCGATCAGCGCCTCGGCCAGCCTGTCGAGTGCGGGGCGGTACGCCGAGAGCAGGGCAAGGGCGTCACGGTAGGCGTCGGCGACCAGCCGCTCGACCTCCTGGTCGACGATCCGGCGGGTCTCGTCGCCGAGCCGCAGCTCCTGCCCGTGGGCACGGTCGATCAGCTGTCCCAGCCGCTCCGAGAATCCGAACTCGGTGACGGCGCGGCGTGCCAGCATGTTCACCTGCTGCAGGTCGTTGGCCGCGCCTGAGGAGATCTCGTTGACCAGCAGCTCCTCGGCTGCGCGGCCGGCCAGGATGCAGATCATCTGCTCGTGGACGAACCGGCGGGAGTGCAGGGCGCGGTCGGTCTGGCCGTAGACGGCGAGGCCTGCGGCCTGGCCGCGCGCGCGGATGGTGACCCGCTGCGCCTTGTCCTGGGTCTCGCACAGCTCGGCGGCCAGCACGTGGCCGGCCTCGTGCCAGGCGACCAGCTTGCGCTCATCGTCGCGCATCGACTGGCTGGCCCGCTCCGGCCCGGCCAGCGCGCGCAGGTGCCCCTCGCGCAGATCCTCGTCGGTGATCGCGGTGTGCTCGGCGCGGGCGGCGACGATGGCCGCCTGGTTGAGCATGTCGGAGAGCTGCGCGCCGGTCGATCCCGCGGTGTAGTCGGCCAGGTTCTCGAGGTCGACGTCATCGGCCAGCGGCTTGTTCTCGGCGTGCAGGCGGAGGATCGCCAGCCGTCCGTCGCGGTCGGGAGCGTCGACGCGGATCTGCATGCCGAACCGGCCCGGGCGGAGCAGCGCCGGGTCGAGCAGATCGAGGCGGTTGGTGGCGGCGATGCAGATCAGCCCGCGCCTGCCGCTGAAGCCGTCCAGCTCGACCAGCAGCGCGTTCAGGGTGTTCTCGGACTCCTGATTGGAGCCGGCGGTGGCGTTGCCCGCCCGCCGCCGGGCCACGGCGTCGATCTCGTCGATGAAGACGACCGCGCCCTGCTCGCTCTTGCGTGCCCTCGAGAACAGCTCGCGTACGCGCTTGGCGCCCACACCCACGTACATCTCGACGAAGTCTGAGCCGCTGGAGGCAAAGAACGGGATGCCTGCCTCGCCCGCGACCGCCTTGGCCAGCAGTGTCTTGCCGGTGCCCGGGGGGCCGTGCAGGATGATGCCGCTCGGCATCTTGGCGCCCAGCGCCTCGAAGCGCTCGGGCGAGCGCAGGAAATCAAGGGTGTCGGAGAGCTCCAGGACGGCCTCGTCGCAGCCGGCGACATCGGTGAACGAGACGGCGGGTGGCTTCTCTTCGACAGGCGGCGCAGCGGCCGCCTTCCGCTCGCGACGGCGGGTCTGGGTCGCTGCGAACACCACTCCGGCCATGACCAGCCCGAACAGTCCCAGCGGCAGCAGCAGGGCCCATCCCGAGGAACTGCCGCCGGACGCGGCGCTGGGGTTGGCCGGGCCGCCGGTGACCGTCCCCACCGTGACCTGGGCGCCCGACTTCGCGAGCAGCTCCGGAAGCTGTGTGTCCGAGGCCGGGTAGGCGACGGAGTGGGTGGTGCCATCGGTCAGCGTTACCTGGACGCGGCCGTCGATGTCGTCGAGCACGGCGCTGCGGACCTGGTGGTCGTTCGCCGCCTGGATCAGCTGGGTGTAGCCAAACTGGCCAACGTACTTGACAGCCAGCGCGGGAGTGGCCGAGACGAGGAGAGTGGCGGCCGCGAGGAATGCCGAGATCGTGCGAGTGCGGGTCACCTCCCATTGGTCGTCCGCGCGGGGCATCTTCTCGTCCCCCGTTCTGCGGATACTGCGAGCCGCATTTGGGGGAGGTCGCCTCCCGTCGAGCGGTACCCGGGCCCGCGGTATTGTGGTCCCCGGATGCAGATCCGACCGATCGAGGAGCCCGAGATCCAGCCGCTGGGGGAGCTCATCGTCAGCGCCTACAGCTCCCAGGGGCCGTTGTCTGGTGAGTACGCCGAGACGCTGCGCGACGTCGCCTCCCGTGTGCGCGAGGCATCCGTGCTGGTCGCCGTGAACGGAGACGGCCGGGTGCTGGGCGGCGTCACCTACGTTGATAGTCCAGACAACGTATATGCAGAGTTCACGGCACCCGACGACTCGGCGTTTCGGATGCTGGCGGTCGATCCGACCAACCAGGGCGGTGGCGTGGGGCGGGCGCTGGTGGAAGCGGTGATCGAGCGCGCCCGGCAGGATGGCAAGCGGCGGCTGACGTTGCTGACGGCGCCGTGGATGGAGGCCGCGCACCGGCTCTACGCCAGGCTTGGCTTCGTTCCGGCGCCCGAGCTGGACAAGGTCGTCGAGTCGGGCCTCCGGCTGCGGGGCTTCGCCCTCGAACTAGATGATCCAGCGAACGACAAGGGGTAGGTATGGCAACTGTCCGCGAGCTGCACCGTCCGGTGGAGCTGATTGAGAACGAGTGGGTGACGCTGTCCGACGGCACCCGGCTGGCGGCCAAGATCTGGCTGCCGGAGGGCGCCACCGAGAATCCGGTGCCGGCGATCTTCGAGTTCCTGCCCTACCGCAAGGGCGACGGCACGGTGATCCGCGACGAGCTGCGCTACCCCTACTTCGCCGCCCACGGCTACGCCGGCGTCCGCGTCGACCTGCGCGGCAGCGGCGAGTCGGACGGGATCCTCGACGACGAGTACAGCCCTCAGGAGCTGGCCGATGCCGTCGAGACGATCGCCTGGATCGCCGGCCAGGAGTGGTGCACCGGCTCGGTCGGCATGACCGGCATCTCGTGGGGCGGCTTCAACGCGCTGCAGGTGGCCGCCCTCCAGCCGCCGGCGCTGAAGGCGATCATCACGCTCTGCTCGACCGACGACCGCTACGGCGACGACGTCCATTACCGGGGCGGCGCGGTGGAGGGGCTGGACATGCTGCACTGGTCGGCCTACATGCTGATGGCCAATGGCCAGCCGCCCGACCCCGCGCTGGTCGGCGAGTGCTGGCG
>Ga0265338_10009895_pt1 | contig 11280 bp, 8 predicted proteins | sample 42126metaG_FD_193579 | JGI IMG/M metagenome (GOLD analysis project Ga0265338, IMG submission 193579) | Rhizosphere microbial communities from Carex aquatilis grown in University of Washington, Seatle, WA, United States - 4-21-26 metaG | ecosystem: Host-associated > Plants > Roots > Rhizosphere >... | reverse complement strand
CTTTTGCTCTATTCGACGACCTCATACTAATTTATCCGCTCTACACTCTCTTGTTTGCTGATAGCCACATAAGCCCTGTCAAAATATCGAGTCTATTAGCAGTTTGGTCGTTCACTGCTTTCCTGCTTGAAGTACCAGCAGGCTCAATCGCTGACAAATACCCTCGTCGCAATGTCTTGCTGACGGGTATATTACTCAGAGCCATCGGTTACACATTCTGGCTGTTTATGCATACCTATCTTGGCTTTCTGATTGGCTTCATCCTCTGGGGTATCAAAAGCGCATTTACTTCAGGTACGAAAGAGGCTTTGGTCTATGACGAACTGGTCAAAACCGATGACGTTCACTTGTATACCAAAGTCATGGGTCGGATGGAAGCACTCAGCCTGTTTGCGATTGTGCTGGCTGGCATAGGTGCAAGTTTACTAGCTCGACATGGCTATACAATAATCTTGGTGTTCAGCATTTTGGCTGTGTTGGTATCAGCATTTGTCGTCTTCTTGCTGCCGAAAGCCAAGATTACAAAGTCCGCAGTCGAAACGAAGCTCACAGAATACCTGCGCTCGGGTATCAAGCTGGCAGTGAAGAAGCCAAATGTTTTATTTATTATCATCTTTACCAGCGTCATGCTTGGATTAGGTGCTTTGGACGAATATGATAGCTTATTCTTCCGAGCTAAAGGCTTATCAAATGCTTCGGTGTCGATTTGGCTGAGTATCATCGTGCTTTTCGGGATTGTTGGCAGTCTGATGGCACATCGACTTGAACATATACGATTGCCTATTATTCCACTTGTCTTGCTACTGTCGGCCTTGTTGTTCCTGGCGACATTAGTGCCTGGTGTATTTGCACCATTGATTATTGGTGTATTCGCTTTGTTTTTCTATTTCGTCAAGGTATTGTTCAACACTTATTTACAGCAATCTATTGAGGAGAAAACTAGAGCGACAGTTACGTCGGTAGCGGGTATGTTGGCTGAGTTAGTGGCTTTGACCACATTTGCAATCGTTGGCCTGACAGCAGCTAGAGGTTACATCTTTAGTATCAAGGTGTTAGCGGGGCTGCTGGGCTTATTCGGTATTATTCTCATACCTTATTATCTCTATCTGAAGAGCCGGTATGGCTATGTGTTTCAGAAACCAGCAGTTGAGTAGGACATCAATCAGGTCAAACTAGCTCCTTAGCCCGTTTCTCAGCATATTTATCAGAGTAACCACGCCCACCTCTATCAGTTGGCGGCATCTTGAAGGTCATTTTGAAAGGTATGGTAGCGTCCCAACGATACCGATCGAAAGTGAAGCCATAGCAGCTATTATACACATCAGAGAAACTTCTATCCCACTTGTGCTTACAAAATATTTTGGCTATAGTGAAACATAAGCAGGTTAGAAGTTTTTTATCCGTGGCAGAAAAAGATACAACTACAGTCAATGTGTTGGGGAAGCCGACCAGTCGCAGACAGCAGCGCAATCGGCGCTTGGTGATCACGGCGATCGCTGTTCTTGTATTACTTCTTGTAGTTATTGCGGCCTATCGTCCGGTGTCGCGCTTCATCATCTGGAATCATAAGACCACCACTCAGCAGCAAGCCGCTATCACGCAGACGGTTTTCAAATATCAGCTCAAGAATCAAGCCACACAAGCTACTCATTACCTCAAGAATCTCCAGCACTACTATACGATCAATAGTCAGACACGGTATTTCATCAATCTCCAATTGGCCATGCTTGAGGCGACCAACAATAACGCTTCGGGAGCTATGAAAATCTACCAGGGCTTGATCAAATCCCACCCCAACGACTATCAGCTCATCCTGGGGCTGGCTGAATCAGCCGACAGCGCCAACAACAAAAGTCTGGCCATCACTTATTACCAAAAAGCAGTCGATTACCTCAATGCCAACAAGCCGGTGGCTTATCAATCTGACGTAGCTGGTTTCCAAGCTCGGATCAACAAATTGGAGCAGGGTCAGTGAAGCGAGTCTTCACTAGTATAGGTTGGCTGGCTTGTCTGGCAGTTCTGCTGGCGATCAAGATCAGCCTGCAAGCCCCGGCCGCACACGCTAGCCAGACAGTGGCAGCCTATTTCGGCGGCGGTACGATCTCGGTCGACAATGGTATCTTGGCTAATCCACCCTGCGGCCTCAACCAGCCAGGCTACGAAGGTGGCAAATGCTCCGATCTGTCGTCAGTCGCGAGCCAACCGACCCAGGCAGGCAAAGTGGCTTTGATGCTTTCAGATCTGCAATTTGACGTCAATGACTCCGCCGCCCCCGCCAAGCAAGCTGGCGCCGCCTTCATCATCGAGTCCGCACTCTATGGCAATGGCGCGCATCCTGGCTCGGTGGCCGCCGGGATCGCCGACGCTGTCGCCAACTTCGGCCGATTCTCAAACATCGTCAATCAATACAATGGTGCTGGTCAGCTGATTTTCATGAATCTCAGTACCAATGCCAACTCAGCCATCCAAAGCGCCAGTCCATATGATTCTGGTTATTATCTCCAAGTAAACACCGATACGGCTGATTCGGCTGTCTTCACCAATAGCAGTGGCGGTTTGATCTATGGCATCCGACTGAATTGTGGCAATGTCATCATCGGCGCAGCCTTGACGCCATTGCCGCCATCAGTCACGCTGGCCATCACCGACAACCCGATAGGATTTGGTATCCCGACCGAGATCAGCCAATCGAGCGGCAGTCAGCCCGCGCCGGCACCTCATCGCGTCCTCACGGTCTTCCAAGACGATGATCTCGTCTTCAACTGGGCCAGTAACAACTCCCTAGCCTGCTATAAGCAAGATGCTTGGTCGATCGACGACGGCAGCAGTCCGACTGGCGCGCAGGTGCTGATCGCCACCGGATCGGGACCGGCCGGCGTCGATCGAGGTACCAGAGATACTGATACCGTTGGTACCAAGGTGATCTACATTAGTTGTCTGGCGGCCGGGGGAGCCCGCGCCGAAGCTGCCATCAATGTCGTCGTCGTATCGGGTGGCAGTGGTGGCACCGGGGGTGGCTGTACGGTGAATTGTACGACCGGACCAAGTAGCGATCAGTTTACGCTAAAAGACACGAACAACAATACCTCGGTCAGCGTCGGTGCCAATAGCACGCAAGCAAATATACTGCAAGCGGGGTCATTGGCCGCTACCGTCGGTGATACACTTGTGGTCACCAATTACCGAAGCGTCAATGTGAATGCCTGCGCGTCTTATGGTTGGAGTGGGTGGGGGACAAATACTTCGCCACCGACTACCGGAGGGGGGATATTTCGTAATCCACTTGATGCCAGTGTGGATACAGCTATCAACTTGGTGCCGGCTGCCACGGCTACGCCATCGGCTGGGACTACCTTCGTCTTGTTTGATTGTACCGATACCGCAGGCAATCACTACACTGACCAGATTGTACTCAATGTCACCTCGCCGACCTACCATCCGTTCTTGCAAGTCTTCCGCGGTGACGCTATATCGTGTCCGAACAGTACGAGCTGCACCTCGTCCTCGCGCGATCAACAGATCAATAGCCTCGGCGCGCCGGCTGGCGTCTATGCCGCTGAGCAAGTCGTGTCCAGCGCCATCAGCACCACTGATTTCTGTAGTTCTCGTGGCTTTAACTTCGGATCACTAGGCTCAAATGTCAGTAATGGCTGCCAAAGCGGCCCGTACGTGCTCGATCCGAGCTTCAATTCGACCGGAGCGCTCTATCAGAATCTCACCGCCATCCAATCTCAGCCATCGGCCTGCCAGTCGCCGCAGTATCCGAATGGGGCTGGCACCAAAGGTCCGCTGGAGTATATCCATGCTACGTTGCCGACAAACAACCAATCTCTGAGTGCCAATGGTGGTGATATCCAGACATTTGGTAGCGGCAGTAGTGATTGTGGCGCGTCAGGAGTACTTTACACCATACCATCGATACCTTGGGGTTCGGGTAGCTACTTCTTCACCAATGGCATTATCACGCATGGCACGGCCACGATTGTGTCTGGCGGCAGCATCTACATAAACGGCAACATCTATAATTGCTTTACGAGCAACATTGCTCCTTGTCGCACACCGTTTGCCGAGCCGGGCGACATTCCAAATCTCGCCCTCGTGGCTCAAGGCAACATTTATATTGATCATACTGTGAGCCATATCGACGCCACGCTGTATGCTGGCGGTAGTATCTTCGATTGCGCAACACCGACGGTAGATAGCATCTACCAGGGTTCGACCTGCAATCAACCACTGACTATCCATGGCGCAGTTGTGGTTGGGGATTGTGGTGGCCAGAGCGGCATAGGATGTGGTAACACCGCAACAGCTAGTTACGGCGGCTTCGAGTTGGCACGTAACCCGATCAATGGTCAGCCAGGCGAGACCGTTACGCTGCCAGCGCACGTCTTGGCCTTCCCGCCACCGGTCTTCGCTGACATCAGTTCCTGTAACTTCACCTGTACGCAGACGCTATTCCAAGAAAACAATGGGCGGTTTTAAAGCAGTTATGCTAGAATGAGGAAGAGACAGCTTACAAATATATGAAAATCTTAGGCGGCGAAGAAAATTTTTTTGGCATAGACCTTGGTAGCAGTGGTGTCAGAGTGGTACAACTCAAGAACACCCACGGCAAGCCGAGTCTGCTTACCTATGGCGATATCGCCACACCACCCAATCTGATCAACAGCGACAGCGCGATCGACCAGGAGAAGATGGCCGAAATCGTCCGTCGGATTGCCTCCGAGGCCGGTGTCTCGGCGCGCAATGTCGTGGCAGCACTGCCGACCTCGAGTGTCTTCACTACCACGATCAAGACGCCGCGCCTGAGTCCCGATGAGCTCAACAACGCCATCCGCCTGCAAGCCGACAAATACATCCCGATGCCGATCGATCAGGTGAAGCTCGACTGGGTGATCTTGAACGAAAACGAAGCTAACAACGAGATGGACGTCTTCCTGGTAGCCGCGCCGATCTCAGTGGCAAACAAGTATCTAAACATCATCCAAAAAGCCGGCTATGAACTGCTGGCGCTCGAGACCAACTCACTAGCCCTGATTCGCTCACTGGTATCGGAGGCCAGCAACAACGTCGTCATCATCGACTTCGGCGCCAGCGCCACCGACATCACGGTGGTGTCGAATCACACGCCACGCTTGATTCGCTCGGTCAACATCGGCGCGCGCGCCCTCATCCGTGTCGCCAGCCAGAACCTCGGTCTGGATGAGACGCAAGCCATCCAATTCATCACCAAGTTCGGTCTGACCCAAGACAAGCTCGAAGGTCAAGTCTACAAGTCGATCAAGCCGGTGATCGACAACATCGTCGAGGAAATCAACAAATCCATCGAGTTCATCAAGAACTCAAACGCCACCGTGGTGATCGAGAAGCTCATCATGACTGGCGGCTTGACAGGTCTACCCGAGCTGCCCGTCTATCTCGCCAATGCTACCGGCTTGACCGTCGAGATAGGCAATCCGTGGGTAAACATCAGCTATCCGGCCAATCTCCAAGACAAACTCAATACCATCTCGCTGAGTTATGCCGCTGCCATCGGCCTCGCGATGAGAAGGGAAGGAGAATAGCATGAGAAGTATCAATCTGCTGCCCGAAGTCCGGGTCGTCAAACTCGAAGCTGCTCGCCGCCGCCGATTGTCGACGACGATTACGATCTTGGTAGGTCTGGTAATGGGCGGTGTCATCGTCGGACTACTCTTGATCATCGGCTACTACATCGGCGAGACCAAGATTCGCGCCAACACAGCAAATACCTTGCAAGCGGATGTCGACAAAAACAAATCTCTCGAAGAAAACGCCACCACTATCCAGCAGCACCTGGCTTCCTTCCAGCAGCTAAACGGCAAGCGGGTGTCGGCCAGCTTGATCTTCCCACAGCTCCTCAAGACCATCCCGCCAGATGTGACGGTGACGAGTTTCAGTCTAGCTGACGCCAACACGGCTACGATTAGCGGTGTGGCGCCGAGTTACAAGGAGCTAGGCGTCTTGGCTGAAGCTCTACAGGAATACAACGTCACCTTCAAGCCGCAGCCAGACCTGGATCGTGTGCCGATCTTCACCAATGTCACGATCACGCAGGCGAGCAAAGGTACTGGGCCCGGCAATGTGGCTTCGAGTATTGTGAATTATCAAATAAGTTTCGATGTCGACTCAGCTATCCTGAAGGCCGACGCCAATATCCAATAATATGACACCTACCACCAACTCCACCACCAAGCAAACCAAGAAAAGTACCACCAGGCTCCAGCCAGCCACGCTGACTACTGAGATGTCGAAGGAAGAATCGCGCAAGAATCGCCAATACATCATCACCATGTATGCCATCACTGGGCTGATCGTGATCGTCGGCGGCTTCTTCATCTATCGATTGTTTGGCACCTACATCCGCAAGACCAACGAGGTCAAAGCCCAGGATCAGTACATCAACGCCTTGCAACAGAAGAAGAAAGACCTCGTCACGCTCCAGGCAAACTTCCAGAACATCACACGCAAAGGCTCAAATGGTCTATCAGACGCCGATGTCGTCTTGCGCGCCTTGCCAGAAACTGCTGACTTCAAGACACTGATCGGTGTCTTCGAGAACATCGGCGCCGCCAGCGGCGTCCAGGCCAGCGTCTCGACCCCGACGACGGTAGCTGGGGCTGGTACTACGGCTACTGCTGGCACGCCGAGCACCAACGCGAGCGCTGGTACCATTGGCGGCCTGACGTCTGATTCAAACGTCAGCACCGGCAGCACGCCGGTACCATTCCAGATCACGGTTACCGTCAACGGACCGTATCAGCAAGTCCTTCAGTTCCTGAAGAACACCGAGAAATCGCTGCGGCCGATTAATTTCCAGACCATGACGATCAGCGGCACCTCCGGGACGGTCCAAGCCAGCATCACCTTCGAGACCTACTACCAGGGCCAGGCCGATATCAGTAATCATCAGGAGCCATTGAAATGAAACGACGAGATATCATCAGTATTGCTTTCGCAGTCATCGTCTTCGTGATCGCTGGTGGTTTGATGTACCGCTACTTCGCGCCGCCGACAGCCGACAAATCGATCAAAGTGACGGTACCGCACAAGATAGACACCCAATTCAATGCCAGTCAAATCATCCAACTCTCGAACCCGGCTCTTCAGGACTACACGCCTGATATCACGCCTAACTTCTCAGATAAAACGACACTCTTCTAAGGCCGCCCATCATGCTGTCGACTGAAGCCACCCGCAACATCGAGCAATTTTTGAGTAACAACAAGCTCGTCAACGATGAGCAATTGACTCAAGCCAAGCTTCGAGCTGCCCAGAAAGGCATCGACATCACCGACGCACTGGTCGAGCTGCAGGCGCTGACCACCGACGACGCCATCAAGATCATCTCGATGATGTCACATACGCCTTTCGTCGATCTAGCCAATCAGACGATAGATGACAAGATCTTGTCATTGCTGCCGAAGGATGCAGCCGAGAACTACCAAGCGGTACCGTTTAGTCTGAGCGAAGGTAAGCTCAATGTGGCGATGCTGGATCCTAGCAACATCGCGGCCATTGATTTCATCAGCAAGAAGACCGGCCACAGCGTCAAAGTCTTCGCCACCACCAAGAACACGATCAACCGGGTGCTTGGCATGTATCACGAGGATTTGGGGCATGAGGTCGCCAAGGCGCTCAACAGCGACGGCGGCGAGACGGCGGCTGAGGAGCAGAAGTCGACTACGGCTACCACCAGTACCAAGATTGATTCCAAGAACATCGCTTCATTTGTGCAAGACGCGCCGATCACGCGGGCGCTCAACACCATCCTCGAATACGCCGTCAATTCGCGGGCCTCAGACATCCACATCGAGCCGCGCGAGCATGAGCTGCGCATCCGCTATCGCATCGACGGTTTGCTGCAAGACACCATGACTTTGCCCAAGAAGATCGAGCCTGCCCTGATCAGTCGTATAAAAATTTTGTCCAATCTCAAGATCGACGAACACCGGGTGCCGCAAGACGGACAAGCCAATATTTCGGTCAACGGCCACGAGGTCGACTTGCGGATCGCCATCGCGCCGATTGCTTACGGCGAGCAGGTGGTGATTCGACTGCTCGACAAGTCGGCGCAGTTGATCACGCTGGAGAATCTCGGCTTCCGCGGTCATAGCTTCCGCTTGATCGAGGAGGGCATCGCCAAGCCGCATGGCATGGTGCTGTCTACCGGACCGACTGGCTCGGGTAAGACCACCACCATGTATGCCGTCATCCAGAAGATCAAGAAGGTCTCGATCAACATCGTCACTCTCGAGGACCCGATCGAGTACAAGATGGGTGATATCAATCAGATCCAAGTCAACCCGGCGGTCGGACTTACCTTCGGCGCCGGCCTGCGCAGTATCTTGCGTCAGGACCCCAACGTCATCATGGTGGGGGAGATTCGTGACCGCGAGACAGCCGATCTGGCCGTCCAATCGGCCTTGACCGGTCACTTGGTGCTGTCCACGCTGCACACCAACTCGGCTTCTGGTGTCTTGCCGCGCTTGCTCGATATGAACATCGAGCCCTTCCTGATCGCCTCGACCGTCAATGTCGTCATCGGCCAGCGCCTGGTGCGCAAGATCTGCGACGTCTGTCGCGAGGCTTACGCCGCGCCGGCCTCGGCGGTGGCGATGATCAATCGGAGCTTGCAGAATCTCTTGCCCAAAGACACCACTGAGCAGAAATCCAAGGCTCAAGAACTCGGCTATGATAATTTGCCAACTGCCAACCAAAACGCTTATACTTTATATCGAGGACGAGGCTGTGATCAGTGTGGCAACAGCGGATTTCTCGGTCGGACTGGCATCTATGAAGTCTTCGATATGAACGACGCCATGGAGAAGCTGCTGCTGGCACGGGCTACTACGACGGCCATCCAGCGTCAGGCTATCGCCGACGGCATGATCACGATGCAGGCCGACGGTATGCTCAAGGTGCTGGCCGGCATCACCACTATCGAAGAAGTCGCGCGGGTAGCTAGTGATTATTAAGCACCAGAATTAACCATATAGAGGGCAAACAAGTGGCGGATCCAAAAGTTTTACAAATCGAACCTTATCTCGAAGCGGTGGTGCGGGCAAATGCCAGCGATTTACATATCCAGGTGGGCTTGCCGCCGATGATACGGGTCGATGGCGCTCTCAAACCGATCCCAGAGGCGCCCAAACTCGTCGATGCCGACATCCAGAATCTCATCCTGGCCCTGCTCGACGATCAGCAGCGAGACATCTTGAACCGTGACAAAGAAGTCGATTTCTCGTTTGCGTACGGTGATCTCGGTCGGTTTCGGGTCAATGCCTTCCACGAGAAGGGTGTCCTGGCGGCGGCTTTGCGACTGATCCCGACTCAGATCCGCACCCTCGAGCAGCTCGGTATGCCGCAGATAGTCAACCAAATGGCCGACTATCCGCGTGGACTGCTGCTCGTGACCGGCCCGACCGGCTCCGGCAAATCGACCACCCTGGCGGCCGTGCTTGATCTGATCAATACGAACAAACCGATGCACATCATCACCATCGAGGACCCGATCGAGTACCAGCATCATCACAAGAAGTCGATCGTCGTCCAGCGCGAATTGCATTATGACACCAACAGCTTCCCGGCGGCGTTGCGTAGTGCCTTGCGCGAGGATCCCGACGTCGTCCAGATTGGTGAGATGCGCGATCTCGAGACGATTGCTTCGGCCATCACCATCGCCGAGACCGGTCACCTGGTACTCTCGACGCTGCATACGAACGGCGCCGCCCAGTCGGTCGATCGCATCATCGACGTCTTCCCGCCGTACCAGCAGCAGCAGATTCGCATCCAGTTGGCTGGCATCTTGCAAGGCATCATCTCACAACGGCTCATCCCGATGGTCGGTGGCGGTCGCATGGCGGTGGCGGAGATCTTGGTGGCCACACCGGCGGTGCGCAACATCATCCGCGAAGGCAAGACCCACCAACTCGACGCGGTCATCCAGACCGGCGCTGAGCATGGCATGCAAGGCATGGATCGGACATTGGCGACTGCCATCCAGAGCGGCAAAATCAGCTACGACGAAGCCCGCAACTACGCTATCAACCTCGAAGAACTTGATCGGTTGGTACGTAACTAATGATTGATTACCAGTTTACCGCCAAGGAGCGGGGGAGCAATCGAGTCGTCCAAGGTGTCGTCCAGGCCGACAGCGAGCAGGCGGCGGCCAAACTACTTGGCCAGAAAGAACTCTTCGTCACCGAACTCAAAGAGAAGAAAGAATCGAGCTTCTCGCTCAAGTCGATCGGCTTCCTCAACGGCATCAAGGATAAGGACAAAGTTCTCTTCACTCGCCAGCTATCGACGCTGGTCAAGGCCGGCCTGCCGATCACGCGAGCGCTGACTACGGCTGTCGAGCAGGTCAACAGCGCGCGGCTCAAAGAAATCTTGACCTCGATCACCGCCAGCGTCGAAGGCGGCACCAGCTTGGCCGACGCCTTCGGACAGTTTCCCGACGTCTTCAACCGCACCTACGTCAGCCTCGTCAGCGCTGGCGAGCAATCGGGTACACTCGAGAAGACGCTCGAGCGCCTGGCCACCCAGCTCGAGAAGGACGCCGAGGTGCGATCCAAGATCCGCGGCGCGTTGGTCTACCCGGCGATTGTGCTGGTGGCGATCATCGGCGTGGTGATCTTCATGCTGGTGACGGTGCTACCCCAGATCAAATCGCTCTACGTCCAGCTCGGCGTGACGCTACCGATCCTGACACGCATCTTGCTAGCGGTGTCGAATTTCATCACACACTACTGGTGGATTGTGCTACTCATGGTCATCGCCACGGTGGTCGCGATCCGCACCTACGTGCGCTCGCCAAGCGGCCGGTACCAGCTCGATAAGGCCAAGATGAACATCCCGCTCTTCGGCAAGCTCTTCCGCAAGGTCTATATGTCGCGCTTCTCGCGGACGCTGGGCGTGCTGGTGATCAGCGGTGTGCCGATCCTCGAAGGTCTGACCATCACGGCCGACGCGGTGGCCAATGATGTGCTGAAGAAGGAAATCCTGGCCGTCATCGAGGAAGTCAAAGGCGGCAAGGCTCTGTCGGCTTGTCTGACGGGCAAGGAGTATTTCACCACACTCGTCCCGCAGATGATCAAGATCGGTGAGGAGTCGGGTACGCTCGGCGACATGCTCGACCGCGTGGCGCAGTACTACGAGACCGAGGTCGATCAGGCGGTCAAGAACATCTCCGTGCTGATCGAGCCGATCCTGATGGTCTTCCTCGGCGTGATCGTCGGCATCATTGTGGTGGCCGTGCTG
>Ga0265338_10009894_pt1 | contig 11283 bp, 6 predicted proteins | sample 42126metaG_FD_193579 | JGI IMG/M metagenome (GOLD analysis project Ga0265338, IMG submission 193579) | Rhizosphere microbial communities from Carex aquatilis grown in University of Washington, Seatle, WA, United States - 4-21-26 metaG | ecosystem: Host-associated > Plants > Roots > Rhizosphere >... | reverse complement strand
CGCCGACCGAAGCCGGCTTGGAATCTATTTATGACGTAGCCATGCGCGCGAACCAGATGGATGGAAGGAGTTTTACACGGATATTTTCAAAATGGTCTGCGAACAAGTTCAAACAACGTTTTCGTTTGAAGCTGCGTAATTCCAGCGGTTAAAGCCTCGGCTCGCGCTTGCAATATACATGGGTGATCACTCGCCCAAAGCGGATGAACGATTAACTCTGCACGTCCGCTCGAACGTGCGGCGGGCAGGCCACCGAGCGTTATCTCTGTCCAGCCAAGGCCGAGAGCATGGAAGTAAGGTGTTGTAGCTGTGGCGACGAGCGGTTGCCAGTGGGACGTGGTAAAATCCATTGGCGTGTTACCGTCAAGTGCAAGCCGCGCCACGTCGAGCGCCATGCGCCAATCAAGAATGTTGTGCCACGCAAGGTTGCTATAATCACGCAAGCAATCGGGACATGAGGTTTGACACCGGTCGGCGTGGCTCGCGGCAATAATGGGCGCAAGCAACGAACTCGTCGGGTTAGCAATGAAACGAAGAAGCCGCTCCATTGCTGCGGGCGTTGCGAACTGTGAGCAGTATCCCGCGCCATTCTCCAAAGCGTCTGAAAGGAAAACCTGGCCGACGATATTGCCTTGGGCATTGCGAACGACTCGTAACCCGACGCGCAGTTCCCACTCGTTGATGTCTAACATCACAGCAGCAGCACGCCGCAAAAGAAATCCAAACGAATAGAGTGCCGCGCGGCCTTCAGCACCGCCGCTCGCTCGAATTGGTGAAATGTCGAGAATAGGAGATGCGTCGCGAAGACCAACGACGAGTAGGTCTGTGCGTTTGAGAGAACCGAGGGCGCGAACATCAGGTGGAGTGCCAGCAGCAAATTGAAAGGACACTGAAGGTTTACGGTCTTCTATTCGTTGGGCGTTGATTTGATTCAGTGCATCTCGCGTAATCCATGTTTCGCCTTGCGCCAGCTTCTCGAACCGAAACAACTGCCCAGCGTTATCATTCACAACGCAAACCTCTCGTTCTCCAGACCAGAATTCAAAATTTAGATGCTGAGTCATCGGCAAAGGTGCAGCGTCCGTCTTCTGGCGCGAAGCTCGCGGCGTCCACTCGAAGACTCCATTGAAGTCACGTCCCCCTTCGTAGAGCGTGCGGAAGCCGCGTGGCTGGGAGAGTTGCACGATTCGAAAGTCGGGTGCTCCATTGCCGCACACTGCGCAAACGACGGTCGCTGGCGTGGGAGACAAATCCACTGCTTGGCAATTCTGGCACACACCGAGCGGCACAGGTGGACCGAGCGGATTCGCTTGCTCACGTGCCTGCGTTCCGATGCGCCGGTAATGCGCCACCCCCGCAGCGGTATGCACGATACCGTCCTTCACAGTTTCTGCGCCTGGTGCAAATTGGCTGATTGCGATGTCGAGATCGCGATCCACTGAATTGTCCGGCGGCCACTCGTGGGCACGATTCGGGTCGTCGTGGTAAAGGTTGCGCACGCGAGTCGGAAATCCAAACATAGGTAACAGTCCAGCATTGGCGAGCCGGTCGCTCAAAGAGTCTTGGGTGAAGCGCGCATCATTTGCAAAACGCGTGACATCGTTGACGAGATGCTGCCGAACGGAATCCAACATTGTCTGCCGCTCTACCTGAAGCTCTGGCGCAAAGACGAGCAACACATCGCATATTCGCTCAATAGCTGTTCCGTGTCCGGCAATCCAGTCAGCCACCTGTTGCTGCACAGTTGCTGTCGCCGTCGCGTTTGGCGGCTGATTCCATCTTGCTGCTTCACCGAATTCGCCATGCACATTATCACCGCCGTCGCCGACGAAAAGTCCGAGTCCAACAAACGCTTGCCGCAGGACTTCTTTGTTCAGCACGCGCAAGGCAATGGCACGCCGCCGCAGATCAACGTAAGGCTGCGGTGGCCGCTCACTGGTGATGCGATCAGGGCGCTGGAAATAGTAATCGTCATGGCTGCGACCTCGACAAAGCGTGAGAGCAACGGCGAGACCCGCACCGCGCCGACCGGCGCGACCAACCCGTTGCTGGTAGTTGAAGCGCATCGGCGGCATATTTGCCATCATCACGGCGAGCAACGCGCCAATGTCCACACCCGCTTCCATCGTTGTCGTGACACTGAGCAAATCCAACTCGTCGGTGCGCGGCTCTTCCGTAGGACGCGGAAGGCAGACACCTTGAAAGAGGCGCTGACGGTTTCGGGCTTCTGCCTTGTTGGTTTGGCCGGTCAGTTCTTCGCAGTTTAAGCGGAACACGTCGCCGTGAGTCGCAAGAAAATTGTAGTAGTCCGTATCAATTGGAGCAGCATTGAAAGGCAGCGGCGGATTGAGAGGCACAAGGCAGTCAATGCAGATACCACCCGAAGGATGCAGATGCACTCGTCGGCATTGGGGGCAGGCAAAAAATTGTTCCTCTGGCCGCACCAGACAAAGCCGCTCGGCAAACAGAATTCCAATTTGTGCAGGCGAAAGCACGCCGCACCGTTCCAAATGATCCATCACATCACGTTCCAGTGTTTGCGGGTCTTCACCATTATTCTGACGGGCTACGGCATGAATGTAGGCAACTACATAGCGAGGGATGTTTTGCAGCGTGTTGGCATCGTGCGTCGAGAGTCGGCTTCGGCGCGAACCTAGCAGTTGAATCACACCATCTGCCGTCTGTTGAACCAAGGGCCGTGAAGCGACAAAACCGAGCCGGTCGGTCGTTGCGAGCGCTATGCGCAATGCTTCAAGACTGCGTCGGCCAGAAGCGAAGACAATGTCCATCACTTCCGCGAAAGCGGCGTTGTCAATGTGTCCCAAATGTCTTTGCTGCTCCGGTGAAAGATTGAATCGTGGCACTGGTTGTCCCACAGGATTCCACTCATAGAGTTCGCGCCAAGGGCCGCGTCGCTGCTCCGAGTCTGTCCACAAAACTTCTTGCGCGAATCCGCCGGGATTCATGCCCCGCACCAGCAATCGTGCGGCAATATCCACGGTGAATTGAGGAATTGGAAACGGCCCGTTTTCACCTCGTTGGAGAATTTGTTGCGCGGCCTGTGCATAAGTCAGATTCGCAAAGCCCGGTGCGGGCAAATTAGCTAGAGCCGGTAAAGCTGCGCCGGAAAGAATTGCGACTTCGGCTGGATGGGTTGCAGCGAAATCGGCGGCAAGTCGGCGGCGGTCATCGGCCAAGGGTTGTCCTGCAAGCTGGGCTTGAAAGGCTAGAGTGCCACGGCCAGCAGTTTGTATTGCTTGCGCCAAAGATTGACGGAGCGCATCGCGGTAATGGGCGAACCTCATGCCCGCCGAAAGCTTTGCCGCATCCTGTCGGCTATCGGAGAAGACGACCAACTTCCGATTCGAGTGCTGTGCCGTTTGCGGTATCTGTCTCAATAAAGCGTCGGAAAGCACCTGTGCGATTTTTTGAAAGCCAGTGCGCATGACGCGAATTGGCGTGTCGAGTCGGCGGCCTCGCCGATCCTCGTCGCAGCGAGGGCAAATTGCGGGATAAGCCTGACGTGCTCTATCATCGTTGGGCGGATTCGTCCCGTGCATCGCTGGCACATGGTAGATGAAGCCATTCCCGCCGCCGAGTGCGACCGAGCCGTCGGCGGGCAACAGATTAGCTGGACGCCAGTGTCGTCGCGTCGGGACTTGATCCCATTGCGTCGTCAATGGTGGACGATTGGAAGGCCAAAAGACGGCGTAGTTCCGATACTCTCGGTCAAGGAGTGCCATCTCCGGCGATGCTTCCAAATCGGGATGGTCTGCACTGAGAAAATAAGCGCCGGGATTTAGCGGGTCATCTCGGCGATAGCCGCCGAAGAAAACTTCACCGCACGCTTCGCACGCGAGCAGTTCAAGCACGCGCGAGCCACAGCGACAACTCAATGTTGGTTGATAATAAAGCGCGCCAACCGGACAAGGTTCTGTCCGGCCAGTGACTTCACCGCATTGCGGGTTGGTGCAGGCCCAGATGCCTTGCACGTTCCGAAAAAACAAATGTCCGCGAAGTGGCAACGGCGCAGAACCTGAATTTGAACGAGCCGACGCAAGACAGGCCAATACGCCCTCGACAGCTTCGGGACGCTCATTCTCTGGCAATGCGTTGCCAAAGAGCGAGACCGCGAGTTGTTCCGCTGTCCGTGGAAGCAACCCGTGACCGTCGGGATTCACCGACGCAGCACGGAGGGCTTCTGCAACTCGTGTTTGTTCAGCCGCTTCATGCAAAAGTCGCTCCGGTGTTATGTCAGGCGTTGTTGACGCACACCCGACGGCTTGATGCAACACATTCGCTTGGCCGACGGAATTTGCTTCTGTTCCCAGGCTGCGAGCATAATCGCGAAAGGCCGGAGCGTGCGCTCGAACCACGCTTATCGCTGCTGCATCCGGCGTCTGCGTCGCGCCGCGTTCGACATAGAACTGATTGCGGTCGCGTCCGAAGAATTGTTCGAGATAAACGCGCCCGGCATCTCCTGCGTCGAGTGACGCGCTGGACGCGATGATGCGCAGTTGGTTTGAATCTGGTGTGAGGCCAATGCGGTCAAGCAGCACGCGCAATAAATAGGCGACTTCCGTTCCGGGCGTGCCGCGATACGTGTGCAGCTCATCCACGATGAGATGGAACACGCGGTTGCGGTCAGCTTCCAACCACTGCCGCGTAGCATCGAAGATTCCAGATTCAATGCCACGCATGAGCATAATGTTCAGCATTGAATAGTTGGTGATGAGCAAGTCAGGCGGCGCATCCTGCATATCCCATCGTGACCACATTTCCGCGCCATCCATTGCAGGAAAGAAACGGCGAGCCTCGGCGTCATTGGCAACGAGACGAGCGTCCCGTTCCACTTCGCGCAACTCGGCTCGTAGGCGGTCTCTGTTGCCCGCATTGCGTTCGCCTGAAACGGGGGTGCGCCCTGTGTAGCGGCCAAAGTAAAAGCGATTGCCTTGACGGTTCGCGTTTAGCCACGCCCGCGCGGGCGCGCTGTCGAGCGCCTCCCGCAAACGAATGAGTTGATCTTCAACCAGAGCGTTGAGCGGATAGAGTAACAAAGCACGAATGGCAGCGGGGCGCGTTGATGAATCTTCATTGGCGCGCTGTGAAATTCGCGGCTGCCAACTTCGGCGTTCACCAGTCATCGTATAATGATTCCACCAATCCCAATCAGGGTCGCGAGTGCCGGGCGCGCCCCACGTTTCTGATTCACGCACGAGCGCAGCGAGCACCGGCAATATGAAACACTCCGTCTTTCCTGAACCAGTGCCCGTGGTAACAACCACGTCACGCCCATGCACAACTGACTGCTCGAACGTGCGCTGTTGATGTTCGTATGGTTGCAAGTCTGCACGAAACGCGCCGCAAGCAATGAAATCCGCGAGTTCATCCGCCGCTTGATTCCCCCAAGACCCGTTTAACAAACTGTGTGCCACGCCTCGAAAATCCTGGCCGCATGGTGGGTATGCTGGCACTGGTTCGATAAGCGGTTGACGCCAAAGATAACCATCGCGGTCGAGCAGAGCGCGCCGTTCACGAACCAAATCGGCATAGCGCAAATCGAACGGGCTGTCGAGATACCGCAAGTAGAGGTCGCGGAGATTTTGGAAAAGGGCGAGTGGATTATTCATGCGAGCGGTTGGCGTAGTAGTTCGGCAGCGAACCGAGCGATTTCGGGCGGCACATCTGAATAGGTGACTCGTGCGTCGCCGTAAGTGGGCGGCAACCCAGAGCAAAGCACCAAAGCACGTTCGAGCAGTCGCGGCGGACGGCAAATAGCAGGAACACTGATGGCAGCGACTTCGCGTTTGTAGTGCAAAACGTCACGCCGATGACGGCGCAGCAGAACGTAGAGCGCGATGGCGCGCGGCATTTCGAATGTTGCGCCTTTCCAACGCAAGAAATAGCGCGGACGTTGGAAGTGGATCAGGAATCGAAGCACGCCGAAACGAACAGCTTGTGTCTCGCGACGTTCGACTTTCCGCCATGCGAGCTTCGTTGCGTCAAATTCGTGGATGCTCCAGTCAGCGCCTTGCGGAAATTCTGATGGGCTACGCGTCCGTGATGGTGGATCACACGGCGGAAGGTGCGAGAGAATGGCAAGCGGCGCGTCTTGTTGGAAATGGATATTTGTCTGTGCGGCAAGTTCCGCAAGAGCCGATACATCTGGTGCAACAACGCGAATTACTTGCGGGACACCGAGTGAATCGAGCGTTTCGCAATTGAACTTTTCCGCAGCGCGAACCATACGCTCGCGTAGTGACGGAGAACGTGCGCCACACAATACTCCGCGCACGCCGCCTGAGACCGAATGTGTGGCTAACATCGGCGGCGCAATGCGCCAACCGTCTTCGCAGCCAGCGGCAAAAAATTCGACGTGAGCCAACCGTTCCAAGTCGAGCCGTAGTTGTTGGTGCAACGGAAACTCGTCGTTGTTTTCAGAATTGGCTTCTCCATCGCTCGAATTAAGTTCTTCAACCGCCTGACGGAACTGCTGCCACGAACCTTCGCGGCGTGCCGATAGCCACAGCAATAATTCGTTCGCCCTCACAGCATCCTCCTCCGAAGTTTTTTCGCCATGACACGATAGCGCCGCCATAGAGCTTTGGTTTGCTCATCTGCCGGAGCGAGCGCAAGCCCTTTGCATCCGGCTTCGCGAATGGCCGAAATCCACACGCGGAGTTTGTGTGTCGCAGCGCGATTTCCTACCGGCATCTGAATGTCGGTCAGTGGCTCGCTCGGATGGAACAACAAGATTCGCGCGGATTCTTTGTCAGCATGTGCGGGATCGAGTGGCAGCGCCCACACCGGCATGAACGAAACCATTGCAAGAATAGTTTCGCAACGCACATCACTACGCGACTGACAGTGGAAGATTTCACCCGGTCGTGCGCCGATAAGCAGCAGATTGCTGACGGGGACGCGAACCTGTCTTTGTCGTGTGGCATCAAGCTGGGACGTGCCCGCTCCGCAAATCGCCGCTCCAGTGCCGAAATCGTGCGCGTGCCAGTGTTCCCACGCTTCATCCATCGTGCGGAGCGAATACGTCTCTGCTTTATCGCCGAACCAGAGCCGGTGTTCGCTTTCTGAATCCCATCCCGCCGCTTCAAACGCGCCGTCACTCGCGACTTGCGCGAGATGGCCGTCAATCTTCACTTGAAAGCTGTTCGCAAATTCGCCAGTGAATCGGATGCGTGGCGGAAAACCAGCAAGCCAAGTGTTTCGCTCCAGCCTGATACCTCCGACAAAATGCGGTTCAATTTCATGTGTCGGACAGAGAGAGTTGAGAATGTCTCGGTCATCACTCATCGGCACGGCACGCGTTGGTATGACATCGCGGAACAGAAGCCAACCAGATGGAATGCCCGGAGTCGTATCATCGCCAATTTCTGGTGTCGCGCATCCGGCCTTAGCAAGAGCCGACAACACTTCTTCGCGCAACCGCTTCGTCGCGAGAATTACATGGCGTGCATTCAACCAAAGGCGTGCCGTCGAGACGAAGCCATGCAAACCAAACTCGTCACCCGGCGCGAGAACATAAAGTTCGCGGCTGCCCAAAACCCAACGCCAGCGTCGCGCGTCGCCACGCCCACGCCACTCAACGCCTTGGAGCAGTGCATTGCTGGCTTCCGCGAGCACGACCGGTTCATAACAGTCATCACGCAACTCGGTGAGATGCAGTTCGCCTTGCGTGCCTGTAATTTCAATTTCGCTTGGCATTCCATCGCGGCGATCCGGCGCGAGCGCCAAGCTCTTCACCACACCACCTCGACCGAAAACAAGTTGCACACGCAATCGCAGATCAGCGTTGTTATTCTGTCTTACAGAAGTGTTCGACGGTCGTGGCGGTCGTGGTGGCCGCGTTTGAATGGTAGGTGCAGCCGGTGCTGTGGGATTATACGTCGGTGGTCGCGGTGCAATGTCAGCCTCCTCCGGTTCTTCTTGCTGCAAAATTTCGGCACTCGGTTCTTCCTCTTTGACAGCGGACGGAATGGCGGATTCGGACGGCGTGATTGTCACGGTAGCGGTCTGCACGCTTTGTTCGTGGGGACTCCTGTCCACTTCAGGCGGCACGGCCAAAGGCACGCTGGTCTCTGGGGCGTCTTCAGCGTGGAAAGTGGCAGTCTCCGCTTTTTCCTTCACGATTAACTCTGCCGGAATGATAATTTCCAGTGCAGTAGGCTGCTCTGCGTGGCTGACGAGTGGCTCTACGGCAATCTCTGCGCCTGGCGGCAAATTGGCGGGTGAAGTTTCCGCTGGCTGTTCTGAAACCATGTTGCTTAAATCCGGCAAAACGGGCTGTGATTTGGAATGTGTGGGTGCAGCAAAATCACTTGCGACCTCTGGCAAAACGACCTGGTTTGGTTGTTGATTGGTTTGCGTCTGCGTTACCGGGGCTTCGACTTTGCCGGGCGGCTCAAATGACTTTTCTTGGACGGTTTCTGGCGCGAGTGGAGGCAACACAGATGCAGCGGATTGTTTGTCGCGCCCCCGATACCATAACCAAGCCCCAACCACGACAGCAGCTATTCCCAATAGCGCAGTTATGAGAAATTTGGTCATCCGGTTGCGATTATATTCAAATTTAATAAAAACCGAAAGGTGGTTTTTGCTCCAATCAATTCGCAGACGCAAACGCATTTTACCTTCAGGCTTCGTGAATTGCGCCGCCGATTATACTGCTCCGTTCCGCTTGGCAAGGATGCTACGGGTCGGCTCAAAAAATCTCGCCGCTTCCGTTCCTCCTTGCCAATGCTCACGTCGCAAGTTGCGGCTGGTTAGGAATTCACGAAGCACACCTGCAAGCCTTTGGCTTTGGGTTGGGTGTAATTCCCAAGCTGCCTGAACAGGAAAATGGTTGGCCGATGGCAAAATTCACTTTTATGCAGATTATTCTGTTAAAAAAACAGGGTTGTTTTTTTAACAGCTCGGGCGTTGCGTCCAACATCAAAGTTTTGAAATTTCAGCGTTCCGGCAACAAGAAAAGCAGTTAAGTTTTTACATGATCCCCGGCTTGACTGCATTCGCTTCGCCGGGAAGGCACGCTTGAAATGTGTCTGTTCTGATTTAAGACCTGGCTAACAATCGGCTTGTCATTTGCTTGGTTTAGGCGCTATTGTTCAAGCATGGCTTTAACTAAGCGCCATAAACTAAACAAAAGCCTGCAATCGGCTTTCCCACGCGGAACGCCTTTTGACCATCAGGAACTGACGAAGCTGGGCGTTTCGTCGGCGCTGGCGCATCATTATTTGAAATCAGGATGGCTGGCACGGCTGGGACGTGGCGTGTTCATGTTTCCAAACGACACCTTGCGCCGGGACGATTGTTTGAAATTCCTGTCGCGCCGGGTGAAAGGCTTTCATGTCGGCGGCAAGACGGCTTTGGCCTGGCGCGGCGTCCGCCACAATCTGCCGGTGCGCGAACCGCTTTCTTTGTGGGGCGAAGGAAAAGCCGGTTTGCCTGAATGGTTTCAGAAATTGTTTCCCGCGCGCTACACGACGCGCAACCCGTTTTCTTCCAAGCTGCCGAAAAACTTCGGCTTGCAGCCGCTGCCGGAAACACCCGCTGGGGTTCGTGTCTCCGTGCCGGAAAGAGCATTGCTGGAAATGTTGAGTGAAGTGGGAGTTAATCAGGGACTCGAAGAAGCCCGCAACATAATGGAGGGTGCAAGGGCGCTGCGACCGGAGGTGTTGACCACGCTGGTCAAGAACTGCCGGCGCGTCAAAGTTGTGCGACTCTGTGTGAGCTGGGCCGAGGAATTGAACTTGCCCTGGGCCGCAGCTGCGAAAAAGGCGGCGGGAAAACCGTTGAGCAATGGTCGCTGGACGACCCGCCTTAAGGATGGAACGATGCTTGTGCTGAAACCATAATGGATAAATCTTACATCGAAATCGTCCGGCTCCTGCTCGAAAGTGCGCCTGCAATTTTTGAGACGCCGCATTTCGCCATGAAAGGCGGCACGGCAATCAACCTGTTCATTGAGGATATGCCAAGGTTATCGGTGGACATTGACGTGGTTTATACCGATCACCAAGCGACTCGTGACGAGGCGCTGAAATCCATTTCAAGCGGATTAGACGCCGTGCGGAAGCGACTCGCCAAACTCGGCATGGAGGCGAAAGCTTCAGCGACGAAAGAAGGTGACGAAATTAAACTGTTCATCGAGCGCGGACGCAATCAGGTAAAGGTGGAAGTAAATCATGTTTTTCGCGGAACTGTTCTGCCGGTGGAAACCCGGCGGCTTGGTGATGTAGCGCGGAAACTTTTTACCACCGAGTTGTCCGTGCCGGTGCTGGCTGCGCCGGAACTTTACGGCAGTAAACTTGTCGCCGCGATGGATCGCCAGCATCCGCGCGACCTGTTTGATGTTCAGGGTCTCTTCGAGCGTGACGGACTCACATCGAAGGTCGTCGAGTGCTTCGTCTGTTATCTCGCCGGTCACAATCGCCCCGTTCATGAAGTTTTATTTTCGCGCGACGCTGATATGTCGTCGGCGTTTGAAAATGAATTTGCAGGCATGGCGCGGAATCCGGTCACGCTGGCAGAGTTGCAGCGCGTCCGTCGCAAATTAAAAAAGGAATTGCCCGCCGCGCTGACGCCGGATCAGCACCGGTTCTTGCTCGGTCTGGTTTCCGGTGAACCCGACTGGACGTTGATGAAATGTCCCCACCTGTCGCAGTTACCAGCCATAAAATGGAAACTTCAAAACCTTGCCAAGCTCAAGAAATCCAATCCGGGCAAGTTTACTCAACAGTCCGAGGAACTTCGTGCCAGACTTGCCGGGTTATCGGTTTGATATGCTGCCACCGGACACCGGACAAGTCGCCGGACAAGTGACCGGACAAGTCGGCTGCGGACACCAAACGCAAACCGCCAACCGCGGCGCAGATAATTTGCCACATTGTTTCCCCGCGTGGCACCAAAACACCGACGGTAAAATGTATCCGTTTCCCCATAATTGCGTTTGCAGATTGGAGCGTTATACGCTCCAATCTGCAAACGATTTATTCATTGGTTTTGATTGAAAACCTTCAGTGAAAGCTTCAGTAAGTGGGTTAGTAACGGTTCGTCCCTGTAGTGCAAGAGTAGTGCAAAAGTGCTTGTATCTATTGGCGAATTTGCGTATATTTTCTCTGTAGAAACGGACGTGAACCGCCCGATTCCGACCCTCGCCTCCAGCTTCATTCCAGCTTGGGTCATGGCACCCCGGCAGATTCGATGCGTGGCATCCTCTAACTTCAGGTCAATGGATTTCAGTCGGTCAAAAATGTCTGAGCCACGACC
>Ga0265338_10009893_pt1 | contig 11284 bp, 10 predicted proteins | sample 42126metaG_FD_193579 | JGI IMG/M metagenome (GOLD analysis project Ga0265338, IMG submission 193579) | Rhizosphere microbial communities from Carex aquatilis grown in University of Washington, Seatle, WA, United States - 4-21-26 metaG | ecosystem: Host-associated > Plants > Roots > Rhizosphere... | reverse complement strand
GGGATCCGCGCCGACCTGGACGGGCGGACCAGCGTCCCCGGCCTGTTCGCGGCGGGCGAGGCGGCGTCGACCGGGGTGCAGGGGGCGAACCGGCTGGCATCCAACTCGGTCACCGAGGCCGTCATCGCGGGACGCCGGACCGGGGCCGCGCTGGCCGCCGCGCTGGCGGACGAGCCGCGCGACACCGGGCTGGCCGGGGCGGAGGCCGAGACCGGGGCGCGGGCGACCGGTGCACTGGCGACCGGTGCACTGGCGACCGGTGCACTGGCAGCCGGGGCGCGGGCGACCGGGGCACTGGCGGCCAGTGGGCGTGCGGGCGCGGGCGGCGTATGGTCGGTGGAGCGGCAGGAGCTGGCGGAGGCGATGTCACGGTGGGCCGGCGTCAGCCGAGACGGCGAAGGGCTGTCCCGGCTGGTCGGGCTGCTGGGCGGGGACGGGGCGGTCGCGGAGTCAGCCGCACTCGTTCGGGATACCGGGTCGGCTGAGCGGGACCTGCTCGCGGTGGAGGCGGCCAACCTGCGGACGGTGTCGCTGCTGATCGCGGCGGGGGCGCGGCGGCGGGCGGAGAGCCGCGGCTGCCACCGGCGGCGGGACGCGGCCGGGACCGCGGCGGCAGCGTGGCACACGCTTGCCCGCTGGGACGGAGAGTGGCTGGTAATGACCGAGGAGGAGCTGTGAGCGCAGGAAACGGGACCATGACGGGTATCCCCGGAACCGCGGCCGGGATTTCCGCGACCGTGACCGGGGCGATCGAGTCGGCCGGGCTGGAGGTGCCGGACCTGGTGCGGGTCGTCCGGGCCGCGTTCGACGAGGACTTCCGGTACGGGCCGGACGTGACCTCGGCCGCGACGGTGGCCGGGCGCACGGTGACCGCGGACGTGGTGGCACGGGAAACCGGGGTGGTGGCGGGGCTGCCGGCCGCGCTGGCCGTGCTCGACCTGGTCGGCCAGTACCTGGGCGACGGCACGGCCGGCCGGGCGGCGGGGACGCCGCTGGTGGCAGACGGGACCGTGGTCGCGGCGGGCGACGCCGTGCTGCGGGTCTCCGGGGACGCGGTGGCGGTGCTCGGGGCCGAGCGGACCCTGCTCAACTTCCTTACCCACCTGTCGGGAATCGCCTCGGCGACCAGGAACTGGGTGACTGCGGTGGCCGGGACCGGGGCGGTGATCAGGGACACCCGTAAGACGCTGCCGGGGCTGCGCGGGCTGGAGAAGTACGCGGTGCGCTGCGGCGGGGGCGAGAACCACCGGATGGGGCTGGGCGACGCCGCGCTGGTCAAGGACAACCACGTGGCGGCGGCCGGCGGCATCACGGCGGCGGTGGAAGCGGTGCGGGCGGCGGCTCAGTCCGGGCCCTGGGGCGGCGGCCGGCCGGAGCTGGTGATCGAGGTCGAGTGCGACTCGGTGGCGCAGGTGCGCGAGGCGCTGGCGGCCGGGGCCAGCTTCATCCTGCTGGACAACATGCCGGTGCCGGTGCTGCGGGAAGCGGTCGCGGTCGCCCGCGGGCGCGCCGGGGTGCGGCTGGAGGCGAGCGGCGGGCTGCACCTGTCCAACGCGCGCAAGGTGGCCGAGACCGGGGTCGACTACCTGTCGGTGGGGGCGCTCACGCACTCTTCGCGGGCGCTCGACCTCGGGCTGGACTACCGTCGGGCCGGGGGCTGAGCGGCGCCGACGGGCGACTTGTCAGCAGCCACGCTGGTAAGCTTATCGGACATACATTCGATTGCGTTCTTCGGGAGAATCGCAATGGTCACCATGCCAGCCAGCGCCGAGCGGGAAACTTGCGGAAAGTGGATGCCGCGCAGGCAGACAACGTGCGGCCGCAGGGCACATCACCCCGGCCAGTGCGTCACCGCTGAGGCACTGGATCGGCGGGCGGCAGCGCGGCCGAGGAAGACCGCGCGCCGTCGCGGAGTGCGGCGCGCTGACGACCCCGCCGTCCGGGCACAGTGGAGGCGGACACATCGGCTGACCCGGTACGGGCTGACAAGCAGGCAGTTCGAACGGCTGCTGGATGCCCAGGGCGGCTCCTGCGGCATGTGCCACGAGGCTTTCGGGGAGAACGCTCCGATCTTCATCGATCACGATCACGCGTGCTGCCCGGACGAGCGGAGTTCGTGCGGTAAGTGCGTACGCGGCCTGCTGTGCCTGCGGTGCAACACCGGCCTGGGGTACGTCGAGCGCATGCACGCCATCGCCCGCGCCTACCTCGATGCAGCACCCCTGGTCGTGCGGGGAGCCCTATTCGCGGCGGCCTGAGAACCGCTCGCCTCTGGTAGAGTTTCTGTGCCTGGGCGATTGGCGCAGTGGGAGCGCGCTTCCCTGACACGGAAGAGGCCACTGGTTCGAACCCAGTATCGCCCACAGTGAGGCCCTTACCGAGAGATCGGTAAGGGCCTCTGCCTTTCTTGGCGCGGCCTTTTCAGGAGCGCCGTTCGCGGGCAAACCGGCGGCGGGCGGGCCGTCGCGCGGCCCGGGCCGTGCTCCAGCAGGCTATGAGCAGCGGCGGCAGGTACATCGCCACCTTGGTCGGCACGATCGAGTAGGAGATCAGGTACGTGAAGGCGACACCCAGCGCGCACGGGTAGCACACGGCGGCCGACAGCAGGCTGAAGCGCCAGCCCAGGCCGAGGGCCAGCGGCAGCGCCAGGGCCACCCCGGCGAGCACGAATCCGCTGATCAGGTAGGGGTTCGCGGGCTGCCGGGGAAGGGCGGCCGCGGGGTAAGCAGCCAGGGACCACGCCTCCACCGCGCTGGCCAGGAGCAGCAGCGTGAGCGCGTGCCGCCAGGTCACCGGGCGGCGCGCCGCCCGGGGATCGGCCACCGCCAGGGCGAATGCCGTCAGCAGGAAGACCGAGGCGGTCAGGAGCAGCGTGGTGAGGCTCGGCGCGAGCGGGTTGAAACTGGTCAGGTGCGCCCAGTGCCCGCAGTCGACCAGCGCCGCGGCCAGCAGGGCCGCCAGTGCCGTCCGGCGCAGCCCGGCCAGCACCGCGGCGGCGACGATCAGGTGGCCGCCGGCCAGGATCAGGAAGCTCGACTGGCTGAGCAACTGGACGCCGCCATAATGACTGCCGTGCGGGACCGCGACCAGGAGAATGTCGGTCAGCACCAGGAACACCGGGGCCAGCAGGGTGAACGCGGCCAGTGCGGGCGGCCAGCCGCCACGCGGGCCGCGCAGCCGCGCGAGCAGCGCTCGCCCGGCTATGTCGGCGGCGTCGCCGGGGGTCGGCCGCCACTGGTCGTCCCCGGCGGCGCCCATGAGCACGCCGAGCATCTCCGCCTCCCGGCGGGCCCGGAACTCCCGCGGGTACAACCGCAGCAGCCGCCGGTAGCGCCGCTCAAGCTCCGCCTGCGCCGCGCTCACGCCGCACCGCCGGCCAGCCCCGGGCGGGGCGCGCCCAGCCGCCGTCGCGCGGTGTCCGCGCCCGCCCGCAGCCGAGTGGCTTCCTCGGCCAGGCGCGCGCTGCCCTCTTCGGTCAGCCGGTAGTAGCGGCGCAGGCCCCGTCTACCGCCTCTTCCCGGTCAACCACGATGAGCGCGGCCGCCTCCAGCCGCTCCAGTGCCCCGTAGAGAGACCCGGCCCGCAGGGTCACCCGGTCGGCTGAGATCCGCCCGACGTCCTGGATTATCCCGTACCCGTGCTGCGGCCCCTGGGCGAGGGCGGTCAGGACAAGAAAAGTAGTCTCCCGCATCGCTCGTTTAGTCATGATGAATTTATATAATGCTGAACTGACTATTGTCGGCTGATCGCCACGATGCGGCCCGGCGATCAGGGTTATCCCCGAGGAACCCTGACCTGGCGACGGCGGTACTCAGGGATCTCCCGGATTTCGCCGCCGAACGTTGTCACTCGCTATAATACTCAGTATGCTACTGCGCATGATGACAGGCGGGAGAGGCCGATGAGTGTCCGGCACGCGATGCTGGCGCTGCTCAGCGAGGGCCCTAAGTACGGGCTGCGGCTGCGCGAGGAGTTCGAGGAGCGCACCGGCGAGGTGTGGCCGCTGAACGTGGGGCAGGTCTACACCACGCTGCAGCGGCTGGAGCGCGACGGGCTGGTCGAGTCGGACGGCAGCGCCGAGGAGGGCCCGCAGAAAGCCTTCCGGATCACCGCCGACGGCGAGCGGGAGCTAGCCCGCTGGCTGCGCACGCCGCCCGACCTGAGTTCCCCCCCGCGCGACGAGCTGGTGATGAAGGTGCTGGTGGCGCTGCGGGTACCGGGCACCGACACGCACGCGGTCATCCAGGCTCACCGCCGCTACCTGGTGCAGCTGATGCAGCAGTGGACGCGGATCAAAGAAGACGAAGCCGACGCCCGCCTGGGCGTGGCATTGGCGGTCGACGCCGAGCTGTTCCGGCTGGACTCCGTGATCAGGTGGCTCGACGTGGCTGACGCCCGGATCAGCCGGGCCGCCGGCGACCAGGCCGCCGCAACCAAAACCGAACCAGTGCCAGCGCCGCTGCCGCCGCGCCGGCGGGAATCAAGGATGCCTCGATGAAGATGCTAGAGCTGCGCCAGGTCTCCATGTCCTACGGGCAGGGCACCGCCGGGGTGCACGCCCTGCGGGAGGTCAGCCTGTCGGCCGACCAGGGCGAGATGGTGGCGGTGATGGGACCGAGCGGCTCGGGCAAGAGCACGCTGCTGACGATCGCCGGCACGCTGGAGGAACCGACCAGCGGTGAGCTGCTGATCGCCGGACAGGCGGTCGCGGGCATGTCGCGCGGCGCGCGGGCCCGGCTGCGGCGGCGCACGATCGGCTACGTGTTCCAGGATTTCAACCTGCTGCCGGGGCTGTCGGCGGCCGAGAACGTGACCCTGCCGCTCGAGCTGGACGGCCTGTCCGCCCGCAAGGCGCGCGTCCCTGGCCTGGCGGCGCTGGACCGGCTCGGCCTCGGGATGAGGGCCGGACACTACCCCGACCAGCTGTCGGGCGGGGAACGGCAGCGGGTGGCGATCGCCCGCGCGATGGTCGGGGACCGCAAGCTGCTACTGGCCGATGAGCCCTCCGGCGCCCTGGACTCGGTCAACGGCGAGACGGTCATGCGCCAGCTACGCGATGCCTGCAAGCGCGGCGGGATGACGGCGGTGGTGGTGACGCACGACGCGAAGCTCGCGGGCTGGGCCGACCGGGTGGTGTTCCTGCAGGACGGCCGGGTCACCGACCAGACCGCGCCCGCCGCGGGCCCGGAGTCCCTGCTGGCGGAGGGGGACGCCCGATGAGCACCGCGGTGCAAGGACGGCGGGCACCCGGGCGGGCGCCCGGCGGGGGCGTGCCCGCCCGCCGCGCGGTCATCCGGTGGGCGCTGCGGCTGCTGCGCCGCGAATGGCGGCAGCAGTTCCTCATCCTGGCGCTGATCACCGTCGCCGTCGGCGCGACCGTGGTCGCCTCGACCGTCGCCAGCGACACCCCGGCCCCGGTGGCCGGGGTGCTCGGCACCGCCCAGGACGCGGCCTCGCTGTCCGGGCCGCCCGCGAAGATCACGGCCCAGATCAAGGCGATCGAGTCCCGCTACGGCGCGGCCGACGTCATCGAGAACCAGAGCCTCCAGGTCCCCGGCACGGTCAACACCTTCGACCTGCGGGCCCAGGATCCGCGCGCCCCGTTCGGCGGTCCGCTGCTTTCCCTGGTCAGCGGCCGGTACCCGGCAACCGCGGGCGAGACCGCGGTGACCAGCGGCGTCGCCGCCGAGTTCAAGCTCTCGGCCGGCAGCGAGTGGACGGTGGCCGGCCGGACCTGGACGGTGACCGGCATCGTCGCCAACCCGCAGAGCCTGCTCGACCAGTTCGCCCTGGTCCGGCCCGGGCAGGTCACCGTCCCCGACACCGTGACGGTGCTGTTCGACGCACCCGGCCAGACCGCGGGGGACATTAACTCGCGGCTCGGCCTGTACATTACCTCCGCCCGGAACATCGCCAACAGCAACGAGATCAACCCCGAGACGATCTCAGTCAGCGCCGCGGTCCTTGGCCTGCTGCTGATCGCGCTGGTCGGCGTCGGCGGCTTCACGGTACTGGCCCAGCGGCGGCTACGGGCGGTCGGCCTGCTCGCCGCCCAGGGCGCCACCCAGCGCCACATCAGGCTCGTGATCAGGGCCAACGGCGCCGCGACGGGCGTACTCGGCACGGTTGTCGGCCTGCTGCTCGGCTTCCTGGCCTGGCTCGCCTACCGGCCGCAGGCGGAGCAGAGCGCGCACCACGTGATGGGCGTGTTCCAGCTGCCGTGGCCGGTCATCGGCATCTCGGCCTGCCTCGCGATCGTCGCGACCTACTTCGCCGCTTCCCGGCCGGCCAAGGCCATCGCCCGCATCCCGATCGTGGCGGCGCTGGCCGGCCGTCCGCCCGCGCCGCGCCGCACCCGCCACCTGGCGGTCCCGGTCGGGCTCGGCTTCCTGGTGGTGGCGTTCCTGCTGTTCGGCTACGCCGGCGCCGGGCCCGGCGGCGGGAACCAGAACTCGGGGATGGAGGCCCTGGTGGCCGGCTTCATCGGCCTCGCCGTCGCCATCGTGCTGCTGGCCCCGGCGCTACTCGGCGTGGTCGCGGCGGCCAGCCGGCGGGCCCCCGTCGCGGTCCGGCTGGCACTGCGGGACCTGGACCGGTACCGGGCCAGGTCCGGCCCGGCGCTGGCCGCCATCAGCCTCGCCGTGATGATCGCGGTCATCATCATCGTGGCCAGCGCCGCCCGGTTCGGCAACCAGCTCGACTACGCGGGCCCCAACCTCACCTCCAGCCAGCTAGTCGTGTACGCCCCCGGGGGCGGAAACGGCGGCGGCCCGGGCGGCCCCGGTGGCCCCGGCGGGCCGGGCGGGCAGTCGGTCAGCGTGGCCCAGGCGCGGCAGGTGGCGGACAAGATCGCGGCTGACCTCGGCACCACCAGCATGATCACGCTGGAGACGGCCAGCGCGACCCTCAACCACGCCGCGGCCGGACGCACCTGGAGCGGGCAGATCTACGTGGCGACGCCCCAGCTGCTGAGCGCGTTCGGCATCAGCCGGGGCGAGGTCAACCCCGGCGCCGACATCCTCACCATGCGGCCCGGCCTGTCCAGCATGAGCCTGATGCAGCTCGACTACGGCAACGACGCCGGCAAGACTGACAGCTTCGCCTGCCCGGCCGGCGGGTGCATCGCCGGCCCGCCGATCCAGGAGGTCAGCCAGCTACCGTCCGGCACCTCGGCGCCGAACACGGTGCTCACCGAGCACGCGGTCAGCACGCTCGGCCTGCAGGGCTCGGTCGCCACCGCGGGCTGGCTCGTCCAGGTACCGAACGGCCTGACCGCCGCCCAGATCACCACCGCCCAGGAACTCGCGGCCGGGGCACCGGGGATGCGGGTCGAGTCCCGGAACAGCATCCCGTCACTAGCGCAGATCACCGACGCGGCCACGCTCTTCGGCCTGGTCGTGGCGCTCGGCATCCTCGGCCTGAGCGTGGGCCTGGTCCGCAGCGAGGCAGCCCGCGACCTGCGGACGCTCACCGCCGCCGGCGCCGGCCCGGTTACCCGCCGGACCATCACCGCGGCTACCGCCGGGGCGCTCGCCTTCACCGGGGCCGTCGTCGGGATCGCGGGCGGTTACCTGGCGGCGATCGGTTTCTTCCGCAGCAACCAGCTGGACGCCCTGTCCTCGCTGTCCAGCATCCCGGTCGCCAACCTGCTGCTCATTCTGGTCGGCCTGCCGGCCGCCGCCACCGTTATCGGCTGGCTGCTGGCCGGCCGTGAGCCGGCCGGCCTGGCCGCCCAGCCGCTGGAATGACGAGCGACGAGTAAGTTACCCGGCGCGCCAGCGCAGCGGGAGGTTGTCGAGGCCGACCTGGCCGCCGTGCTCGCGGATCGGGGTCGCGGGGTCGAGCTCGTAGTCGGGGATGCGCTTGTGCCACTCGGTCAGCCCGATGAGGAGTTCCTGGCGGGCCAGGTGCGAGCCGAGGCAGCGGTGCGGGCCGGCCCCGAAGGCGAGGTGCCGGTTCTCGGGCCGGTCGATGATCACCTGGCCGGCGTCGGGGAACTCCTTCGGGTCGCGGTTGGCTGAGGCCAGGGGCATGAACAGCATCTCGCCGGCCTTCACCGGGCGGCCCGCGATCTCGGTGTCGGCCATGACCTTGCGGCCCGGGGCGACGAAGGCGTAGTAGCGCAGGAACTCCTCGACCGCGCCGTCCCACAGGGCCGGCTCGGCCGCCAGGCGGTGCCGGTCCTGCGGGTTCTTGGCCAGGTGCAGCGTGGAGTACGAGAGCTGCATGGCGACCGTGTCCAGCCCGGCCATGAACATCAGCAGGCAGAAGGCGAGCAGGTCGCTGTCGCTGACCGGCTCGCCGTCGATGCGCCAGGTCGTCGCCGCGCTCACCATGTCGGGGCGGGGGTCATCGCGGCGGCGCCGGATGAGGGCGGCGAAGTAGTCCATGACCTCTTGCATCGCGGCCTGGGCGGCCGGGGACGAGGAGTTGCCGCCGTGCAGGATGGCGGTCTCCCACTGCTGGAAGACGGCCGCGTCGGCTACCGGCAGGCCCATGATCTCCATGAAGACCGTGTTCGGGAAGCGCAGCGCCACGTCGGCGACGTAGTCGCACCCGCCGCGGGGCGCGACCTCGTCCAGGATCTCGCTGATCACCTCGTGCACCCGCGGCTTGTACCTGGTGACCGCGCCGGGCGCGAAGAAGGGACCGAGGAGCTGGCGCCAGCGCTGGTGGCGGCGGCCGTCGAGCATCTCCGGGATCTGCAGGTAGGCCGGGTCCGGCGTGTGCGGGACGACCGCGCTGTTGGAGAACACCTGCGGCGCCTGGAAGCACTCGCGGATGTAGGACATCTCGGTGACCAGCCAGAACGGGTGATCCTTGGCTCCGGCCACCCCGCGGTGCACCGGGGCCTGCTCGCGCAGCCGGTCGTACCGCTCGAAGTGCTCGCCCGGCCCGGTCAGCGCGGGGTTGACGTCTTCGAGCCGCAGCGGGCCGGCGACGGCCGATTCGTCCGTAGCTGCCACGGTCACGCTCCCTCGCGTCGTCACCGCGAGAACCCCAGGCAGACCGAGGCCCCGCAAACAGTAATCTAGGTTAGATAATGGGCGGCCCGACCCGGCCGGGTCAAGGGAGAGGCTGGTCACCGGTCTTCGGGCAGGTTGGCCGTGTAGGCGTGGTAGTACTGCCCCCGGGCGAAGGACGCGGCGGCGCTGGGCGTGTCGAGGCTGCGGGCCAGGGCCTCGGCCAGGGCCAGGTCCTTGACGCCGTTGCGGGCTTGGACCTGCCGCGCGTTAAAGGTCTCGCGGTCGGCCGGGGGCGCGCCGGCCCGCCCGGCGAGTACCTTCATGGCGGGGGTCAGGGCGCCGTTCTGGGTCGTTACCTGGGTCAGCGCCGCGGCCGGGACGCCGGCCAGGGCCGCCAGGCGGAAGGCCTCCTCGGCCACGGTGATCTGGACCAGGGTCACCAGGTTGTTGACGATCTTGAGTGACATCGCCGCGCCGAGCTGCCCGACGTGCACGGCCTCGGTCGCATAGGCGTCGAGAAGCGGGCGCACCCGTTCGGTATCGGCTTGTTCCGCGCCGATCATCGCGCAGACGAAGGGGCCGTCCGGGGCGCCGTACCGGGTGACGGTTACCGGCGCGTCGATGACCTGGACGTCGCGGTCGGCGCCGTCGGCGGCCAGGGCGAGGACGAGCTCCGGGCTGACCGTGCTGTGGATCATCAGCACGCTGCCCGGCGGCATTACTGGCAGCAGGGCGTCGGCGCACTCGCGGACCTGCTGGCCGGTGCGGACGCACACGCCGACCGCGTCCGCGCCGGCGCCGGCCTCGTCGATGGTGCCGGCCACCCGGGCGCGGCCGCGGAACTTTTCCCGGGACGGCTCGAAGGTGTCGTACACGGTCAGCTCGCCCACGCCGACCAGGCACGACGCGAGCCTGCTGCCCATGTTGCCGAGGCCCGCGAAGCCGATCTTCACGGTGCCTCGCCCTCAGTCGCCGGCTGGTAGTGCGGGTTGGGTATCTCGTCGACCCGGAGGCGCTGGTTGCGCTTGGAGCTGATGCGCCACTGGCCGTCGTCGCCTTTGCGGTAGGTCTCGTGGTAGTGGCCGTAGCCCTTGATCCCGGTCGGCCGGCCGGGGTAGAGGACGTAGTCGAACATCGCCCACACCCCGGAGGCCTCGGTCGGGCTCAGCAGAATGATCTCGGGCATGTGGCCGTGATGGGTGGTGAACGCGTCCGCCAGCTGCCGCGGCACCAGCTCGAGGTAGTCCGCGTTGGACTGCGGCGGGGCGTTCAGCTCGGCCGGCAGGTGGTGGACGCAGTCCTTGGTGAACAGGTCCTTCCAGGCCGCCCAGTCCTTGGTGTCCATCAGCCGGAAGTAGCGCGCCTTGAGCTGCTTGATCTGCTCGATGTCCCACAGTTGCCTGGAGAAGTCCTCCGGGGTTGTCGGCGTCACCGCGATTCCTTTCAACACGCTGTTAACTAGTAATATCAGATTACTGGTTGGGGAGCGAGGAAGCCTGCTGACGCTCGCCGCGTCGTCATCGTCGCCCAGGCGCCGCAGGCTGGCATAGCCGACTAGCCGACTAGCCGACCGGCCCGAAGGAGTAGATGATGGGTCAGCCTTCCCGGCATCCGAGGGTGTCAGTGAGCGGACTGTGCTTCCCGCGGCTGTCTGCGGTCGACGGGGTCGCCGCCGTCGCCGGACTTGGCGTGGTGAACACGTCGATGACGTCGACCAAGCTGCGGGAATCCGGTACTGAGGCGGTGGCCGCGGCCGCGGCGGGGCACGGTGTCAAGGTTGTCGCGACGACGGCCCTGGCCCGGTTCGACCTGAGGCCGGGCGCGGACAACGAGGCTAACCGCGGGCTGGCTGTCGCTGACATCGACTGCGCGGCGGCGGTTGGGGCCGCCGTCGCGTACACGCTCACCGGCCCGCGGGCCCGCCCGGACTGGGCAGACGACGTCGACGCCTACGCGCGGGCAGCGGGCGGCCTGGTCGAGTACGCCGCCGAGCGCGGGATCGTGCTCTGCGTCGAGCCGACGAACTGGCTCTTCGCTGACCTCAACTTCGTGCACGGGTTCCACGACGCGATCGCGTTCGCCCGGGCCACCGGGCTGCGCATCTGCCTTGACCTGTTCCACGCCTGGTCCGAGGGCGGGCTCCGCGCGGAGATCGCCGCGAACATCGACCTGGTCGCGCATGTCCAGCTCAGCGACATGCAGCGCGGTGCCCGCGCGCTGCCGGCCCGGGCGGTTCCCGGGGACGGCGACGTCCCCCTCGCCCCGATAGTCCGCTGGCTGCTGGACGCCGGGTACGAAGGCTACTTCGACCTGGAACT
>Ga0265338_10009892_pt1 | contig 11284 bp, 8 predicted proteins | sample 42126metaG_FD_193579 | JGI IMG/M metagenome (GOLD analysis project Ga0265338, IMG submission 193579) | Rhizosphere microbial communities from Carex aquatilis grown in University of Washington, Seatle, WA, United States - 4-21-26 metaG | ecosystem: Host-associated > Plants > Roots > Rhizosphere >... | reverse complement strand
GTTGGGCTCATAACCCAAAGGTCGCTGGTTCAAATCCAGCCCCCGCAACCAATCCTAACCTCCACCAAAACAATCGCTTGGACCTGATTGCACGTGTACCAAACGTCACTTGCCTAGTGCCTTTTAGCTCCCATTAGCGGAGGAATGGTCCGTAGTGGCATTTTCATTGAGTAGAATTCCCACCACCACACTGTTTGCGCTACGCTTCTGCTCGGAAATTGCTTGCGTGTAAGTATTCAGGGTGCTGTGAATCGTCGAGTGCCGCAGCAATTCTTGTTGCACCTTGATGTCAGTGCCCGCGCCTCGCAAAATCGTCGAGTACGAATGTCGAAACGTATGCCAACCAATCTTTCCGATTCCAGCTCTTAATGCGGCGGGCCTCACATGGCGGTGCAGGATGTTCTGTTGCCCTCGGGGTCGGCCAGCTTTGTTCGCGAAGACCCAGTCTTGAGGGCCTTGGTGGAACGTGCGTTTCCATAGTTCTTGCAGACAACGGGCGAGCCGGGGATCGATGGGCAGCGATTTTTGCGAGGCTTCGGTTTTAGTGTCGCCCGATCTTCCGTTCACAACCCCCCGCCTGATGAAGACCGTGAGGTCCTCCCAGTTGAAATCCTGCCATTGGAGGCCCATGATTTCACTGGCGCGAAGCCCCAGGCATGCCGCGACCAGAACCATGGTGCGGCATGGCTCAATCAGTTGCGCCAGAAGGAGGCGGATTTCGCCCGACGTCAGCACGCGCGGTATGCATCGGCGACCGCCCCGCTGTCGCACGAGGTCAATGGGATTTCGGTCGGTTAGTTCCCAGCTTCGTGCGTGCTCATAGATGAGGTGAAACAGGCTTCGAAGGTTGACTTTGGTTTTCGGCGCGAGGGTAAGCGACCGCAGCCATTCTTCGACCGCAACCGGTCTAATCTCCTCCAGCGACCGTTCACCCCAACGAGGAAGAATCCAGCGTTTCAATGTCGACGAATGAGATTGCTGTGTTGAGTACCGCCGTCCTGGCAATTCACGTTCAATATAGTGATCGATCAGAGCACCGATTGAAATGGGTCGTCCGAATCGATGATGTAGATTCAAGCGGAGACGAAGGGGCTCCACGATCCGCAAGGCATCTGTCTTGGTTGGGTATTGGGCAACTGTCCCTACGGTTGTCGACCTCCGGTATCGATGTCCTTCGGACGTTGTTTCATAAAAGCGAAACTGCCAGACGTCTTCAGAGCGTCTCTTGTTCTTCTTGGTCAAAGATCCATATTGATATCTGTGCCGCTTCATGGTTTTCCTCCAGTCTGAGTTGACGCGGCGCAAGATGAAAGGAATTCAAGGTGAGATCAGTGGGTTGGAACCAACGGGCGAAGTGGCATTCTCAGGGAGTTGAACGGAAGGTATGAGCCTGATTCTGCGGTGGTTCCGAAAGGGCTCTTTGGGCACGGCGCACAACTTACTTACTATATGTTTACGATAGAAAGCGCGGTCGAACTCGACTCGCGTAAAGATCCGCATCTCGATCTTGGCCGGGGATCAGGAAATCTGAGACCGGAGAAAAATAATGTTTCTGCCGCCGCAAAGCAGTAAGAGCACGTGGTGATTGAGGATAAGCGCCCAGAATGCAGCGCATCAGGGCAGGGAAGATATGGTCGTGGTTTCGGGATTAACAACTGGCTGCCAGGTATCTTGTTGGCTCATCATGTAATGCCTCTCAACGAATATAGGTGAACGGTGGCCCATTCAAGCCCTTGGCTTGAATGAGGGCGGCTGGGCAGTTATCTAGTCAGCGAAGAGACCTGCTCTAGGACGGCTGGGCCATTGGAAAGCTTCTGTGCCCAATGGTCGAGAACTGCTTTGCGGCGAGCTTCTAGTTTGGTGGCCTCGTCAGATTGCCCGGCTCCCCGCAATATTCCAGCCAGAGCCAGCCATGTGCGGGAAAGACAAATCGCGTCTCGAAGATCATCGTCTAAATTGGGACTCCACGCGTCAAGCTTATTGAGGAGTTCGCGATACTGGTCAATGGCTTTCTCTCGTTGACCGGTCTTGTCGTAAAAGTAGGCTAAGGCTCGCATCGCATGATCGGCCTCGCTCATCGGCTCTATCTTTTCAGCGGGATAGATTCGCGCATCTCGCAAAAGGCGAAGCGCTTTGTCAATTCGCTCCCGCGCTTCATCCTTCCGGTCCATTCCAAGCAGCGCATAGGATGAGGCAGAAAGCAATTCAGCCTCATCGCGCAACGCCCGGGAGTTGGACTTCGTTTCCCGCAGTGTGGCTAGCGAATGGTCGTAGACAGCCAACGCCTTTTGCGGGTTCGTGTGGCGCAGGATGTTTCCGATTTCCAATCCGACCTCTGCGACCTCGTGGCGGCTGAGAGCATCGTCTGTATCGCTGCGTGCGAGTTCTTCCGCAATAGTCAGTCCTTTTTGAAAAGCAGCGAGCGCTTCCGAGGTGCGGCCCAGGCTAAGCTCGCCGTCCGCTTTTCCCAGGATCATTCCTTCGTGCCACAGCACGTCGACTTCATTGGACCGGAGCGCCGCGTGCCCGTTTGCGGCTTCCTTTTCCTCAAGTTCAAAAGACTTGCGCACGGTAGCGAGCGCCCCATCCAGATCCCCACGTTGCCACTGCGAGTATGCCAAAGTGTCGAAAACATTACCGTCAAATCTGTGGTCTTGGGCGCCCTGTAGCGAGAGATCCTGGACGCGTTGACAATACCGAATTGCCTTGTCGAACTGCCGCCGGTTTTCGTATTCATCGGCTACGTTCAAGTACCAGTACATCGCGGCGTATTGATCTCCGGGTGAGAGGTTCCCGAGAGCGACGAACTGTTCGGCTTGCGCGACAGTTTCATCGGCTTCTGCGGCCGCTTCCGCAGGACGTCCTTGCACATCGGATAGAGTCATGCGAGTGTGCGCAATCGTCGCGGAAAGACGCCGCCCGTCCCGGTTTCGTGGGTCACTGGCCAAGACGGGCTTCAAAAATCTCTCAGCGTTGTTCAAGCTTATTTCCGCGTCCGAAAGCAAGCCCAGGTTCGGGGAGGTGGGATCACCTTGAACATGCGCCACCTTAACGTAAGCAAGCGCGATTTCTAACGCAAAATCCGGGTCCATGTGCGCTTCGTTGCCCAGTGCTGTAAGGTACTGCAAAGTGTCCGAGACAATTTGATTCCTGACTTTCGTGGAGCCCGGGAGTCCTCTGATCTGTTCGTCGAGATCGATAAATTTGTTGGCCAATTGCCGGGCTTGCAAAAACCGTTCCTGGGCAATCTTGCGTTGCCGATTGGCAACATAGAGCCCTCCAGCCAGGCTGGCAATTACAAGTAATAAGGTCGTGCCCGCCACGATGACTCCGGTACGATTCCGGTGTACGAATTTTGCGGCCCGGTAGGCAATCGTGTCGGGCCGGGCACTTATAGGTTCGCGAGTCAGGTAGCGGTGTAGATCGTCGGCGAAGGCGGCGACGGAAATATACCGTTCGCCTGGATTTTTCTTCAATGCCTTGCCGAGAATTGTGTCGAGGTCGCCATCGAGTTGGCGGCGCAGACCGTCGGGGCTGGTACAGCGTTTCGTGGCCGCGGTAGCTGTTGCATCCGAGCCTGCCTCTGCCAGTGCTTGGGACATCCTGGGTGTGTCGGATTCGACAATGATTCTCACCAAGTCGGTCGGAGTATGAGGACCCGGCCCGGCCGGATATTGGCCACTGAGCAGTAGATACAACAGCACGCCGAGAGCATAGACGTCCGTAGCCGTCGTGATGGAGCCGGACGTGATTTGTTCCGGAGCCGCGAAGCGCGGGGTGAGCACTTTGTCACCTTCGAGCGTAAGCAGTGTGGGAGCGGTCTGATCGGAACTGTCGAACAGCAGCTTGGCGATCCCGAAATCGAGCAGTTTGACCTGACCGTCGTCTCTCACCAGAACATTGGCGGGCTTGATGTCACGGTGAACGATTAGATTGCTGTGGGAATGACCGACAGCTGCGAGAACATCGAGGAAAAGTTCAATGCGGCGATCCACGTCGAGCCGATGTTCGTCGCAGTATTCGTCAATGTGCTTTCCCTGGACATGCTCGAGAACCAGGAACGGTTCTCCTTCCGGCGTAACTCCGGCATCAATCAGTTCCGCAATGTGCGGGTGGGACAGCCGGCCGAGGATCGCGCCTTCGCGCTTGAACCGTTCCAGGCTCAGCGGACTATTGACGGCAATATTCAGGAACTTGATCGCGACCCGACGATCAAACCGGCCGTCGTTACGCTCGGCTAGCCAAACGCTGCCCATGCCGCCATGGCCGAGTTGACTGAGGATACGATAATGCGAAACAACCCGACCCGTTGAGGAGTGGGCGGCGGACTCGTCATTCAACGGCGCCATCGTGAGTTTCGCCGCGTCGATCAGCGGTTGCTCCAGAAAACCGCCTGAGTTTTGATGAGAAGCAAGCAGCGACCGGACTTCTTCTAATAAGGACGCATCATCTCCGCAGGCTTGCCGCAGAAACGCGTCCTGCTGGTCGGCCGGCACCTGCAGCGCCGACTGCAGCAGATCCTCGACCCGTTTCCAGCGTTCAGTGTCCATCGGAGGGTTCTCGGCTCATCTCGCGGTGCAGCCAGGCTCGAGCTGTGCTCCAATCGCGCGCTACCGTAACTGCCGATACTTTGAGAACTTCGGCGGTCTCGTCGAAGTTCAAGCCTCCGAAGAAGCGCAATTCGACTACTTTGGCTTTGCGCTCATCGAACTGTGCGAGGGCCGTGAGCGCGTCATCGAGTGCGACTACATCGACATCTTTCTGTTTGTCCCGAATGAAGAACTCAGCATCCTCGAGCGACACGGTTGGTTCGCCGCCGCCTCGTTTCCCAGCCCGATGGCGACGGGCATAGTCGACTAGAATCTGGCGCATCTGCTGCGCAGCGATAGCAAAGAAATGGGAGCGGCCCTCCCATTGCGGAGCGTTCAACCCCACTAGGCGCAGGTAAGCCTCATTGACCAGTGCCGAGCTTTGCAAGGTGTGATCGGGACGTTCCTGACGAAGCTGAAAGTGAGCTAAACGACGTAATTCTTTGTAAACAATAGGGAAGAGGGCGTCCAAGGACCTGACGTCCCCGTTCCGCCAGCCTTGCAGCAACTGCGTAATCTCACCCGCCGAATCGCGGGCGCCAAGGCCTCCCCCCTGTTCATTTTCCGCTCCCATAGCGGCAACTAGAGTGGCCCATCCTTACGTTTTTTGCAAGGGTAACTCGATGCCGCTCATAGCATTGGTGCGGTTCGAAATGCTGCGTTTCTCCTTAATATTGACTGATGGATTGGTTGGAGACTCGGGGGAACGGGGAAACACGTCCTAATCCTTTCCCGTCCCCGCGTTTCCACCCAGTTTGCAGGTTCTAGATCCCCGGAATAGCTTCTTTTACTACTGAAGCGTGATCAGCACTTCGATCGTTCCAGTGCCGGCGGCGAGCGGCTGCAAGGCCTTGCCGACCACTGCTCCTACGAGCCGGCTCCGGTCCGTGCCTTTCATGGCATAACCCGGACGAGAAGAAGCAACCAGCAGATCACCGCGACCGATGGCACCGTTCTCGGTGGTAACTTTGCAGGGCACGATCCCGACGACGGCAAGCGGTACTTCGGTTGATTGGGCCGAAGGATCGTCGATGCTATGCGCGGTAGCCAGAACGCCGGGTTTGGTCGAGTAGATTCCCGCCACAAGCGTGGCATAAGGATGATGGGAGAGTGCCAGGTGGCGGTCCGCATTCGCGTCAATCTCCAGAACATCACCCGGCTCATATTCGGAGCGCTGGCCGCGCACGGCTACAGATTCGGCGAAGTCCGCCCCGCTCGCGACAAATCCTCCGTCGGCATAGGCCACACCATTCGTGTCTACCCGGAATTTATGGACCTTATTCGTCATACCCAAATAAAGATTGCCGCCGCTTGCATTCACCACCACGCCGCCGTTGATAATGCCGTTGCTGTTCGTCGTGTCGACATCGAGCGCATAGTCGTTATAGGGCTTGCTGGTGCCGATGCCGACGGTCACGGCACGGGATGCGGTTCCGCCGAGGATCAGTGCGTTGTTCACACCGACAACCGCAAAGGCTCCAACGGCCCCGGAGTTAGTAAGAGGATCGACGGAAGCACCTGCATTGAATCCCATGAACGTGTTATAGGATCCTGTGACGCTGCCTGCGCCGCTATACGCCCCCAGTGCGGAATTTCCATCTCCCTCCGTCGCGGAAAGCGACCCCATACCGACGGCGGTGTTGGAACCACCCCCGTTACTGAAGAACATTGCCTCGGCACCGTAGGCCGTGTTGCCGTTTCCATTCGTATCTTCAATCAGAGCCTGGTAGCCAGTAGCGGTATTGTATGTACCGGTGCTTATCGTATTACCAGCGAATCCGAGGTATGCGTTCGCGTTAACGAATGATCCGAACCCCCACAGATTACTCCCAATCTGGAAACTGCCACCGGTCACAATTCCTGAGGCACTGAGATTACCTTTTATGGTTTGATTCGTGGTGAAGGTATTGGCCGTCGCCAACCGCGGCACCTTCGTGGTATCCAAATTGAGGGTGACGTTGCCTTGGGTGCCACCACCTGTGAGATCTGTACCAGCGGTGACGCCCGTGATTTGGCCGTGCAACAGGCCACAACATAGCAAAGTCGAGAAAAAAGTGAAAAGTGTACGGTTTCGGATTTTCATGACATCACCTCATTGTGACTCGCTGCCAACGCTTGTTACTGCAAGGTAACGAGAACTTGAATCGAGCCAGTGCCTTTCGACAATGGCTCCAGCGCTTTGCCAACCACCGCTCCGAGCATCCGGCGCCGATCGGTACCCTTCATGGCGTAGCCCGCGCGCGACGAGGCGACCAACAAATCACCTTCATGAATGGCACCGTTCTCGGTCGTGACTTTGCAAGGCACGATACCGACAACGGCCAGCGGCACTTCGTCGTCCATTTTTTCATCCATGGCATGTGGCGATGCGAGCACTCCTGGCTTGGTGGAGTAGATACCAGCCACGCGGGTTGAGTAGGAGAGCTGGGAAAGAGTGAGCGTACGATGCGCCCCACTGGCAATCTCGAGGAGATCGCCGGGTTGGTAGAGCGAGCGCTGGCCGCGCACGGCTACAGATTCCGCGAAGTCCGCGCCGCTGGCGACAAATCCTCCGTCGGCATAGGCCACACCATTCGTGTCGACCCTGAATTTGTGGACCGTATTCGTCATCCCCAAATAGAGATTGCCGCCGCTTGCATTTACGACCACGCCGCCATTGATAACGCCGTTGCTCTTGATTGTTTCGACGTCAAGGGCATAATCGGAATAGGGAGCCGCGGTACCGATGCCTACGGCCACGGCGTTTTTCCCGCTTCCTCCCAGGATCAAGGCGTTGCTTTCTCCGACTTTTGCATTGGCCCCGATCGCGGTGGAATTGGTAATCGGATTGACGGAGTTCGAAGCGTTAAATCCCAGGAAGGTGTTGGACGAACTGGCCCCCGTAATCCCGCCGCTATTTTCGCCGATTGCGGTGTTGTAATTCCCTGAAGTGTTGTCAAAGAGCGCATATTCGCCAACCGCAACATTGCTTCCTCCATCATCGTTGTTGGCGAGTGCTCCAAAACCCGCAGCCGTGTTGTCCGACCCGGCCCTGTTTGAAACCAGCGCTTGTTCACCTAAAGCTGTGTTTTCGCCGCCGATGTTGGAAAACAGGGCATATGCGCCAACTGCGGTATTCAATTCTCCAGTCTGATTTGAGTACATCGCGAAGCTGCCGAATGCGGTGTTCGCGCTACCGCTGGTGTTGGATATCAGGGCTTGATAACCAGTGCCTGTATTGTTGGTACCGCCAGTTGAGGTATTTCCCGAAAATCCAAGAAACGCATTCCCATTGGCGAACGAGCCAATACCAAATAGGTTGCTTCCTAACAGGAACTCGCTGCCCGCTACGCTCCCGCTAGCAGTCACATTACCCTTTACCGATTGATTAGCGGTGAAGGTGTTGGCTGCCGCCAGTCGCGGCACTTTGGTCGTGTCCAAATTCAGCGTGACGTTGCCTTGTGTACCGCCGCCAGTGAGGTCCGTGCCGGCAGTGACGCCGGTGATTTGAGCTTGAAGCGGGCCCCACAACGTCAGCATTGACAAGAGAGCGGAAAGCGTTAGAGTTCGGAGTTTCATGACGTGACCTCGCGTGAAATTGATGAATTCCTGCCGGAACTGACTTGATTGATCGCCGCGCCTTCCACGCAGAGTCCCGAATCACAGCACCCTGCGGAGATCCGAGGGTGGGCAACGTCGTACGACGCAAAGGCGCCGATGCCATTCGCAACTCAGAAGGCTTTGTAGACGCTGGTCACGGTCAACACTGCTCCGGGAGCGGTCTTAATCGTGTTGTTTTGCCACAGGGCTACGATTGAGCCAAGGCCTATGTACGGCAGGGAGAAATCCGCATTGTTGTACGGAGAACATGGATCGGGCCCGGACTGAATGTTTTGCACGTAGGTTACATTGTCAAAATCGTGCAGAAAACTGGTGACCGTGATCATCAGTCCTGCATTGTATTGGTACTGTCCGCTCGCGGCCGTTTGCGTCGAGTTGTAGATGTTGTTGACACCGCCGACATCTTCACCGGCATACCGCAATAGGCTAGCGACGCGGCTGACACCCGAAAGGTTTTTCAGCTTCATCGTGATCTTCGCTGAACCTGTGACGCTCGCGGTAGCCGGCACGTTCACGATGGTCTGTGTCAGTTGCCAGTTTCCGTCGGCGGTGGTCCGCGTCACCGTGACCGTGTTGCCCTTCTGCGTCAACGTCGAAGGATTCCATGAGCCGTTGTCGTATGCGGCATAGTCGTAGTAGCGCTTGAACGCGGTGAAATCACAGAATCCATAGCCTTCCAAATCTGCTGCATTCCCTTCTGGGGGGAACAATTGTGTGTTCCTTAAAGAGAACTGTGGGATATTGCCGTTCACGGTGACGCAGAACTGCGTGACCGTGTTGCGGTCATTTCCACTGGAATACGTGACCTGGCAGGTTTGAGTCGCTTGCGAAGAGGCTGCCTCTACCTTAAGCGTTGTGGGCTTTAACTGGACTCCTTCTTGCGCCAGAGCCACCGAAGTGAGACTTAGAATGAGACTGAACCAACTGATTTTGTTAAGCATGAGCGCTCTCCTTTTTCCTGAGGGGTCATTGGCACCCCTGGCGTGAAATTCTGATCGACATTTTGTTCGACACTCAGGTACTAACCGTCGTCGCACCTCAGATCGGCTTGTAGGTGCTGACCACGGTTTTGGTTGCGTTGTGCGGCACGGTCATACTCCAGAACTGCACGATCGAGCCGTCGCCATGGAATGGATGCGACGCGAAATTTGTGAAAGGCGCGCACGGATTGGGAGGGGCGGCAACGTTCTGGGCGAACGTATCCTGCCCGAAACTGTTGTTGAAAGTGTTGTTGGAACTGCTCAGGCCGCGATTCGAGGGCTCCAATCCGAAGGCCGTCTGGCCGGTGAAGTCAAAATCGTTGCCCGACTGATCACTGTCGGCATCCACGTCGGCGTAGCGCATGATGTAGGCATTTCGGCTGGTGCCACTAAGGTTCTTGAGCGCCATCGATACCTTGGCGGATCCCGGCGCGCTGGCGGTAGCGGCAACATTCGTGATGGTCTGCTTTAGCTGCCAAAGTGAATCCGTGGTTGTGCGCGTGACCGTGACAACATTTCCGCTATGAGTGAAGGTAGGCGACCCCCAGGTGCCGCTGCCGAAGTCTGCCCAGTCATAATAGGCAACGTTCCCGGTCAAGTCGCAAACGCCGTAGCCTTCCAGGATGGTGCTGACGGCAATCATTTCTCCGCCAGCTACGCTAAATTGCGAAATGTTCCCGTTCACAGTGACACAAAACTGAGTGGCGTTCGTACCAGTCCCGCTGGAAAATGTCACATCGCAGGCCGTCGTGGAATCAGGCGATGGCGGCTCGACGACTTGTGGCTGGGACTGGCTCTGCGCCAGAACAAGAGAAGAGAGAGTGAGAACAAGCATGAGCAGTACAGATTTCCGAAACATTTCAGGGCTCCATTTGGAAGTTGATTTAAGAACTTCGAACACACCCGCCGGACTATCGGTTGCTCAGCTCGAGTGGCGAAAAGACCACACTCAGTCTCGCGAAGGGCTCACGCTCTCTGGAGCGTCTCGGTCCTCTGTCTGTAACAGCGCAAATTCCCGGAAGATCTTGTCATCACAAGCAAGATATTTGTGTGCCGGGAGGCGCTGGTGGACCGCATCTAGTGCCCGATAATGCCGTGAAAGTTACCCAGATCGTCAACGAGAGTTCCCACAACGTCGCCGTTGTTCTTGATAGCAAATATATAGATTTGCTTCGCTTCGAGAACCTCCAGCAAATAGTAGGCTCCTTGAGAGACGATAAATGTAGAGCCCTCGCAATCGCCGACCATATCGTCCGAGTCATTAATTCCATCGATTGCTGTGCCTGAGCACAAGGGTAGGTCAATCGTGTAGTAGGCCCCATCTTTCAGCAGAAATCCGTGGCTCGTCTTTGGATCTTGATACCAACCAACAATATCTCCAGCAGAATTAATACCATTGAGGTACGTCTGTAGCGCGCCCGGAACAGCGATGGTGGTGAACGTTCCGCTAGAGTAGACAAAGCCATAGACGCTGTCGCCCACTTCGTAATAGCCAATCACTTGGCCGGAGTCATTGATGCCCCGCAGCCAAGTGGCAGACGCGGGGAAACCAATCGAGACAAACGTCTTCCCGTCATAGGTGAAACCCTGTTCTATTCCATTGTCATCGTAAGAGCCGACCACTACTCCTGACTTATTAATCCCAAACAATGTGGCTGCGACTATGCCCGGTAAATTCAGGCTAGTATAGGTTGTTCCGTCGAAATAGAACGCCGTGGTGTCGGTGTTTCCCACGGCAATCTTGCCATTAAAATCCACTGCACTCGAGAAATCTGCGCCCGGATAATCGATCGAACGGAACTGGTAACCGTTTATCTTGGCTGGAGTCTGAGGGCCCAACGGTTGTGCCATCAGAGACTGACTCACGGTGCAGAGAAATAGCGAAAGGATCGTCGACAGATATACCGAATGTTTGTTCATACCGCCTCCCGAGTGTTGCTGGACGCACCTCACCAGCATGCTCCTGTTGCTGTTGGTGCGGGATAGGCAAGGTTCCCGCCATAGATTCTGGCTTAATTGCCGATGATGCCGTGGCTTTCGCTATTATGATCCGCGTAGTATCCTACGACATTGCCGTTGTTCTTAATGCGCAACAAAACCGTACCCAATGCGATG
>Ga0265338_10009891_pt1 | contig 11285 bp, 7 predicted proteins | sample 42126metaG_FD_193579 | JGI IMG/M metagenome (GOLD analysis project Ga0265338, IMG submission 193579) | Rhizosphere microbial communities from Carex aquatilis grown in University of Washington, Seatle, WA, United States - 4-21-26 metaG | ecosystem: Host-associated > Plants > Roots > Rhizosphere >... | reverse complement strand
CTGGATCGCCGCCATGCTCGCCGCAGATGCCGACCTTGAGTGTGGGCCGGGTGTTGCGTCCCTTGGCCGTGGCCATCTTCACCAGGGCGCCCACGCCAGCCTGGTCCAGGGTGGCAAAGGGATCCTGCTTGAAGATGCCCGCCTTCAGGTACGCCGGCAGGAAGTGGTTGATGTCGTCGCGCGAGATGCCGTAAGTGGTCTGGGTCAGGTCGTTGGTTCCGAAGCTGAAAAACTCAGCCTCTTCGGCGATCTGATCGGCGGTCAAAGCGGCGCGCGGCAGCTCGATCATGGTGCCCACCATGAAGTCGACCTTGGCGTGCTTCTCCTTGAACACCTGCTCGGCAACGCGGCGGATGATCGCGGCCTGGTTGCGCATCTCCTCGATAGTGGCGACGAGCGGGACCATGATCTCGAGGTGCGGGTCGCCGCCGTGGTTCTTCACGTTGACGGCCGCCTCAAAAATGGCGCGAGCCTGCATCTCAGTGATCTCAGGGAACGCGATGCCGAGACGGCAGCCGCGCAGACCGAGCATGGGATTAACCTCGTGCAGCTCCTCTACGCGGGCCAGAAGGATGCGGAGATCCTTCAGCTTGGGCGAGCGGGGCTTGGTGTCTTCAAGGTGCTGGATTTCCACCAGCAGCTCTTCACGCTGCGGCAGGAACTCATGCAGCGGCGGGTCAAGCAGGCGGATGGTTACAGGCAGAGCCTCCATGGCCTTGAACAGGCCGATGAAGTCCTGGCGCTGCAGCGGCAGCAGGTGCTTGAGGGCCTCGCGGCGTTCCTTTTCGTCGGTGGCGAGGATCATGGCGCGCACGTGCTCAATGCGGCCTTCCGCAAAGAACATGTGCTCGGTGCGGCAGAGGCCGATACCCTCGGCGCCGAATGCGCGGGCCTGCTTGGCATCGCGGGGCACATCTGCATTGGCGCGGACGCGCAGCTTGCGGACCGGATCGGCCCAGCTCATGAAGTGGACCAGGTCCTGGTCGTCGGGACTCGCTGCGATGGTCTTCAGCTTGCCTTCGATGACGCGGCCGGTGGTTCCGTCGAGAGAAAGCCAGTCGCCGGGGCGGAAGGTCTTGCCCTTGACGCGCAGCTCCTTGCGGTTCTCGTCCACGACGCAGTCGCCGGCGCCGGCCACGCAGCATTTGCCCATGCCGCGCGTGACGACAGCCGCGTGCGAGGTCATGCCGCCGCGTGAGGTGAGAATGCCCGCTGCCACTTCCATGCCGCCAATGTCCTCAGGCGTGGTTTCGCCGCGGACAAGGATGATGGAGGTGTAGTCGCCCTTCTGGTGATGCTTCACAGCGTCTTCCGCGGTGAAGACGATCTGGCCCACAGCCGCGCCCGGCGATGCCGGCAGTCCGGTGGCGAGCACTTCGATCTTCGCGCCCTTTTCATCGAGACGCGGCACCAGGAAGTCGTAAAGCTGGTTGGGCTCGACGCGGAAAATGGCTTCTTCCTGCGTGATCAGGCCTTCGCGCACCATGTCAATGGCTACGCGAACAGCCGCCAGCCCGGTGCGCTTGCCGTTGCGCGTCTGCAGCATATAGAGCTTGCCATCCTGGATGGTGAACTCAAAGTCCTGCATGTCCCTGTAATGTTTTTCCATCTTCCAGGTAATGGTCCGGAGCTGGTCGTAGACCTTGGGCATGGCCTTCTCAAGCTCGCTGATGGGCATCGGAGTGCGGACGCCGCTGACCACGTCTTCGCCCTGCGCGTTCATCAGGTACTCGCCGAAAAATTGGCGCTCGCCGTTGGCCGGGTTGCGGGTAAAGCCCACGCCGGTGCCGGAGTTCTCGCCCAGGTTGCCAAAGACCATGGCCTGCACGTTGACCGCGGTGCCCAGCCAGTCGTCAATGTGGTTGATGCGGCGATAAGTCTTGGCGCGGTCATTCTGCCAGCTACGGAACACGGCATCGCGGGCCGCCACCAGCTGATCCAGCGGGTTCTGCGGGAAGTCCTTGCCGGTCTCTTTCTTCACCAGCTTCTTGTACTCGACAATGATGTCCTTGAGGGCCGCGGGCAGGAGCTCGTAATCGTAATGGACCTTCTCGCGCTCCTTGATGGCGTCGAAAATGTGCTCGAACTTCTTCTTGGGAATGTCGAGAACCACGTCGCCGAACATCTGGATGAGGCGGCGATAGGAGTCGAAAGCGAAGCGCGGGTTGTTGCTGCGGCGCGCCAGCGCCTCAACGGCCTCGTCATTCAGCCCGAGGTTCAGAATGGTGTCCATCATGCCCGGCATGGAGAACTTGGCGCCGGAACGGACGGAGACGAGCAGCGGATTTTCGCCGATACCAAGTTTCTGGCCCTGGAGGCGTTCCAGGCGCTCCAGCGAGGCGTGCATCTCGGTGTCCATTTGCGGGACAGCGAGGCGTGCATCTCGGTGTCCATTTGCGGGCTCACAACGCCCTTCATGTACTCGCGGCAGGCTTCAGTCTGGATGGTGAATCCGGGAGGCACCGGCAGGCCGGCATTGGTCATCTCGGCCAGGCCTGCGCCCTTGCCGCCGAGCGTGTCTTTCATGCGGCCGTTGCCATCGGCAGCGCCGCCGCCAAAAAAGTAAACGTATTTGATTGCTGCTGCGGTTGCTGTTTCGCTTGCCGGGTGGGCAAACTGCTGATCCACTACGCCTTGCGTCATGGAATGATGCCTCCGATTATGAGATGCCGTGAAAACGTTGCGCAGCAACGAGGGCGGAAAGGACGGAGGCTCAGGCGGGCAACGGGGTCAGCAGATTTCCGAGCTGAGCGCGTGCGGGTCAACCGTCGTTGGGGACACGCTTCGCGGGTAATACAAAGCCAGCTTCAGAAATAGTCCTCGTAAGGGGTGATTGAATGTGCGCCCCATCACAGTTGCGGGCTGATCCCTGCTGGGGCGAGGGCGGAGATCATGCGCCCAGCTCCGCCCGTATCGCCTCGGCGATGGCGCTGGCGTGCCGCTGCATTGCGGCTTCGTCCTCGGCTTCAATCATCACCCGCGCCAGCTTCTCGGTGCCGGAATAGCGGATGACCACGCGGCCCGAGTCCTTCAGATCTTCTTCGGCCTCGCGAATGCGCGCATGCACCGCGGGGATCTTCTCAAGCGGTCGCTTCTCGCGCACGTGCACGTTTACAATCGTCTGCGGAAAGACCTTGAGATCGCCGCAGAGCTCTTCAAGCGATTTGCCGGAGCGCGCCACCAGATCGAGCACCACCAGCGCGGTAAGGATGCCGTCGCCGGTGGTGGCCAGGTGCGGAAAGAGGATGTGCCCGGACTGCTCGCCGCCCAGCGCCGCGTTCTTCTTCTGCATCATTTCCATCACGTAGCGGTCGCCTACAGAGGCGCGCAGCATGTGGATGCCGGAGCGCTTGAGCGCCGCTTCCAGGCCCATGTTTGACATCGTGGTGGCCACAACAATGTCGTCCGTGAGCATGCCGCGCGCCTTCAGGTCGCGGGCGCACATCAGCAGGATTGCGTCCCCGTTGATCACCTGGCCATTGGCTCCGGCCAACATGCAGCGATCCGCATCGCCATCAAAGGTCACACCGATCTGCGCGCCGCGCTCGGCAACCTGTTTTGCCACCCAGTCGGGATGGAGCGCGCCGCAACCGGCGTTGATGTTGCGGCCGTCGGGTTGGGTGTTGAGCAGGGTGACATTGGCTGTGCTGCCCAAGCGCCGCGCCAGCTCTGCATAGTCGCGCTCATCAGATGCCGGGCCGAAGCGCATAGCGGATGGATCACCCGGTACAAACCTGCTGAACAGCAGCTGCGCGGCCGTGGAAGCTGCGCCATTAGCGCAATCCGCCACGATGTGCAGACCTTCGAGGGTTAGCGATGGCACGCAACTAACGAGGAACTCAATGTAATTGGTCAAGAGGGCGAGATTATCTTCGACCTGGGGCAGGGAAGCAGGATTAGGCAGCCTGGCTTCGCCGGCGTGGCGCAGGATCTCATCTTCCATACTGAGCTCGATGGCATCGGGGAGCTTGAAGCCATTGGGGCCGAAGAGCTTGATGCCGTTGTCTTGCCAGGGATTGTGGCTGGCGGAGATGACGATGCCTGCCGCGTAGCCACGCGTACGGGTCAGGTAAGCGACGCCGGGTGTGGGGATCACGCCGGCGCTCTCCACCCCGACTCCAGCTTGGCGCAGGCCAGTAGCAAGCGTGGCGGCAATCCACGGGCTTGATTCACGCGTATCGCGCCCAAGCAGGACGCGAGGCGTGCCGGCGTGGCGCGGCAGCGAGTGCCCAAGAGCGAGCCCGACGGCGAACACAGTGGTGGGATCAAGAGGGGCTTCCCCGGCGATTGCGCGTATACCGTCGGTGCCGAAGAGCTTGCGCGTGCGGAATTGGTTCATGATCTCGATTCAGGTGCTGCGGATTCTTCAGGAGGAGCGGCTGAGCCCAAAAGGTTCCGTGAGTAACTTCCTTGGAAAGGATATCGCAATTGCCGACTAGTGGATCACCGGAATTCGGAGTAATGCCGGTGCTAGAATTCGGTAGCATTCCCCTTCACGCCGCGCCCATCGGAAGAGACAGACATGAACGAGAGTCACGAAGCGTCGAGGTTTCCAAATGGAAGGCGGAAGTCGGATCTTTACCGCTTTTTTCTGACCAAAAAAGACTTTGCCAGCCCGAAGGACGAATCCGAGGACGATTTCGATAAGGAACTTGCAATCATTAGAGCTGAAGAGGAGCAAGACCTCAAGAATTGCTGCTGGCGTCGTGATTCGGATGGGCAACTTGTAGTCTCTGGTCTTGATTTGCGAGATAAGGGCACCCGTGTGCTGATTACGCCTTACGGCTTTAGCGTGGAACTCAAAGTTGGGAAGTTGGTGTTCATCAGCTATGCGAGGGAAGACCTAGCGGCTGCCACACTTATCAAAGATGCAGTTGACCGGACTGGCCTTGTCGGCTGGCTTGACGTGCGCCATTTGTATGGAGGGGTTCATTGGAAGGCGCATATAGCCCGCATGATCAAGAAATCCGACTTCTTTGTAGCGGTCCTTTCGAAGATATCTGTTGAAAAGCGAGGCTTCGTTCAGCGCGAAATCCGAGAGGCATTGGAGGTGGCACGCTCAATCCCAGATTCTCGCATCTTTATCGTGCCAGTCCGCCTTGACGACTGTGAGCCCACACCTCCTGCCCTAAACGAGTTGAAGGGCGTCGACCTGTTTCCTGACTGGAACACGGGGGTCACCCGCTTGATCCAAAGCTTGCATGCCGCGCTGGGTCAGGGTTCCCGACGCGAAAAGCGTCGATCACGCGCGGTTTGATTCGGCGCAGGCACGCGAGCGAACTGAGGTCGGGGTCTTGCCAGTAAGAAGACCGCGACGCTGCCAGCGTTTACTTCCCCCGTCTGCGATTATGAGAAGAATCTGGAAGTTTGGAGGAGGATTTGTCCCGAGCCTTTGATTCCACGCGCGAAGTTAGAGCGCCGTCAGCCAGCCGCGTGGTGAGCTGGTCCCCAGTGTTGACCTGCGCGGCGGAGCGAACCAGCGCGCCGTTTGCGTCAAGGACCAGCGCGTAACCACGATCCAGCACGGCCATCGGCGATAAAGTGTTCAAGCGCGCATCCAGAGCCCCGAGCCGGGCGCGGCGCTCGTGAAGGAAACGCTCCGTAGCGTGCAGCAGGCGCGTGCGGCCGGCGGCAAAGTGCTGCTGGGCGTGGGCCAGGCGCTGGCGCGGGTCGTGGCGAAGCACCGCCGCGCCCAGCTCAACCACGTGGCGATGCGTGTCGCGAATGTGGAAATTCATGCCCCCGGTGAGGCGCTGCGCGGCATCGTCCAGGCGCTGGGCCAGCCGGTGAAACAGCGTGGTGATGCGGGTTTCAGCACGGGCAACGGCGATGTGCGCAAGCCGCTGCCGCGCATGGAGAAGCTGGAATCGCCCTGCGCGTTCCAGCCGGGCATCCAGTTGCGACAGATGCTCGGCAATGCGGTGCTGCGCCTCGGTGATCAGCTCGGCGGCGGCTGAAGGCGTTGGCGCGCGCAGATCGGCGACAAAATCCGCAATGGTGAAGTCCGTCTCATGGCCCACGGCCGAAACCACGGGAACCTGCGAGGCCGCGATGGCGCGCGCCACCCGTTCCGAGTTGAACGCAGCCAGGTCTTCCAGCGATCCTCCGCCGCGGGCCACGACGATGGCGTCAACAAGCGGTTGACCTCCGGGGCCGGAGGTGTTGAGGCACGCAATCGCGGCTTCGATCTCAGCAGCGGCGGACTCGCCCTGCACGCTGGCGGGGCATAGCAGCACGTTCAGCCCTGCGTGGCGCCGCCCGGCAATGTTGAGGAAGTCGCGGATAACTGCGCCAGTGGGCGAGCTGACAATGCCCACGTTGCGCGGAAACGCCGGCAGGGGACGCTTGCGCGCGGCGTCAAAAAGACCTTCCGCCTTGAGCCGTTCCTTGAGCTGCTCAAATGCAAGCTGGAGAGACCCTGCGCCCACCGGCTCCAGCGTTTCAGCCACCAGCTGCACCTGGCCCCGCTGGTCGTAGACGCTCACCCGGCCGCGGGCCAGAACGTGCTGGCCGTCCTCCAGACGAAAACGCAACAACATCGCCTGCCGCCGAAAAAGAACCACGGGAAGCTGTGCGTCAGCGTCCTTCAGCGTGAAGTAAACGTGGCCGGAGGGCGCGGGCCGCAGGTTTGAGATTTCGCCTTCCACCCACACATCGGCGTACTGCGTTTCCACAATCTGCCGGATCTGCGAAACCAGCAAGCTGACAGGCCACACACGGCGCGCGGAAACGGGAGCCTCGAAGCTGAGGTCGAGCTGGGCTGCGGTAACGTCGCGCTGGGGCACGTCTTTAAGTCTAGCGGAGCAAGCGGAGCGGCGGGGCCGGGTGTGTCCCTGTTCCCTGACCCCTGACCCCTGCCTGATCCCTGACCCCTGCCTGTCCCCTGTCCCCTTTTACCCGCCGTGCGGTAAACTGGCCCCGATGCTTGTCTTCGGTATCGACTGCGGGACGGAAATCACTGGCTGGGGTGTAGTGGAGAGCTGCGAGACCGGCCGCGATCGAAGTCTTGTCTGTCGCGCCATGGGCGGCATCCAGCTTGACCGGCGCCAGTCTTTGCCCTTGCGCCTGGCACAGGTCTACCGGGAGCTTTGCGAGCACCTCGCCGAGTGGCATCCTGACGCCGTCGCCGTCGAGGAGGTCTTTTACAGCGTGAATGCCAAGTCGGCCCTCAAGCTCGGCCAGGTGCGCGGCGTGGCGCTGCTCGCCGCCGCCGAGGCCGGTCTTCCCGTCGCTGAATACGCGCCCCTCCGCATCAAGTCCAGCGTTGTTGGCTACGGCCTGGCTCAAAAACAGCAAGTCCAGTTCATGGTCGCCCGCCTGCTCGGCCTCGCAGACCCGCCCCAACCCGCCGACGCCGCTGACGCCCTCGCCATCGCCATCTGCCACATCCATACCGCCCAGACCCAGCTCCTCCAGGAGGCGGGCCGATGAGCCGCCCCTCGGCCGGTATCGCCATAGCCGGTCTGCTGGCCGCCTGCGCCCTCTGCGCCTCAGGCGAGCCCGTTCCCGTATTTGAACTCGACTACACCAACGCCGGCCTGGTCCCCGCGCATTGGGTCCTTGAAATCCACCCCGACGGCACCGGCCACTTTCGCACGCAGCGCGGCAACGTCGTGGCTACTGAGGAGATTGAGCCTCCCGATATCAACCGCGATATCCAGGTGAGCGCACAGTTTGCCGAACACGTCTTTCAGATAGCCGATCGGAAACGGCTCTTCCACGCCGGCTGCGAGAGCCATCTGAATGTTGCCTTCCAGGGAACCAAGAAGTTCACCGTCCAGGGACCGGCGGGCGAGGGCTCGTGCGAATTCAACTACTCCAAAGACCAGGACATCCAGGGGCTGGCGGATTCGCTCATGTCGGTGGCCAACACTCTCATCGAGGGGGCTCGCCTGCAAACTCTCCTGGTGCACGACCGGCTCGGCCTGGATCACGAGACCGAGGTACTGGTGGAGTCAGCCCATGACGGCCGCGCCCAGCAAATCGGCTCCATCCGCAATATTCTCGAGCAGCTCGAGGACGACCCCCAGGTCCTTGACCGCGTCAAGCGCCGCGCCCGCCTCCTCCTCTCCAAAGCCAACGACTAGCTCCTATCGACCTGTACGGAACCGGAAAGATAAACGCCCCGTCATCCTGAGCAAAGCAGGCCCCGTCATCCTGAACCGGAAAAACAAACGACCCGTCATCCTGAGCGGAGCGGCGCAGTTTCATCGCGCCGCGCAGTCGAAGGACCTGCATTTGCTTCTCGCCAGGGAACCATCTTCTCTTTCGCACGCGACTTTCCTTTCCCTCCCGGTGTCTATATCGTGTTGAAAGTACTCCAAAGGCGGTAATTATGAGACGTAATCTGCAAGACCTCGTTCGCGCGGCCGTCTTGGGTTCTGCACTTCTGGCGCTCGGCGCAGTGGCCGCATACGCTGACGACTCCGCACAGCCGGGGCGCGCCGCCCGGCTCAGCAACGTTGAGGGCCAGGTAAGCATCTCCCTCAACGGTCAGCAGATTGCCGACCACGCCCTTGCCAACCTGCCCCTCTTTGAAGGAACCCAGATCGCCACCGGCGACGACGGGCGCGCCGAAATCCAGTTTGAAGATGGCGCCATCGCTCGCGTCCCTCCGGCAAGCTCTCTCACCCTTACCGTGCTCAAACCGGACGACTCCGAAATTGACCTGAACAGCGGCGTGGGCTACTTCGAGCTCCAGGGCAGCCCTGACCACCCCCTCCGCCTTCGCTTCGGCGCCAACACCGTCACCGCCAGCGGCTTCACCGTCCTCCGCGTGCAGCTCGATCAACCGCCCGGCAGCCTGGCCGTCTTCTCCGGCAACGCCCACCTTGACGCTTCGGGGAATACTTCAATCGACCTCCACGGCGGCGAGAGCGTCGATCTGGCCCAGTACGTCCTGGCGGAAAACATCGAGCCCGATTCCTGGGACGCCTGGAACTCTGACCGCGACCAGGCCATCACCTCCGCTGAGGCCAGCACCACCGCCGCCACCAACTCCATGCCCAACAGCAACAATCCCGCGTGGAGCGACCTGAACAACAACGGCACTTGGTACAACACGCCTAACGACGGCTACGTCTGGTCGCCCTATGACGCGTCCAATCCCGGTTGGGACCCCTACGGCAACGGCTACTGGGTAAACGAACCCGGCTACGGCTACATCTGGGCCGAGGCAGCCTCATGGGGGTATCTGCCCTACCAGTGCGGCATGTGGAACTGGTACACGGGTTTCGGCTGGGGCTGGGCGCCCGGCAGCTGCTCGCCGTGGTGGGCCGGCGGCGGAGGCTGGAACGTCAATATTGGCTACTACCCCACCTGGTATCAGCGTCCGTTCCGGCCGCGCTCCGGGCCCTGGCCCAAAGGCGGTCCCACCGGGCCGCATCATCCCATTCCGGGCCGCCCGGTGGGCCACGAGCCCATCATTGCCGTCAACCGGCATCCGCCTGCCATCGGCTCCCCGCTGCCTCCGCGCGATGGCCGGACTCCGGTGAATATTGGCGGCATCGTGTTCAATCCGGTGGGCGTGCTCCCGCGCCGGCCCGGTTACGACCGCTCGGGGAATCCACCGCTCAGCTACCATGGGGACCCGAAGCCGGTTGCCGGCGGGCCTGTGCGCCCCATCTACGCTCCTCCGCAGGAGCCTGTCGGCAGGCCTTTTACCCCGCAACAGAGCGTCAGGGACGGCCACCCGGTTAACCAGCAACCCGATCCCCGGCAAAACGTGCCGAACCCGGGCTACAATCCGTTCCACCCGGCTCCGGCCCCTGCTCCGGCTCCAACCCCAGCCCCGGTTTATCGCCCGCCCTCAGGCGGCGGAAACCCGCATCCCTCAGGCGGTGGAAGCCCGCCTCCTTCCGGCGGCGGTGGCGGTGGTGGAAGCCATCCGTCAGGCGGCGGCGGCAGCCCGCATCCCTCCGGCGGCGGTGGCGGCGGGGGAAGTCACCCCTCCGGCGGCGGCGGCAGTCACCCCAAATAGCTGCACCCGAAAATCCGTGCCCCGTCCTTGCGATTTCTTTCCGTCGCAAGGGCGGGAGTCGCAAATGCCGGGTCCACCTTTTCCTGGGATCCTCGCTGAAGAACTCCTGTTGGAGCAGGGAAACATGTCAGGGCACGACTTCACAGCTTGCTGAAAAACTCGATCATGAAGCAGAACACCCGTAGGGGCAGGACTTCAGTCCTGTCCCCATGAGCCTGCGGCTCACCCAAGGTGATGAAAACCTGGCGGGCTCCCCGTTTTTCGCCTTTTCTGCCCCTTGTTTTCGACCGTGCTGCAAAAGCGCAAACAAAGGACTTGGGCTTTAGCCCTCGCGGCTATTTACTCCAACCCGGCCACTCTCACGAGTTCTTCCCCAGCCTCTTGGGCTTTACAGGCCGCGGAAAAACTCGCTCGAACGGCGCTTTGTAAAAAGGGCACGGCTTCAGCCGGGCCAAAAGCCATTAAAAGGAAATCCTCGGGCTTTAGCCCCTGCTCAGTCCATTGGGCGAATCAATCCCTCTGCGGGCCTTTTCCCGCAGCCTCTGCCAATGCGCCAGGCGCCATGGCTCTTCGCCGTTCCGCTGCAGATACGCTTCACCGAACACACAACTCCGCTCTGCGCCGGAGCGCGCCGGCGCAGTGCGGCACAGGATTACCTCAACTGGATATAGAAGATGTCGTAGATGTAGTAGCCGACGACAAACGCGGTCGCAACGCCCGTCACAATCATTGCGCCCCGCAGAATCGGCTGCACCTTCTCCACCTTGGCCACAATGGCCGCCTGCGCCGCTCTTTCATGCGAGAACGAGTCGTCCAGGAAGATCTGGTCCTCTTCGTCCCGCTCCAGCCGTGAGCGATACATCCAGATGATGGCGAGGATCGCCACCAGCGCACCCCACACTGACCACATCATGGGCACAAACGTCATACCACACCTCCGCGAACTTCGGTCCCACGTACCGGCGGGCCCGTTTTAGGGGAATTCCGCGGTCTCGGGAGTAGAGGGGCCGTACGGTCAACCATCATAGCGCGGGGCTCGTACAACTCCAGTGACAAAAATCACAGCCATTTTTATCCCACAAAAGGCACCGTTTCAAGCAGCGGTTTAAGGGCCCAGACCTCAGGGCAAAGGTTCAGCTTTTAAGGTTCGGTCCAGACCCCTGAAACCTGACCCCTGACACCTGATCCCTGATCCCTGACCCCAGACCCCTGACCCCTGACACCTGACCCCTGAAACCTGACACCTGAATCCTGAATCCTGAAACCTGGGCCCGCATCCAATAGACCGGTCACGCGATTAGGGCCT
>Ga0265338_10009890_pt1 | contig 11286 bp, 16 predicted proteins | sample 42126metaG_FD_193579 | JGI IMG/M metagenome (GOLD analysis project Ga0265338, IMG submission 193579) | Rhizosphere microbial communities from Carex aquatilis grown in University of Washington, Seatle, WA, United States - 4-21-26 metaG | ecosystem: Host-associated > Plants > Roots > Rhizosphere... | reverse complement strand
CGATGATGGATTTCAAATTCCCCTCGAGTTAATTGGGAAAGGGAAAATAGCCGGCGGAGGGCCATATACAAATATTCCGCTCTTATAAATCGTGTGGACCACATCGACGCACTATAGCGCCTCGCGTGTATGTTGCGCTTTTGATCCCGCCAGGATAGACGGGCGGAGTTGTCGTTCTGGACAACAAGCTAATAGCTCGTATTCTTATAGTAATGGGACAACTATCAAACCCGGCATGAAGAGCGACCCTGTAGGTGAAGATAGAAAAGCAGCCACCCATGTCCATCAAGTTTTCAGTTTCGCAGAAGAAGATATAGGGGGGAGCATTGGGAACTGGTTTCGACGGAACACATACTACGTCGTCTTCTGTGTTATTGCGGCGATCGTTTTTGAGGGAATTTTACTATCGCATGGTGTGGGTAGAGAAAGTTTTGTATATGTTTTAGCGCTACTCTTTTGGCTTTCTATTATAGGCTACAGCTCTTTTGACCACGATCCTATCCCGAGTGTATTCCTCAGGCGGTTCGCAAAAGAGAATGGATTTTCGTATTTGCCGGGGGGCGATCTCAAGGAGCGAGTGGGTGCTCTCTTCAAGGTAGGAAGTGTTCGGTCAATCACGAATGTCGTACAAGGGGAATACGACGGTGTCCCAATTTCTATTTTCAATTATTCTTATGTCACTGGCCCGACTAAATTGCAGAAAGAGCATAATTTTACTGTCTTTGATTTTCAACTATCCAGCGGGATACCAGACATTCTCCTTGAAAGTGTAGAAAACGGTTTCGGATTCTCTCTTAGAGAATTGACGCAAAAGAAGCTTTCTCAAGTGAAGCTAGAGGGGAATTTTGCCAAATATTTTTCACTAGGGATAGAACAAGGATATGAAATCGAAGCGCTGCAAGTGTTCGCCCCGGATATCATGGCGGCGCTTATTGATAAAGGAGGAGCGCTTAGTATCGAGATTACGAATGAACATCTTTTAGTCTATGCGGCGAAGATCGCTTATTCCAAGCGAGGATTCTTGGGTATCTTTGGGATCGTGGGCTACTTCACAAAGAAGATAATTCCGATTCTTTCAAGGGCGAGCGCGGGTGATTTAATCGTGCCACCAACAAAAGAAAAGAAGTAATAAATCAGGTCCGATTCTCCTTGGGTGGTCGGTCGAAAGGTAGGAGATGTTGTCCCGAGAGACAACAATGCCTGAAACAAAAAACACCGATTTTATCGGTGTTTTTTGTTAGATCAATTCTTAAGCGCGCTCACCTTCGGTGTGGACCACATCGGCCGACTTGTCGGACCGTGGAACATGGAAAATATCTCAAACAACCCGGACGAAAAACTTCGGGAACATCTTAAAGCGCTCTATCCGCATCTCGGAGAGGAAGAGCTTGAAGAAGCCCTTCGGAATCTCAAGCAGTACCTCATCCTTGCCGGAGAGATAGCTAAAGAGAATCTCAGGAAGGAGAAGGGGGATAGATCAGAATAGCGCCTCGCGCATATCTTACGCTTTTGATCCCGCCAGGATAGACGGGCGGAGTTGTCGTGCGCGACAACTGTCGTCGCAGAAAAAGTATCGATTTGTTATAGTTATGGCATGAAAACAAAAGCTGCGGGGGTGCTTATCCCGATAGCTATTATGGTTGTAGGTGTTTGGGGTCTTTCTTATCTAGGTCAACCACTTCGAAGTTATATAGATATAGCCCTTATAATTCTAAGCGTTGGGTCGTGTTTATATTTATATTTCAAATGGAGGCTAGAGTATTATCCGTGGGCACGACAGATGCTCCTGCTCGGCTTTTTTATAGCCGTATTTTATCTTTGGACAGATTTATTTCATTACATTCCACTCCATGGAATCTACAGTCAGATAGTCCACATAACTTCAATTGTATTTGGAATTACTTTGTTAGCATGCCTGTTTGCTTTTGACTTTTGGAAACCAAGACATAAAAGGGCTTGGGCCGAATTCAGCATCGGCGAACTCATTTGGTGGTATATATCAGCGGGGAAGGACATGGAATCAGGTTATCTTTCCGATGAGGATGAAACCAAGAAGATTGAACAAGCAAGCGGAGCGGGTTGGGGTGTTTATTTGGAATTAAAGAGGAGAGGCCAGGATCGAAGATTAATAGATCTTTTGAGGTATAAAAATAATGGAGTTAAGTTTCTAGCCGCTCGTCATCTATTGTGGACGGCGGAGCAAGATTCTTTAAACGTTTTAGATGAATTGGGTAAGTTACAGAATGACCTCGGTCGAGACGCACGCGGATGTGCGAAGGCTTGGCGCGCAAAAGAGATACTGCCCGATCAAGATATTCCTAATCAATCTACTGAGCGTTCTCTTTGGAAAAAGTTATTAGACACAGGCGCAATCATGGGCGTTTGTATTACTATTTGTCTCGCAATCCTTTCGGTGTATCTAGGTCTAAACTATAAACCGCCGGCGTATTCGAATCAGGTTGCCGATCCAGTTGAACTGTCCAATCTTGTTATGAGTAAAATCCAGCAGCATGGGCCTAATGCTCTTGGCTTATTTTATGCATCATCCACTACAACATATTGGGGCACGCAGAATGGATATCTAGTACCTCTGGGCGGTTGGTATCAGGTTTATTCTCCATACTTTCATACTCTGACTGATGCAACTACTAGTAAGGCGGTTGCGAATCTTGAGCAATATACCGAAAAGCTATTAGCCAACTATGGTTTCAATCCCGATCCTTATAACACTTCAACCTCTACCGATAATGGACCGTTCTATCGATTGCGAACTGGCTATGTGAGTTCCGATGGTGCGTTGCATTGCGTCATGCAATTACCACAGCGCTGGCGGGGCCTTTCGCAGTGGTATTTCCAGTGCGCTCTCACAACCGATATTGAGGCCATGCTGCAAAAGGATATGCCTTATTTTAATGCTCTTGGTAATCCAAGGGGGACGGCCGTCTTCCCGGTGCCATTAGGAAACTTTGCAAAGGTTGATGTGGGAAATGAGAGTGAATTATTTTATAGTGCGATTCTCGTCAAAACAGGGGACGAGTGGAATGCTATTTATACAGTGTCAGGATCGCCACCATGCGCTCTTATGGAAGCATATGCCGTTCCTCAGGCTGTCTATGGTTCTTGTCTAGGTGGGAACACTATCTAGCCTAGAGATATAGTCCGGCCTCGATTGGGTGGAGTTGTTGTTCTGGATAATGTCGCTTTATTTCATATCGAGCGATTTGTTCGCAATCCATACCGCTATAAGCGGCAGCGCGATTAATGGCAGGATATACGAGAAGATCCAAATACCTTCGGGAGGGAAGATGACAATCAATTCTTGCTCAACAGCTAGAATAACAAGAAATGTGGTTAGAACAATTATGACCTTCGAATAAATCCCGGTTGATTTATTTAGATTATCGATAGATTCCCTTAATCGATCCATGCTACGCCTTGTGAGCTCGCCCATAGCGATCTGCCCATATTCTGGCAGAGCAACGTTCGCATTATCTAAGAGCTCTTTTTCTGTAAGTTCATCAATTGGTTTGCCAAAATGATTCATTATAGTTTTGGTTCGTGTTCCCATACGTTAATTTTTTGTCGGCTTCTAAAGCGGCTAGCTTTAACAAACGATTTCAATTGTGGGAAATTATGCAAAAGGTGATCATGCATTTCGAGTTTTGCCCGCGGAACCGAGACACCTTTTTCTTTAAGATAGCTAACACGGATGATGCCGTTTAATATGTCTACAAGCTGCAATTCGTCGAATATCCTCGTGTCTGCAAACACCATTGATGATTTCTGTAGGCGTTGGGTTGGTGTGTCGTATTTTTTCTTTAGTGTTCGATTTAGACTTTCCTTGAATTGAGCCATTTGAATTAGGGTCATAGAATTTCTATCAAATATAATGCGAGCCCGCGACAATTTTTGGAATAGTTGATTTTCGGCGGGCATCCATGGATATGTAAAGAGTGTCCCGGCAAGACGGGCTTTACTACTCCAATCGGAAAGCTTGCTCCACTTTGCTGGGTCCGCGACTATGGATCGATATGACGCTTCAGATTCTATAAACGCATCCAGAAAACCCTTAATAACCTTACTTTCGTTATCAGTAAAATTGGATTTTCGCGAAAAATGTATTGCATGAACAAAGCGATGTTTGAATCGGACAGCCCCGAGTTTTGCTGCCAAATCTGAGGTAACTGGTTGCAGTATTGCTCCCCACATAAAGCACTTCCCCGGTTTCGGTACCTCGGTTTCGTCTACAAATATCTTGCACAAATGAAATTGATTTCTAGATACTTCCATGATTTCTTGATTTCATTATGACGTAATTCCCTAGCTCGTCTAGCAATCGGACTGGACAAACTGTTTATTACTTCTAGGGGAGGCACGTCCCTCTCCCAGCCAGCGGGGACGGATCCTTTTCCCCGCAATTTAACCTTAGGAAAAGGTATTTTGAAACGCAAGAAATCGTGTATATTTGTCTTCTGCGTTGTCCAAAACGGCAACATCTCCTACCTACCAATTTCTGATCCCAGTAGTACCCTGGACAATGCAGGTGTATAAGCCCATTTTCGATGGGCTGTGTTGAAATGCGCGTCCGACAGATTTAGTGGACCCAGGGAGAATCGGACTCCCGCCTCAGCAATGCGAATGCCGCGTAATACCACTTTACTATGGGCCCAATGCTCACTGATTATAAAGAAATTGGTAATAATTTCAAGCGGGAGCCGTTATATATGGTATACATAAAGATATGATCAAAACGATTGTTTTCGATATCGGTGGCGTGCTTATGACCTCGGAACGGTCGTTCGACGGCGTATATGAGGAATTTGCGAACGTTATCGGCGCACCGCCGGAAAAAGTGGTAAAGCTCCACAACGACTATCTGGATCGGATGCTGTATGGAAAGGTCTCTGCTGCGCAATTCTTCGCGCTCATAAAGGAAAAGTTTCACGTGAAGGGTGATCTTAAGAAGATATGGATCAATGTTGCGATGAAGCACATCACGCTGAACGAAGAACTATTGGGGATCATCGATCGATTACGGGAGGGCCATTCCGTCGCCTTGCTCTCCAATGTAAGCCAGATACGAAGCTTTATCGACGAGCGGCTCAATATCTATTCGCATTTCGATAAGCGATTTCTTTCTTACAAACTTAAAATGCAAAAGCCATCAAAAGCCATTTTTAACCTCACATTAAAGAAATTAAAAGTAAAGCCGGAAGAGGCATTGTTCGTCGACGATAAAGAGGCCAACTTGAAAGTGGCCCGGGAGCTTGGCATCCAATGTATCCAATTCAACAACAATGCACAGCTCATGACCGAACTCGCCCCATTCGGTTTGCTATAATGAAAGTAACGAATAAAAGGTCGAGTTGAAAGACTTTATAAAGATTTAATAAATACTATGGTTGTACAAAGTTGGACGGATGTAGTGGTCGGTTCGCTTCAGAACCTTTGGTGGGGGGTTGTCAATTACTTTCCGAATATCATCGGCGCGTTTATCGTGCTTGTTATCGGATTGATCGTGGCGGCCGGATTGGGTGCGCTTGTGGAGAAGATCCTCGAAGGGATCCGCTTGGACGTGTTGCTTGAGAAGATCGGATTGAAGCCGATTTTCGAACGCGCAGGGCTCAAGTTGCGTGCGGCGTACTTCTTTGGCAAGATCGTGTACTGGTTCGTGATCATCGCGTTCCTGCTCGCGGTCGCGGATAGCCTGCAGCTCTACGCGCTGTCGGAATTCCTGACGGCGGTGCTGAACTATCTGCCGAACGTCATCGCGGCAGTGCTGATCATGCTTGCGGCGTTCGTGCTCGCGCATCTCCTGCGTCGGCTTGTCACGGCATCCGTGATGAGCGCGAAGCTGCACTCGGGGCCGTTCCTCGGCATCGTCACCTATTGGGCGATCGCCGTGTTCGGATTCCTGACCGCGCTCGCGCAGTTGAACATTGCGACGCAGATCATCCAGACGATCGTCACCGGATTCATCGCGATGCTCTCGCTCGCCGGCGGCCTGGCCTTTGGCCTTGGCGGCAAGGACTATGCAAATCATCTCTTGAATAAGTTGAAGGACCGGACGGAAGCTCACTAAGCGACCAAACAAAAACCCCTCTTCTTTTTTGGCCTAGATACAAGAACAACGGCCAAAAAAGAAGAGGGGTTTTGTTTTGAAAACCTTGAAAGGGGAGCGCCGAAGTGCTAAGGTTTTCGCAGGAACATATCGGGAGGTGCCATATGGCATCGGAGTCCGCAGTGGAAGAGATCGAAGATCGCATCGCTCATGTGGCTGCAAATCAAAAGCTATTTGCCGCCTCTGGCCTCTCGCTCATTGAAACCCTTCAGGTCAAACATGTTGTCATGGAGTGGCTTTTCTCTCAGCCATTTCGGATCAGGGATCAAACCTTGGGAGTGAGGGAGGCCAACGAGGCGAACATCGTGCTTCTGAACGGCCTTTGGGACCTGTGCGCAAAGCACGGCATCGTCCTCGATACCGCACAGAAAGTCCTACTCTATCAAGACTACCTGAATGACTGATCGTGTCTGGGATTAAACATACGCCGTCGCGTAGCCTCACCGCTGCGCGACTTTTTGTTATACTGAACGCATGTGGATGATCTATGCATTGTTATCGGCAGTGAGCGCCGCAGGCGTGGCAATTCTCGGAAAACTGGGACTGCAAGGCGTGGATTCCACGCTTGCGACAACGCTCCGAGCCATTGTTATGGCGGTACTGCTCATTATCGCAAGCTTGGCATTGGGAAAGCTGAATGGCATATCGGTATCGGGGCTCGGATCGCGCGATTGGATGTTCATCGTCCTCGCGGGTGTCGCCGGCGCGGCCTCATGGTTTTTCTATTTCCTTGCGCTCAAGATCGGCCAGGTGAATGGCGTTGTTGTGATCGACCGATTGAGCGTCGTTTTTGTGGTTATCTTGTCTGCGATATTCCTCGGCCAGGCGCTTACATGGAAGACCGCGCTCGGTGTCGTACTGATGGTAGGCGGGGCGTTGCTCGTGGCCTTTGCGTAGAGGTGTGCCTCTCATCCTTGACCTTTGGCGGTCATTTAGTATAATGGACTGCATGTTGGCCATTAAATTACAGCGCGTAGGAAAAAAGCACCAGCCGAGCTATCGGGTGGTTGTTGCCGAAAAACGCTCAAAGATGGCGGCTCCGCCGGTAGAGGATTTGGGTTCGTATAACCCGTTCACCAAGGCGACGACCGTCAAGAAAGAGCGTGTTTTGCATTGGGTAAAGATGGGCGCCCAGCCGACCATCACCGCGAACAATCTTTTAGTGAAAGAGGGTGTTATCACCGGTAAAGCGATTGCGGTCAAGATGCCGAAGGCGGTTGCGAAGGTGGCCGTCGCAGAAGAGAAGGCTGCCGCGCCGGCAGAGGAATCAGCCGTTGTAGAGAAGGCATCCGTAAGCGAAGCAGCTCCTGAAGCAGAAGCCGCTGCATAGCGGTTGTTCTCACTCGCGCAGCCCCTTATTTTCCCATAACCCCGAAATCGATTGTAACGAAAAGGTCGGCGATTCGAATTATCGAATGAAAGAACACACAGAACTTCAATGACGAATGCATCTTCAGCAGATCAGGAGTTTCTCGAGTATTTGGTGAAATCGCTCGTGGATCATCCGGATGATGTGAAGGTTGACCGCAAGGTCGACGAGATGGGCGTATTGCTCTCGCTTCACGTGAATGCCCAGGATATGGGTCAGGTCGTCGGCCGTCAGGGCGCCACCGCGAAAGCCATCCGTTCGCTTTTGAGGATCGTCGGCGTAAAGAACAACGCCCGCGTGAACCTCAAGATCGAAGAGCCGGAAGGGGGCACCCGCGCCCCGCGCGCCGAACACCCTCCGGTGCAAGAAGAGCATACCGAAAACTAAAATAAAAAGAACCCCGCAAGGGGTTCTTTTTATTATCTTTTGATCGGGCTACTGGGGGAATGCGATCGTTTCTCCCGACGGCAGCGCGATACTGTCCAAGATATTTTGGATTTTACCCTGCAGGCCTGTCTGATCAGTCGCCGTGAATTGCTGGATAGTGCCTGACGGATAGTTTGCGAATTGGCTTTGCCCGATACGCGTCTCAAATTCGTAGCACGCCCCATTGTATTCCAAGCGGTAGAGCGTTCCCGTGGAATAATGTCCCGCGCCGGCATCGCCGAGCGGCGTGAATTCGCTCACCGAATAGTCACCGACCGTAGTGCTTGTCGGGGTAAAGTTGCTGAACCCCGTCGGTGGGGCCGTCAGGCACGCGGTTTGCGTCGTCAGGTCGGTGCGATGCTGAATCCGGATCCCGGCGCTGTCAAAATTGGTACCTTGATATGCGGCTCCAATGTAGTAAAGGCAATAATTAAAATTCGCGTCACAGGGAGGGATATATGAACGGGTCAGTACCTGCGTTTGGTTCGTCGCAAGGCCGAAATCGGAGGGGACGGTGAACGTGACTGTTCCATCCGAAGCACTTTGCGTACCGGAGGCTGTTCCTGTCGGCGGAGTGAGCACGAGCGTCGGTACCGTACCCGATGTGGTGTTGCTTGAGTTCGCAGGATTGATCGTTCCGCTCTGACCCCCGGAATTTACCAACCAGAAGAACCCCGCCGCGAGGACGGCAATCAAAATAATAAAAACAATGGCAACCCCAACCTTACTCATTCCTCTTATTATACATTGCAGACTGGAGGACATATCATATGCCGAACGGTCATCTGCCTTGGCTGTTGACATATTTCGCCGTTCGGCTATACTTGAACCAATTCCAAAGACCATGGGTTTTGCCGCAAAAGGCATATAAGATCCCATGAGAGGAGTGAAAGGGCGAATACGTCCGATCATTGCTCGCGGCCTTGGAATGGCCGTTTTCGTTTATTCAGGGAACGCAGCAAACCAATTAACCAGAAAAATCAGCCATGAAAACACGGGCACAAAAAGAAACAGAGTTGGCGAATGCGCGCGCGCTTTTTGAAAAGAGCGAAGCGTTGATCTTTGCCGACTTCACAAAGATCACCGCGGAGAACCTCCGCAAGTTGCGTATCGAACTTAAAAAATCCGGCGCGAACTTCCTTGTCATCAAGAAGCGCATCCTCGGCATCCTTTTAAAGGAAAAAGGCATCGATGTCGACCTGAAGCAGTTCAAGACATCCGTTGGCACGATTTTCTCGGAAGTGGATACCGAACACATCGCCGGCCCGGCGTTCAAGTTCTTCTCGGGCATGGAGGTTCCCGAAGGCGAGGCGAAGGATGTTTGGGTGAAGAAGATCCTCGCGGGCTATAACATTGTCGCCAAGACGCCGATGAACGCCGAGGAGATCGTTTACATCGGCAAACTCCCGCCGCGCGAGGTTGTCCTGGCACAGTTGCTTGGCATGCTCGCCGCTCCGATTCGTTCGTTCTTGTACATCTTGGATGAGAAATCAAAGATGGGCGGTGGTGGGGCAGCTGCCACGCCGGTCGCCGAGTCTCCCGAGCCCGCTGCACCGGCAGCGCCTGAAGTTGTCGCGGAACCCGCGGCAGAAACCCCTTCCACCGATACCGAATTACCTGAACAAAAGGTCGAGCTAACGCAAGCACAATAAAACAATGGCAAATCACGAAGATTTAATTTCAAAAATAGAGTCTCTCACGGTAGTTGAGCTCGCGGAGCTCGTGAAGAAGCTTGAAGAGAAGTTCGGCATCTCGGCTGCGGCCCCGGTGGCGGCAGGCGGCGGAGCCGGTGCGGCTGCGGCGGAAGAGAAGACCGCGTTCAACGTTGTTCTTAAGTCATCCGGAGCAAGCAAACTCAACGTCATCAAGGTTGTCCGCGAAGTCACGACGCTTGGCCTCAAGGAGGCGAAGGACCTCGTAGACGGCGCGCCGAAGACGGTCAAAGAGAACGTAAAGAAGGAAGAGGCCGAAGAGATCAAAAAGAAGATCACGGAGGCAGGCGGTGTCGCGGAGATCGTATAGTTGCGATTGGAATAAAAAAGGCGCCGTTGAAATCGGCGCTTTTTTGTTCTATTATGACTTGGCAAAGAAGAGGGCGTTTAGCTCAGTGGTAGAGCGTTCCGTTCACATCGGAGAGGTCGCAGGTCCGATCCCTGCAACGCCCACAAAAAGAAAAAGTGGAGTCGGTTTTTTTACCCAACCCCACTTGTATCATTGTCCAATTGAAAAGGCAGATCCATCAGCGTAGTGATGACGCAAGCTGCATTTTTCGCGAGGATCTTTTCCGAAGGCTGAAAACTCCCGGTCAGTGCGATGATTTTGATCCCGGCAAATTCTTTTGCTGCTTCAAGACCCTTGGCGGAGCTGTCTACATACACCGCTTCTTCGGCCTCGATCCCAAAATGAGCAAGCACGGATGCGATCCCGAGTCCGCCATATGAATATGCCTGCACATGATCGATCAAATGCCCGATGCCAAGCCGCTCGAGGGTATAGAGCAGCTCCCCGGGAACAAGACAGTTCACTATGGCAACTCTTATCCTGCGGTCTTTGCAGAAGCCAAGCACCTCTCTTGCGCCATCGCGCAGATTGAGGTCGTCGAGATGCTTCAGTAGATAAGTTTCATAGATGACCTGTGGGGTCGGCCACAAGGCTGTTTCAGGGACTCCATATTTTTGGAAAAATCCCGCCGGTCTGAGTTTCAGGATCTCGGCGCGATATATCTCGAATGTGGGGGGTTCCCGATTGAAATGCAGAAAGACGGCGCATGCTGCTTGATAGGTCCAAGGGAGGCTATCAACCAACGTTCCGTCCCAGTTGAGCATCACGATTCTCGGTGACGGCATGACTTCCTCCTTTGGGATGAGTGTTGCTGTGGGTAGGGTAGTACATTCGTCCCGCTATATCAAGACGCTTTTATTTATTATTGAGTTGCCCGCGGATCCGTGATATTCTGGTGTCAGAATTCGAAGTAGTAAGGAGACGGCGCTATGGGAAGTAATAGAGTGCCTCATAGAAACAAACCGATGCATGTCATTCTTCAAAACGGACGTCAGTTCATAGATAAGATCGTTAAGGAGGGGGCCAGATACTGCAAGTTTGAAAACGAGGGGCGGATCCCGCGGACAGAAATTCGTTCTCTTTCGACGCACAGAGCCACCTCGTCATAACGGCCAATACTATTCCCGCTGAAAGGCGATGATCTCACGTGAGATCATCGCCTTTTTTAAAGTGGGGAATGAGGATTTTTTAAAAAAAGATACGCCCTGTGCATATCTTCGGTTTTTAATACCACGGCGCTTTTAAAAAATCCAGCAAAATCAATACTTAGATGACCAATTGCCTTTGCGATAGGAGATATTTTGACTAT
>Ga0265338_10009889_pt1 | contig 11287 bp, 8 predicted proteins | sample 42126metaG_FD_193579 | JGI IMG/M metagenome (GOLD analysis project Ga0265338, IMG submission 193579) | Rhizosphere microbial communities from Carex aquatilis grown in University of Washington, Seatle, WA, United States - 4-21-26 metaG | ecosystem: Host-associated > Plants > Roots > Rhizosphere >... | reverse complement strand
CCTGGTCGTAGAGGTGAATAATCCGCTCGCGCACGGCTACCGGTATCGCTTTCATCCGCCTACTCTACTCCCAGTGCGCCCAAAACGCTACATATTTTATGGAAACGCTCTAAGTTGCCCCTTTGGCCATTAATTGGGCGTTGGGCGTTGGGAGTTGAATGTTGAATGTTGAATGTTGAATGTTGAATGTTTCCCCGGTTTGGGCCCGAAGGATTTTGCATCCAGCGTCGTGTTCCTGTATGAAAGAACCAACAAACCAAAAGCCATTATGAAGAGAATCCTCCTCGTCGCCGCCGCATTGCTGGCGCTCTACTCGCCCCCAGGTTGGTCCCAGATACCCGTCCAGCCAGACCTGCCGGGCCTGCGCGCGCCGCGCTTTACTGCCCCTACTCCCTTCGACTCAAGTCCGGCCCCGGTGCTGACCAAATTTAACCTCGATTTTCCCGGCGGCGAACCGGTGGCACTCGTCAAGGCCATCGAAAAGGCCACCGGCAAACCGCTCAACGTCATCATTTCTCCCGATGCCAAAAGCGCCAGCGCCAAGCTCCCTCCCGTGAAGGTCACGGACATGGACGTGGCCCGGCTGTTCGACACGCTCCGTGAAAACACACAAAAATTCGGCGGCCAATTGCACGAATTGATCTACCAGGAAGGTTTTTATACCAAAGACGACCGCCCCACGGACAACTCGCTCTGGACGTTCAGCGTCTATGAGAAACAATCCGGCCTCGCCCGGTTCAATCTGGACTTTCCAGGCGGCACCCCGGCGGCCCTGGTTGCGGCCATCCAAAAAGCCACCGGCAAACCGCTCAACGCCATCATTTCCGCGGAAGACGGCGACACCCAACTGCCGCCTCTGAAAATGGACGACGTGAACGTGAGCCAGTTGTTTGAAGCCTTGCAACAAGTCAGCGTAAAATCGGTGACTCAATCCAGCAGCGGCTCCTTCGGGACCTCCTATTCCACCATCAACACCAGCTACGGCTTCAAAACGATGGGACAGGCTTCGGACAATTGCGTCTGGTATTTCCAAGTCAGCCGCCCTCCCCAACTGCCCGTGCAAAAAGTCATCCAATATTATTGCCTCGCATCCTACCTGGATCACGGCTTCACCGTGGATGACATTACCACCGCCATTCAGACCGGCTGGAAACTGGCCGGCATCAACCCGGTGCCGGATTTGAATTACCATAAGGAAACCAAGCTGCTCATCGCCTACGGCGAATCCGGCAAGCTGGCCACCATCGACCAGGTCTTGCGAGTCCTGCCCACCGACCGGCAGACCGCAACTCAGCAACGCATGCAAAACCTTCCCAAGCTCACACCACCCAGCCCATTGCCGCCAGCGCCGGCCTCGGAGGCGCCCGGTCAATAAACCCGCCGCCGTTGATGCCGCCAAGTTGCACAAACCTGCCCCATCCGCCAGTGCGCCTGCCACCTTGCCGGTGGAGCGGACGCTGCCGCCAGTCGCCCCGGCAGGCGACGCGTCGGATGGGAAGGTTCAGACCCTGACCCGCGGCATGGCGCGCGGCGATGAGGCGGCGTTCCGCGAGTTCTTTGACGCCTATTTCAACCGGCTGCTGCGCTACCTGCTCGTGGTCACCCGGGGCGACGAACCGGCCGCGCGCGAAGCCTTGCAAGCCGCGCTCGTCCGCGTGGCGCGGCACGCCCAGCCGTTTGATTCCGAGGAAAAATTCTGGAGCTGGCTCACCGTGCTGGCGCGAACCGCGCTGGCCGACGAGTCCAAAAAGCAGCGCCGTTGGTTCGCGTTCCTGGAACGTTTTTCCCGGCACGCGGAAACGGAAAACCAGTCCGGCGACCAGGGCGCGGAAGACAGCCGGCTCCACGAATTGCTGGAGCAGAATTTATCCGCGCTCCCGGCCGATGAACGCGGGCTGCTGGAACAAAAATATTTTTTGCGGTGCAGCGTCCGCGAGATCGCCGGAGCGCAACAGACCACGGAAAAAGCCGTGGAATCCAAACTGTCACGCGTCCGCCGCAAGCTCAAGGACGCACTGTTTGACCGATTAACAAATGAGCGACCGCTCTGAACCACAACAATTGCTGGACGACGTCCTGGCCGAGTCCGCCCCGGCGGATTTCCGCGCCGCGGCGCTGAACGGCGTGCTGCGGCAGGTCCGGCGTCGGCGGCGGTGGCGGCACGCGCGCCACGCGGCGGGCGGCCTCGCCGTCTTGTTGCTGGCCACCATCATGGCCTGGCAACATCCCGCAAAAAAAATCATCGCCCCCCTGCCGGTCGCGAGCGGTCCCGCGCCAAAAAATTTCCAGCTCGTGGAGACCCAACCGTTCCCCGCAGCCGCCATCGTCTCTTCCCAAAATTTCGCGGAGATACCAACCGTTTCCACCGCGCCGGGCATCGCGGAGGTCACCGCCGCCGCCAGTCTCCACTTCATCAATGACACGCAACTCCTGGCACTGCTGGCGGGCCATCCCGCGGCGCTCGTCCGCACGGGACCGAATTCGGAAGAACTGGTTTTCGCGAACCCTGACGATTCCCTTTTAATTTTTGGAAATAAATAACCCCTCTGGCCGTGCTCACAAGTTGCAGGTCTTAAATCGGCAACCCGCGCCGCGATCAAAGGTTTCCAGGATACTCGATGCTCAACTCGATGACCCAGGGCCGTTCATCCTTGTAACTGTGCCGGGTGTGCAGGGCGACGAGCTTCTGCCTGCCGTTGAGGTTGATATTGGTGGCCACCAATGAAATCACCGCGGCGCTTTCTGGTGCGGAAGTTTGCGGATCCGCGGAAGCCGACTGGGCGCCGGAACTGGATTTGCCCGGCTTGCACGAAAGGAACGCGAACAGAGCACGGCCAGAAGTGGCATAAATAAAACACATTTATTCATTGCCAGGGTGCGAGTTGAAGGCATGGTAATCTTTGGGGAAATCGAAATCCAAGATTAGCGTCCGGTCTTTAGATTTCATCCGTGTTCATCCGTGGTTGATTTTTTTCTTCCGCAAACCCCACAATCGCCTCATAAAATCAGGCGAAAATAATTTCGTGACATCACTTTTTGTCAATTATCAGCGGTTTTGATCATGAATTCGATTGCCACTCCGGCTCGGACTTCATAATTGCCCCGGTTTCATTAGTCCAAACCCACGTGCAAAAAAAAGTGCGCAACATCTCCCGCCCCGCCCAAAATCGCCAAAACTTTTTTGCCACACATCAAGCTAAACCACAACCACTTGTCGTAAACCGCTGAAAACCAACCTTCCCGCCGTCCTCACGTTTTGAAGATTTTTTTCCGCGCGAAAACCCATAATCCCCAACAACCACGGCCATTCTATCACGCGCATTTTCCGGTCTTCTCTCAGAGAAGACACAACCATTTTTAGTCTGTCATATTGGTGGTTGCTATGCAGAAAAATTGCATGCGCTCAGCGCCCCCGTCGCCGCGACTCGTGAGCGCGCGGCTGACGAGCCGCCCCACCATATACCTCGTAGCAGCCGACGTGAGTCGGCTCAAACTCCTTGCCCCGAAGTGCAGTCAACGCCTCTCCTGTCTCCCGTGGCCGTGTTTCATAAGAACACGGCTTACTCGACGGCCTGGGACCCAGTACAAGTCAGTAACACCCAGTAAAGCCTGGTGGCCCTCCGCAATGCCAGGCCGCGGTTCGGCAGTCCGGCCAAATCCGGCGAAAGAATTTTTAAAAGAAAATGTTTGCGGCGATTTTTAACCCCAAAGAACCCCAATAAACCCCTACAAAATAAAAATATGTACTCAGACCCAATCAAACCAAATCCGACCTCGTCATCCGCAAACCCCGGGCCATCTCTTTGTCCCTCCACTCAATCACAAGTCACTGATTCACTCATTGCCCCATCCCCTCAGTATCACCCAGTATCACCCAGTAAAGCCTGCCGGAGCCACAACCCCCTCCGCTCGCCCATAATCCAACCAAATCCAACCAGTCGCGCCACCCCCGTAGCGCAGGCTGATAGCCTTGTCATTACCCACATCTTTTTTGGATTTGAATGAGATTACCTGCTGGCGATGAAAATGCCGTCAACAGGCTGTGGTTTTTAGCGCCAACGGCGCGACTTAGCCGCAGCCCAGGCCAACGGCCTGGGTCTCGGCGCACAAAAGAAATCAAGCCCTGCAAGGGCGTCCTAAAATGTATATCCGCAACCAGTTGCATTATAATAATTTGCACCATAAGTTTGGCTGAAAACCTCCCTCGAAAGATGTGGGTAAAGACAAGGCTGATAGCCTGCTGTATCGCCGACTGCCAGTCGGCAGGGCACGGCCTGTCTATGACGCCACGAATAACCTAATCGTCTGGTTTAGGAAAGTCGTTCGACATTTTGCAAAAGCATGACAAAACGAAGGCCCCCATTTTGGCAAGGTGGAACCATACAACATGAAAATTAAATTGTGCATCGGAAGTCTCCTGCTGGCGGCGACGCTGGCGGGCGCGCAGACCAACAGCCTCACCGATCTCTTGCAACAAGGCCTCTTCGCGGAACAAGCGGACCGCAATTTCGACGCCGCCATTGCCGATTATCAAAAGCTCGCTACGAAATTCGACCAGGACCGGCAGCTTGCCGCCACCGCCATCTTCCGGCTCGGCGAATGTTACCGCGCCGAAGGCCGCACCAATGAGGCGGCCTCTCAATACCAACGCATCCTGCGCGAATTTTCCGACCAGCAAACCTTGGCAACCTTGAGCCGGCAGGATCTTGCCGGCATGGGCCTCGCCGCGACTCAAATGTCCAAAGCGGACTCCGCTCTGGCGGAAAATTCATCCAAACAGTTGTTCGATAAACTCGAGAACCTGCGCCCGGATCTCTTGGAAACGGTGTTGCCAACCATGATGCCCGATGCCGTCTTGGACCAATTGTTGAAGCAACGCGACGAGGCCCAAGCGAAGTTCGTCACCCTGACGAACGACTATGCGCTCACGAACGTCGTGGTTACCCGGGTGCAGTCGTTGTTGGACGAGTTGAACCGCCAAATCCACGAGCGGATCAGCGGGATCATGCTGGGCTTGAAACTCCGTGCCGAAATGCCGGCGCCGAATGTCGCTGAGAAATCAGTGCAACAACAATTGGAAGCGGCCCGGGAAAAGGAGGCTGCCGCGAAGGAAAAAGAAGCCGCTGTTCGTGAGCTTGAATCTTTGGAGAAATCGTTGAATGACAAACAGAAACTTGTTCAAACCGGACAGGCAACGCGGGCCGATACGGATGCCGTGGAAGTACAAATCAATCGGTTGCGCGCACAACTGGCAAATATCGACGCACAAAATCAGAAACTCACAACCGCAGCCGCGCCGGCCAGTTCAGAGGAAGACCAGGAAATCGACCATCTCCGCCAGTTGCTTCAGGACAGCCCGGACTTGATCAACGCTGCCGGCAACTCATCATTACCTGGGGCAGCGGCAGCCGATCATCTCCGCGTGGCCGAATTTCTGCTCGATAATCACGCCGATATCGAAGCTCGCGACCAGGTCGGCAAAACGGCACTCATCGCCGCGACCGAAAACGGCCATAAGTCCATGGTCGACTTGCTGCTCAATCATGGCGCGGACGTCAATGCCCGGCGGCAGGGCGATGGTGAAAGCGCGCTGCATATCGCGGCCAACCTGGGGTTTCAAGCCGTGGCCGACGTATTGTTGAGCCACCACGCCGACGTGAACCTTGCCGATGCAAACGGCGCCACTCCACTATTTGCGGCTGCCCGGGCCGGGCAGCTCAAGACCGTGAAGAAGTTGCTGACTGCCGGTGCCAGCGTCGGCCTCAAGGATCAAGCCGGCAAGAGTGTCTTGTTCTCTGCGAACGGCACGGACGTTTTTCAAACCCTGCTGGATGCCGGGGCGGATCCCAATGCGGAAGACCATGCCGGCAGCACCCTGCTCGCAACGGTGGCTGACAGCAGGCAGGTGCCCTATCTCAAATTGCTGCTGGCTGCCCACGCAGATCCGAATCGCGGCCAGGACTCGCCCCTGCTAAATGCCATCCACCGCAATGATCTGGAATCCGCCGAACTCTTATTGCAAGCCGGTGCGAAACCGAATGGCAAACAGGCGATTCAGCATCAGGTGGACATTGATAATTCCTTCTATCAAAAAGGTAGTGAATTCACCCCTTTGCAACTGGCAGTTGGCCAGAAGCAAACGCCCATGGCCAAACTCTTGCTGAAATATCATGCCGATCCCAATGGCCCCGCAAACGAGAGTTCCATGGTCTTCGAAGCGCTCTCCGACACAAATTTGCTGGAGGCCGTGCTCGCCGCCGGCGCGACCGTGGACGTGACCTCGGGCAGCAGCGAACATTGGACGCCCCTGGCGGCAGCAGCGTGGGATGACAATGCGCCGGCGGTTGCCATCCTTTTAAAACATGGCGCGAATCCCAACGCGCGCAATCCCAGTGGTCTGACCCCATTACATTACGCGTCCTACCCGCGTCCACGATCTAATGGCGGTGCGGCCGAGACCAATGTTTTTGTACTGTTGCTGGCAGCCAATGCCAACCCCAATGTGCGCAATGACGACAGCCAGACTCCGTTGGACGTCCTCAAAGCCTGGGGTGACCAGCACCTTTCGGTCGAACAAGCCTCGATCGTCGCGGCCGACGTAAAATTATTGCGTGACCACGGCGCCGTGGATAATCCGCCGGATCTGAATCGCATCATTCTGTTTAATCCCCAAAATCATGTCACCCGCACGATCTTTACCCGAAACAAAATCGACTGGAACCATTATACCCTGGCGGAGGTGTTGTTCTATGCGCAGCAGACCGGCCGGGCATTCAATTTCCCTGACCTCTCCCAAATCACCATCAACCGAACGGTTGACGGCGGGTCGTCCGTCAAACGTATTCACGTTGACCTTTTGAACGCCACCAACGGAGTGGACGTTGACCGCGATGTGCCCGTGGAATTCGGCGACCTGGTTGAAATACCGGAACGCCAGCATACGCTTGCCGAAGCGCCCGGGTTTCTGAGCTTGCAACAGGCGCAAGATATTCAACGTCACTTGCAGGCCCAGGCCGGCCATGCCCGGCTGGTCGTGGAGGGAGGAGATGCCATCGAACTATCGCTGCGTCCTCTCGAGTCTGTCATTGGTGACGCGTTGCAGTTCGGCCCGGCGCGCGCCGCCCTCACCTCGCGGAGCGACCTGGCTCACATTAAAGTGGAGCGCAAGGACGCCGCCACCGGAAAAACCATCGAATGGATTGTTGATTGCAGCCACCATGACAATCAGTCAAAACCCGGCCTGTGGCTGCGCGATGGGGATGTGATCGAGGTGCCGCTCAAGAGCGGTCCAAATTAACGGCTGTTCAACGGGGCAGCCACGGCGCCGATCATCACGGGTTCGCCGGTGCCGCATTGGTGGTCGAATCTTTCGGAGCGGCAATGCGTGTTTGCATCACGCGCACGTCCAGATCGGCATCCTTTTTCTCATCGTCCGTCTTGGCATTCGCCAGCGCCTGCTTGGCCATGGCGAGGCCTTCTTGCTGTTTACCGGTCTGGAAGACGAGGACCGCCCGGTCCAGTGCGATCCCAATCGCATTCGTGCTGGAAATCTGCCCGGCTTGATCCAGCGCTTCGGTGGCAAGAGCCACGTCACGATGATCGAGGTAAGGATCTTTGGCAATATGCTCCGCCATGTTGAACAGCGCCGACGCGTTATTGGTGCGGGCGGCCAGCAACATTTGGCCGGCCTTTTCGGTTCGGGGATCATCCTGGCGGGCCAGCATCAAGTAGGCATCCATGTCGCGTTGTTCGCGCACTTCCCGCTTCTCGGCTGTGAGGTCAAACTTGTCCGCGGCGATTTGGTCCACAACTTCACCAAGGTTTTCAGTGAGGGGATGGCCAAACCATACCACCCGGCCCTTTTTGTCCACGACATAAGCCAGGGGCGAACGGAATTGGTTGAAAACGCGCTGGTAATTGGCCTTGGTTCGGCTCGCCAAATCATCAGCCGCCACCGTGAAGTTGAGCTCATCGGCGTGGAGCATGACAAATTGTTTCAGCACTTCCGGTGCGTCTTCGCTGATAATCACCGTGACCAGGCCCTTGTCCTGATAATCTTTCTGCAACAGGTCCAGATTGGTGATCGCGAGCTCACCCGCCCGGGTCAGCTGGCAGAAAACGACGACGTAAAAGTTGGTGCCCGCTTCGAATTTGACCGGCTTGCCCTTGATCCATTCTCCCACCGTAAGGGCAGGGGCGGGATCACCGAGTTGGCCGGCTTTTTGGGCCAGGCCTGAGGCCGATACGAGACAAGTAATCAGTCCGACGAGGAAAGCAACGCGCTTAAAAATCATTGTCCGCCAGTATAACATTTGGGAATACCGGCACAAGTTCCAAAGCGGCCACTGCCGGCGCAAAACCCGGACCAGGCGCCTCGAATTACGCAGCCGTCCTGGAGGCGGCGAGGTCCTGCTTGCGCTGGTTCAGGCTCTTAAAGAATTCGTAGCCTTCGCGACAACGGCGCACGAGCACATCCTTGTCCTCCAGCATCGTCTTGATGATACGCAGGACCGGCTTCGGGCGCAGATAGTACGTGCGATAGAATCGATCCACGGCTTCAAAAATTTCCTCCTTCGAGGCGCCGGGATATTCCAGCGTGCTTTGCTGCAAGCCGCCGGCTTCCACCAAGTCGGTCTTGTCCTTCTTTACAAACCAGCCGTTGAGCTTGGCCTGCTCGTAAAGCTCCGTGCCCGGATACGGCGCGGCGAGCGACACTTGCAGTGAGAACACATCCAGTTCCTTGGCAAAGTTAATGGTCTGCTCAATCGTTTCTTTTGTCTCCACTGGCAGGCCTAGAATGAACGTGCCGTGGATCACCACGCCTGCTTGATGGCAGGACTTCGTAAACGCGCGCATTTCATCCGTCGTCACGCCCTTTTTGATGCGCTTGAGCGTTTCGTCGTTGCCGCTTTCGTAGCCCACCAGGAACAGGCGCAGGCCATTGTCCTTGAAAGATTTGATGGTGTCGTAATCCAAATTGGCGCGGCTGTTGCAGCTCCAATTCACCCCGAGCGGCCCCAGCTTCTTGGCGATCTCTCGTGCGCGCGGCAGGTTGGCGGTGAACGTGTCGTCATCGAAGAAAAATTCGCGCACCTGCGGGAACGCCTTCTTCATGTACGCCATTTCATCAGCCACGTTCTGTGCCGAGCGTACGCGGTACTTGTGCCCGCCAATGGTCTGTGGCCAGAGGCAGAAGCTGCACTGCGCCGGGCAGCCACGCCCCGTGTACATGGAGATGTACGGATGCAACAGGTACCCGATGAAATATTTTTCGATTTCCAAATCACGCTTGTAGACATCAGCCACCCACGGGAGTGTGTCCATGTCCGCGATCATTTCACGTTCGGGATTGTGAACGATCTTTCCGTCTTTATTTTTGTAGGACAAGCCGTTGATGGTGGAGAGGTCGCGGCCTTCGGCCACTTCCTTGCAGGTAAAATCAAATTCCTTGCGGCCCACCCAGTCAATGGCGGGCGACGCCTTGAGCGTTTCGGTGGGCAATACCATTGTGTGTGCGCCGACAAAACCGATGTTTGTATCCGGTTTCTGCGCCTTGATGGCCTCGGCCACCTTGCAGTCGTTTTTCAGCGACGGCGTGGAGGTATTGATAATGACGTGGTCGTATTCTTTGGCGATCGCCAGGCACTTCTTCAGATCAATGTCGTGCGGCGGGCAATCGAGCAGGCGCGAATTGGGCGTGAGGGCCGCCGGTTGCGCGAGCCACGTGGGATACCAATAGCTGGTGACCTCGCGCCGCGCCTGATAACGCGCGCCAGCGCCACCGTCAAAGCCGTCGAATGACGGTGGAGAAAGATATAGTGTCTTGCTCATATTCTAATTTGAATTCAAATGCCTCACCGGTGCGCCGACTCAAGCGGCAAGTTCAAAACCCAACCGTTCAATATAGCTTCAGGAACAAATCATTGCTCACAATGAATACGACCATCAGTACCAAAGTGAGGAAGGCCCAAAAGAATGCCTTGCTTAAAAAATCACCACGCCAGGAAGCGTGCTTGCGCCAGTCATCGCTGAAAGCTCGCGTAAACCCGTTCAGACCCATCAAAAGTCCAATGCCAACCGCAAACATATCCTTGTGCAGCGGCAGAAACCGAAGCTGCGACAACAAAAAAAACACAATGGCCACCACTGCCAAACCGAGGCCAGCGTTTTTGGAGGCAAAAAATCTGGTGATCGCGCGGGTCATGGTTCCTGCTTCGTTTCCTTGGTCCCGGCCGCCACTTCATTGTGTTCCAGAGCGTCCGTGGTTCCACCTGTGCTGGCCACGTGGGCCTCTTGGTGGCCGTTGTTCGAAAACGCCCCGCGCGCGCTGGCGGCGGGAGATTTAAGCGCTGCCTTGGCTTCAGCCAAATGGCCTTTGCCGGCGGAGACACCGTTATAGGCGCGCTGCGCCAGTTCGGACGAAGCCGGATACGGCCTGGGCCGCGGGAGGAAGTTATACCTGATGTTTTTCCAGTTGTCGCCCGCTTGATAATTGGTGCCGAGCGCGCCGCTGGGATCATAGCCGCAATGAACCATGCAATGCTCGCAACGCGGATCGCGCGCCTTGCCGTCAACCACGCCATAATTTTCCCAGACCACCTTGGAGAGCATCTCTTGATACCCATCGTAATGGCCGTCCGTCATCAAGTAACACGGCGCCTTCCAGCCTTTGATGTTGTAGGTGGGAATGGCCCACGCGGTGCAGGTCAGCTCCCGCTTGCCGGCGAGAAATTCCTGGTAAACCGGCGTGCCAAAGATCGTGAACGCCTTGCCCCACTCCTCAATGCGCGCGAATTTCTTGCGGGTCATGTCGCGCGTAAGGAAGAACTCCTTCGGATCCCTGCCTAGGCGCTTGACCATGTCCTTCTTGGCGGCATCGTAATCGTAGCCGGGCGAAATCGTGTGGCCGTCCACCTGCAACGACGACAGGAACTTGAACATATCCTCCAGTTCCGTCACGTCCGTTTCCCGGTAGACGGTCGTGTTGGTGGCGCATTGATAGCCCAGGATCTTCGCCATCTTGATGGCCTCAATGCATTCCTTGAAAACGCCTTCGCGTTCCACGATCAAGTCATGCGTGAATTCCAAACCGTCCACGTGCACGTTCCAATACATCCATTGCGTGGGGCGGATGACCACCTTGTTGCGCGCGGCGTCATCGGCTTTGCGGATGCCCTCGGCATCTTTTTCCGAAATTAATTTCTCAGCGAGCAAGTGCTTCAGCTTGGGCTCCAGTTCCGGTGTGTAAATCGCAGCGAGATAATCCCTCATCTTCTTCCGCATAAAC
>Ga0265338_10009888_pt1 | contig 11287 bp, 12 predicted proteins | sample 42126metaG_FD_193579 | JGI IMG/M metagenome (GOLD analysis project Ga0265338, IMG submission 193579) | Rhizosphere microbial communities from Carex aquatilis grown in University of Washington, Seatle, WA, United States - 4-21-26 metaG | ecosystem: Host-associated > Plants > Roots > Rhizosphere... | reverse complement strand
TTAGCATTTCCCAATCCGGAACTTACATCCGCATTAAGCGATCGGCTGAGCGGCGGGGAGGAGCACAAGGGCTGGCTAGGCTCAGGGCCGCAACGCCAATGACCGCTGCTGGCGGACGAATTGGCTTGCCTTCCCTGAAAGGACCTCCGTATGAATATCGCAGACCAGCGGACGCGCGATCGGGCCGCCGCGCGCACCCGATTCATCCCCAGCGGGCTCCGCCCGCGCGTCACCGCCCTGCTGGCGGGGGTGCTCGCCCTCGGCGTCGCGGGCGCGGTGGCGGGCTGCTCGGCCGGCGGCGCGAGCGGCGGCAAGGGCGAGGGCCTGGCCCTGTCAGCGGCGACGAGCGGGGCGGCGTCGGTGACCGCCAGCCACGCCGGCGCGTACCAGGCCATCACCCTGAACAGCGCCCGCGACCTCACCTTCAACCAGCTCCTCGGCATCAACAACGAGGGCCTGATCGTCGGCTACTTCGGCAGCGGAAACGCCGGCCACCCGAATAAGGCGTACGCGCTCAGCGCGCCCTACTCCCAGTTTAACTTCGCCGCCCGGAATTTCCCCGGCTCAGTGCAAACGCAGGTCACCGGGCTCAACGACCAGGGAATCAGCGTCGGGTTCTTCTCAACCCAAAATGGCGCCACCCCGGCCGACGACAACAACTTCGGCTTCTGGCGCATCGGCGGCAGGTACCACGAGGTCAACTTCCCGACCGGTAACAACTCCCAGCCGCCGGTGAACCAGCTGCTCGGCGTGAACAACAACGGCACCGCGGTCGGCTTCTACAACGACGCCAAGGGCAGCGCCCACGGGTACTCGTACAACATCGGCACCGGGCGGTTCAAGCTGATCAGGGTGCCCGGCGCGACCTCGCTGACCGCCGCCGCCATCAACAACCAGGGCGCCGTGGCGGGCTTCTACGCCAACGCCAAGGGGACCGTCAACGCGTTCCTGAAGTTCCACAGCGGCCGGGTGCTCACCCTCGCGGTGCCGGGCGCGTCGATGACCCAGGCCTTCGGCGTGAACGACGCCAACGAGGTGGTCGGCGCCTACACCATCGGCAGCGGCGACAACGCGGTCACCCACGGCTTCACCTGGGTGAACGGCAAGCTCCTGACCGTGGACTACCCCGGCGCCAGCTCCACCGTGGTGAACGGCGTCAACGACGAGGGTGACATCGTCGGCTTCTTCACCGACGCCAAGGGCAACACCGACGGGTTCGTCGGGCTCCCGTAGCAGCCGCACGGCAACCACCGCCAGCGGGCGGCTCCCCGGCACGGGGAGCCGCCCGCTGGCGTCATACTGGTGCGCATGGCCGATCTTGTCCGTCACGTCAGCAGCCGCCTGGTCCTCGACGTGCACCAGCCGCTCACCGCGGTCCTGAAGGTCGCGGTGCCGGAGACAGCCGGCGCTGACGTGACGAGCAGCCTGGTGATCAGCACCGGTGACGACCACCCGGCCACGCCGGACGAGGTGGACATTCCCGGCGAGGGGCTCGCACACGTGCTGTCGCTGCGCCCGGGCCAGGTCACCGTGGACTACAGCGCGCGGGTGACCGGCCGGGCGGGCGAGCCTGCCGTGACCGCGGCCGAACGGGTCGTCTACCTGCGGCCGAGCCGCTACGCGGAATCGGACCGGCTGACCCCGGTCGCCCGCTCGGAGTTCGCCGGGATCACCGAGCCGGACCAGCTGCTGCCGGCCGTGTCGTCCTGGGTCGGCACCCGGCTCAGCTACGTGCCGGGCAGCAGCGGGCCGACCGACGGCGCGGTGGACACCTTGCTGGCCCGGCAGGGAGTCTGCCGCGACTACGCGCACCTGGTCGTCGCGCTACTGCGGGCACTTGACGTGCCCGCCCGGCTGGCGGCGGTGTACGCGCCGGGCCTCGACCCGATGGACTTTCACGCGGTGGCCGAGGCGGCGGTGGGCGGGCGCTGGCGGGTGGTGGACGCCACCACCCTGGCGCCGCGCTCCACCCTGGTCCGCATCGCCGCCGGGCGGGACGCGTCCGACACCGCGTTCCTGTCTACCTACGGCGGGGCGGCCGACCTGGTGGAGATGAAGGTAACCGCCGTGGTCGACGGCGACCTGCCCGGGGACGACGTCACCCGCCTCATCAGCATCACCTGACCGCCAGCGGGCCACCCGGTCGGCCACAATGGGCGCATGGTTTCTGAGATCTTCGATCCGGCGCGCTGGCGGGCGGTCGACGGGTTTTCCTTCACCGACATCACCTACCACCGCGCCGTAGACGACGGCACCGTCCGGGTCGCGTTCAACCGGCCCGAGGTACGCAACGCCTTCCGGCCGCGGACGGTGGACGAGCTGTACACCGCGCTCGACCACGCCCGGATGACTTCCGACGTCGGCTGCGTGCTGCTGACCGGCAACGGGCCGTCGCCACGGGACGGCGGGTGGGCCTTCTGCTCCGGCGGCGACCAGCGGATCCGCGGCCGGGACGGGTACAAGTACGCGGCCGGGGAGACCAGCGAGACCATCGACCCGGCCCGCAGCGGGCGGCTGCACATCCTTGAGGTGCAGCGGCTCATCCGGTTCATGCCCAAGGTCGTCATCTGCGTGGTGCCCGGCTGGGCGGCCGGCGGCGGGCACAGCCTGCACGTCGTCTGCGACCTCACCCTGGCCAGCGCCGAGCACGCGCGCTTCAAGCAGACCGACGCCGACGTCGCCAGCTTCGACGGCGGGTTCGGCTCCGCCTACCTGGCCCGCCAGGTCGGGCAGAAGTTCGCCCGGGAGATCTTCTTCCTCGGCGACACCTACGACGCCGCCGCCGCGCACCGGATGGGCATGGTCAACGCGGTGGTACCGCACGCCGACCTGGAGCGCACCGCGCTCGACTGGGCGGCCAAGGTCAACGGCAAGAGCCCGACCGCCCAGCGGATGCTCAAGTACGCGTTCAACCTCATCGACGACGGCCTGGTCGGCCAGCAGCTGTTCGCGGGCGAGGCGACCCGGCTGGCCTACATGACCGACGAGGCAGCCGAGGGCAGGGACTCGTTCCTTGAGAAGCGCGACCCCGACTGGCAGCGGTTCCCCTGGTACTACTAACCCCTCTCCAAGCGCAGGAGTCTAGGTGGGCATGACGCAGGTGCATTCCGTCTTGGCGCGGGCAGGGACGGAGCCGTGCGCGGCACTCGGGCGGCTGGCCGCGCCGTCGCTACGGCCTTACGTCGCGGGGTACTCGGCCTTCGACGCCGGGACCGGTGCGGCCGGGCGCCGGGTGCTTCCGCTGGGCACGGGCTGACTCCAGCTGGCACCCGGGCAGTCCTGGGGTCGCCCATGCGCGAGCTGACCGGGGAAATAGTTCCACTGGCGGACCTGCTCGGCCCGCGAGCCGCCGAGCTGGCCAGCCGGCTGGACGCGGCACCGGACTGGGCGGCCAGGTTCGCGGTGCTGGATGACGTGCTGACGGTGTGGCTGCGCCCGGACCGGCAGGCGGACCCACTGGCGGCCTGCGGCTGGCGGCGGCTGCAGCAGGCGGGCGGCGGCATCACCATCGGAGAGCTCGCAACGGAGCTGGGCGCCGGTCGCCGCCGCCTGGAAGCCTGTTTCGGGCGCGAGCTCGGGCTGACCCCGAAGGGGGTCGCGCGCATCGCGCGCTTCCAGCGGGCCGTACAGGTGCTCGCGGCACCGTCGGGCACCTTCGGCGCAGCAGCGGCCTGCGGGTACGCCGACCAGCCGCACTTCAACCGCGAGATGCGTGCGATGGCCGGGATCACGCCCAGCGAACTGCGCGCATTCGTTCAATACACCCGGCGGCTTCACGGCTAGCATCCACAGCCATGACCCTAACCGGCAAGACGGCAGTGGTGACCGGCGGCTCCCGGGGCATCGGCCGGGCCATCGTCCGCCGACTCGCCAGGGACGGCGCACGGGTCGTATTCAGCTTCCGAGAGGACGAGACCGCCGCCGGCGCGCTCGCCCAGGAGACCGGCGCGGTAGCTGTGCGCGCCGACCAGGCGAACCTCTCGAACCTGGACGCGCTGTTCGAACCGGTCGGCGACGGCCTGGACATCCTCGTCAACAACGCCGCGATCAACCCGCCAGCCCTGATCCGGGACATCACGCCCGAACTGTTCGGCCACGTGATGACGGTAAACGCCGAGTTCCCGCTGCTGGCCATGCAGCGGGCCGAGCCGCTGCTGCGCGAGGGAGGACGAATCATCAGTATCTCTACCCTCAACACCGCACTGCCCGCCCCGGGCCTGGCCCTGTACTGCGCCAGCAAGGCCGCGCTGGAGCAGTTCAGCAAGGTCGCCGCCCGCGAGCTGGGCGCCCGCGGCATCACCGTCAACACCGTCTCGCCCGGCGCCACTGACACCGACCTGCTGCGCGCGGCCAACCCGCCCGGCGCCCTGGAACGGACCGCGGCCTTCACCGCCCTGGGCCGCCTGGGCGCGCCGGCCGACATCGCGGACGTGGTTGCCTTCCTGGCCGGCCCCGAAGCGGGGTGGATCACCGGCCAGAACATCCAGGCCACCGGCGGTTACATCCTCTGACTGCCGCTCCGCGGGCCGCAGTCCCTTACCCAAGCTCGCCGCGGGCGCGCAGCTCCGCCACCGTGTCGTCTACCGTTTCCGCCAGCGGGCGCGGGCGCCAGCCGAGCTCGGCCTTGGCCCGGTCGTTGCGGATCACCGTCGGCGGCAGCTCGCCGCCGGGGGCCTGCTCGGTCGGGGCCTTGTCCGCCAGCGAGCCGAACCGCTCCCGCAGGAACCCGGCGAACTCCAGGAAGGTCAGCGGCGGGTGGTCGGAGACGGCCAGGAAGCGCTTGCCCGCCGCCCCCGGGGCGGCCATCGCCCGGAGGTGCGCGTCGGCCGTGTCCCGTACGTCGACGATGCCGAACCGCTGCCGCGGGGCGACGGCCATCTGCCCGCTGAACATCGCCTTGATCAGGTGCATGGAGGAGCCGGTCTCCGCCGTCAGGGGCGGGCCGAGTATGAACGTCGGGTTGACCACCGTCAGCTCGGTGCCCCCGCCCTCGCTGGCGATGAAGTCCCAGGCGGCGCGCTCGGCGATGGTCTTGGAGCGCGGGTAGGGGGCCAGGCCGGGCATGTCCGGGTCGGTCCAGTCGTCCTCGGTGAACTCGCCATCCGGCTTCGGGGTGTAGCCGATCGCGGCGAAGGACGAGGTGAGCACCACCCGCCGGGCGCCGGCGTCACGGGCGGCCCGCAGCACCCGCCGGGTGCCCTCGCGGGCCGGGACGATCAGCTCGTCGGGGTCGTCCGGCTGGGCGGCCGGGATCGGCGAGGCGACGTGGTAGACCTCGTCGACATCGTTCATCGCCTCCTTCCAGCCGTCATCGGACATCAGGTCGGCGGTGACCACGGTCAGGCCCGCGTCGTCGGCCCCGCCCCGGCGGACCGCCGCCCGCAGGCCGTCCTCCTTGGCCGCGGTGCGGACCACCGCCCGCACCGGCCGCTGCCCGGCCCGCAGCAAGGCCGCCAGCAGCTGCGTGCCCACGTACCCGGATGCCCCGGTCACCAGGATCTGGCTCATGACTTAACCTCCGTCTTCATGTCCATCCGGCTGAGTGCGGCGTGCACCCGCCGTTGCGCGGCCGCCTCGGCCACGGTGTCGCCCTGCGCCCTGGCGTCCCACAGGGACGACTTCTCCCGCAGGTAGTCGAGCCGGGTGTGCAGCGCTTCGATCTCCGCCTCGATCCGGGTCGCGTGCCGCCGCAGCAGGTCGCGCTGCTCGGCCGCCACCGCGCGGCCGGCCTGCCCGTGGCTGACGCGGCTGCGGTTGGCCTGGTAGGTGCGCATGTCCTCGATGCCCATGCCGAGCGCGCGCAGGCAGGCCAGCGCTTGCAGCACGTCCAGGTCCTCGTCGCGGTAGCGGCGGTGCCCGCTGCGCTCGTCCCGGCCGACCGGGCCGACCAGCCCGACCTCTTCGTAGTAGCGCAGGGTGGGCTCGCTCAGCCCGCTGCGCCTGGACACCTCTTGGATCGTCAAGGCGGTCATGGGTTTAGCCTCACATACCTCAAGCGCTTGAAGTCAAATGCGGGTTAGCGCAGGTCAGCGTGCGAGCGGTCGCCCGCGTCCTGGCCATCTCATGAGTACCGGTATGAGAAGCAGAGTTAAGAGGCATTGCCGCATAGTGATTTGCACACCGCCTGCGGCTGGGTAGCGCCACAGTAGCCTCGATGGTCACATTGAGGCAGGCCAGAGCATGATCACGGAACATTACTACTGCGATCACGACAGTAATCGTCCGTGATCATGACAAAGTGTCGATTTCTCCCCATGGCCGGCGGCCGGCGGCCGGCGGCTAGCCGAGCAGGGCTTCCAGCTGCTTGGCGTTGACGTGGGCGTAGTCGCGGTAGCAGTTGTTGAACACGACGTGGGTCTGGTCGGCGTCCTTGGCCAGGTTCTGCACCTTGCCCGCCCAGTCCTGCAGCTCCTGGTCGCCGTAGCGGTAGTTGAAGCGCTCCTGGACGGTCTTGGCGTCCCAGCGGGCGGAGTGGCCGTGCAGCCGCACCACGGCCAGGTCGCTGGTGGCGGCGACTACCGGGGGGACCGAGCTTGGGTAGCCCTGCGGCTCGTCCACGCACACGTACGGGAGCTTGTGACCGGCCAGGAACCGCAGGGTCTCCTGCTGGTTGTCCTCAGTCATCCAGGTGCGGTTGCGGAACTCCACGCACACCCGGTCCGGGGCGGCCCGCTCGGCGCAGTCGAGGATGTACTGCTTGCTGGCCTGGCCGATCGGGAACCAGGGCGGGAACTGCAGCAGGATGGCGCCGAGCTTGCCCGCCGCGCGCAGCGGGCCGAGGGCGGACCGAAACCGCTGCCAGGCCTCGTCGGCCAGCTCCGGGCTGACGTCCTTGAGGTAGACCCGCTCCTTGCCTGCCTTATTGCCTGACTTGCCCGCTGCCTCCCGCAGGTCGGCCGGCAGCGCCTTGACCGGGGTCGGGTGCTGGGTGAACAGGCTGAACGCCTTGACGTTAAAGGTGAAGTGATCCGGGGTGCGCTCGGCCCAGGCCTTCGCGGTCTGCTCGGCGGGCAGGGCGTAGTAGGCGGAGTCCACCTCGACCAGCGGGAACTGGCTGGCGTAGTAGCGGAGCCGTTTCTCCGGGTTGCCCCCGCCCTCTGGGTACCAGCCGGACTCGATCAGCGACTTGTCGGTCCAGCCGGCCGTGCCCACGCGGATGCTGCTCATGGGTGCTTCTCTCCCTTGGCTGCCGCCGGGGAAACCTGGGGGCGGGGCGAGCTGAGCGCGACGGGGAAGACAATGGATGCTTGGGCACCACCGGGGGTGCCCAAGCATCCACTACGTTGCGACTCCGGCGGCGGCCGCGCGCGGGCGGCTGCCGGGGCCTGGCTCCATCGTGACCCGCGGGCGGTCGCCTAGGTCGTGGCCTTCTGTGCAGGTGACCGAGACCCGGATGGGGGCGCCGCAGCCGTCGGCGTGCCGGATCACCGCGGGCGGGCCGTCCGGGCCCGCCAGGTGGCGGTCGCCCCAGGCCATGAAGGCGAGCAGGACCGGTATCAGCTCGCGGCCTGGCCTGCTCAGCCGGTACTGCTGGCGCTCGCGCTCCCCCGGCTCCCGGTACGCGGCCCGCTCGACCAGGCCCGAGTCCACCAGGCGGGCCAGCCGGCCGGACAGGATGTTGCGGGCGATGCCCAGGTGGCCCGCCAGCTCGTCGAAGCGGGCCACCCCGTTGGCCACGTCGCGCAGCACCAGCAGCGTCCAGCGGTCGCCGACCAGGGCCAGCGTGCGGGCGATGGAGCAGGTGTCGCTGTCGTAGGCGCTGTAGGGGCTCATGCCCGGCATTGTACGTGTGCTAGGTTTCTTTTTGAAACTCAACTCTGTTTCAGAGCACTGCGAGAGGGATGGCTATGACGACCGCGCCGGAGACCGAGCAGCCAGGCGAGCAGCTACGGGAACGGACCTTCAGCTGGGCCGACCCGGCCGCTACCGCCGCCGCGGGCGCGGGGCTCAGCGGGGCCGACTTCCTGGCCGCGATCGCGGCCGGCGAGATACCGCCGCCGCCGCTGATGCAGGCCCTGGGGTTCGACGGGGTGTCCTTCGGCGACGGGACGGCCGCCTTCCAGCTGACGCCGCGGGAGTTCCACTACAACCCGATCGGCACCGTGCACGGCGGCGTGTTCGCCACCCTGCTCGACTCCGCCTGCGGCTGCGCGGTGCACAGCAAGCTGCCGCTGGGCGTCTTTTACACCAGCCTCGACCTGTCGGTGAAGTTCCTCCGGCCGGTCACGGTGGACACCGGGCCGATCACCGCCACCGGCGCGGTGGTACACCTCGGGCGGCGCACCGCTCTGGCTGAGGCGAAGATCACCGACACCCGGGGCAAGGTCTACGTCACCGCCACCAGCAGCTGCCTGATCCTGCGGCCGGAGCAGTAGCTGCCCTTTCCGCGCCATGGTTGTGACAAGGGTGTGGCTCTTTTGGAGTGAGGGTTATGTGGCGAGCTGGTAGTCGGCGTAGCGGCTGAGGTGGTTGCGCTGGTGTTCTTGGCGGATGTGGTAGTCCCAGTAGGCGCTGGTGTCGCCGCTGGCGGCGATGGCGCGCAGTGACAGGATTGCCTGGGCGCCGTGCAGTCCCCAGCGGGCGCCGGTGATGCCCATGCGGTCCTGGACGAGGTGGCGGCAGGCGCCCTCGATGACGCCGGTCGCGATCGGCCAGCCGCTGGCCAGGGCGGCGGGGTAGTCCATGTAGGGCTGCTTGGCTTCGAGGTAGTGCAGGGTCTTGCGGATGACCTTGGCGTGCTCGGTGCCCTGGGGCGGGTGGTCCTCGGCGAGCTGCCTGATCCGGGCGGTGACCTGGCGGGCGCGGCCGTGCAGGATGTCCAGGCCCTGGGCGGTGACCCAGTCTTCCATGGCGGGGTCGCGGGGGGCGTGGAAGCACCAGGCGGCCTTCCAGAGGTACTCCAGCACGTGGACGAAGTCGATCACGACGGTCACGGCGGCGCCGCGGGCCGCGGCCTGCGCCTCGGTCAGGCGCAGCTGGCGGGTGTCACCGTCTACCAGCGCGATCCACCTGCGGAGCCGGCCGGGGTCGCGCCGCTCGGCCTCGTCGAAGAGCCTGGCGACGGTGACGTCACGGCCGGCGATGATGTCGCAGGCGTACCAGCGGTTCACCGCAGCCGGCGCGCCCTGCCCGCTGCCGGGGCCGCCGGCCATGACCTGCTCGGGGGTGCGCGGCGGCCCGGGAGGGACCTGGACGTCGAGCACGCACCCGGCCTCGGCCATCCGCTTGTGGCCCTTCTCCCCGGTGCCCCGCCGGTGCTCGAAGTTCCGCTTGCGCTGCCCCGGGGCCACCGACCTGCCGCGGCGCGCCTCGGGCCGCATCGCGACGCCCTTGCCGTCCGCCGAGATCACCAGCGGCAGCAGGCAGCCCCCCTCCTGCCCGGCCTGCCCTGCCCGGTCCCCGGCGAACTGCCCCGCGTCGGCCGCCGCCCGGGCGGTCACCTGCTGCAGCTGCCGCTTGCCGACGCTCACCCCGGTCGCGGCCAGCAGCAGCCCGCGCGCCTGCTCATACGACCCGTGCCGGCTGAACATCTCCGCCAGCCGCTGCAGCTGCCAGGAGTACCCGCACGCCGGCAGGCCCAGCACCGCGTCCCGCGGGAACAGCGACCCCGCGCCCCGCACCCCGGACCGGTAGGCGATCCGCCGCACGCTCACCTTTCCCAGCACGGTCGTCACGGTCCGGGCGTGCCCGCGCTCCGCGCGGGCACGCCTGACCCCGTCCGCCCCGGTCACCGCCGGCACCCGGACCTCGGCCGCGGCCTGCACGTCCAGGCACAGCTGCAGCAGCCCCCGCAGCAGCTCCCGCCCCTGCACCGCGACGAGTGCCTCCGCCTCGTCGAGCGTCACCGCCCGGCACGCCTGCCCCGCCAGCCGGGCCAGCCCCTCCGCCAGCGGCCCCAGCCCCGCCACCACCGCATCCGCACTGGCACCCAGCCCGCCCAGCACGTACTCTTCCACCCGAGGCTTCCCCTCCGTTGATCCGGACTTCGCAATCAGGACCATACGGAGCGGAAGCCTCACCCGCACCCAGCCACGCCACCCGCCGACAGCTCACTCCAAAAGAGCCGCACCCTTGCCGCAACCACGCGGCGGGGCACGGCCCGGGAGGGAGTGGGCGGTCCGGGCCGCGGGCGCTGGTCAACGGCTGTGTGCATGACCACAGTCTGATCGCCGCTATTGGCGGCCCCAGTACTGTCGCCGACAGCAGGGGTAGGGCATCTTGTTAACGTAGGCAGTCCCTGTGGAAGGAGCGGGTACCGGCATGACGGTCTCCGAGGAAGTGTTCGCCGTCGGCGCGGAGTTCCCGGCCGCGAGCCGGGAAGAGTGGCAGGCCCTCGTCGCGGGCGTGCTGGCCAAGGCCGGTAAGGCCGGCCTGGCCGGGCCGGAGGCCGAGCGGGCGCTGGCGACCGAGGTCGAGGACGGCCTGTGGGTCCAGCCGCTGTACACCGCCGAGGACACCGCCACCGACCCCGGCTGGCCCGGCTTCGCGCCGTTCGCCCGCGGCGGCCGGGCCGCCGGGGCGGCCGTCTCCGGCTGGGACGTGCGGCAGCGGCACGCGCACCCGGACCCGCAGCGGACCAACGAGGCGGTGCTGGCCGACCTGGAGAACGGCGTCACCTCGCTGTGGCTCGCCGTCGGCGGCGCCGGCCTGCCGGTGGCCGCCCTGCCCGCCGCGCTCAACGGCGTCTACCTGGACCTGGCCGGCGTGGTGCTCGACGCTGGGGCGGACTTCGCGGCCGCCGCCGAGCAGCTGCTGGCGCTGCACGCCGGGGTGCCGGCTAGCGCGGTAGCCGGCAACCTGGGGGCCGACCCGCTCGGCCTGCTCGCCCGCACCGGGCAGGACGCCGCCACCGACGAGCTGCTGGCGGCGGCGGCCCGGCTGGCCGCCCGCTGCGACGCCGAGTTCCCCGGGCTGCGCGCGCTGGTCGTCGACGCGCTGCCCTACCACGAGGCCGGCGCCTCGGCCGCCCAGGAGCTGGGCCTGTCGATGAGCACCGCGGTCGGCTACCTGCGCGCACTGACCGACAGCGAGCTCACCGGGGCCGGGCTCACCGAGGACCAGGCGGCAGGTCAGCTTGAGTTCCGCTACGCGGCTACCGCCGACCAGTTCCTCACCATCGCCAAGCTGCGGGCCGCCCGCCGCCTGTGGTCCCGGGTGGCGCAGGCGTGCGGCATCACCGGGACAGGCGCGGCCCAGCGCCAGCACGCGGTCACCTCCATGGTGATGATGACCGAGCGCGACCCGTGGGTGAACATGCTCCGCACCATCGTCGCCTGCCTGGCCGCCG
>Ga0265338_10009887_pt1 | contig 11289 bp, 13 predicted proteins | sample 42126metaG_FD_193579 | JGI IMG/M metagenome (GOLD analysis project Ga0265338, IMG submission 193579) | Rhizosphere microbial communities from Carex aquatilis grown in University of Washington, Seatle, WA, United States - 4-21-26 metaG | ecosystem: Host-associated > Plants > Roots > Rhizosphere... | reverse complement strand
CGACTGGCCTACCAGGCATGATCGCGTCGTCGCGCAGTTGAACCGCCAGCCGCGCCAAGCGACCGGTTGCCCCCTCGTCTGGCCAGATCCCGAAGAACAGGCGACGTTTCGGCTTACTGTAGAACTCTCGCCCGAATGAAAGCTGTGCTGATGGAAGTGACTGGGCAAGATTGGTCTTTTTCTTCATTTTATTGTCATCGAGGGCAGCACTTCGCCGAGACAGATCTATCGGACTTTCTCGTTTGGGCCAACGGGATTGGTGAGCACGGCGGCAAAATCGATCCGCTGACGAACGGACAGTTTCTCGCTCACATGAGGGAGGCGACGGATGACGGCGAAGGCGGACGGTCGCACGTCAAAAAGATGAATGACGTTGTATAAATCGAATTGATCGCGCGCTTGAAGCACCAGCTGACTACTTCGCGGGTTAGCGCAAGAACGAAAAAAGAACAGATGCGAAAGAGAAGGAGAACGATTCCGTGTGATAGCCGTGTGATGGCGAGAATGCGCATACCGACTACCGCCGGATGATAACGCAGATTGACGATGTCGACATCGGTACAGTCTCCAGTGCGGTTCCCGTCTATCTTTGCAACGCGATCGCCGAGCCAAAGGCCTGCCACGTTGACGCCGAGATACCGGGGGCGGGGACGTTCCACCCCATAAGGTCAAGGGTCATCGAATTCCGAGCTTGCGCAGGTGTACGCAGAACTCGCGGTCCAACCCCCTGGTGTGCTCGGTGAACCATTTGGTCAAGAACGCGCTCAAATTGATCGCTACAGTCTGCACGTCGTTGTTCATGGAGCACTCTTTGAACCACAAAATCTCTCTCATGAGACGGAGGTGCTCGGCCCGGTAATCCCGCCGCCGCTTTTGCCAGCTTCGTACTGATCGGTTTGCCGGCGCTGCACCATGTAATGGGGACCAAAATCGTGCAAAGGCCTTGGTACGCCGTCGCGGCTGGGTTCTGCAAAGAGAAGAAGTTAGGTCATCGTGAATATATCCGCGTGGTCTTGGAGACCACGACCGATGGATGGCAAGTGGCGCGACCCTCTGGTGATAACGGCGCTGCGATGTTGCGCTCGCTCGCAGCGGGTGATGGCTTTGTCTGCCTCGCGGAAGACACCACCCGCGTGACGGAGGGCAATCTTGTTTCCTATTGCTCCTTCGCGGAGCTCTTGTCGTGACGCCGGCAGCGATACTTACAGGTGGCCGTGCGACGCGGCTGGGCGGCATCGAAAAATGTCTTGCACCCTTGGGAGACGGCGTCGTCCTCGACGCAATCATACGAATCCTCACTTTGCAAGCCCACCCGATTTTGATCAACAGCAACGGCGCGCCGGACATGTTCTCATGCTTTGGGACAGAGGTTCGTCGCGATGTGCTGGCCGGCTATCTGGGGCCTATGGCTGGTCTGCCTACAGCGATGCACTGGGCCAGAAGGCTCGGAGCGACGCATGTTATCACGGTGCCCGGCGACACACCCTTCCTGCCACTAGACCTCGTGATTCGGTTACAGGCAGCCAAAATCGGCGAACGCCCCGTGATCGCAGCCAGTGATGACGGGCTCTATCCCGTGATCGGGCTTTGGCCGGTGTGCTTGGCGACCACTTTGGAAGCGGATTTGTCTGCGGGAGTCCGGGCAGTTCATCGCTGGGCAGCCGGGCAAGTGGCAACTGTGGTGACTTTCGCTGCGGGCAATGCGCATCCCTTCGCAAACTTAAACACGCCGGAGGACTTGGCGCGCGCCCAAATGCGGGCCAATACGCGTAATCGTTAGGTGCAGACGGATTGGTGTCTCTGTATCCAATTCTATTGCGTTTTTGGGGGCAATGAGGCGAGCGGAAGCGGCGAAGGCCTCACTGTCGATGCCTTTTCCCTCTCGGATGTTGGCAATGCGGTTTTGCTTGCGGGTGCCCATGCCGCCGTTTCGCCGTGTCGCGCAGGCTGGCCGACGAAGCGAACACATCTGGAAATCGATGGCGGCAGCCTGTAAGGCTGGGCAATGCATCAAACGCAAACCATCGCGCCGCTGATCACGCTGCCGCCCCATGGGGGTGACCTTGCTTGGGCGCGCGCGGCCTTTCCGCAGGCGCATGAGCCATGGCTTGACCTCTCCACGGGTATCAATCCCTGGGGTTATCCGGTTGCAATGAATCCAGCGGCTTGGTCCCACCTGCCTTCGCCCGCAGCGCTCAAGGCGCTCGTCGCGGCAGCCCGGCACTATTATCGCGTCAGTCCCGAATCAACAGTGCTCCCCGTTGCCGGTATTGAGCTTGCGATCCGTCTGCTGCCGCATTTTTTGAACACCAAAGGTCCCGTAAGCGTCATTGGCCCAACATATTCTTCCCACGCCGATGCTTGGCGGCAGGCGGGGCATGACCTTCGCATCGTGAAGAGGCTTGATGATATTGCCGCGGATTGCAGTCTGGGTGTCGTGGTTTCACCGAACAATCCCGATGGAAGTTTGACGCCCCACGCGGCTCTGGCGGTGTCGGCCGCAGCGCTATCGCGCAAAGGTGGTTATCTGATTGCGGATCGCTCCTTTGCCGATGTTGAGGCGGTGCCCGATGCCTTGCCGTCTTCGCCAGGCCTCATCGAATTGCGCTCCTTCGGAAAATTCTTTGGCTTGCCGGGGCTGCGCCTCGGCTTCGTGATTGGCCCGGAAGCCGCGCTCCGGCCGCTCGCTCGGGCGCTCGGCGCCTGGCCGCTCAATGCAGCAGCGCTGGCGCTAGGACAACAAGCGCTTGGCGACGAGGCTTGGCACGCTGCCACGCGCGCAAAACTGGAGAAAGCAGGCACTGCTTTGCGGATTCTCTTGCACCGTCACGGCGAAGTGCTGGGCGGCACGGATCTCTTTCAACTGTTGCAGGTGGAGGATGCGCCGGCGCTTTTCCGCCATTTGGGTAGCCATGGTGTTCTGGCGCGCATCTTCGATTATGACCAACGCTGGATTCGCTTCGGCCTGCCGCCCGATAAGATCAGCTATGAACGCTTGGCAAAGTGCTTGGCAGAATTCTCGGAGAATAGGCGATGAGTGACGACGCGCGGCACAACGCGAAGATGAAGCACATCAAAACCGTGCGCGACAAGATTCAAAGCACCAAGACGCGCGAAGGCGGTCTGCTCATCGTCCATACCGGCAACGGCAAGGGCAAGTCGACGGCGGCCTTTGGCATGGTGGCGCGTTGCCTGGGCTGGGGCATGAAGGTTGGCATCGTGCAATTTGTCAAAGGCACATGGGAGACCGGCGAGCGCAATTTCTTCGCGCGCTTTCCCGATACCTGTCTTTATCGCACCATGGGCGAGGGCTTTACTTGGGAAACCCAGGATCGGGCACGCGACGTCGCGGCGGCCCACGCCGGATGGGAGATGGCCTGCAACTTGATGGACGACACCAGCATTCAATTCTTGCTGCTCGACGAACTCAATATCGCGCTGCGCTATGATCAATTGCCAATCGCCGAGGTGGTGGAGCGGCTACAGGGACGCCGCAGCGATTTGCATATCGCCGTCACCGGCCGCCATGCCAAACCCGAACTGATCGAGATCGCCGATTTGGTGACCGAGATGGCACTGGTCAAGCATCCCTATCAAGCGGGCATGAAGGCTCAGCGCGGCGTGGATTTCTAAGTGCTCGCACGCCCTGCCATCGCGCTCTTCGCGTTCCTGCTGGAACTGGCTATTGCCTATCCCGGCTGGATTTACCGCCGTATCGGCCATCCCGTCAGTTGGATCGGCGCCGGGCTGAGCGTGCTTGAGCTCGTTTTGAATCGGGATGGCGTATCCTTTGCCTTTCGCCGTTTAGCGGGTGTGACCGCGCTGGTCCTGCTGCTGCTCTGTGTCGGTGGCGTGGCGCTGGCGTTGCATCTGGCACTGTTGCAATTTCCTGGGGGATGGGTGGTCGAGTTTGTCGGCGTTGCCGCTTTGGTGGCACCGCGCAATTTGCGTGACCATGTGCGCGCCGTGGCCGAGGCGCTGGAGAGCCACGGTCTTTCCGCAGGGCGCCGCGCGGTCTCGCAGATTGTCGGGCGCGACACCGAAGCGCTGGATGAAAGCGGCGTCTGCCGCGCGGCCATCGAGAGTCTGGCGGAAAATTTCTCCGATGGCGTGATCGCACCGCTGTTCTGGTATTTGGCTGGCGGGCTCATCGGCATTGCGCTCTATAAGGCGATCAACACAGCCGACAGCATGATCGGCCATCGCAATGCGCGTTATGAAGCCTTCGGCTGGGCGGCAGCCCGGCTCGACGATCTCGTCAATCTGCCCGCCGCAAGGCTGAGCGCGCTGTTGATCGCGGGTGGCGCTTGTCTCGAACGGGCGGCCAGTGGCCGGCGAGCCTTGGCCACAGCGTGGCGCGACGCCTCGCATCATCGCTCGCCCAATGCCGGATGGCCAGAAGCGGCGATGGCCGGTGCGCTCGGTGTCGCGCTGGCCGGGCCGCGCATCTACGAGGGACATAGCGTCGAAGAGGCTTGGCTTGGCGATGGTTCGCGCCATGCCTCTGTTGGCGACCTGTGTCTGGCGCTTGGGATCTATGATCGCGCCTTGCTCCTGATTGTCATCGTACTGGCACTCGGCGCGCTCAGCCGCCTTTGAGCTGCAGCGGCAGGCCCGCAGCGATGAAGGCGACGTAATCGGCGATGACCGCAACACGTTGATTGAGGCGGCCTGCTTCATCGCGGAAGCGGCGGGCGAGCGCATTTTCCGGTACGATGCCAAGTCCCACTTCGTTGGCGACCAGAACGACCCGCGCGGATGTTGCTTCAAGCGCCGCGCAGAGATCGGTAGCTGCTTCTTCAACATTGCCATCCGCCAAAAGTACATTCGAAAGCCACAGCGTCAGGCAGTCCACCAGAACAACATCGCCGGGCTTGCATTGCCCAAGCTGCACCGCCAGCGCCAGCGGCTCTTCGATAGTGCGCCAGTTCTCGCCACGTTGCGCGCGATGATGGGCGATGCGGGCTCGCATCTCATCGTCCCGCGCTTCCGCGGTTGCGATATAGATCGGTGGGCGCGTCGCAACGGATTGTACCAACGCTTCCGCATAGCGGCTTTTGCCCGAGCGGGCGCCCCCTAGAACAAGGGCAATGCGGAAAGGCGCGTTTTTCATGCGGCCTCGATGCGTCGCAAAACTATCGTCGTCAAGAGCATTGACCTGCATAAACGAAACGATATGCTGCCCGGATATGTGAGGTGTATGGGAACGCGGTTTGATGCCGCGGCTGCCCCCGCAACTGTAGTCGGTGTGTCTTCGTCCGTAATGCCACTGAGGGTATCCCTTGGGAAGGTGGACAAAGGCAAAACCCGGAAGCCAGGAAACCTGCCTCGCATTGTCGTCCTGCTGTCGGCCGGGGTGTGCCGAGGGCTGCGGGTCTATCCGCCGTGACGATGTAAATTTTTGCAGACGCGGGTGAATCCCTTTCGCCCGTGCGAGCGGATTTGTGCAACGAACGGCGCGGAGGCCAGCATGATGACGACCAATCTAAGACAACAAATCCTGATCTTTTTGGGCTTGACGGCACTCATGCTCGCCACGCGCTTCCACCATTTCGGCAGCGCGCTGCACATGCCCGATGCTTCTCTGGCGATCTTTTTCGTGGCCGGGTTCTATCTGCGCCGCGTAGCGTTCTTTGCATTCTTGGGCGCTGAGGCTGTTCTGATCGATTATGTGGCGGTCAACTTTGCCGGCATCAGCACCTGGTGCATCACCCCGGCCTATGGGGCGCTGGCGCTTTCCTATCTGGTGGCTTGGGCAGGCGGCTATTGGATCAGTCGCAATGCCAGTTTCAACACAGCGTTTGCACTGCGTTTAACGCTTACGGCATTTGCTGCCACCAGCACCGGCTTCCTGATCGCCGACGGCGCCTTTTATTGGTTGTCGGGGCGGATTGTTGAGCCCAATTGGACTGGCTACTGGTCGCACATGACGCTGTATTTCGCGTCCTTTGTGGGTGCGGCTTGCGCCTATATAGCCGCTGCAGCCCTCCTGCAGGGTGTCGTGCATCTCGCCGAGCGTCGCCGCCACGCCGCCATCTGAACGATAAGATGGCGGACACGGTATCGTGCCGGGCGGTGCTGATTTCGGCGCCCGCGTCGGGGCAGGGCAAAACGACGGTAACAGCGGCGCTGGCCCGGCATTTTTCGGATCGCGGCGAACGGGTCACGGTGTTCAAGTCCGGTCCCGATTTTCTCGATCCGATGATGCTCTCGCTGGCCTCGCGGTCGCCGGTCCACCAGCTCGATCTTTTCATGGGTGGCGAGGCGCATTGCCGTTCGCTGTTATACGCGGCAGCACAGCGCTCCGATTTGATCCTGATTGAAGGCGTCATGGGCCTATTTGATGGTGCACCATCGAGCGCCGATCTGGCAGCGCGTTTCGGCATTCCGGTGATCGCCGTGATCGATGCTTCCGCCATGGCCGGTACTTTCGCCGCCATCGTGCATGGTTTGACGACCTACCGCTCCGATATCGTGTTGGCGGGCGTCATTGCCAACCGCGTGGGAAGCGCACGGCACGCGCAAATGCTGGGCACACCGCTGCTCGCACATTTGCCCCGCGCGGCGGAAATCACATTGCCAGAGCGCCATTTGGGGCTGGTGCCGCCGGGCGAGGTTGCGGCGGTGGAGGACAGGCTTGCCCATGCCGCCGCCTTGTTGGGACAGTCACTGCGGTCGCAGTTGCCGTTGGTGAAATTCGCACCCGGAACGCAAGCCGAAATGCCGCCAAAGCTGTTGCAAGGCCAGCGCATCGCCATCGCGCGCGACGCCGCGTTTTGCTTTCTCTATACCGCCAATCTCGATCTATTACGAAACATGGGCGCCGAATGCATATTCTTCTCGCCGCTTACCGACCACCAGCTTCCGCATTGCGATGCGCTTTATCTGCCCGGCGGTTATCCCGAATTGCATCTTGATCGGCTGGCAAACAATGTCGCCATGAAGAGGGCTATCAAAAACCATCATGCGCACGGCAAACCCATTCTGGCCGAATGCGGCGGCTTGCTTTATCTGTTGGACAGGCTTGCGGGCCTGGACGGTTCGGCAGCGGAGATGGTTGGTCTGCTACCCGGCCAAGCGCGGATGCAGCCGAGGCTTGCCGCCTTGGCGCTGCAAAGCGTGTCGCTGCCGGAGGGAACGCTGCGCGGTCATACCTTTCATCACTCGCTAGCAGAAATTTCTGAAACGCCTGTTGCCAGCGGTATCTGCCCCAACGGCTCGAAGACGCAAGAGCGTGTCTATCGCAAGGGGCGGTTGACGGCCTCCTACATTCATTTTTATTTTCCCTCGCATCCGGAGGCAGCCGCTGCGCTGTTCCTGCCATGACCGGTTATTACCGCATCGTCTGCCTCACTGACGAGACCACGGAAACGATTTATCTTTTGGGCCGCCAGGACCGCATCGTCGGCATTTCCGGTTATACGGTTCGCCCGCCCGAGGCGCGATTGGAAAAGCCCAAAGTCTCCGCCTTCACCAGCGCGAAAATCGAAAAAATTCTGGAATTACAACCCGATCTTGTCTTGGGATTTTCCGATCTGCAGGCAAGCATCGCTTCCGATCTCGTGGGCTCTGGGCTTGAAGTGCACATCTTCAACCAGCGCTCCATTGCGGGCATATTGGCGATGATCGAAACGGTGGGGGGCTTCGTTGATGCTGCCGATGCCGCAAAAACGCTCACCGCGCAGTATCGGGGCCGCCTGGAAGCGGTACAGGCTTCCACAACCAATCTTCCCCGTGCGCCAATAATTTATTTCGAAGAATGGGGCGATCCCATCATTTCTGCGATTGCTTGGGTGTCGGAGTTGATTGCGCTGGCAGGTGGCAAGGATTGTTTCGCGGAATTGGCTGAGGGCCGCCGTGCCAAGGCGCGAATCATTGCCGACGCATCGGAAATGATCCGCCGTGCACCGGATATCATCATCGGCTCTTGGTGTGGCCGCCGCTTTCCCATTGATCAGGTCAAGGCGCGGCCTGGCTGGGAAACGATACCGGCGGTGCGCAACAATCACGTTTATGAAATTCGCTCTTCCGACATCTTGCAACCGGGCCCTGCCGCGTTTACCTCTGGTCTCGACCAGCTTTGCAGCATCATTGATCGTTGGTCGGCATCATTTGATGAACTGCGCAATTGACGCGCGCTTGGCTTCAGATAATGTCGGCCTCGACGTGAGGATAGGGAACGCGGTGTGATACCGCGACTGCCCCCGCAACTGTAACCGGTGAGTGTTCATCCGATATGCCACTGAGGCGCGTTGCCTTGGGAAGGGGGATGAGAACGAAGACCCGGGAGTCAGGAAACCTGCTTCGTGTCGTCGTCCTGCTTTCGGCCGGGGTGCGCCGAGGGCTGCGGGAATCCGCAGTGGCGACAAGTCGAAGTCGTCGTTGCGGGGCCTGTTCATGGGATTTTCTGTGCGCCTGAAATCGCAGGCCCTGTTCGCTCGGCTTCTGGACCCAACACCAGGAGTACTCGATGCGCTATTTCACTGCTCTTTCCTTTCCTTGCCTCACTGTTCTTCTTTGCGGCTCAGCGTTGGCCGATGGCGGGTATGCCGAAACCGTGGTCATTTCCGCTACCCGCACGCTGCAACCCCGTGATCTCACCGGCACGCCAGTCGCCGTTATCACGGCGGGCGATCTGAAGACCGAACAGACTGTCGTTCTGACCGATGTGCTGAAAGAAACACCGGGCCTTAACATCACGCGCAATGGCGGCGTGGGCGAAAACAGCTCCATCAGTATCCGTGGCTCCGCGCCAGGGCAGGTGCTTGTCCTGGTCGATGGCGTGCGCATCAACGATCCGGGCGCGCCCGATGGCGCGGCGGTGCTCTCCGACGTGATGGTCAACAACATCGCGCGCGTGGAAGTGTTGCGCGGGCCACAGAGCACACTTTATGGCAGCCAGGCGATCGGTGGCGTGGTCGATATCACCACCGAACGGGGCGGAGATGATATCTCGCTTCGCGCCAGCGCCGAGGGCGGATCGCTCGGAACCTATCGCCTCAATGGCGCCGTCAGTGGCAGTTCCGGTATGGTCGAATATGGCGCCGCGGCCAATTATTTCTCCACCGGCGGCATTTCCGCCGCCGACGCGCGGGGCGGCAATACCGAGCCAGACCCCTATCACAATGTTGGCGCGACGCTGAACACACGCCTCAATCTTGATGATACGCTGAGCCTTGATCTGCGTGGCTACTACACCCAGAGCCGCAACGCTTTCGATGGCTTTCCGCCGCCGGCATTTTCCCTGCATGACGATGCGGAATATGGCACCGCGCGATTGCGCGCAGGCTATGCGGGCGTCAATTGGAACGTGCTCGGCGGCAAGCTCTCCAATCGCTTTGCCCTTACAGAGTCCGAAAGCGTGCGTAGGGATTTCGATCCGTCGAGCAGCCTCGCCCTCAACTTCACATCGAATGGAAACTCTCGCCGTCTGGAATATCAAGGTATTGCCGCTTTGGCGCCCGCGACCCAGCTCACCGTCGGCGCCGAAGACGAGCGCACCGGTTTGAATACCACATCGCCTTCGCCCGCCGATCCCCATCCCATGCCCACCGCCGGTCATGTTCGCATCGATAGTTACTATGCCGAACTGCAAACAGCGGTATGGAACGGGCTGACCTTGACCGGGGGCTTGCGGGAAGATGATCACCAAACCTTCGGTGGTCACACCTCGGTGAAGGTGGCGGGCGCCTGGAGTTTGTTGGACGGTCAAACTGTGTTGCGCGCCAATTATGGTGACGGTTTCAAGGCGCCGACGCTCTATCACCTCTATTCACAGTATTCTAATCCGCTTCGCACCCTGGCACCGGAGACCGCCACCGGTTGGGAAGCCGGTGTTGATCAATATCTGTGGCGGCAAACCATTCGCTTGGCGGCAACCTATTTCGAGCGCCGCACGTCCAATCAGATCGCTTTCGTCTCCTGTTTTGGCGTGACCTCGGCAACCTGCGCGCTGCGGCCCTCGGGTTATTACGACAACATCGCCAAAAGCCGTGCGGCGGGTATCGAATTGGAAGCGCTGGCGCAGCTTGACGAGGCATGGTCACTTTCAGCGAATTACACCCATCTCGACGCCGTCGACCGCCTGACCCACAAAGATTTGGCGCGTGCGCCCCATGACCTTGCCTTCGCCAAGCTGACCTTCAAGCCCGTTGAGAAATGGTCATTGGCGGCGAGTGTCGGCTTCACCGGCTCGAGTTTCGATCGCGTCGGTCAGAGCGGACTCTTGGGTTCTTATGCTCTGGGCAATCTCTATGCGTCTTACGCCGTCAGCGATCAGTTGGAACTGTTCGGCCGCATCGAGAATGTTTGGGATACGAAATACCAGCAGGCGATGGGCTATGGCACGTTGGGCCGCACGGCCTCTGCCGGGCTCAGAGCGAAACTTTAGGAGGGCTGCCATGACGCGCGCGCTGATGATTCAGGGAACGGGTTCCGACGTTGGCAAGTCGGTGCTTGTTGCTGGGCTGGCGCGCGCGCTCACGCGGCGGGGCATGATTGTGCGGCCCTTCAAACCGCAGAACATGTCGAACAATGCCGCCGTCACCGATGATGGCGGCGAGATCGGCCGCGCCCAGGCGTTGCAGGCGCGCGCCTGCGGCGCCGCTCCTTCGGTTCACATGAATCCGGTGCTGCTGAAACCGCAAAGCGATATCGGCGCACAGGTGATTGTTCAGGGCCGTTTGTGGGGCGCGGCGCGCGCAGCCGAATACCAGGATCTAAAATCCACACTCATGGCGGCGGTGCGCGAAAGTTTCGCCATCGTCCAGCGAGAAGCAGACATCGTTTTGGTGGAAGGCGCGGGCAGCCCGGCGGAGATCAATCTGCGCGCCAATGATATTGCCAATATGGGCTTTGCCCGCGCCTTTGCTGTGCCCGTTATCCTGCTCGGCGATATCGACCGCGGCGGTGTGATTGCGAGCATGGTCGGAACCCATGCCGTACTGGAGGTGGAAGATCGCGCCATGATCCGCGGCTTTATCATCAACAAATTCCGCGGCGATGTGAATTTGTTCACTGAGGGGATGGCCGCCATCGCAACGCGGACCGGCTGGCCGGGGTTCGGCATTCTTCCCTTTGTGCCAGGGCTGGCTTTGCCTGCCGAAGACGCGGTGGAGCGCAAAGGCGTCACGGGCTCGGCCTTGGGGCGCCTGCGCATCGCAGTGCCGCTGCTATCGCGGCTGGCCAATGCTGATGAATTTGATCCTCTGCAACTCGAACCCGGTGTGGATCTCGTCTTTGTGCCGCCAGGTGATCCCATTCCACACTGCGACCTTATCATTGTGCCTG
>Ga0265338_10009885_pt1 | contig 11290 bp, 11 predicted proteins | sample 42126metaG_FD_193579 | JGI IMG/M metagenome (GOLD analysis project Ga0265338, IMG submission 193579) | Rhizosphere microbial communities from Carex aquatilis grown in University of Washington, Seatle, WA, United States - 4-21-26 metaG | ecosystem: Host-associated > Plants > Roots > Rhizosphere... | reverse complement strand
CCTGCGCATTCCCCATCGCCCGGCGCTGGCCCGGCGGGTAGATGATGTCCTCGTAGCGGAAATTCCGCTGCTCGGCTGGCTGTCCAAGATCTTTGAATACCCAGTCAGGAATGGCAATTTCGCTGACTCTCGGGCCAACAGTCTCGAACACGCACCCTTCCAGCACGATTTCCGGGTCCGCCGCCAAAACCTGCGGCACTTCTTCCTTTGCCCGTTTGAGGTTGGCGAGGAAGTTGTTTTCGGCACCCCACAGGCACAGAGCTCGCGCGACGTATTTGGCTCCGCAATTGGTCAGCATCCGGATGTCGTCAGCCAAGGGGCCGCGCCCATTCAACATCCCTTCAATGCAGATGGAGCGTGACAGATAATTCTCGAGGACCTGCCGTGAAATTTTGCTGTCGAATTGGAAGCCGCCAGGGCGCGCCGTTGGATCCGCATCTGCGGCAAAGGCCCGCTGTCCGGCTAACAGGCAGGAGAGGGCTGCCGCAATCGAACACAGAATTCCGGTAAATAAATTTCGTCGCAAGTTCATAACCACGGTCAATCGGCAGCAATCATTCGATCGAACCTCCTGAGTGAACAAGAACAAATGATAACCGATCAAATTTGCTAGATCCTGGACCTGCGCTATGGCAGTAACTTGTCCAATGACCAAACGAGCTTTGCCTCTCGCCTTTGCCATCTTACTCCTGCCGGCGTTCGCTCCCCCGCTGCGCGCGGATTCCGGAACGAATGAGGCTCCGAAGGCGGACTCAAAAGTTTTCGACGAGCCGGCTCCCATAGTGACGTCGCATACGGTTACCGTTGGAGGAAAGACGCTCAAATATCATACCACCGCGGGCTATATTGTCCTGAAAGAGGAAGAGGGCAAACCACTGGTGAAATCAACAGACCAGAAACCAGCGCCAGAGGAAAAAAAGGAAAAAGAGAGCGAAGCGGAGAAGACGAAGGACGGGCTCAAACCGAAGGCCAAGGTTTTCTTTGTCGCATACACTCTTGATGAAGCAGGAGATCCTTCGAGCCGCCCGGTGACGTTTGCCTTTAACGGCGGGCCTGGCTCGTCATCCGTCTGGCTGCACATGGGGGCGGTGGCGCCACGACGGGCAAATCTCACCGATGAAGGCGAAGCGCCCCCTCCGCCGTATCAGTTGGTGGATAACGAATCCACTTGGCTGGACCGCACGGACGTGGTTTTCCTGGATCCTGTTTCCACTGGCTACAGCCGCGCCGTGGCCAAGGAAGATCCTCGCCAGTTCCACGGACTCAAAGAAGATATCGCCAGCGTCGGCGATTTCATCCGCCTTTACGCCTCGCGCAATTCCCGGTGGCTCTCTCCGAAGTTCATCCTCGGCGAGAGTTATGGCACCACGCGCGCCGCCGGACTTTCAGACTATTTGCAGACCCGCTATGGCCTCTATTTGAACGGGATCATTCTGGTATCTTCGGCACTTCATTTCCAAAGTCTGCAATTCACACCGCAAAACGACCAACCCTATATCGATTTTCTGCCGTCCTTTGCCGCCAGTGCCTGGTATCACAAAAAACTTTCGGCCGACCTTCAGGCCAAGAGCCTCACTGAGATCGTTGAGGCTGCCCGCGGCTTTGCGGGTTCCGACTATAGATTGGCACTGGCTCAGGGTGACCGCCTTCCGGCTGCCGACTTGCAGCGTGTTGGTGGCCAGTTGAGCCGTTTTACAGGGCTCTCCTCCAACTACGTCGTCCAACGCAAACTCCGGGTCAAGGATACCCAGTTCTTTACCCAACTCCTGCGGGAAGAGGGCAAAATGCTGGGCCGCCTGGATGCCCGGTTCAGCGGTTTCCGTTACGAGCCAGGCACCGATCTGCGGAGTGACCAGGAGGAGGAATATGATCCGAGCGACGAAGCCGTCAACGGCCCGATGAGCGCCGCGTTTAACGATTACGTGCGGCGCGAGCTCAAATTTGAGAGTGATCTGCCGTATGAACTTATCGCGGATGTCGGTCCGTGGAATTTCGGCGATGCCGGCGACGGCTTCCCTAATACAGCGGAGGACTTACGAAAAGCGATGACGCGCAATCCCTATCTCAAGGTTTGGGTTACTTGCAGCTACTATGATTTGGCCACGCCTTTTTTCGGAGCTGAAAACGTGATCAGCGCCATGAATCTGCAGCCGGCAATCCGAGCCAACCTGCGCTTCTCTTATTATGAATCAGGTCACATGCTCTATATCCACAAACCCTCGCGAATAAAGTTCAAGACGGATTTTGAGGCGTTTCTGACCGAGGCAATAAACCAAAAGCCTGCCCATTCCGCCGCGCCTTAAGCCGCGTCCATGCGGAACAAGCCTCACGCAAAGTTCGCAAATGCAGCAAAGAAAGAGGTCGAAGACACGATTCCAGCGCAAGCTTGCTCGTTCGCCATCCGCTGCCTTTCCTCGCAGGTCTAGATCTTCAGGCCCTTTGCGGTCTTTGCGAACTTTGCGTGAGGCACTTCGGTTTTCAACGCAATGGAAAGGGCTTGAGAGGCGGCCATTCTGGAGTTTCGAGTGCATTTGGAGCAAAGACCTTCGATTTGCAGAAGGTGGTTCTGCACGGTCGCCTTGAGCCGGCGTTGGACATATCTCTCGACTTCCTCCATCAGGCACAGCTTCACCTCCTCCACTTTGCCGCACTGCAGGCAGATGAAATGGTGGTGATGCCCGACCTCGATGTCCCGGCAGAGGTAGTACCGCAGTTGACGCTCCGGATTGGCAGCCGTCAGGAGGATCCCGCAGTTGAAGAGACCTTCGAGTATTCGATAAATGGTGGGGAGCCCAATCCCCTTAAATTGCTTTTGCAGCCCCGTGCGCACCTCGAATGGGTCGAGAACAGATCCACTCTCCAGGAACAGTTTTAAGACCGCCCTGACCTTCGGGGTGATGCGGTGGCCGCTTTGGCGCAGCCGCTTAATGTAAGTCTCCATGGACGTGGAATAACATGGTTAATCAACTCGGTGCAATTCTGCGTTCAGCACCGCCTGGATGCAACCGGCTTTTCAGCACTTTCGCGCCGGACTGAGCATAACGCAAATGGTTTTCATTTAGTTATTGCAAACAAGTTGCATTTGTGTGACGATTGTGTTGAAAGAAAACGTTAAAGGCGGACCAGCGCAATGAAGATGAATCCCCGGCTCCTTTCAACAGTCCTGTTGAGCTTGCTGAGCTTCGCGCGGCCGGTCCACAGCGCGGAGAGAAGTGGGAAACCGTTCACGGTTCTCTGCTCGTTCTACCCGATGTACGTGATGGCGCTGAACGTGGTCGGTGCCACCCCTGGAGTCAAAGTTGAGTGCCTGACCGAGTCGGTGGTGGGCTGCCTGCACGAGTACCAACTCACGCCCGCGAACCTCAAAGCGTTTGGAGCCGCTGACGTGTTTATCGCCAATGGCGCCGGCATGGAAGCTTTCCTTGACAAGGCGTTGCAACAAACACCGAACCTTAAGGTTATTGAGGCGGGCCGGGGGATAAAGCTGTTATTCAATGATAATCCGCATGTTTGGGTGAGCATCCGCGGGGCGATCGACGAGACAAAGAATATCGCCCAGGGTCTGGCTGCGGCAGACCCTGCCCGTGCGCCGGTCTATGAGGAAAATGCGGCGGGGTATGTTCGGAAGCTGGAAAGACTGAGCCAAGCCATGCATGCCGCGCTGGATGGGTTGCAGAATCGCAATATTATAACCTTTCACGAAGCCTTTCCTTATTTTGCCAGCGAATTCAACCTCAACATCGTAGGGGTTGTGGAGCGCGAGCCGGGTTCTGAGCCGAGTGCCGGAGAGCTGGCGAAAACCATCCGAACGGTGCGCCAGGCGAAGGTGAAAGCTCTATTTGCCGAACCGCAATACCCGACCAAGAGCGCCGAGGTCATCCACCGCGAAACCGGTATCCCCGTCAGCATTCTCGACCCGGCGGTGACCGGCCCGAGAGAATCAGCCCAAGCCCGCGATGCTTATATTCATGCGATGGAGGAGAATCTCAAGGTGCTAGTCAAGGCGCTGAAGGATTGACCGGCGCAGCCAAGGCATGGAAAACCACATGGAACATCACCACGGCCTCGCGCCGCATCAGTGCGGCGAATGCTGCACCACGCTCGATCACGTCGGCGTGTCGTTTAGCGGCCGTCGGGTGCTGGAGGACATTTCGCTCCACTTGCATTGTGGCGAACTGACCACGCTGGTGGGTCCCAACGGCGCGGGCAAGTCTACTTTGCTGCGTGTGCTGCTTGGCGAAGTGCCACATTCGGGCCTCATACACTTCCTGCCGGTGTTCGGGCACGGACGGAAGGATGCTCCGGCTGTGGGGTACGTGCCGCAACAGCTGGACTTTGATCGGTTCTCACCGACCAGTGTGGAAGATGTGTTCGCCAGCTCATTGTCGCGCTGGCCGGTTGTTCTGAGGCGTTCGCGCCGTGACCGGCAAACGGCTCGGGAAGCTCTGGCTGCGGTCAATGCGGAACAGCTGCTTGACCGCAAATTGGGCCAGCTTTCTGGTGGCGAGCTGCAACGCGTGCTCCTGGCGCTTTCCCTGACACCCGTACCCAATTTGCTCCTACTGGACGAACCCCTCTCGGGCATTGACTTGCCCGGACGCGAGGTTTTCTACCGGATGGTTTCGGACCTGCGCAAACGCTTTGATCTTTCCATCCTGATGGTCTCCCACGACCTGGCGGGCGTGACAGCGGTATCCGACCGAATCGTTTTTCTAAACCACCGCGTGGTCTGTGCAGGGTTGCCGGCCAAAGTCATTGCCAACCCGGAGGTTCGCCGGACATTCGGATTGGACCTCGCAACTTTCTCTGCACAAGCATGAATCTCTGGCATGAACTCATCGGGGGATTGCCCTTCGAGTGGACGCAATTTGCCTTCATGCGTACGGCGTTGCTCGCGGTGCTGATAGTTTCTCCCTTATTTGCGCTGATCGGGACATTGGTCGTCAACAACCGCATGGCTTTCTTTTCGGATGCGATTGGACATGCGTCCCTTGCCGGGGTGGCGTTGGGGGTGCTGCTGGGGCTGGCGAATCCCTTTTGGGCACTGCTGGCTTTCAGCTTGATTTTGGGATTCAGCATTATTTCGGTGCAACGTTTTACGCGGTCAACCATGGACACGGTGATCTCTTTGAGCATGTCGTTCAGTATCGCCCTTGGGGTCGCGCTGCTTTCGCGAGGTGGAAACTTCAACAAATTCAGCCACTACCTGGTGGGGGATTTATTGAGTATTACTCCTGGAGAAGTTGGGCAACTGCTGTTGACGACCCTGGTCGTTGGTGGCGGTTTGCTGGTCGCTTATAATCGAATCTTGTTGGTCGGCTTGAATGAGTCTCTGGCCCGCAGCCGTGGTTTGAGTGCCTGGTGGACCCAGGTGCTCTTTTGCGCCGCCGTAGTGATGGTGGTGGTAATGAACCTGGATTGGGTGGGACTTCTCATTATCAACTCGCTCCTGATCGTTCCTGCCGCCGGGGCGCGGAACATCGCGAACAACGCCAGACAATATGTTCTCTATGCGGTCGCCATCGCGCTGTTTTCAGGAACAACCGGATTAATCATCTCGTATTATGCCAATACCGCTACCGGCGCCTCCATCGTGCTCGTTGCGATCCTTTGTTTCATGGCAAGCTTGGGTATCAAGGTGGCCAGAAGCAAAGCCTAGCCTCACCATCATGACACGTTGGAACTCGCAAAAGGTCATTCTTTTCCAGGTCTGCTCTCCAGTTCAGCGGTTGAGCTGATTTTCGCATTGCGGTCCGAAAAGCTCTCGGCAAGACTTGTCCGATGAACACCCGGCCCGCACCCTTGGCTGAGATCGCTAATCGCGGGTGGCGCGTTACGTTTGCGGGAATGGGCATCAATCTCGCTCTGGGAGTGCTCTATACTTGGAGCATGTTCAAGGCGGCCATTGGCAAGGAGTTTGGATGGAAGGATGCGCAACTGAACGATCCCTATGCCTTGTGTTGTTTGGTTTTCGCATTCTCCATGATTATCGCCGGCCGCTGCCAGGATAAGCTCGGTCCGCGCCTGACCGCGTCCTTGGGAGGATTGTTCGTGGGCGCTGGTCTTGTCCTAATTTCGACGACGCAAAGCTATCTGGTTTGGGTGATCGGATTTGGCGTGCTGGTCGGATTGGGCCTCGGCTTCGGGTACTCGTCCGCCACGCCGGCTGCGCTGAAGTGGTTTCCGCCAGTGAAGACCGGCATGATTGCCGGGCTAGTGGTGGCCGGATTTGGATTGGCGCCCGTGTATCTGGCGCCCACGTCCGAGTATCTGCTGGGGCACTATGGGCTGCTAAACTCGATGCGCATCTACGGGATTGCGTTTGCCGTAATTGTCTGCGCCCTGGCGCAGTTGTTGGTAAATCCGCCCTCTGGCTACGTCCCGGCCGCAGCACTGGCAAGCTCCAGGGGCAGCCGGGCGGCGATCAATAAGAGACCCTTGGAAATTCTGGCTACCCCGACTTTCTGGATATTGTGGATGATCTATTTCATCGGCTCCGGCGCCGGACTGATGGTCATCAGCAGTGTGGGCGGCATGGCTAAGAAAACTATGGGTTCAGCCGCATTTGTGGCTGTCGCAGTCATGGCTATCGGGAACGCTAGCGGGCGAATTTGCGCCGGATTATTATCGGACAAGATCGGACGGCGCTGGACTTTGCTGCTCGTTCTGCTCGTCCAGGCTGCCATGATGTTCATCGCGATTCCGGTTACTGCCTCGGAGCACGGTCCGAAAGCCGTGATCGTATTGGTAGCCACTTTGATCGGATTTAATTACGGCGCGAACTTGTCGCTGTTCCCGTCCTACGCCAAGGATCTATGGGGTTTGAAGGCTTTTGGAATGAACTATGGCATACTCTTCACGGCCTGGGGTGCGGGAGGATTTGTATTAAGCCGGCTGCAACAAATGCTTTTTGCCGGCAGCAAGAATTTCAATTCATCGTTCGTGACCGCCGCGATTCTGCTCCTCGTGGGTGCAGCACTCACATTTCTTCTCGAGCGCCGCGCACCAGGGACGGAAGTGGCGCCAGACCTGGCAACGGCCGGGCAACTCGGGCGATAGGGGCTATTTTCGAATGTCCCTCCGGGACAAAGGCCGGCGAACAAAAAGAGAAACCATTTCAGTTCGAATCCCAGTGGCATTTGCCTTCCAGTCCGCAGCAACGTTCCTACGCATTGCCACCCTAGGTGGTTTTGCAGCTTCCGGCGTTGCTGCGGACAAGAATGTCAGACAAGAATGTCCGCGCGCCGTCCCAAGGGCGTCCTCAAGCCTTGCCGCCAAACGTCACGTAGTCATCTACGTCCAGCAAGTCGAACCAATTTCCTATATCCTCGCGTTTGGGAGCGATCTTACGATGGAGCTCATGGAAGTAATCGCGGGATTCAATATCGGATGGTGCGCGCTGTTCCGCGTAAGCTGACCAGGCAGCGATTTCTGGATCGGTATGGTGATGCTTGGCCTTTTTTTGGATCCATTCCAGGACTTCCCCATCACCCTTGCCAGATGCGAGTTCTTTTTGAAGCTCATCTGCTTCGATGCCCAGAAAGCTAAGCAAGCGCTGATCCAGCGGGCAATTGTAGTGATACTCACCGTTCTTGCCGTCAATCGTGGAGCGCCCCTTGTCGAGCATGCGCGGTAAAGTGGCGTAACCCCCCAGCCTCACACGAGCGCTGCGGGGTGGATGCTGTGTTAGATCGGTTCCGTGATTTGAAGCCATAGTTTTCCTTAGCTGTTATGATTTGATATGTACTGCGCCACGTGGCTCCGTTCAGTCGCCATTGTTCCAACCAGTGCAGAACCGAGCCACGAGGTCGCGACCAGGCGTAAAATGCAATCGATCCTGCGGAATGCAAGAATTCAGAAGCGGATGAAAAGCGGATTAAGTCAATTGCCTTTGGTTTTCCCGCTTGGCCCAGTTGAAGAGGAGGTGGCGGCCGAGTCACAAAAACGAGAGTGCGCCTGCGGGGGCAACCGCCGGCGCACTCCGTGCATTCAGGAGAATCCGGCTTTGCTCCGCGTCTCCTCGCGGAACCCCAGCCGGTGGGTTGGTCATGTGCGTCTTACTTGGAGAGTGACAAAGATCTCGATTTGGCTGTGAAGCGCGACACATTGATCAGCACGGGCTTGGAGAAACCCTTGTCGCCTGAGTCATCCACAGCGACGGCGTGCAAGGCGAAAAAGCCGCTGGGGGCATTGCTCCAAACCATCGAATACGGCGCAGTGGTCACCGTGCCGAGCAGGTGGTCGTTAGCATAGAAACGCACGCTGGCGATGGTCGCATTCGCGTCAGGATTGCTGACCTCGGCGGCCAGCGGGATATTCTGGTGAACGATGAAGTTCTCGCCGTTGGTCGGGGTGGTCAATTTCACTATGGGATCGATGTCCGTTACGGTGATGTGGACCGGAGCAGAAAGGACCGAGCGATCGAACTGGTCGACGGCGCGGGCAAACAATACGAAATGGCCCCCGGGCGGGTTGCTCCAGACGAGCGAATAAGGGCTATTGGTGGCACGCCCGAGGAAATCGTCATTCGCGTAGAAACTAACGCCCTTGATGGTAACGCCGGGATCGGTTGCATCCGCCGTCAGCGTGATCGATGGCGGATTGGTAAAGACACTGCTATTGGTCGGTGAGGTCAATGTCACCGTGGGAGGCAGGAAATCGAAAACATCATCGATGAGTTTAACCGCCGCCCAGTGATGACCGTCGATGCGATAATCCGAGTTCGTGTCGATCGTCAGGACGACCGTTTTGTTACCGCGATTCACAGTGTTAACAAGCGGATCCACTTTTACATCGGTTGCCAGTGCCCCTGCCGGAATGGTAATCACATTCGAGATCGTCACGTAGTCGACGCCATTCGAGGCGGTGCCGGACAATTCGACATTTATTGCCAAGTCATCCGTGGTCGATCCATATCGAATCAGAGTAAAGGCGCCGGAGCTAGTCCCTTCCAATGCGATTGGATCGGGCGCGACGACGACGACCAGCGGCGGATTCGCTGATGGTCCTGGGTCCTGGGCGCACACAGGTGAGCAAGCCAACAGCAAGCTGGCCATGGGGAATAGGGACTTCCATTGATGTGGTAGGTACGACTTCATAGGCTCTAACTGGTTTATTTGTTACTTCTTTTTGGGTTGAGCAAACGCTCGCCAGTTGCCAGGCAGTAACCGTGCCAGCTCGGTGACCTGGGGGCCAAATCTGAGAGGTGCACAAACTCTGACCTTGTGCATCCTGCCAGTTATGAAGTACTTCGAAACATGCGACACGGTTCGAACGCCCTCAGAGAATGCCTGATTCGCAGCATTCTCCAGGGCCGTGTTTCGCGGACCTTCTTTCAGGATGGGTGTATTCCCCCAGACTTTTTGGGCTTTAACGCCCAATTGGCGATCTGTCTGTGATGCGCCTGAAAAAATAATGAAACGAAAACCCGTTGCTTATTTTAGGGCAATGGCGATAACGCAAAGAAGTGTTAGGACTTGTCAATTTCTGATAAGCGCGTGCTCGTCCCAGTCGTATCCTTCAACAGTGTCGAGTGGACGTCTTTTGTCCGACCAAGAAGGTGCGGGGCGTGAGAGCAGTCACTTCATTGGAATTAATGTTCAAGTAGAATTTACTAAAAGCTTTTAATTGTGAAGACGAAACTGATTCTTTTCAATAACACCGTATTGCGCGACGGGCATCAGTCGATGGCCGCCACGCGGATGTCCACTAAACAAATGCTTCCGGCCGCGCCGATCCTGGATGGGATGGCATTTAACGGCCTGGAAACCTGGGGCGGAGCGACCATCGATTCGTGTTTGCGCTTTTTAAATGAGAACCCGTTCGACCGGCTGCGGACGCTGAAAAAGGCAGCTCCACTCACTCCGCAGATCATGCTGTTGCGGGGACAGAACATTGTACAATATACCAGTTTTCCCGATGACATTGTCGAAGCGTTCGTTCGTTGCATGTGCCGCAATGGGATGGATGTCATTCGCATTTTCGACGCTCTAAACGACGTGCGGAACCTCCAAACGGCCATCCAATCCGTCAAGAAATACGGAAAGCACGCGCGGGGAGAGCTCTGCTACACAATTAGCCCGGTTCACACGGTAGATAATTTTGTAAAAATGGGAGTCGCTCTCGAAAAGATGGGGTGCGACTCGTTGGGGATCAAGGACATGTCGGGCATTATCCAGCCGCAGATTGCCTATCATATGGTAAAGGAGCTGAAGAGTCGCATCGGCATCCCCATCACTCTTCACACTCATGATACGGCGGGATTGGGCGCGGCCAGCTACCTGGCGGCGATTGAAGCGGGAGTGGACTGCGTGGAAGTGTCGATCGTTCCGTTCGCCAACGGCACCTCGCAACCTGATACGCAAAGGATGTTGGCCCTGCTCGAAGGGCACCCTCGTTGCCCGAAGTTCGATACCCAAAAGCTTGCCGGGTTGCGCGATTATTTCGAAGGCGTTTACAAGGAATTGGCGAACTTCACCAGCCCGGCGAACGAGCGGGTTGACAGTGACATCCTGATTTACCAGGTGCCGGGAGGGATGCTCTCGAACTTCCGCACTCAGCTCAAGGAACAGGGCATGACGGAGAAGTTCGATGCCGTGCTGAAGGAAATCCCGATCGTCAGGGAGGCGCTTGGCTGGATTCCGTTGGTCACGCCCACGTCCCAGATCGTGGGCACGCAAGCGATGATGAATGTGAAGTTCGGCCGTTGGAAGATGATCTGCCAACCGGCCCAGGATATCGCCCTTGGCAAGTACGGGCTCACGCCGGGTCCGATTGCGCCGAACGTGCTCGAACAGGTCGAGAAGCAGACGGGCAAGAAACGGGTGACCGAACGCCCTGCCGATTTGCTCAAGCCCGGCCTCGAGACCTGTCGCGCCCAGTGTCGTGACAAGGGTTTGCCCGACGATGAGGAGACTGCGGTTCTGTTTGCAATGTTTCCGCAACAAGTCGAAGCGCTGTTAAAGCCCAAAACGAGCACGGCAACCGCGCCGGCCGCGGCAAACACACCGCCTGCCAGCACTCCGCCGGTCATGGCGGCTGCACCCGCCATTTCCGCACGGCAACCTGGAGTCAACGGCCGGCGATTATTTGTGACCGTTAATGGAAAACGCCACGATGTTACGGTCGAAACCCTTGAATAGATTATGAGTTCACAAGGTCCCCAACCAACCGTGGTCAAGCTGCTGGACGAGTTCGCGCCGGTCGCCTTCGAGGATTGGCGCAAGCTGGTTCAAACCGAGCTGAAAGATGCGCCTTTCGATAAGAAAATGTTCACGGCCACGCCGGAAGG
>Ga0265338_10009884_pt1 | contig 11292 bp, 5 predicted proteins | sample 42126metaG_FD_193579 | JGI IMG/M metagenome (GOLD analysis project Ga0265338, IMG submission 193579) | Rhizosphere microbial communities from Carex aquatilis grown in University of Washington, Seatle, WA, United States - 4-21-26 metaG | ecosystem: Host-associated > Plants > Roots > Rhizosphere >... | reverse complement strand
ATACTAGTCTATGATTAAATAACTCATTACAACATCCTCAGAGTTTTTAGTTTTTAGTTTTTACTTAAATCGTAGGTCTACCTTTAATCATTAAACTTCGTGTTTCTTCGTGGCTTTCTGTCTTTGTGGCTAAAGCAATTTAGCATTTACCATTAAGTAAAGAAATAGCATTCATTATTTGTAATACAAACACCCTACTCCAACTATCTATAACAAAAAAAGAGCCTTCGTTTCCGAAGGCTCTTAGAGTATGAAATTAAATTATATTATTGTTTTACAACTTTAACAATGGTGAACGATTTATCGTTGAATACTTTCAATGAATAAACACCATCAGCTAAGTTATCGATGTTGATTTGAGTTGTACTTCCAGCCAACACATCGGTTATTTCATTTGTTATTTGACCTAATACATCAATCAATTGGATTGTTGAGTTTTGAGATACATTAACATTTAAAATAGAATACGCAGGATTTGGATAAACAGTAACGGTAAGCTTATCTAAATTACCTAATTGATTAGCAGTAAAAGTAACTTCAGAAGCAACTGCATTACCATTTACATAAGCTGCAATAGAACTTAAAGAAGAACTTGTAGTTTGAGAAACAACTTGGAAACGAACAGATAATAATGTAGAACCTGTAGTTAAACCGCTAACACCATAAGAAGTGAAACGAATTGAATTGTCAACCACATTAGCTAATGTTTTAACAGCATTATCAGCGTTGATGATTGTGCTGAATAGTAATGTAGCTTTGTCAAATTGTAACGCAAAGTCTAACGAATAAACCGATAGATCAGAATTGATTACAACTGGCACATCCAGATAGTTTACACCATCAACTTTAGAAGCAGTAGCATTAGCATAATCAAAAACGACTTTAGTATCGGTTGATGAAACAAGATCCGATTTTAAAGAAGAATATTGAGCATCGGTAATGTTTTTGTAATTTCCATCAATATCACCAATTAGAATACCAACATAAGCCAATTCGTTAGAGAATGCACAAGCATTAGTAGGATTGATTTTATAAGAAGCATCAACCGAAGGTACCATATCTTTACTGTAACCAATTCCATCAGGACGTGGGTAAACAGTAGAAATTTGATATTTTGGAGACGAAGCTAAAGATAAAGAATCAACAAACAACCAACTTTTTCCAGCTGCACCAACTTGTGCAAATGAAGTTTTAATACCAACAGTTCTTTGATTGATTTGAGAAACGTCACCTGCACTGATTACACCATCTAAGTTAACATCCATTGCTATAATTTGAGCAACAGTAGGAGTGAAACGTGGATCTTCAACAGCAACTAAAGCTGCTAAATAAGCATCATAACCATTGATAACAGGCATTACATCAGTACTAGTAGCTATACTTCTAGAGATTGTTAAATTTTCGGCAGTAGCAGTTACGGTAAACAATCCGGATCCATCAGGATGAGTTGTTGTTGCTCCGTTAGTGATAATGGTAGAAGGACCGGTAGATGTTATTGCACTATTGTCTGCCCAGAATTTAAGGCTTCCGTTAAATACCGTGTTTTTAAAAGTAACAATTTTTCCAGTTGCAACAGCAGCAGGATTGGTTGATGTTTCAAAACTTTCAGTTAAAGATGACGAGAATAATACTGAATCAACTGATCCGAATTTAGGAGTTTTTACAAATTGAGCACTAACTACTTGTCCAATTCCATTAAAAGTACCTGAACCTTGACCATTTAAGTAAACCGAAATGTTCATTGTACCGGTAATATTATTATAACTTACGGTATTTCCAACATATAAGTGATTTAATAAGTCATCATTAATAGAAATCTTTCCTGTTGGAACTACTTTAGAAGCATCATAATTAATTACGATATCGAAACCTGTAACATTTGCAAGTGAAGCTCCAGCTTTAACAACCGGAACATCAATAAAATCAGATGCATTACAAGCTATTCGTTGATCAGCAATTACATAAGGAGTTGAATAAACAATTGTTGGGTTTAATTGAACTCCAGTTGAACTTGATGTGAAAACTGCACTTGTTGTTCCACCAGTAGCATTAGAAGCGGTTACATCAAAATTAGTAACACCTGCAGTAACAGTCCAAGCAAAATAATAAACATTTCCAATATGGTTCAAAGAAACTGGAGCTGATTTAAGAGTAGATCCGGCAGTATAAGTATAATGCGTAGTTCCATCGAATAAATCCAATGAATGTACTATACTAGCATCACCTACAGTTACAGCAAGAGTAACTTGATCGCCAACTTTAAAGCTTGTGCTGTTTAAATAAGTAGCACTTGTTGAATCAGCATTTTTAGCATACATGTGAACAGATACAACTGAAGGAATTGCATTTACGGTGATTGTAGGAGTAGCACTTGCAGTAACGGTTGCAAGAGCGTTGTCGGTTACAACAGCAGAAATAACGTGAGAACCTGCAGCTAAACTTTTTAATAAAGTATAAGGAGAAGAAGTAACACTTCCTAATGAAGTAGCACCATCGAAGAATTCAACTTTTGAAACTAAACCATCAGCATCACTTGCAGTAGCAGTTAATGTAGCTTGTGCATTAGCGTTGATTGCAATTGAACTGCTTGGAGATGTTATTGCTATAACAGGTAATGCGTTTGTAGCAGTAACAGAAACAGCTGTTGAAGTTGTAGTAGCACCTTTGTCATCGGTAGCTTTTGCAGTATAAGAGTGAGTTCCTGCAGTTAAAGTAGCAATTACTTTTGTTGTTGCTGTACCTGAACCTAATGAAGTAGCACCATCAAAATATTCGATGCTTGCAATAGCTCCGTCAGCATCAGCAGCAGTAGCTGTTAATGTAATTCCTGTAGCTAAGTTAACAGCAGAAGCTGAAGAAGCTAAAGAAATAGTTGGAGCAATGTTTGCTAAAACAACAGTGATAGTAATAGGAGCAGAAGTTGTAGTAGCAGCATCGTTATCAGTAGCAACAGCTGTAATTACGTTAGCACCTGCAGGTAAATTAACTGCCAAAGTGTAAGGAGAAGAAGTTGCTTCACCTAATTTAGTTGCACCATTAAAGTATTCAACTTTAGTTACAGCAGCAGCACCATTAAATCCACTTGCACCTGCATCAGCAGCTGTAGCAGTTAAATTGGTAGCATATGTTGTTACACCTGTAGCTAAATTTTGAGTAGAAGAAGTATTTACTAAAGCAACTGTAGGAGCTACGTTAGGAGTATAAGATTGCTCTAATGTAGCATTTGCAGATTCTACTTGACCATTAACATTGGTAGTTGCAGCATTAGCAACCCAAGCTTCTTGAAGATTTCCATCAGTAAGTAATAATGCAAATGAGAAACTAAAAGTACCATCAGTTGTAAATTGACCGATAAGAACACGGTTAGCAGGAGTTGCACCCATTGAAGATCCACCAGGATTGTTATCATAGATAGCTACACTACTTCCAGCAGGATAGTCAATAACTGAATTAGGAGTTGTTGAATTGAATGCAGCAGCAATAGAGTTTGCACCTGTTAGAGCAAATCCGATAACACCTGTTGGTTCTGGAGTTGCAGTAGCATCAGCAGCATTATATACACCAACAGTTGTAGCTGAAGTAGCACCACCGAAAGAAATATATGAATCATATACTCCTGTAGCACCAACTGATTCACCAAATTTACCACCATTAGTTACGTCATTATAAAATGAAGTAGTAGTTTTGAAATTTAAACCATGGTTATCATCAGAGTAAATCATTTGTAATTGAGCAGCGTTGTTATCTTTCATATCAACATATACTCTGTAGGTAACAGCACCTGCAACAAGTCCTGTATGAGCAGCTGCTTCTGCAGCTGTAGCAACATGGTATTTTTCAACCAATACATTTTGTAACATCGTCTGTGCTTGCGAAAACGAAGCTACCAAACCTAGGCCTAAGCCTAATATTATTTTTTTCATGTCTATATTTATATATATTTTTATAACACTATTATTCAAGAGGTTTATTGAATCTACCTAACATGATACTGAAATCACTAGCATCAACTTTACCATCTTGATTAATATCAGCACGGTTGTTTTGAGTAGTAACAATACCATTAGTAGCTTTTAAGATTGAAGTATAAGACCATCCTGATAACCAATCTTGTCTGTCGTTAGCAAAAGCACCTCTGTAAGTTGTAGCAGTAAAGAATGCATTGTTTAATGCTGGAGTAGCAGTAAATGAAGCAACTGTTCCTAGAGCTGGAGTTGGACATGGGTCTAATTTAGTAGAAATAGCATTTACTGGAGTAGCTGCTTCAACATCCATATCCCAATTGAAAACGAAACCTGAAGCAGATGCTAAAATTGCGTTTTTATCAGTTGTAACAAATTGGTCATAATCAGCACCTGAAGTGATATTTGTTAATTTTGTAGCAGAACCAGCATTATCATCTTGTATAGAACCTGTACCATTAAGGGATTTTTCACTAGAATATTGACGAGTAGAACCTGGGAAGTTTGTAATAATAGGTCCTGTAGCCCATTTACCACTACATAAAGCACCTTTAGTTAAAGGATATGTACAAGCAATAAAGGTATTGTTTTTTGCTTTTAAAGAACCTTGAATAGCATATTGACCTGATTGGAAACCATCAACACTTTGGAAAGCTGTTGTTTGATTAGTCCAGTTATCGTAAGCATCACCACCTTGTTTAGCGGCAGAACCAGCTGTAGAACGAGCTGTAGCTAAATGTAAACCTGAACGGAAATTAGAAAACACTGAATTATAAACTTCAAGTTCAGTTAATTCTTTTCCTTGAATAGCAGCCATACCTGTATTGTCAGCATGAGCAATTTGACGTCCGTTTCCAATCATAGTAATATTACTGAAAATTGGGTGTGAACGAGAACTTATTGCACCTAATTCAGGAGCATCGCTAGCAGTCCAAGTAAATGTTGGGTGAGCACCATCGTCATCAGCATCAGCTTCAATACCATTATCAGCAGTGTTAGTAGTTAATGTATCATTTGTTCCTGTTGAAGTTTTTGCACCAAAATAAAATTGAGCTTTTCCTCTGTAACCTAAGTCAAAATCGAACATATCGTCAGCACCAAATAATGTATTGATATATTTTACATTAACAGTACCACCAAAAAATTCGATATTATCGTCAGCTGCAGAAACAACTTCAAGATGTTCGATAGTTGTACCATCACCAACAGCACCTAATGAAAGACCGTTTAATTCGTTTGAACCGTCTGAAGCAGTACCAGCAACAACTGGAAGAACATCACCGGCATAACGGATAGAAACATAACGAAGAATACCTGAATTGTCATGATATAATGGAGCAGATCCACCACCATAAAGATTAACAGCATGTCCGTTTACAGCAACAGAAGCATCGAAACCTTCAATAAAACCAACACCATCAGTACCTGCACAATATCTAGTAGTTGTAGCATTTGAGGTATTAGCAGCAACAGTTAAGTTAACAAACGATTTACCTAAAAGAACTACACCACCCCATTGTCCAACATTAGCAACAGGATATTTTCCGTCAAGTTGGTCAGCTTCAGCAGTAAATATAATTGGACAAGTAGCAGTACCGTCAGCAATTATTTTTCCACCTGTTTCAACAACTAGAGCAGTAGCATTTGGAGAACCTTTTCCAACATATTTACCTTTAATTACGGTACCTGGTTGAACGGTTAACGTTACACCATTTGCAACATAGATTTTTTGATCTATTTGATACAAGTGATGACAATCAAGCGTAAGGTCAGTAGTGAGTTCACCGTTACTTACACCTGGAAGAGTAGACATTGGAATAATCGTACCACGATTACCAACAGAAGGACATCCGCATTCAGACCCAATATTAGTTTGAGCCAAAAGCGACGAAGCAGACATTGCTACAGCTGTAGCAACCATCATCATTTTTGAAATTGTTTTAGTTTTCATACATTAATTCATTTTTATAAATTCATCACTATTGATGAACGATACAAATGTAGTTTAGCAATTTTTTTTGCATGATTTTTTTATGTTATCTTTACTTTAAATGCTTGCTTCTTTATTGTTAACATAACATTAACTAAAGGAAGCCTATTTTAATTTAGAAGTATAATACTTTATTAAAAAACTCAAAGATTACGCGGCTATAAGCACGAAAAGTACTTTTTAAAAGTTTCAATTTTATTCTATTTTGTATGTTAATTCCAAATTAATATAACAGGAAAAAAGAGTTTGGAATTGATGGTTTTATGTAAGAGGGGCGTATTTGAATGCGAAATACAACCTCTTTATATAGCTCCATTTCGACAAGCTCAATAATCATCTTCAAAAGAGAGAGAGTCTTTAACTACCAATAAAACACATACGCTATGCAGGCTGTAACACTATTGTCCTAGAGAGTAATAAGATGCGATTCAACGAAGTTTACTCTAAGGCATGTGGATTATCCATATAATCTATTAACCTGCTCAACATTCACTTATTTACGGGTAGAGATAGGAAAATGTATTGTATAACAATCGCAATTGATGTGTTGAAAAATGACATTGAGCAATTAAGGTATATTATATAGGATATGCAATAAGCTAAAGCAACACTCAATTGACAAAATCTTGCTTGTTAACTCTTTTTATATCGAATAATAACTTCGGTGAAAACCTAAATATTTACATTTAATTATAATTCACAAAACACTAAATCAATAAAATTACCGTAATATTGTCTTAAATTTTATAAATGATAATGATTCATTGAAATTGTTTCAAATAAAAAGAACAGTTAAAACTAAACTAATAAAAAAAATAAAAAGATGAAAAAACATGCATTATTATTACTTTGCTTGAGTTTATTTATTACCATTTCTAATGCTCAAAAGCCTATAATTATTCAAGAGAATAATCCCGGAACATTGGGTTCGTTACTTAAAGAAAAACAAAAACGCAAATTAACCCATTTGATTATTTCCGGTACCATTGATGCCCGGGATTTTAAAATAATGAAGGATAGTATGCCATGCTTAGCTGTTTTGGATATTAGTAACGTTACGATAAAAGCCTTTGGTACTGGAATTGTAGATATAGATAACGCAATACCGGAGTTTGCTTTTTGCAATAAAAAGAATAATAAAGGTAAAATAAGCTTGACTTCAATTATCCTTCCTACATCAATTACAAAAATATCGGAAAGTGCATTTGAAGGATGTGATGGTTTAACATCAATTGTGATTCCGGCTCAGGTAACATTTATCGATGATTTTGCATTTGCTCATTGCTCAAATCTAGAATCAATAACCGTGCAATCGTATGTGCCATTTGAAATAAGGTTCTCATCTTTTCTTCTCACTACAAAACTATGCCCTAAACGCACTATACATGTTCCAATGGGTACCAAAAGTGCCTATGAAAAGAAAACTAATTGGAATGAATTTAAAAATATCGTAGAGTTTTAACTATTGTTTTTAAAAAGGAAGATATTGTACTTTAAGTACAATATCTTCCTTTTTATGCTTTTAATGTTTATTCGAAACTGTTTTTAATAAGTCTCTTCAAAGTTTTTTTCCATAAGTTTACAATAAAAATTATATTGTAAAGAATCATTATTCTTTTTATAATAATTACAAAGTTCTTTATAAATGCTTCTATCAGCATGAGCATTTGTTGTAATAGATTTTTTCCAATACACTACTGCAGTATTTAATTGTTTTTGGTTTTTATATATAGATCCAAGAACTATATAAGGAAATGGATTTTCAGGATGATTATGTATTTCCTTTGATAAAGCTTTCATAGCTTTTGTTGTATCTCCTAGGGTCAAATACAATCCCGCTAAATTATTATATAACATATATTGGGTTGAATCGCGATTAATTCCATCGAGATATAATGTCAAAGCTTGATTATAATTTCCTTCTTCTTCAAAGGTTTTACCAAGATTAAGATTTCCTAATGATGAATGTTCTGAGGTTTCAATTGCACTTTCCCAAAATGCAACACTCCCCGAAAATGCCGACAATCGAGCTGATGTAATAATAAAAAATAAAATTGTTATTGCAAATAGTATAGAAACCGATCGCGTTTGTTTAATTGATAGATTTTCAAAATAATGCAAACGACCCAAAAGAATAATAAATCCAATGAGAGGAAGATAAACGCGATGTTCCAATCCACCCTTAAAAGCAGACAATAACGATGGAGTAAGGAATACGAAAAACCATAATAAACCGAATAGGATATAATTCCAATGTTTTGTTTTACTAAAATAAATTAGCAATACTATTGCCGATATTACAATACCACCTATAATATAGTTTGTATCTTTCACCGTTGACATAACCGATAATTGATAGGGTATGAATGATTTACTTATATATTGTACATATAAGGGGAGTCCGGAAATAAAATCATTAAAATAACTTGAGTAATTTTGAATTTCTTCGGCTCCCGATAAAGCATTATGCCGCATAATTAACCACAGTATAATTATTAAAACATATCCGGCAATAAATTGTAAATTATCCTTTAGGGAACGAAGATTTAATAAAAAATAGCGGTAGAAAATAGCCAAAGGAAAAACAAATAGAGCATTTTCTTTTATAAATAAAGCACAAGTAAAAAACAAGAAATGGAGTAATAGCTTATTACGTTTCTTTGATTCACTATATAATTGTAATGTTATAAAGCTTGCTAATACAAAAATAGTTAATAATGAATCGTTTCTTCCCGGTATCCATGCCACAGCTTGGGTAACAATAGGATGCAAACCAAAGAGTAAACTTAAAAAAAAAGAAGACAGCGGATTAATTTTTAATTGTTTTAAAAATTGGAGCAATAAAACACAAACAATTAAATGATATAAAATATTCATAAAATGAAAGAATTTCGTTGATATTCCTGCAATTACCGCATCAAGCATAAAAGAAACGGTTAACATGGGACGATAAAAGTTTTTTTGTTTACTATAACATCCACTAACCTGAAAAACATCTTGATTAAATGCTTTAAAAATATTTGAAGGATTACTTATAAATTTGAAATTATCAACAATAAGTATATTATCATCAAAACGCACAAATTTGTAATCCAATGTTCTTGCATAAAGAACAAAAGCCAATAAAGTGAGAATAAAAATCTGAACGTTATTTGACATTAAAAATGAAGTATCGGATTGTATTTGATTTTTCATATTTCTTTTGTTTTTCTATCTATTTGAAATATTTCTTTTTTAGAGTAAAATAATACCTATATAAAATAGAATCGCCGGTTTTTGTATAGTAATCACAGAGACCTTCGTATGGTAGACTGTTAGCATGTGGATTAATTGAAATTGCTTTTTTATAATATTCTGTAGCTATAATGTATTCTTTCTTGTTTTCATATATAATCCCTAAATTCATATAGGGAAAAGGATTGTCGGCATGATATTTTATTTCTTTTTGTAAATAATATTCAGCTTTATCATAGTTTCCGATCGCTAAATATGCTGAGCCGGCATTATTAAAAAGCATTCGTTCTGTTGAGTCTCTTTCGATACCCATTTCATACAACGAAATTGCTTTTTTGTAATCGCCTTCATTTTCGAAATTTTTTCCTTGATATAAAAATCCCTTTGACGAATAATTTGAAGTTTCGATTGCACTACCCCAGAAATCTTTACTTGATGAAAATATAGGTAAACGTATATATGATAGATAATAGAATAGTACAATTATAGGTATAAGACAAACAGATATATATCGAGCAATTTGTTTTGAAAAATCATAACTAAGTAAGATGCCAGCTATGAAAACAATGCCAATTAAAGGTAAATACACCCGATGCTCCATTCCACCATATTCGGGTGCAATTAATGATGGTAAGAGAAATAAAAAGAACCAGAGAATACCTCCAAGCATATATTTTTTATTTTGAGCTTTTGCACGATATAGTATATATAGAAAGAGTATTATAATAATTATGGCAATAAAATAATTGGTATCTTTTACCGTACACATTACAGAAAGATTATAGGGAAACATTATTTTGCCAATATATTGAAAAATAAAAGGGAAATTTTTTATGAAATTTGAAACCATAAAAGGAATAGAGATTGAATCGACCGAACCCTCCAATGCTTTTTGTCTGAGAATAAACCACAGTACCGTTATAGTAAAATATAATAGTCCTAAAACATAATAAAAAGAATTTTTAATGGTAATGCTTTGCCTTCGAACATAAATATAAATACATAATAAAGGGAAAATAAACATTGCATTTTCCTTTGTAAATAAGGCTAATGCAACAAAAAGAATATGAAAGAATAACGATACTATTCTTTTTGATTTAAGATACATATCGATTGATATGAATGATGCTAAAACAAAAATGGCTAATAATATATCATTCCTTCCCGGAATCCAGGCTACTGCTTGATTAAGTATTGGATGTACCGCAAAAATCAAGGTTAACAAAAATGAGTACCGGGGATAAATATTATTTCTTATAAGAAATAAGAATAACAATACACTAGCTATGCAATGATAGCATATATTAGTAACATGAAAAATTTTGTAATTATTCTTAAATAACAAAACATCAGCAATAAACGAGATAGTAAGTATTGGTCTGTAATAACTCTTATGCTCGTGAAAGATATTGTTCCCTTTAAAGACATCTTGAGTAAAAGCCTGAATGATGTTGGCTTTATTGCTTAAAAATGAATATTGTTCACTGATTAATTGGTTATCGTCGAAATTAACTAAACCATACCTTATTGTTCCAAAATAAAGACTAAATAGTACTAAAACTAGTAATAAAATGAAATAAATTTGTGATTTAGCCGATGTTGTTTTAATAATCATAGGGTTTATCACTTTATTTTAAATAGTTTTAATTGCTACAATATTTAGATAGAGCTTCGGTAGCCATGTTATTTCCTAATGAAAGTGCAATATGCCAATCGCTACACGCTCCTTTCATATCTTTTAAACTTAATTTAGTAAATCCTCTGCTAAAATATGCATCTGCAAATTTTGGATTAATGGCAATAGCAGAATTGAAATCGTTAAGCGATTCTTGCATGTTATTAAGATAAGCATTAGCAGCTCCACGATTACAATATGCATCGACATAATCACTCTTAAGATTAATTGATGTTGAAAAATCGGAAATAGAATTCTTAAATTTCCCTAACAATAAATATATTGTACCTCTATCATACCAATACTCTGGTTTTTTAGAGTCTATATCCAATGCTTTTGAGTAATCATTTAAAGCTATATCATATTTTTTAAGATTTCTAAAACAAGTTCCTCTACTATTAAAAGCCTCGGCATAATTATCTTGTAATAAA